>Ga0137359_10000271_pt1 | contig 39555 bp, 35 predicted proteins | sample Mad1_40_16metaG_FD_108281 | JGI IMG/M metagenome (GOLD analysis project Ga0137359, IMG submission 108281) | Vadose zone soil microbial communities from Angelo Coast Range Reserve, California, USA - Mad1_40_16 metaG | ecosystem: Environmental > Terrestrial > Soil > Vadose zone | place: USA... | reverse complement strand
GTGGCGCCGACCGATTCTACGGTGCTCATAAGCGGCGAGACCGGGACCGGCAAAGAACTCATCGCCCGCGCGATCCATGATCGCAGCGCGCGTAAGAACCACCCGCTGGTGAAAGTGAACTGCGGGGCAATATCAGCCGGGCTGGTTGAGAGCGAGCTGTTCGGTCACGTGAAAGGCGCCTTCACCGGCGCAATCGACCGGCGCACCGGGCGATTCGAGCTGGCCGATGGCGGGACGCTCTTTCTTGATGAGGTAAGCGAACTACCTCTCGAAACGCAGGTCAAACTCCTTCGTGTTTTGCAGGAAGGCGAGTTCGAGCCGGTGGGCAGCAGCCGCACAGTTCGCGCAGATGTAAGAATCATCGCCGCAACCAATCGCAACTTGGACGAAGCTGCGCGGGAAGGTCGGTTCCGTTCCGACCTTTTCTATCGATTGAATGTCTTTCCCCTTCACATACCGCCGTTGCGCGAACGTCGCTCTGACATATCTCAACTCGTGATGTTCTTCCTCTCCCGCTTCGGCAAAAAGTTCGGCAAGCGAATGGACGGCGTGTCGCAAGAAACGATGGAACTGCTTATCCAGTATCCGTGGCCCGGCAACATTCGCGAGTTGCAGAACGTGATTGAACGCGGAGTGGTGCTTGCGCAGGGCCCTGTGCTCACGCTCGATCCGGGAGTGTTACAGACCCAGCCCCCTGCAGGTCCGGTCACAGCCGCCTCCGCAAGCGCGCGCGTTAGCGCCGCCGCTGCACCGGCTATTGCTGGCAAGTCCTCACCCGAGTCGCCGGCTACGCTCGAAGAGATGGAGCGAAGTCATATCCTGAGCGTGCTCGAGAAAGCCGGATGGGTAATCGAAGGAACGAAGGGCGCCGCGCTGCTTCTCAACCTCCATCCCAACACTCTCCGCAGCCGAATGAAAAAGCTTGGAATCCAGCGCCCCGCCCACGAAAGAGTGGGGACTGCCCACGACATATCGTAGACCCGGCCCCCAAGCCTCCCACGAAATCCCGTGGGCCGTGCTCGCGCTCAACTCCCGCCAATCTCGCTAAAGCTCAACGGCTCAATATCTAAACCCCTCCCAAGCGAACGCTTTGGTTCCTGGCACTATCCTTGCGGTAGTCACTGACGAATCGAGACAAGGAGCAAAAACGAATGCTGAGGATTTCAGAGATCGAGCTAAACGGGGATGGCGCGACGCTGCGCCTGGAGGGACGAGCAGTAGGTACGCTGGTGGCCGAGGTTGAGAATGCCTGCGAGCAGCATCTGTCAAAGGGCCGTCAGCTTAGTCTCGATCTGGCTGACTTGTCGTTTGCCGACCGCGCCGCCATCGCTCTTCTTCAGGAGTTGAGAAGGCGCGGAGTCGCGCTCACGAACTGCTCGCCTTTTTTGAACGAGGAACTAAAGCAAGCGGCCTTGTCCAGCAGAGAGCAAGCCGCTAACGAAAGAGGGATCGGCGATGAACAATTCAACGACAGTGGAAGCTTTTGAGTCGGCGGCGCTGCCGCACATGAACGACTTGTTCCGCACCGCTCGCCGGGTGCTCGGCAATCAGAGCGAAGCCGAAGACGTGGTTCAAGAGACCTTCCTCCAGGCTTGGAAGTCGTTCGAGCGGTTTGAGCTCGGTACAAACTGCCGCGCGTGGCTCTATAAGATCATGTTTCACGTCATCCAACACAATCGCCGCAAGAGGTTCAGCTTCAACCTCAGATCGACCAGAGACGACAACGTCGAGCTGGAAGCCGCGCTGGTGTACGAGCCGCCGGTTTCTCAGGAACTCACCGATGAAGAGGTGATTGCGGCGTTTGATCGAATCCCTCGGCACTACAGAGAAGTGTTGGTCCTGGCCGATGTGCAGGAGTTCTCTTACAAGGAAGTGGCTGAGACTCTAAACATCCCGCAAGGAACGGTGATGTCTCGGCTGAACCGCGGAAGAAAACTGCTGAGAGTCGAGCTTGCTGAGTACTTTCAAGCCTACAGCGTTCAAGCTGGCAGAGAGCAGTCGATGCACGCGCAGGCGTGACTGCCGCCGCCCTCGGGAATTTTTCATCCGGCTCTTGTCATTCAACAGGTGTCACGAACTTCAAGGCCGCTCAGCGCGGCGAATTGACCGATAACAGAATCAACGGAAGGCTTGCTTTCAGACCTGGAGGGAGAGCTGTGTCAAACGCGAACCATTACGACGTGATCATCATCGGAACCGGCGCCGGCGGCGGAACTCTAGCCTACAAGCTCGCGCCATCCGGCAAGCGCATCCTAGTCCTCGAGCGCGGTGACTATGTGCCTCGCGAGAAGGACAACTGGGACCCCAAGGCCGTCAACCTCGAAGGCAAGTATCAGACTAAAGAAAAGTGGCGCGACAAGAACGGCGAAGAGCTTCACCCGCACACGAACTACTACGTCGGCGGCAATACCAAGTTTTACGGCGCGGCGCTGTTTCGTTTGCGTAATGAAGACTTTGGTGAGCTTCGTCATCACGGCGGCGTCTCGCCCGCGTGGCCGATTTCTTATGATGAGATCGAGCCTTACTACACCCAGGCCGAGCAGCTCTATCACGTTCACGGCGAGCGCGGCGAGGATCCTACGGACCCGGGCGCCAGCGCTCCTTACCCGCATCCCGCGGTCAGTCACGAGCCTCGCATTCAGCATTTGAGCGACGACTTCGCGCGGCTGGGCTTGAAGCCATTTCACACGCCGCTTGGCGTCCAGCTCAACGAGCAGGACCCGCGCAAGAGCCTGTGCATTCGCTGCAATACGTGCGACGGATTCCCGTGTCTTGTGTACGCCAAGTCTGACTCGCAAGTGCTGTGCGTCGACCGGGCGGTCGAGTATCCCAACGTTACCTTGTTGACCAACGCTTACGCCGAGCGCCTCGAAACCGACGCCTCAGGGCGTCGAGTAACGAAAGTTATCGTTCAGCGTAACGGCTCGCGCGAAGATTACAGCGGCGAGATCGTCGTCTCTTCGTGTGGCGCAATCAACTCAGCGGCCCTGCTGCTCCGTTCCGCAAGCGGTAAACATCCGAGAGGCTTGGCCAACGGGTCGGATGTCGTAGGCCGGCATTACATGGGACACATCAATTCCATCTTGATGGCGATCTCGAAGTGTCCCAATCCGACCGTCTTTCAGAAGACTCTTTCGGTAAACGACTTTTACCTCGGATCGAGAGACTGGGACTTCCCCATGGGGCATATCTCGTTCGTCGGCAAGCTCGATGCGCAGACGCTTCGAGCAGGCGCGCCGGCGATCGCTCCCGGCTTCACGCTGGAGTTGATGGCCAGCCACTCGCTGGATTTCTGGCTGACTTCAGAAGACCTGCCCGATCCCGAGAATCGAGTGACGCTGAACAGCAAGGGCGAGATTGTTCTGTCCTACAAGCTGAACAACGAGGAGGGCCACAAGCGTCTGATCGCAAAACTCGAAAGCTTAATGACGCAGCAGACGAAATGCGAGATGCACGGCCACGAGTGCCACGTAGGATTGTTCTCACGAAACATCTTCGTTGGTCAGCGAATCCCACTCGCCGGCGTGGCACACCAGAACGGGACGATCCGCTTCGGCAACGACCCGAAGACTTCGGCGCTCGACGCGAACTGCCGCGCTCACGAGGTCGAGAATCTTTACGTGGTTGACGCGAGCTTCTTCCCATCAAGCGGCGCAGTGAACCCAGGCCTGACCATCATGGCCAACGCCTTACGCGTCGGCGATCACTTGATTGAGCAGCTCGGCTGATGGAGATGAAGATGAGACTCAAGTTTCGAAACGATTTTATCGAGGAGACGCCGCTCGCGTTCGGCCGGGCAAGAAAGTCTGAGTGCAACCGGCCGGCTCGTGAAAGCGAACTCGGTGTAGCCAGGCTGCGTCTTCGCGTCCAGTTCGTGTTGTTGCTTCTCTTTCTTACGACGATTCCCCAAGTTACCGCTCGCAATCCACTCCCTGCAGCGAGGGGCACGGCTGTCATCGTCGCCCCTCGCTCCTTCCCTGCCAACGGGACGGTGGCTGCGGTAGACGCGGTGGGGATGACGGTGTCGGATGCCGATCGGTCGCTGGAGTTTTTCACAAAGGTGCTGTCATTTGAACTGGTCTCGGATGTAGAAGTGGCAGGCACGGAATACGAACACCTGCAAGGATTGTTCGGCTTGCGAATGCGCGTCGTGCGTCTGAAGCTCGGCGGTGAGTATCTCGAACTCACCGAATACCTGACGCCGAGAGGCCGACCAATCCCCATCGATTCGCGCAGCAACGATCGCTGGTTCCAACACGTCGCCATCATAACGAGCGACATTGATCGAGCTTACGAATGGCTGCGGAAGAACAAAGTGCAGCACGCTTCGACCGGCCCGCAGAAGCTCCCCGAGACGATAAAGCCGGCCGCAGGGATTCGGGCTTTCTATTTCAAAGACCCCGACGGGCACGCCCTGGAAGTGTTGCAGTTCCCAGCAGACAAGGGCGCGGCAAAATGGCATCAGCCCTCGGACAAACTATTCCTCGGTATCGATCACACAGCGATTGTCGTGAGCGACACGGACACCAGCCTCAGGTTTTATCGAGACGCGTTGTGCATGAGCGTAGCGGGCGTGAGCGAGAACTTCGGGACGGAACAGGAACACTTAAACAATGTCTTCGGCGCGCGGCTTCGCATAACAGCGTTGCGAGCCGCTTCAGGACTGGGCATCGAGTTTCTGGAGTATCTTGCTCCGCGAGACGGGCGGCCGGCGCCCGCGGATGAAAAAGCCAGCGATCTGATTCATTGGCAAACGAAGTTAGTCACAACCGACGCCAGCGCGATGGCAGGAAGACTGCTTTCGGGCAGGTTTAGTTTCGTCTCTTCCGGGGTGATTCACATGCCCGACTCGAGCCTCGGCTTCGCGAAAGGCTTTCTTGTTCGCGATCCCGATGGCCATGTGATGCAGCTCGTGGAGAGATAATCCGAATGAGCGACACCAGACCGATCTTTGTTCCCGTGATACTCGGCACGCCGCGGCAAGGGCGCTTCAGTGAATACGTCGCCAGGGTCGTACTCGGCGAAGTCGCCAAGCGCGAAGGAGTCGAGACCGAGTTGATCGACATTCGAGAGATACACTTGCCGGCGTCCGACGCGGGCGAGGCGATCAAAGACGCGCGCTTCTCCGAAAGCGTTATGCGAGCCGATGCTTTGATCATCGTAGCGCCCGAATACAATCACGGTTACCCGGGTCTGTTGAAGCACGTGCTCGACAGCAACCTGAAAGAGTACATCCACAAGGCGGTCGGCATCTGCGGAGTCTCGGCGGGTCCGTTTGGCGGAACTAGAGTAGTCGTCGAGAACATGTTGCCGGTAATGAGAGAACTGGGACTTGTCACGATCTCCTGGGATGGCAATTTTTCAAGCGTGCAAAAGGCATTCGATGAGAGCGGCGCCCTGACAGACGAGTCATACGTCAGGCGCATCGACAAATTTCTGAAAGAGCTGATTTGGATGGCGAAGGTCCTGAGATACGGACGAGAAAACATCGCACTGGGGTAAGGCAATGGCAGAGACGAACAAGATGAAATGCCCCGATTGTGGGATCGATATGAATCATCACGCTGACAAGGTTGATTACTCAGCCGAGTCGGAAAGGCTTGAGTCGGAATTCGGAGGGCTGCTTCAAGAAGTCCACTGTTGCCCGCGCTGCGGCAAGACGGCGATGAGACTGACGAGTTGACCTGGGAGCGCAGGCATCCGACGCTGCTCCTGCCGCTAAACGCCTGCTCACATTCCCGCGCAATGCCAGGCAGGCAATGATGTCTGGGCTCCTATAGGAGAGGTTTCGATCATGACCAAAGAAGAAATCAGACTGCAACAATCACGCGAGCGGCGAGCGCACTGGAAGCGATGGGGTCCTTACCTAAGCGAACGCGCATGGGGAACGGTTCGTGAGGACTACAGCCCATACGGCACGGCATGGGATTTCCTACCGCACGATCAGGCCCGTTCAAAAGCATATCGCTGGGGCGAAGACGGAATCGGCGGCATATCGGATCGTCATCAGTTCATCTGCTTTGCGGTGTCGTTGTGGAACAGCCGCGACCCAATTCTAAAGGAACGGATATTCGGTTTGACCGGATCCGAAGGCAATCACGGTGAAGACGTAAAGGAATACTACTTCTATCTCGACTCAACGCCGACTCATTCTTACATGAAGTATCTGTACAAATACCCTCAAGCCGAATTCCCTTACGGACAGCTTGTCGAGGAGAATCGCCGTCGCGGCAAAGACGCGACTGAGTTCGAGTTGATGGACACCGGCGTCTTTGATGAAGACCGATACTTCGACGTCGAGATCGAATACGCGAAGGCGACGCCCGAAGACATTCTCATTCGCATCAACGTCACCAACCGTGGACCCGAAGCAGCCGATTTGCACCTGTTGCCGACCATCTGGTTTCGCAATACCTGGTCGTGGCAGAAGGGTGCGCCAAGGCCGAGTCTTCGACAGACAAAAGATGTTCGGAATGCGACGGCTGTTCAGCTCTGCCAGCCTGCATACGGACATCGTTGGTTGTTCTGTAATGGCATGCCCGAATTGCTGTTCACGGAAAACGAGACCAACTCGCGGAGACTTTACAACTACGAGAACGGCACGCGGCACGCGAAGGACGGGATCAACGATTACGTAGTTCACGGGTTAAGGGATGCCGTGAACCCGGCGAAGTCAGGCACAAAAGCGGCGGCGCATTATCCGCTTATCCTCGGTCCGGGCGAGACAAAGACCATCAAGCTGCGGCTCACGGACCTCGAGATTCCTCCAGAAAACAGCGATCCGTGCAACGGGAAGTTTGATGCGACGTTCGACGAGCGAAAGCGCGAAGCCGATGAGTTCTACGACTCGGTCACTCCTCGGGATCTTTCGCAGGACGCAAAGTCGGTCATGCGCCAGGCGCTGGGCGGGTTGCTCTGGAGCAAGCAGTTCTACTACTACGATATGGGTTCGTGGCTCAACGGCGATCCCTCCGAACCGGCGCCACCGTCCGAGCGATTGAACGGTCGCAACAGCCAGTGGACTCACCTCTACAACGACGACATCATCTCGATGCCCGACAAATGGGAGTACCCGTGGTACGCCGCGTGGGACCTGGCTTTTCATTGCGTTCCGCTCGCCATCGTTGATTCCGATTTCGCCAAAGACCAACTAGTGCTCTTGCTGCGCGAGTGGTACATGCACCCGAACGGACAACTGCCGGCCTATGAGTGGGCTTTCGGTGATGTGAACCCGCCGGTGCACGCATGGGCCGCATGGCGCGTCTACAAGATCGACAAGAAACGCCACGGAAAAGGCGACACGAAGTTCTTGGAACGCGTATTCCACAAACTGCTGCTCAACTTCAACTGGTGGGTCAATCGCAAGGACGCCGAAGGGCGCAACGTTTTTCAGGGAGGTTTCCTTGGCCTCGACAACATCGGTGTCTTCGACCGCAGCGCGGCGCTCCCGACCGGAGGCCACATCGAGCAGTCCGACGGGACAAGCTGGATGGGGATGTACTGCTTGAACATGTTGGCGATCGCGATGGAGCTCGCAAGCGAGGACCCGGCATATGAGGACGTTGCCAGCAAGTTCTGGGAGCACTTCTTATACATCGCGCACGCGATGAATCACGTCGGCGATGAGCGAAGCAGATTGTGGAATGAAGAGGACGGATTTTACTACGACGTGCTTTGCCTGCCTGATGGAACCGGGTTTCCGATGAAGGTGCGTTCAATGGTCGGACTGATTCCGTTGTTCGCCGTAGAGACTCTCGAGCCGGAAACGCTACGCAAGATGAGCGGATTCAAGCGGCGGCTCGAATGGTTCATCGACAATCGAAAGGACCTGATCGGAAACGTCGCGTGCATGCGGACGCGGGGAAAGGCCGAGCGGCGAATGCTCTCGATCCTCGATCAGGATCAACTACGCCGCGTGCTGAAGGTGATGCTCGACGAGAACGAGTTTCTGTCGCCCTACGGCATACGCGCCCTGTCGCAGATTCACAAGGATCATCCTTACACGCTGCAGGTCAACGGAGCTGAGCACCGAGTGAGCTATGAACCGGCTGAATCGAGTACCGGCTTATTCGGCGGTAACTCGAATTGGCGAGGCCCGATCTGGTTCCCGGTTAACTACCTGATCATCGAGTCGCTGCAGAAGTTTCATCACTATCTCGGCGATGACTACAAGGTCGAGTGCCCGACCGGCTCGGGTCAGATGATGACGCTCTGGGAAGTTGCGGCAGAGTTATCGCGCCGGCTTACTCGAATCTTCCTGCGCGATTCAGGCGGTAGGCGTCCGGTCTTCGGAGGCATCGAGAAGTTTCAAACGGATCCTAACTGGAATGACCTGATTCTGTTTCACGAGTATTTCCATGGCGATACGGGCTCGGGAGTCGGAGCGAACCATCAGACCGGATGGACCGGCCTGGTCGCAAAGCTGATTCAACAAAGCGGGGAATAAGCCGGCGGTCATCGGGCATTAGTAATGTGTGAGCAGCCATCGTTCACAAGAGACACAGATCAGGAGATTTGAACAAGATGAAGCTGAACATCAGACAAGGCGTTTCGGTCATAGCAATTATTTCATTGGCGATGCTTGCCGCATGCAGCGCATCGAATGCGGTCAAAAAGGCCGGGAGTTCGGCCTCAGCCGTCGGCGTCGAGCCGGTTTACAAGTTCTCGGGCGCGTTAGCGCTGAAGGGCTACGACGCGGTTGCCTACTTCAACGACGGCAACGCAGTCGAAGGCTCGGAACAGTTCACTCATGAGTGGAACGGGGCGAAGTGGCGTTTTGCAAGCGCGGCGAACCGCGATTCATTCGCAAGCGAACCGCAGAAATACGCTCCACAATACGGAGGCTACTGCGCCTGGGCCGTCGGACACGGCTATACCGCCAAGGGCGATCCGGAAGCGTGGAAAATCGTCGACGGCAAGCTGTACCTGAATTACAGCAAGGACGTGCAGGCAAAGTGGGTACAAGACATTCCCGGTTACATTGAGAAAGGCGACGAGAACTGGCCGACATTTTTGAAAGAGAAACCCGAACACAAAGGCGAATAACGAACGCTAGAGGAGAAGAGCAATGAAAGCAGTAGCAGTATTCCCAGGAAGACCAAACACCGTGCATCTGGCCGAGCTCGCTCAGCCTTCGGTGCGCGAGATTCCAAACGGCCGCGGCGTGCTTGTGAAGGTTCTGCGGGTGGGAGTCGACGGCACCGATAAAGAAATCAATGCCGCAGAATACGGCGCGTCGCCTGAAGGTTATGACTTTCTAGTGCTCGGACACGAGAGCTTTGGACGAGTCGAATCAGTCGGCCCAAATGTGACGTCGGTCAAACCCGGCGACTACGTTGTGGCGACGGTTAGACGGCCGGGCAAGAGCATCTACGACTTGATCGGCACAAACGATATGACCACCGACGACACGTACTTCGAGCGCGGGATCAACCTGCGCCACGGTTATCTGACCGAGTACTACGTCGACGATGCGGAATTCATCGTCAAGGTTCCGCGGGGGTTGAAAGAAGTCGGCGTGCTGCTGGAACCAACGACCGTTGTCGAGAAAGGCATCCATCAGGCGTATGAGATCCAGCGGCGAATGAAGGTGTGGCGCCCGCAACGCGCCTCGGTTATGGGCGCGGGAACGATCGGGCTGCTTGCGACCCTGGTGCTGCGATTGCGTGGGCTCGAGGTGACGACCTTCGGTAGAACCGAAAGGCCGTATCTGAACTCGGATCTGATCGAGGCGATCGGCGCTCGTTACATCACCACGGTTGATACGCCGATACTCGACGCGGCGAAGGAGTTCGGTCCGTTTGATCTGATATTCGAAGCGACCGGTAATTCCTCGGTCGTGTTCGAGAGCATGCAGGCGCTCGCAAAGAACGGGGTGTTGGTGTTGTCGAGCGTGACTGGCGGAGACCATATGATCACGGTGCCAGCAGACAAGATCAATCTCGATTTTGTACTTGGAAACAAGGTGATGGTAGGGACGGTGAACGCCAATCGCGAATACTTCGAGAAGGGCGTGGGCGATCTGTCACAGGCCGAAGCGGAATATCCCGGCTGGCTCAAACAATTGCTGACCCATCCGGTGAAAGGGCTCGAGAACTACGGCGACTTGTTCGAGAAACTGACCACCGCCAAGGGCGCGATCAAAGTGTTCTGCGAAGTGGCGGAACTATGAGGCTGTGGTTTCTTCGTGTTGTGAGTTCTCGTCATTGATCGTAAGCCCGGCCCTTTATCGAAGCAGGAACTAGAAACCGAAGACCGAGAAAAAGCGATGATTCAATTCAATCGAGACATCTGCGGGGAATTCGCGAGCGCAACACGACGCGAGTGGCTTGAAACAAACGGCATCGGCGGGTTCGCTTCGTCAACGATCGCAGGCCTGAACACCCGTCGATACCACGGGCTTCTAACCGCCGCGACAAAGCCTCCGGTGGGTCGTCTCGTGCTGCTTTCAAAACTCGAGGAGACGCTGGTCATCGGAGAACGACGATACGAACTGTCAGCCAATCAATATCCCGGCGTTGTTCACCCTCAGGGCTATCAATACTTGAAAGGATGTCGGCTGGATCCGTTTCCGGTTTTCACTTACGAAGTCGAAGACGTCGAAGTCGAGAAGTTAACCTTCATGGTCTACGGCGAGAACAGCACGGTTATTCGCTACCACGTGCGCGATAGCAACGATTCTCCCGCGCAAATCTCGCTCGAGATTCGCCCGCTTGTTGCCTTTCGAGATTATCACGGCACGACTCACGAGAACTCGTCGATCAACCGCCAGATTCACGTAGAAACCGGACGCGTTAGCTTCGCTGCATACGACGGGCTTCCCCCTCTGCATTTCGCTCACGACGCCAGCGAAGTTCACGGGAACGGCGACTGGTATCGCAACTTCGAGTACCAGGTCGAACGTGAGCGCGGACTCGTCTTCACAGAGGATCTGTTCAACCCGTTCCTTTTGAAGTTCGACATGACCGGCCGCTCGAGCGCAGCGATTTTAGCATCAACGGAGATTCGCGATGCAAGCGACGTAGAAGAATACCGGCAAGCCGAGATTAGGCGGCGCGCGGAAATAATCGCAGCGTCTCCGCACGAAGATCAGTTGGTGTGCGCGCTCGTCGCGGCCGCCGATCAGTACATCGTCGCGCGCAATCACTGCAAGACCGTTATCGCAGGCTATCACTGGTTCGGCGATTGGGGCCGCGACACGATGATCGCGTTGCCTGGACTTGCGCTCGTGACCGGGCGAACCGGAATGGCTAAGAGTATCCTCCTCGAGTTCGCGAAGCACATCGATCGCGGGATGCTGCCCAATCGTTTTCCCGACGCCGGCGAGAGGCCCGAGTACAACACAGTAGACGCGACGTTGTGGTACTTCGAAGCCATCCGCGCGCTCGGCGAATACACGAACGACTACGACTTCATCAAGACAAACTTCTACGCGGCGCTGGTTGACATCATCGATTGGCACGAGCGCGGGACCCGGTACGGAATCAAAGTTGATTACGACGGTTTGTTGCTTTCAGGCGAGCCCGGCGTGCAGTTGACCTGGATGGACGCGAAGGTCGGCGATTACGTAGTCACGCCTCGTCAGGGAAAAGCAGTCGAAATTCAAGCGCTGTGGTACAACGCGCTGCGAGTTATGGAAGAACTAGCAGCCAGGTTCGACGACCGAGCGAACAAGAAGCGCTTCGGCGATATGGCGTCACGCGCAAAGCGTAGCTTTGAGAATCTGTTCTGGAACGAAGAAGCTGGTTGCCTCTACGACGTGGTCAACGGCGACGGGCGCGACGCTTCGATCAGACCGAATCAGATACTTGCTGTGAGTTTGAAGCACTCAATGCTCTCACGCGACAAGGCAAAACGTGTAGTTGAAGTTGTCGAACGCGAACTCCTCACACCGTATGGCCTGAGAAGCCTCGCACCGTCGGATCCGGCGTATCGCCCTCGGTATGAAGGCGGCGTGTGGGACCGCGACACTGCCTATCATCAAGGCACAGTGTGGCCCTGGCTGATGGGTCCGTTCATTACCGCTTACGTGCGAGCTAACGGCACCACGAAGCGTGCGCGCGAACGCGCGAAAGAGTTGCTCGCCCCGCTTCATGGTCATCTTTCGGATGCCGGTCTTGGGCACGTCTCTGAGGTCCTTGATGCGGAGAGTCCTCACGAACCACGCGGCTGCATAGCTCAAGCGTGGAGCGTCGCCGAAATCTTGCGGGCGGCAGTCGAGGATGTGTTTGCGGTCAAGCCCGCGCCGAAGCGCCTAAAAACGCGGTCCGCTCCGTAGCGTAGTTGAAAGCCAACCCGCGGCCAGCATTCAAGTCTTGCCCTGGCCCTTTCCGGATCTTGCTGGCATACAACTTCCCCTTCCAAGAATGCGCGAGCGAACATCCCGAGAGTCCCGCCCTATGGAATAAACGCACCCGCGGTGGGGATATTATGCTCAGACACCTTAAGCAATAGTTTCGGAGCATTTCGGGAGAGCCAATATGTATCAGAACGGTCTACTTCGATCGGTTGCGGCATCGGCCAACGTGCTGGAGGTCCAAGCTGACCCTGGATTCCACGCTCTGATCCCGAATCGGCAGATCGGAGATGGGCGATACGTCGCGCGGTTCGCGCGCACAGCAGAAGAGATTTTCGCCGCGCTGAAGCTCAGGTTCGAGGTCTTTAATCTCGAGCTTGGCGAAGGGCTCCAGGCTTCGTTTCTCACGGGCCGCGACATGGACGAATTCGACGAACAGTGCCATCACTTGATTGTTGTGGACACCGAGAATCAAGACCGGGTCGTCGGGACCTATCGCATGCAAACCAGCGATATGGCTCGAGCCGGTAGCGGGTTCTATTCGAACGTCGAGTTTGAATTGTCGAAGCTGCCGCTGGAAGTGCTTAGCAATTCGATCGAACTCGGTCGTGCGTGTGTCGCACAGGACCACCGGAACACGGCTGTGCTGTTTTTGTTGTGGAGGGGACTGGCCGCTTACCTGATGCACAACCAAAAGCGGTACCTGTTCGGTTGTTGCTCGCTGACCAGCCAAGACCCCCTTTGACGGTTTGCGAGTGATGCGTTTGCTTGAACGCAACGGGCAAATAGATCCGTCATTCAATGTAACGACCCAGCCCGGCTTCGAGTGTGTTGCGGAAGCCGAATCCCTTGTCAATCAAGAAGTCCGGCTGCCAAAGCTGTTCCAAATCTATATGCGGTACGGTGCGCGAGTTTGCAGTCGGCCGGCGCTGGATCGGCATTTCAAGACGATCGATTTTCTAGTGCTGTTCGATGTCAAAGCGATAGACGAACAGAGCCGCAAGATGTTCTTTGCGGATCAAGGTGGCGAGTAGTGTCCTACGCACGTTTGATCGTTCGAGCAATCGCTTTATCCGCGCTGACTTTCGCGGTCTACGCCGTGCTGCGGCTCGGGCTAGCTATTATCCGCCGATCATCGCGCAGAAGGGCACGGTGGCAAGCGCTTATGCTTCATAAATGGGCGCAAACTGCTGCATTCATAATCGGTCTGAATATAGACGCGAGTTGCAATGCGCCTGCCGCGCCTTTTCTGTTGGTGTCGAATCATCTCAGCTATGTGGACGTGGTTGTTCTTGCATCGCGACTCGAATGTTTATTTGTCGCGAAGAAAGAGGTTGAGAGCTGGCCCATAATTGGCAACCTCTGCCGAAGCGTAGGAACAATTTTTATCGATCGAAGTAGTCGCCGCGATCTTCCGAGAGTCAACGCTGAGATCGGTCAAGCGCTTGAAGACGGACGCGGCGTCATTCTGTTCGCCGAAGGCACCAGCAGCAAAGGCTCATCTGTCTTGCCTTTCAGATCATCTCTGCTGGAAGCCGCTGCGAGAGGGTCGTTCCCGGTGTCTTATGCGGCAGTGAGCTACAGAGGGTTGGCTAATGATCCGCCGGCAAGTCTGTCGGTGTGTTGGTGGGGAGACATGACCTTTGGCAGTCATTTCGCCGAGTTGTTGCGGCTAAGACCCATCCAAGCGACGGTCTCGTTTGGCTCAACAGAGATTCGAGCGGACGACCGCAAGACTCTGGCGGATCGACTATGGTTTGAGGTCAACAGGCTGTTCGTTCCAGTCGATCTTGATAGCGCGAGCCCAAGACTTGCGCAATTTGATTCTCAGCCCGGGATCGGAGTAGAAGAACAATGCAACGCTACGACACGCTAGTAGCCGATAACATCGCAATTCTGAAACAGGGCATTGAGCTGACATCATGCCTCGGTCCTCTTTATTCGAACGCCGCGCCGCGATGTCTCCAAGGCGGCATCGGCTCACATTTTCGCCATTGTATCGATTTCTACAACTCCTTTCTTTCGTCTGCTGGTAGCGGACGAATCAACTACGATTTGCGCGCGCGCAACGAGCTTGTCGAAAGCGATCCGGAACTTGCCGCTTTCGAATTGCAGGCCATCATCGATGGGCTGCGAAGCTTCTCGTTTGCCGACGGTCATACTGAGCTACTCGTGGTCCTTGAAGGCTCGACGCGAACTCACGAGCGTCCCTGCTGGAGCCGGTCGTCGATTGCGCGTGAGCTTCAGTCGTTGTTGAGTCACACGGTTCATCACTACGCGTTTATTGCAATAGCTCTCCGGCTGCAAGGGATAGAGCCCGCAGCCGAGTTTGGTGTTGCGCCCTCGACTCTTGAATATTGGAGACAGACTGCGTGATGTGCACCGTGAGCTGGATCCATCAGGACGACGGCTATGACTTATTGTGCAATCGCGATGAACTACACACGCGGAAACCGGCTCTTCCGCCACGCGTCCACGAGCGTAGCGACGTGAGGTTCATCGCCCCGATTGATGGCGACCACGGCGGCTTGTGGATCGGAGTAAACGAGTTTGGGTTGTCGCTGTGCCTGTTGAATCGTTACCAGGACGACGAGGAATCGGCGATCGGGTCAAAGAACAGCAGAGGGATTCTATTGGCTGGGTTGATGGACTCCCGGAGCCGCGCGGAAGTGCTCGATAGCGTTTTAGCCAAAAATCTGTCGCGATTTCAGCCGTTCACCCTGGTCGCGCTCGAGCCTCAAAAGAAGGCGCTGCTAGTTTATTGGACCGGCCGCGAGTGCGTGAGCGACTTGGATGGAGAGGGAGCGATGCCGCTCACTTCTTCGTCGTACGATCCGGTGGGCGCTGGCGAGTCTCGGCAGCAATGTTTCGAGCGTCTTGTAAACAATCCGGGCAAGACAGCGGAGCTTCTGTTTAGATTTCACGCCAGCCACGAACCCGTGCGCGGCCCCTACTCGACCTGCATGCACCGCGATGACGCCAGGACCGTGAGCTTCAGTTGGATCAGAGTCGCCGCCGGCAAAATCGAGTTCTGCTATCATCCCGTCTCGCCTTGTTCGCTTTGGCCCGATGCGGGTCGAGTCTCAACTGCCCTCGAGATGTCGAGAACGCTGCGATGAAGCAGTCTGCACTGAACAAAGTAAGCCTCGTGCTGCGAAGCTGGAAGTGGAGAGTCGCGCTGATCTACCTGACGCTCCTCGTGGCTTCGCATGTCGTTACCCGGGCGAATTCGACGGACACCTATGTCGGCGCCGGTTCGGTCGTAGTCGTGCAAGCAATCGACGGCGAGCGGAAGATCGACCGCGAAGTGCGGATTGCTTATCAAGAGTACGGACCGAACGACCCGGCGAGTCCCACGGTGGTTCTTGTTCACGGCAGTCCTGGCCACCAGGACGATTTCCGCTCGCTCGCGCCCGAACTCGCAAAACGTTTTCGAGTCATCGCACCTGACCTTCCCGGATTCGGAAGCTCGACACAGCACGTTCCCGATTATTCAATCCGTGCCCACGCACGCTACCTCATTGAGTTGATGGACGCGCTGGGAATCGAGCGCGCCCACCTGCTGGGGTTCAGCATGGGCGGCGGGGTTGTATTGAATATCGCCGACATCGCTCCGCAACGGGTTTTATCGATTACGATGCTCTCGGCGATCGGTGTTCAGGAAGCGGAGTTGCTAGGCGACTATCATCTGAATCACGCGCTGCACGGAGCGCAACTGCTGGCGATATGGTTGTGGGAAGAGGGTGTGCCCCACTTTGGTCTGCTCGGCCATTCGATGCTCGACAGGTCATACGCTCGCAATTTCTATGATTCGGATCAGCGGCCGCTGCGGGACATCCTGTCGCGGTTCGAGCAGCCGATGTTGATCATTCACGGCAGGCACGATGTGCTTGTGCCGTTCGTAGCGGCGATCGAGCATCATCGCATCGTCCCGCAGAGCGAAGCCGAGTTCCTGGACGACAATCACTTCATGGTCTTTGGAAGGGGAGCGATGCTCGCGCCGAAGATCCTTGAGTTTCTCGATCGGATCGAGCAGGGCAAAGCATTGACTCGAGCAGCCGCTGATGCTGGCCGACTTGAGCGAGCGGCGTTGCCGTACGATCGCGCAAGCATCCCGAAGGCAATGGGCGTAACCGCGCTTGTATTGATGATGTTGATCGCGGCTTCCACGCTGGTGAGTGAAGACCTCACGTGCATTGGAGCTGGCGTGATGGTTGCGCAAGGACGTATTGATTTCGTAGCGGCTGCGTTGGCGTGTTTTCTAGGGATCTTCGTCGGAGACGTGCTGCTGTTTCTTGCGGGGCGCTATCTGGGGAGGCCTGCTCTGGGGCGAGCACCTCTGAGGTGGCTCGTTCGGCCTGACGATGTCGAGCGAAGCTCTGAGTGGTTCAATCGCCGTGGAATCGTTGTGATCGCTACGAGCCGTTTTGTTCCGGGTATGCGATTGCCGACCTACTTCGCTGCCGGGTTGCTGAACACAAAACTTTTTCGTTTCTCGATCTACTTTCTCCTGGCAGCGATTGTGTGGACGCCGTTGCTGGTTGGGCTGTCGAGTGTGCTTGGCGGAGAGGTGATCAAGTCGGCTCTACTTGCCCGGCAGAACGTGTTCGTTCAACTGTTGATCGCGGGCGTGGCGCTCTACCTGGCCGTGAAGCTTGCGATTCAGATGGCAACCTATCGCGGACGCCGATTGCTTGTGTCGAAGTGGCGAAGGCTTACGCGATGGGAGTTCTGGCCGATGTGGGCGCTATATCCGCCGGTAATCTGCTATGTGCTATTCCTGGCATTGAAGCATCGAAGCCTGACAGTCTTTACCGCGGCCAATCCGGCGATACCGGCAAGCGGGTTTGTCGGAGAATCGAAGCTCGACATACTGCGCGGTCTTGCGACCTCAAACGGCTACGTCGCGCGATCGACGCTGATTGAAGCGCCGCTTGATTTGGACGCGAGGATCGCGTCCGTGAAGAGTTTCATGGAAGAGCACGATCTGAGTTTTCCGTTCGTGTTGAAACCTGATCAGGGGCAGCGCGGATCCGAGGTCGCGATAATCAGATCAACCGAAGAGACGGATCGTTATTTTTCGAGCGCACCGGTGGACACAATCATTCAAGAGTACGCTCCGGGTGTCGAGTTTGGCGTGTTCTACTATCGGCAGCCGGACGAGAAGCGAGGCCGTATCTTTTCGATCACCGAGAAATGCATGCCCACCGTAACCGGCGATGGCGCGAGCACGCTGGAAAGGCTGATCCTCGCTGATGATCGCGCCGTGTGCATGGCGCAATTTCTGCTCGACAAACACAAGAAGCGGGCGAGCGAAGTTCCGGCCGAAGGCGAGCGAGTCCAGTTGGTCGAGATTGGCACGCATAGCAAGGGAGCACTGTTCCTGGACGGCGGTTGGATCAAAACGCCCGAGCTTGAAACTAAGATTGATGAGATCAGCCACTCATTCGACGGGTTCTACTTTGGAAGGTTCGATATCCGTACGCCTTCGGTGGACGATTTCAAAGCCGGCCGCAACTTCAAAATCGTCGAGTTGAACGGTGTGACCTCTGAGGCGACTCACATTTACGACCCGCGCAACAGCTTGATTGACGCCTATCGAGTGTTGTTTGAACAATGGAGACTTGCGTTCGAGATCGGCGCGAAGAATCGCGAACGCGGCGTCAGACCGAGCACCCTTCGAGAGCTGCTTCGAATGTTGACGGACTTCAGCCGGCGGCCAAGCCCCGCTACGTTTCGACGTCACCCTTGATCCGGGCACAACATGCCGCAAGCTTCGTTCATCGTAGCCGCGCTTCTCGCATTGCAATCTTCCGGACCTTCGTCTGAAACGGCTAGCTTCCCGGACCGGGTTATCGCTCAAGCGCCTGCGAGTCAATCCACGAGAGACCTCGCGGTCGACGCTGTGAATCGAACTCGAATGCTGATCTATAAAGTCATTGCGTCGTCTTATCCCGAGTTAGAGGGCGCCGACATCCGGGCCAACGTGTTTCGTTCCCGGTCGGACTATTTCAAAGCGCGCTTTGGTTATCCTCAATACTTCTTTACTCGAATGCGCTATCTGGTGTTCGTAAATCCTCGGGTGTTTGAAATGCAAGCTCCGGAAGAGGGTGTTCGAGCGATTATTGCGCATGAGCTAGCGCACCTCGTCTGCTTTAAACACCGAAATCGAGTGCGATTGGTAGGACTCGTGCGTCTCACGTCGAACCACTTCACGGCCAGGTTCGAGAGATGGGCGGATCTCAAAGCGATCTCGCTCGGTTACGGCGAAGGTCTGAAAGAGTACCGGCAATGGCTCTACTGCAACGTTCCGGCTTCGAAGCTGGCCGACAAGCAGAGAAACTATTTCTCGCCTGACGAGATTAATGCGATTTCGTCAAAGGCGCGGGCGCGGCCAGAGTTGTTCGAGTATTGGCTCAAGCATGTGCCGTTGAATATGAATCAGATTCTAGCGCCGAGGTGAGCCTGTATCGAGGGGTTCTGCACCGGAGGAGGTTCGCATCATGCCAGAGTGGCTTGATCGTGTTATCGCAAGTCTCATCGGCGACCATCGCCACTTCTCGATCGAGCGCCGGTTATTCAACACCGTCAGCCTGCTCAACGCAGTCGCCAACATCGGCGGAGCCTTCGCAGCGTTGATTTATCAGTCGAACCGCTTCCTCTTCCTCTTACATCTCGGAACGGGGATTCTGTTCGCCGCTTTTTACTATCTCTCCCGGTTCAAGGACGCTTACCGAGTGTTGTACTGGCCCTTCGTCGCAGTGATTCTGGGTTTTCTGTTCATCAACTCTCTGTTTAACGCCGGGTCTGTGGGCGGAGCGCACTATTACTTCATCCCTGCCTTGGTGATAGGAATTGTGTTGTCTGCGAAGCCGCGGCGGACCATTCTTGCGTTCTTGGTTTTCGGGGCGACAGCGGCGGCGCTCTTTATCGTGGAGCACCAGCGGCCCGGTTGGATCACTCAGTACGCGAGTCCGCTGGAGAGAATGCTGGACGTTCGCAGCAACTTTCTGTTTGTGCAGTTTCTAACAGGCATTCTAGTCGTGGTGCTGACGAGGAACCTCAACCAGGAGCGGACTAAGTCCGATTCGCTACTGCTCAACATTCTGCCTGCGAGTATCGCCGAAGAGCTGAAGACAAACGACACGGTTAGTCCGCGACATTATGAGTGCGCATCAGTGTTATTTACGGACTTCGTTGGTTTCACCCAAATAGCCGAGGGGATGACTCCTGAGGAGTTGATCGCTGAACTGGATGCGTGCTTCAGCCGCTTTGACGCGATCGCCCGAAAGCACAAGCTGGAAAAGATCAAGACGATAGGCGACTCGTACATGGCCGCCGGCGGAGTGCCGGCCGCGAACCCCACTCACGCCGTAGACAGCGTGGTTGCGGCGCTCGAAATCCAACACTTCATGATGGAGCTCGCGGAGAAAAAGAAAAGGCTGAGCCAGCCGTGCTGGCAATTGCGTCTAGGGATTCATACGGGTCCGCTTGTAGCAGGTGTGATAGGTCGTGAGAAATTCGCCTACGATGTTTGGGGAGATACCGTAAATACCGCGAGCCGTCTCGAGTCGTCGGGCGTTGCGGGCAGGATCAATCTCTCAGGTGCGACGAATGAAAAAGTGAAAGACTTCTTCGACTGCGAGTATCGCGGGAAGATCTCTGCCAAGCACAAAGGCGAAATCGATATGTACTTTGTAAAGGCAATCCAACCGTTGTTGTCTCAGGAATCGGGAGAACCGAACCAGAGGTTTGTGGAGCTGTATAACATACTCAACGATCGCTCACTCTCGCGGGCGTAGCGCCGGACGTCGTTACAGCGTGCTTCCAAAAGAACCGGCTACCGACGATCCGGATCTCGCTCCTGCGGATGAAAAGAATCGCGGCGCTCAAGACGAACACGGTAACCGCCAGGATGAACAGCAGACCGCCGTCGTCCTTGACCACAATTCCGAGTTTGGTCAAATGACTGAAGATCGCGCCGCTTATCGTCCCCAGCGCGAGCACTGCTCCTATTGTCACGGTCGAGGGAATCAGCAAAAGGATCACAGCAACCAGCTCGACCGCGCCCGAGCCGATCCGGCCCCACGGCTCAAGCCCGAGCGTAGAGAAGATGTATTTCGACTCTTCGGCTCCAGTAAACTTGAAGAACAGCGTCTGAAAAAGGATCACCGCGACGATGATCTGAAGTATCCAACTTGTGATGTTCTGAGTCTTGCTAAGCGTCATTTCATGCCTCCGTTGAGTTCTCTCAATGGAACAATCCCTCACCGTAGCCGAATTATTCCAGCGGATGTCGATTGGAATAATACGGCCGCCGGCGCGATTCATATAAACAACAGCGCGGAGGTGAAACACTATGAGGAGATTGTTAGCCGGAGGGTCGCGAGCACTCGCGATCGGCCTAGCAGTGCTAAGCATCGTGATCGGGCCGGCGGGCGTTGGCGCCAAAAGCGTCGCGCAGTCGGTGGATGTGGGCTCGACGCCTTCGCGCAGCTTTGTTTACACGATAGCCAATCCTGAAGGTCCAAACGCCATCGCTGCCTACGAGCGCAACCCGGAGACTGGCGAGCTCATTTTCCTGGGAGTCTATCCGACTGGCGGCCGCGGCGCGGGGCGGTTGGTTGATTCACAGAGCCCCCTGGTCGCCAGCGCCGATGGACGCTTGCTGTTCGCGATCAATGCCGGAAGCGATGACATTTCGGTATTGGCGACAAGAGAAGATGGTTCGCTGGAGCCGGTTGGACCTCCGGTTCCTTCTCGAGGCGTCGCGCCTGCTAGCCTGGCGCTTGGAAACAACTTTCTGTTCGTGGCAAACAAAGGCGATGCAGTCAATCCGCCAAACTACTCCAGCTTCGTAGTCGACGAGAGAGATGGAATGCTCACACGCATCAAGCGACGGATCATCCTCGCGATCGGCGACAACCCCACTCACGTGGTGCTCAACAGAGAGGGCACAACGTTGATTGGCGTTCGGTTTGGATCTGGCGGGATCGATTCCTTTCTTGTTAGCCCGCGCGGCAAGCTTGCCCAGATTGCGTCGCTAAACAACCAGCGCGGTCCGTTTGCGGCCGTGTTCGACCCCGTTGCCGGCGATCAAGTGTTGGTTGCCGATGCGCGCTTGCCCGGAGCCGCGCTCTACAGAGTAAGCAGCGACGGCTCGCTGTCGGCTCGAGCGGCCGTGAGCAACGCGCCCGAGCGTGCCGCCTGTTGGATCGTAGCTCACCCCGATGGCTCGCGCGTCTGGGTTTCGAATACCGGCACTAATTCGCTCTCGCTATACGCGATCGGCGCTGGCGGGGCGCTGAGCCTCGAGGGCACTCATAGCACTGCCGCTTTCGGACGGACGCCGTTTGAGATCGCGCTGGATTCCGGCGGTGACTTCCTCTATCAGTTAAACATCGGAGCCGGACGCCCGAACATACACGCGCTAAGATTGACGGGCGGAACAACGGATGCCGGATTGGTAGACGTCGGCGCGACAGACCTGCCGGCCGGGTCGTCGCCCATCGGGCTGGTCGTCACGACACGGCACGGCGGCTGAGATTATTTGCAGCGTTTCGGGAATACTATCTCACCGGATCGGCATAGAGTGGATGGGGCCACAGGTCCCGGCGGATTGAGCGACAAACTTCAGTTTGTCGTCGTAGCCTCCTTATGTCGACGAACGGAAGTTCGCCGGACAAGGTTACCCGAGGAAAGGGCATCGTGATATTTAGCCGCAGGGCGCCACTGGAAGAATTCGAGGCGGCCGCGTTACCGCACTTGAACGACCTGTACCGGACGGCTGCACGGGTGATAGGCAATCGCAGCGAGGCCGAAGACCTGGTTCAGGAGACTTACTTCCAGGCGTGGAAGTCGTTTCATCGCTTTGAGCCTGGGACTAACTGCCGCGCGTGGCTGTTCAAGATTCTGTTTCATCTGATACGGCACCTGCGCCGCAAGTGGTACAAATCGAGGCTGATTCAGGAGAGCGACGATATGCTCCTGCAGGACACAGTCGCATACGAGCCTCCTGTGCCTGAGCATCTGGGTGACGAGGACGTGCTGGCCGCGCTTGAGAGAATGCCCGTTCTTTATCGCGAGGCGGTGGTGCTGGCTGACGTGCAGGAGTTTTCCTACAAAGAAGTCGCCGCAACGCTGGGCGTGCCGGTCGGAACGGTGATGTCGCGGTTGAGCCGCGGACGAAAGTTATTGAGAGCGGAGTTGTCACGGGTTGCCGAGGCCTACGGAATTCTAGAGAAGGGGAGGAGCGCATGAATGTCATCAACTTCGAGGACAGCCGATGCAAGCGTGTACGGTCGTATCTGGACTCATATCTGAATAACGAGCTGATGGTCGAGACCAATCACGAAGTGCTCACGCATCTTGAGAGGTGCGAGGCGTGCTCTCGATCATTGGAAGATCGCGCGCGGGTGAAGGCTCAGTTGAAGCACGCGGTCATGCAAGAATACGCGCCGGCTGCTCTGCGTGAACGGATCGGCGTAGATCTCAGGCGAAGCCGCCGCTTCAGCTTCAACACGTTTTCGCTTGCCGTTGCTGCCGCAGCTGCGGTGTTGGTAATCGCGGCGGCTACGTTCCTCACTTCGAGCCCCACTGAGAAACCACTGTCGCTTCAAGCTGAAGTCTCCCCTAGCGATCTGACCGGACAGGTTCTGAAGATCGGCTTTGACGATCACGTCTTCTGCGCGATCGATCACCAGCTTGCCAACAAGCAATTCACGCCGGAACAGATGGCCGAGAAACTGGGGCCTGAGTACGCGGGGCTAGTTGCGTTGGTGAAGGAGAGGATGCCGAGGGACTACACGGTGGCTGTCGGGCATCGCTGCCACTACCAGGGCCGCGAGTTTATTCACTTGATAATGCGGAATCAGAACGATGTAGTTTCGCTGGTAATCACTCGCAAGAACGGGGAGGCATTCCCAACGGACGGCGTTGCGGCGATAGTGCAAGCGGCGGGCGGGCCGATCTACCACGCAGCGTGGGCTAATCAGCAGGTCGCTGGCTTAGAGACCCGCGACCATCTGGTTTTCGTGGTTTCAAACGAGACGAGTGATGCCAATTTGCAGATTGCCATGAGTCTTGCACCATCGGTTCGCGATCTGCTTGCGGGGTTGGAGTCGTGACGGGTCGATGATCACGCAATCCGCAGTTCTTATTGTTAAATCCTTCGTCAAGCGTAAGCCGCAGGGAGCATTATGATGCCGGAACGACGCAAGAGAGTGGTTATCCTGGGTGGCGGGTTCGCGGGTGTCTACACCGCACAGTACCTCGAGAGGGCGCTCGGACAGCGCGACGATTTCGAAATCGTACTCATCAATAGAGAGAACTATTTTGTGTTCCAGCCTATGCTGCCCGAGGTCATCTCCGGCAGCATAGGCATCACCGACACTGTTAGCCCGATTCGACGGTTGCTCCCCCGGACAAACGTCCACGTGCGCGATGTCGAGTCGATCGATCTCGATAGCAAGACCATCACAACAAGCCCCGGATTTCGCCCTCACGCACATGTGATCGCTTATGATCATCTGGTCCTGGCGCTCGGTAATGTAACAGACTTTCGCGGACTCCGAGGATTGCCCGAACACGCTCTTCCGTTCAAGAACCTCGCTGATGCTCTGCACCTCCGTAATCATCTCATCCGCGCGCTCGAAGAGGCAGCTATAGAGACCGAAGACCCCGAGCTGCGGCGACAGTTGCTGACCTTCGTAGTGGCCGGCGGCGGATTCTCGGGAGTCGAAGTAGTGGCCGAATTGAACGACTTCGTCCGCGGAGTCGCTCGCAATTATCTTGGCATTGACCCTGCTGAGATTCGAGTCGTGCTGGTCCACTCGCAAGATCGAATACTCCCGGAGGTCTCTGAAAAGCTCGCGATGTTCGCGCAGAACATCCTCACGAAGCGAGGCGTGGAAGTGAAACTGAATACGCGCCTTGAGGCTGCGACCGGCGAAGAGGCGATCCTGGCAACCGGCGAGATGATTCCAACCAGGACGCTCGTTTCAACAGTGCCCAGCTCACCGCACCCGTTGCTTCAGGCGCTCGATCTGCCAAAGGGCAAAGGCGGCCGGCTTATCGCCAACGGATCTCTTGAAGTTCAGGGCGCCGACTCTGTTTGGGCGCTCGGCGATTGCGCGCAGATCCCAACTAAGGAAGGAGACTTCGCTCCCCCGACCGCACAGCACGCGATTAGACAGGCGAAGACCGCTGCTCATAATATCGTTGCCGCAATTCGCGGAGGTTCAAAGACCGAGTTTGCATTTGGAGGCCTGGGCAAGATGGGCGCGCTGGGTCATCACTCTGCGGTTGCCGAGATTATGGGTATCCACATCAGTGGCTTTCTGGCCTGGTGGATGTGGCGCACGATCTATTTGATGAAGCTTCCGGGTTGGGGCAGGCGCTTGAAGGTAGCTACGTCGTGGACATTGGATTTACTGTTGCCCGCCGATCTGGTCGAGTTAAAGCTGTCGGGCTCTCAGGGTATAGCTCAGCAGCACTTCGAACCCGGCGAAGAAGTCTTCCGCCAAGGTGACCTCGGCGATCGAATGTACATCATTGTAAATGGCAATGCAGAGGTCGTTCGAGTGGATGATGGAATCGAGAGGTCTCTTGCGAGGCTTGGTCCGGGCGAATACTTTGGCGAGATGGCGTTACTCAGGCAGAGCACGCGAGGTGCGACGGTGCGGTGCATTGCTCCGATGGACGCGTTGAGTCTGCCGAAGCGCGAGTTCAGTATGCTTGCCGCCTACTTGCCGCAAGTCCGCGAGTCGCTCGAAGCGGTGACGGAGCAGCGAGCGCGAGCAAACGCTAAAGCTTCTGCTGTAGTTGACTCGAGCCTCAGCCGCGGCGCTGATTAGAGAAATGGAGCATTCGCTCCAAATTGTCTTTGCTCGCGAGGGGAGGAATTCGCATGTTAAGAATCGCAAAGGCTCTCTTGGTTTCGGGGCTGTTTGCACTAGTGACCTTGGGCGCCGCCCCGAAGATCGGCGATCCCGCTCCTCAGTTCAGTCTACCGTCGACGAAGGGCACGAGCGTTGCCCTGAAAGACTACGCCGACAAGTCGAAAGTCGTGCTCGTGTTCTACCGAGGCTATTGGTGACCATACTGCCGAAAGCAGCTGGCCAGTCTGGCCGCAGACTATGACAAGTTCACCGCTGTTGATGCCGAGATCATTGCCATCAGCGTCGATAACAAGGACAAGAGTCGTGAGTTAGTAGACAAACTCAAACTCCCGTTTCCGGTCCTCTCAGACACGGAGCATAGGGTCATTGACGCATATGACCTCTTTAACCCCGACGGCAAAATTGCCAAGCCGGCAGTCTTGGTCATTGACAAGAAGGGCGTGGTGCGCTGGGCCTTTTTCGATGAAAATTACCGGGTTCGTGCCTTGAACGATTCTATCCTGGCTGAGTTGCGGAAGCTCAAGTAGTTCAAACTCGTGCGGCCTCGAGAATTAGACAGTCGCATAGGTAACGCTGTTGTGCATACCCTTAGCGGGATTCAGATACATCAGGTCTGCAAAACGCTTCGTGCTTTCATCGACCACGTGAGAAGGAGTCACGATCAGACCGACTCGTGTCCGTCTTCGTTTGCGAAGGTGATTGTTCTTTTGTGCGAACGCCGACGTCGCGAATACGGTTCTGTTGTGAATCTCGCGAAGCCAGGTCGGCTTCTCTCTCTTGAAGTCCTCGCTCAGCTTGGCGAGCAGCTTCAGTGAATTCCCTCCTGGCGCCGCTGAGTAGAGGCTGCTTCTCGGCGAACTCGCGCAATGCTGCGATCTGCTTGACATCCAACTCGGGCGCAATTTGGCCGGGTTGAACTCCGGCTGCTCTGAAATGATCCGCAGCGATGTTGTCCAGGACAACACTGTAATCCCTCGCCTTAATCGACTGTGCTTCAGCCCGTCGGAGCTGTTCCCGACCTATGTCCCCAATCTCTTGTCTCTCCCTTTTCTGTTTCTCGCTGTCGGTGAAGTGCCTGATCACCGCTTCCAGCGTGTTCCTCGGTTGCACGTCGCGCAAGCTCTTGGTGTAGTCGAGTCCGTGCGCGTCTCTGAGCGGAACCTGTCTAAACTCACCGTACTGGATGGCGGCCCGTAGCCGCTCGGCTTCTCTTAACATTTCCATGCGTGCCATAACTGCATGGCCCTTCACTTTAGATAAGGCTTGATCAGTCGGCTCCCTTAACACATTGTCCCTGACCTGGCTGTATACGAGCGCCAGCAGCCGAGCGTCCTTGTTGCGAGTTGCGATTTCTGCCATCTTCCCGAGTTCGTCTTTCTGGAAGACTGGCAGTGGCATCGCCTTCCCCTCCCGAGACCGCGCTTGCTGCGCCTGCTCAGCTTGTTTACTGGCAACATCGTACTTGAGCCCAGCGGCGCCAAGCGTTTTCTGTACGGAGGCGTCCTTGGCCAAGAGTTGCTTCTGCACGTCTCTCTTAACGTCACCAAGGTAGTCTATCTGCCCTTGTATCGACTCTCTCTTGCTAGGCCGGAGGAAGTTGTAAAGCTTAAACTTTTCTTCGGTTTTGCTTTTTATTTCTTGCTCCACCTCCTTCAGCGATAGCTTTCGGTCCCATCCTTCGACTTCAAACTTCCAGAAATGCCGCGTGGTCCGGAATGCTTCGGCCTTACCCTCGGCGTCGCTCAATTCTGCTCCAGCAAGCACTCGGGCGGCCTGAATGCGAGCGGCTGCATGCTCCTTCTTCACAGGTAGATTATGGGAAACCCAGTATTCCTTAAGCTGCTTGCACTCCTCGGTGGTGTACACGACTGCGGGCAGTCGTTCTTTTCCATCCTGCTTTCGCGCGGCGATGGTCCGTGTCGTTTCCTCGCAGGGTCACATTGGAGCCGAAGTACTGCAAGCACCCTCTCATTGGGTGCTCGTCACTCTTATCCTTTCAGGATCTTCACTAATTTATCGGTGGCGGCTTGCTGCATCGTAGGAAGAACGTGGCTGTACGTGTCGAGCGTCAATACAATCGACGCGTGACCCAATCGTTCGCTCACAGCCTTCGGATTCTCACCGGCCGCAAGAAGAAGCGTAGCGCAGGAATGCCGAAGATCATAGGTGCGAATGTCCTCCAGCTTCGCCTTCTCGAGTATAGGCTTGAAGTGGCGGCGCTGCAGATTTCGCATCGAGAGCGGACTACCAACGTTCGAGGCGAACACCAGGTCGTTATTCTCCCAGGCCGATCCAAGCTTTAACCTCGCTTCGTTCTGAGCTCGTTTATGAGCGTCGAGCTTGCGAATAAGATAAGAGGGAAAGGGAATGCATCGCCGCGAGCCTGGGGTCTTCGTCGGCTGAAGCGACCATCCACCACCTTTCCTGTTTCGCACAAGAACGCGCTGTATGGTAGCGGTCCCCTTTTCAAATCCAGATCGCGCCACGTGAGAGCGAGGTATTCTTCCGGACGCATTCCCGTGATAAGGGCGAATTCAAGTAAGAGACCGTGTTTGCTCCTTGCGCACGCTTTTAGAAAGGCCTGCGCCGCTTCCGGTGATAGGGCTTTCATTTCCTTCTTCACCCTGCGCGGAAGCTTCAGCTCGCGCGCAGGATTGCTCGTTAGAAGCTTAAAAGGTATTACGGCTTCTTTGAGGGCCTTTTGAAGAACTGAATGAGCATACTGGATTGTCTTCGACGATAAGCCCCGCGAGGCCATATCGGTTATCACGTTCTGTATATCCATCGGCTTCACCGATGTGAGGCGCTTCTTCCCAAGCACCGGCCGGAAGTATAAGCGCAGAAGACTCTCATAATCCCCGTGCGTCCGATCCGAGATTGTGCCCTCTATCATACTGAGCCACTTATCAAGGTAGCTGTCCAAGCCATCACGGTTTTCAAACGACTCGGTTCCGTTCGCAAGGTCGTTCTCGATCTCGCGCAACAGTGTCTTTCCCTCGCTTCGAGTCTCCACCTTGCGCCAAATCTGTTTCTTTTTTCCGGTGGAGTCTCGATAGACTTTGCGAATATACAATTTTTGATCCCGCTCAATCAGTCCTTTCATGTCTACACTCCCATCTACACTTTTGTCTTGCATTCTAAGCACAAGAGCAAACGAGAGTAAACGAAAAAATGCAAAAATGCTAAGGAAAATGCTACTTGTGTGTGCTGATGTTGACGGAGGTTCAATCTGCTAATGTCTTTTAACCAGCGGGTCGCAGGTTCGAGTCCTGCACGGCTCACTTTGCATACGAGCATTTAGGGCTACCGGAAATGGTAGCCCTATCTTGCGTCTACAGGTTCATCTACAGGTACATAACTGCCCAGGTCTTCCCGTCTGGCGGGCACCAGGTGATGACGCGATCTCCTTGCCTGAATTCAGTGACATTCGCTCCATTTCGCTCCACGACACCGGCTGCATCCATGCCGGTGACGAATGGAAGGGCGAAGTCTAGATAGCCCGCGCGCGCGATGTGACCGGCGCGTTGTTTGGAGTCGGCTGGATTGACACCCGAATGGCCGACCCGGATCAATACTTCACCATCTTGCGGCTCGGGGATGGGCGCGTCCCTCAAGCACAAGACGTCCGGCTCACCGTAGCGTTCGAAAACCATTGCTCGCATACGTAACACCTCCGGTACCTACGTGAATTAGCTTGCGATTGAGCACTAGCCCAAGCGCTCGGTGCATCGCCCTCACATCCGCCCATCTGGGACCGGCATCCACATTACGCACGACGATCTAGCCCGCCACGACAGACCGCCAGCTGCGCGAGCACGGAGATGTCTGTTGCGGCGAGTTGCCGCGCGAGAGACAAGGCGCGCTCGAAGTCGGCGCGCCCAAGTGCTTCAAATGTGTCTCCAAAACGGGAGCCATAAAGCTCGCGCGGTTCGTATTCTTCCGAAGCACCTGAATTTGAACGCTCGGGCTCGGACGCTTCCCCTAGACCCATGACCTTATTGATCGTCTCAACTGCCATCTGCATGACTTCGAAGCCGCGCCTCGCATCAAATTCGGTAAAGCTCCCGGCAATCCCGCTCAGCGCCAAGGCGCGGGCCATTGAAGGCTGCGGCTGCAGGGCACAGCTTGCGGCCTCGTCGAGCAAGTCGGTTCCCCGAGATCCATCCTTCTTATCCAGCGCTGTCCTTGCGAGACCCGTCAGTAAGCTCGCGCGTGCGGCCGCGTCTTCAATGAAGCGGGAGACGGCAACCGCGCTATCGAGCCGTCCTGCCGAGCCGTGTCGGCGCGCGATCTGAGTCATGACCCGGTCACGTATTGCGGCGGCCGCGACCTCTGCTGCGGCGGCTTGCGCCCGGCTCATTTCCCCTCTGGCAAGCCAGGCAAACGCCGCTCGGGCGTATAGCAGGTCGCGATCGACGGCGGTAGAAGAGGTGCTGGCTTCACGCACAATCTCGTTCGGATCACTCGGATAGACCGGATCCGGCACAATTGCCTGGGCACTCACGATGATAGCGCTCAATTCCGCGATCTTGCGGTTGAATTGGCCGAGTCTGGCCGGCATGTAGCGCGCGAACAGATCGCCAAGCTGTCGCCCGATGAAATAGATCAGGGCTTCATCCTCAGCATCTATGCCTTGTTTAGCGGGCACATCGCCTCGCCGACCTGCGGCCATCGGGCCGCGCCGCGTCAACTGTGCCAACGCGCAATTAAGGAATCGCACGACCACGCCGCTCTCGACGGGTTTCTTAGCTATAGCGTCTGTGGCCGAAACAAGAAATGCTCCCAGTGTGTGAAGCCCGTTAAGATCGACAACTCTCGAGCGTTCCAGGCAGCCCAGCGCATGCGCAAAGAGCAGATCCGCGCGCCCGGCATCCGCCGCGCGCAACGACAGCAACAGCCGCGAGAAATGCGGTGATACGCCGAAGGCCAGACTTAATTGAGCGAGGGCCATCGCCCGCATCGGATCGCGCTCCGCAATCTGAAGTGCGACGCTCACCAAAAGATCGCGACGCTGGACATCGCTTTGGTTAGAGTCGGCACTCGGCGATGCGTTAAATATCGGGCGGCTGTCATAATTGCGAATTCTCGATATTGCGGCGCTCGCACAGCCCGCACTCGCTCGGGCGACCGAAAACGTAAAGGCGCGTGCCAGGTCTTCGGCCAGCCCTCCGTCGCGCGCCGCGATCTCACGAAGCAGCTCGACCCGTAGGTGCTGACTGGCGATCGCCGCAATGGCGGGACGGGAAGGGCGATGCATAGGCCAGGCTTCGGGCATGGCGCGGTCGTTACAATTAGAATCCTGGACAAGGGATTGGAACGCGTGGCGATAGATGGCGCGCGCCCGCTCGCGATCATAGGGCCACAGTAGGGTCGCTGCTTGTGCTTGCGCACGCACGGCGAAGGAGACATCGGCGGACAAACTGGCCTGGTCTGCCAACGGCGCGAGCAGCCGTATGATTCGGTCATTGTGTTGCGGAATCACTAGCGCATCGGGGCGAGTGGCTCCGGGCCGCGCGACTTGAGCGTTCAACGTGATGGCGTTGATCAGAATGATACCGATAAGCGGCGCGATGGCGCGTGGCGCGCCAAAGCCGTTTCTAAGAATGATGCCCTTTCTGAATCGCATGCGAACGCCTCCCGTGGTGATGACTCACTGAGTGATCTCCGTTGATAGCTCGACGACCTGCCCGGCGCGGAGGACCCTGGCAACCAACTGCTCGCCGGGTTTCAGATTGCTCAGGCTCTCATAAATCCTCTGGAAGGACGCGTTCCCTTCGAGAACCTCAATCCCATTGACCGAGAGGATGACGTCGCCGCCCAGCAGCAGGTCGCTCCCTTCGATTGAGGCGCGTAGTGTGCCGGGCCTGATCCCCAGGCGCCAACCCGGAGAGCCCTCGGCAACCCGCTGTACCAAGAACCCGGCTGGCTGTGGCAGGTTGAGCACCCCGGCGAGGTAGCCCTGAACCGGAATGCCTTCCATCCCCGACCAGAAGGGCTTCTGCTCGAGAAGAATGCGCGCCATCTTTGAGGTCGCGGCGAACCCAATACCCTCGAAGCCGCCGGACCGGCTCAGGATGTTACTGACTATGCCGATCACTTCCCCCTTCCAGTCGAACATGGGACTTCCTGAATTCCCGCCGTTGATCGCGGCGTCGGTCTGGAAGAACTCCCATGCCGACATGCCCGGGAGACGGCTCTTCGGGGCCGCCCGTCCGCTGACGTGGCCCACGGTGAGAGTGAGCGAGAGGCCATAGGGCGCGCCGACGACGAACACCTCATCGCCCACCTCGACTTGATCCGAGTCGCCGAGTTTGGCGGGCGCAACGCCCGGCGGGACCAAGTCGAGTTGCAGCAGCGCGACGTCGGCATTAGTGGCTGAAGAGACTACGCGAGCGGTAACAATCTGGCCATCGGCGAATTCAACGAAGACCTTGTCTACTGCCTGGACCACGTGCGCGGCAGTCAATACCTTGCCGTTGTCTGAGATCAAAACTCCGGATGCAAGGCCGGCCGAACTCACCATCCCCTGACGGGGCAAGGGGGCGACGGTCCGCTCTACGGTCCTGACCACGACGACGGACCGTCTCACTCTGCGAAAGGTATCTCGAAGTTGTTGCCCGTTTGCTCCGGCCGGGTCACCTACAAGCGGCATGAACAGGATCAATAGGAGGATGATAGCCAACAAGAGCTTAAGTCTCTCTCTCATATCGTGACCTCAGAATTCTTTGGTATTGATTTGCGCCAATTGATCGCTTCCTCTGTTTCTTCATTGTGCTAACCTCGATTTCGCGACCCGGAATTCAGAGCTTATTCAGCCCGTTAAGTGCGGCCACCTTGTAAGCCTCGGCAAAACTCGGATAGTTGAAGACGCTGTCGCGGAAGAACTCGACTGTACCGTCCAGCGCCATCAGCATCTGGCCGATATGAATAATTTCGGTCGCGTTCTCCCCGATGGCGTGGACGCCCAGCACCTTCAACGTCTCAGGGTGGAAGAGAAGCTTCAACATCCCCGTATCGTCTCCGACGATCTGCCCTTTTGCGATTTCCTCATACCTCGCCACACCGATCTCGTATGGGATTCCGGCGCTGGTCAGTTCCTGCTCTGTCTGGCCGATCATCGAGATTTCCGGGATGGTATAGATGCCGTGTGGGAACAGCGATTGGTTGCTTGTCGATGGCCGTCCGAACATGTGATGAACCGCCAGTCGGCCCTGCTCCATGGACGTGGCCGCCAAAGCCGGAAAGCCGATGCAATCGCCTGCGGCATAAATGTGATTCACGGCTGACTGAAAATGCTCGTTGACCGGGATCCGTCCCCGCCCGTCCGCTTCTAGATCGGCCGCCGACAGATTGAGCAGATCCGTATTGGCCTGCCGCCCGACGGCGTAAAGCAGCCCCTCCGCGTGCAGACGTTTGCCGCTCTCGAGCCCGACCTCCACCATGCCTCGCTCACCCACCTTGACCGTGGTGACTTTCTCGCCGAGACGAAAGATGGCTTCCTGTCGCCGCATGTGATAGCTCAGCGCTTCCACGATCTCGTGATCGACAAAGTCAAGCATGGCGGGCCGCTGGTCGATGACAGTTACTTTAACGCCGAGCGCCGTCACCATCGAGGCGTACTCAAGTCCGATCACCCCGGCTCCCACCACGATAAAATCGCGCGGTATACTGCTGGCCTGCCCGATCTGATCTGCGTCCATCACCCCATTGCCAAACGGGATCTCGGGCGGTCGTGCCGCGCGCGAGCCGCAGGCGATCAGGACGTAGTCTGCCTCTACACTCTGCACTCCCTGTCTTCCTTCAACCTCCAGCGTATGCGGACGAGTAAAGCGAGCCGTGCCGTCGATCGTAGTCACTCCGTTGCGTGCGAGCTGGTCTCTGATGACAGCCATCTCTCGGGCGACCACCGTGTTCACGCGCTCCATTAGATCAGTGACGCTGATCTCCTGTTTGAGTTTGTAATCGCGGCCGTAAAAGGCGCGCTGCCGGTAGCCGGTCAGATAGAGCACTGCTTCGCGTAGCGTCTTGCTGGGGATGGTTCCGGTGTGCAGAGACATGCCGCCGATCATCTCGCGGCGGTCAATAATCGCAACGCGTTTGCCGAGTTTGGCTGCGGCAATCGCGCCCTTTTGACCGGCAGGCCCGCTGCCGATAACAACCAGATCAAAATGATTTGAGCCTAGGGTCTTGCTTTGCCTACTGTCGATGGGGATGGTGGGGCTGACTGCGGCCGCGCTCCGCTCTTGCTCAAGGTTGAAGCCGCAACGCCTGCAGAATCGGTCTTGCTGGGAAGTGGCAAACCCACAAAGCGGACAGGTGATTAGGACCGCTCGCTCCTCTTGATTCTGATCGCTCGCCATCCGAGCCGGCTCGGCAGCATCCGGAATGATCGAAATTGATTCCGTCATTGTCTCTTCCATCCGTCGCTCACGATCTGGTTTGATTTGCAAACTGAGAACTGACAACTGAGAACCTTCCCTACGCTGCCAGTGCCATCTCCTTCGCCACCTCCGCCACTCGCGCGTACGATTGCAGCCGATCTTCATGCTTGTAGGCGTCCGTTACCACGATGACTTCATCTGCTCCAGTCTCGCTCACCAGCTTTGCCAATCCTGCTTTCACCGTCGATCTCGATCCGACTATGGCCGCCCGCAGTCTGCTCATCACTACCGCGCTCTCCATCTCGTTCCACAGCGGCTCCATCGAATCCACCGGCGGCAATAGCTCCACCGACTGGTTCCGAATCGAGCGCAGGAGCCGCTGTTGTGGCGTGGTAAACAGTCGCCGCGCGGCCTCGTCGGTTTCCGCGACAATCACCTGCACTGCGACCATCAGATGAGGCCGACGGATCGCATTGCTGGGACGAAAATTATCGCGGTAGATTCGCGCGGCGGACTCTAGATATTCCGGAGCGAGGTGCGCCGCAAAAGCAAACGGCAAACCTTCCATCGCCGCGAGTTGTGCACTGGAATCGCTGGACCCAAGCAGCGTGATCGGCACATTGCTGCCTTGCCCGGGAATCGCCTTAACCACCTGTCCAGGCGTCGCCGGACCAAGGTAGGTACGCAATTCCTTTAGCAGCGCGGGAAAATCCTCCCCGGTTTGATTCAAGCCGCGCCGCAGAGCGCGCATCGCTGCAAAGTCACCGCCAGGTGCTCGACCCAACCCCAGATCAATCCGCCCCGGATATATCGCCTCCAGCGTTCCGAACTGCTCCGCTATCACCAGCGGTGCGTGGTTCGGCAACATGACTCCCCCGCTGCCCACGCGAATGGCTGTGGTTGCGCCGGCCACGTGCCCAATCAGCACCGGCGTTGCTGAACATGCCAGCCCTTCAATCGAGTGATGTTCTGCCAGCCAGAAGCGCTTGTAGCCAAGAGCCTCCACGTGCCGAGCTAGGTCCACCGATCGCGCAATCGCGGTGCCAGGACTATCGCCGATGTGCATCCCCACCAAGTCGAGAACTGATAGTGCCAATCCGTTTTTCATGCCGATTAGATCCCCAAACTCACAATCTCTTCGACGACAGCCGCGAGCATCAGTCGCCGGTTGCCGGTGCAGGCGCGTCCGGTGCGCCCTCCGGCGCGAACTTCTTGGCCGCGCCTGAAAGCTTCTCCACTACATAGAAACTGACTGGGATAATAAAGATGGCGATGAGTGTTGCGGCCAGCATACCGACGATTACGAGCGTCCCCAAGATACGCCTCCCCGCCGCACCGGAGCCCGACGCGATCCACAGTGGCACGCAGCCCCCGATGAACGCGAACGACGTCATCAGAATTGGTCGCAGACGGACGCGGGCTCCCCCAAGTGCCGCGTCTAACAGGCTGCGTCCCTTCTCCAACTCGACCTTGGCGAACTCGACGATCAGGATCGCGTTCTTCGCCGCCAGGCCGATGAGTACGATCAAACCGATCTGCCCGTACACGTTCAAGTCGTAGCCGCGCAGCAATAGGCCGGCGAACGCGCCGAACACCGCTATCGGCACCGTCAGCAGCACCGAGAACGGCAGCGACCAGCTCTCATAGAGCGCTGCCAGGATAAGGAAGACAAAGACCAATGATAAGCCGAAAGAGGTCAAAGAAGACCCCGAGGCCTTCTTCTCCTGATAAGAGAGGTCGGCCCAATCGTACCCAATCTCAGGCGGAAGTGTTTGCTTCGCAACTTCTTCAAGCGCAGCCATGGCTTGGCCCGAGCTGTAGCCGGGCGCGGCGCTGCCAATCACCTGGGCGGCCCGGTAGAGATTGAAGCGATTGGTGTATTCCGGACCACTAATGGTGCGCGTGGCCAGCAGCGACGAAAGTGGAACCATGTTTCCGTCGTTATTGCGCACAAAGTAACTGCGGATGTCCTGATCGGTGCGGCGCTCTTCGCCCTCTGCCTGCAGGAACACGCGCCACTGCCGGCCAAACCGGTTGAATTGGTTCAGATATAGGCCGCCCAGATAAGCTTGCAAGGTCTGGTACACATCGGCTATCGCAACGCCCTGCTTCAATACTTTGTCGCGATCTACATCGGCGTATATTTGTGGGACCGAGGCGGTGAACGGTGAAACGACTCCAGCCAACTCCGACCGCTGGCGGCATGCGGCCAGGAAGGATTGCAGATTCTGGTCGAGGAATTCGACAGTCCCGCCGCTTCGATCCTGCAACCAGAACGAAAACCCACCGGCATTACCGAGTCCGGGGATCGCCGGCGGCATGAAAGCGAAGGCGATTGCTTCAGACACTTCGCTCGCCAGTCTCTCGTTGACGCGCTTCAGGATTTCCTGCGCCGTATCTTCGCGCTCATCCCAGGGTTTGAAACTGAGGAAGAATAATCCCTGGTAAGAAGCTGACGTACGAGTCAGCAGACTGAAACCGCCGATCGTGGTGGTGTACTGGACGCCTTCGGTCTGGGCGAGAATGCCTTCGATCTTTTTCAGCACTTCGTCGGTTCTCGAAAGTGACGCCGCCGCCGGAAGCTGGACGTTGAGAAAGGCGTAACCATAGTCTTCTTCCGGTAGAAAACCAGCCGGCAAACGGTTGCCGATGACGCCATCTGCCACGGCGAAGCCGGCGAGAATCAACATCGCAACGGCGGCCTTCCGGACAAGGGCGTGGCTCCAGTTGATATACCCGCGGGTAGCCTTCTCAAACAGTCGATTAAAGCCGCCGTAGAAACGGGCGAGCAGGCCGCGCGGGGCCCGGCGCGGCCTGAGCAGGAGAGCCGAGAGCGCTGGAGATAGGGTCAGCGCGTTGAAGGCCGAAATGAGCACGGAGATCGCAATGGTCACCGCGAATTGATTGTTCAGCCGTCCTTGAACGCCACCCATAAACGCAACAGGCAGGAACACCGAAGCGAGAATCACTGCAATGGCGATTACCGGCCCCGAGACATCTTTCATCGCCTGGATCGTGGCCTCACGCGGAGACTTTCCCTCCTCGATGTGATGTTCAACCGCTTCGACCACCACAATCGCGTCGTCGACCACAAGGCCGATGGCCAACACCAGACCGAAGAGCGAGAGGGTGTTGATCGAGAAGCCCAGCAAGGGAAAGACCGCGAAGGTGCCGATCAGCGACACCGGCACTGCTATCGCAGGGATGAGAGTGGCGCGCCAGTTCTGCAGGAAGAGGAAGACGACGATCAAGACCAGGATCATGGCTTCGACCAGCGTCTCGACAATCTCGTGAATACCTTCGGTCACCGGCAGCGTGGTGTCGAGCGTCACCGCGTAATCGAGGTCCGACGGGAAGCGGCTCTTAAGTTCCGCCATCGTCTGCTTGAGGCCTTCGGCTACGGCAAGCGCGTTCGAGCCGGGTGCCTGAGACACTGCAATGATGGCCGCAGGCTGGCCGTTCATACGCGAACTCTGTTGATAGTTAAGGGCGCCGAGTTCGATCCGGGCCACGTCCTTGAGCCGCACCACCGAGCCGTCAGGATTGGAGCGAACGACGATCCGTCCAAATTCCTCCGGCGTCTCGAGCCGCCCCTGCGCGCGGACGGTGTAGGTCTTCTCCATGCCTGTCGGCATCGGCTCGGCACCGACCTGCCCAGAGGGGTTGACATTACTTTGCTGCCTGACAGCGTTAGCGAGGTCTGGAACCGAGAGACCGAGCTTAGAGAGCAGATCCGGCTTGACCCAGATGCGCATCGCGTAATCGCTGACTCCGTAGAGGCGCACCTCGCCTACCCCCGGCACACGATAGAGTGTGTCATTGATGTTGATGTTGGCGTAGTTGGCGAGGAAGAGCGAATCATAGGTCTTCTTTGGGGAGTAGAGCGCAAAGACCAGCATTGGAATGCCGGTAGACTTTCGAGTCGTCAGCCCGAACTGATTGACGTCAGCCGGGAGGTTTGGCTGAGCCTGCGCGATGCGGTTCTGGACGTTGACCTGATCGATATTGACGTCGGTCTCAACACCGAAGGTGACGGTCAACTGCTCGGTGCCATCGTTGGCGTTGGTGGACTGCACGTAGAGCATGTTGTCGACGCCGTTCATCTGCTGCTCGAGCGGGGTGGAGACCGACTGTTCGATGGTGACGGCATCGGCCCCGGTGTACGTGGTCGAAACAATGATCTGCGGCGGTACGATGTCAGGGAGCTGGGCCAGCGGCAGACCGCGCATCGCGATTAGCCCCAGCACCACAGTTACGATTGCGATAACCAAGGCCACAATCGGCCGCCGAATGAAAAAATTGGAAATCATATCTCGTCCTTTCGGGTCCCCTACCTTGCGACTTGTGTTCTTTGGCTTACAGGGACTCCTGCCGCGTTAAGCGACTGAAGGATTACTCTCTCGACCTTCTCGATACTCTCGGGCTTCACCACGTAAGCCTGAGCGCCAGCAGAGAGAGCGTGTTGTATGTCACTTTCATTCGCCACAGCCGAATAAAAGATTACGGGCGTGCACGGATCGAACTGACGAATCTGCCGGCATAGCTCGATGCCCGTACCGTCAGGGAGCCAGTTGTCCAGCAAGTAAAGGTCAAAGAGACGGCTTTGGGCCAACAGCAGGCCGCCGACCATCGAGTCAGCGGTGACAATCTCAAATTGGGGAAAGCAGAAGGCGATCAACTCGCAAGTGTCGTCATCATCATCGACGAACAGGATGCGTTTTTTGTCCGGCCCCGCAATCGCGTCTATTCCCTTTGGCCTTCTCGATGACGGGATTGTGAAGAAGGTGTCATCGCAAATCGACTGTCGCTGTTCAGAAGACGAAAGCCGCGCAACGCCTTTTGTATGTTGATGCGTTTGTGGTCTCATAGTTGAGCTCCCTCCGCACATGAATCCCGAAATTTGATTTCTACTGCGCTGACGTCGAAAGCTTGGCAAGCGGCTTAGGATTGACTACAGCATCCGGCCTGACTTTTTGCGTGCCTTCGGCGACAACTCTCTCGCCCGGCTGCAAGCCCTCTTCAATCACCCAGAGCGCGCCGACGCGATCGCCCACTTTCACCGTGCGAATACTCACTTTGTTGTCAGCGTCCACCACTGCGACGCCGTAGCTGCCCTGCAACTCGGTCACTGCACGCTGCGGAACGAGCAACGCGCCTTTCTTTGTGCTGGTCACCGCACGGACTTTGGCATATTGGCCGGGGCGCAAGGTGTTTCCCGGATTCGGAAAGAGACCCGCTATGCTGATTGCGCCTGTCTTCTCATCCACCTGCCGGTTGGCAACAAAAAACGGCCCTTCTGCGGATAAGTCGTGCCATCAGCCAGCACTAACTCCAACTCCAACCTGCTCTCGCCCGCGCCCCATTTGCTCTGAATCGGAGAGCGCCTGGAATAGTTGAGATACTCTTGCTCGCCAAGCGTGAAATTGACTTTGATCGGATCCACGGTCGAAACCGTGGTGAGCGGCGGGCCGGTGGGATTCTGCGGGTTGACCAGATTACCGACCTGTACGGTGGCCACGCCGGCGATGCCGTCAATCGGCGCGACGATGTGCGTGAAGCCGAGGTTAAGGTCTGCCGTTCGAACTGCGGCTTCGGCGGCTTTGATCTGCGAGCGCGCCGAATTTATGACGGCCCGAGCCGTATCGACGCCGGCCGCGGCAGCTTCGACGTTCGCTATGGCGGCACGGTTAACCTGCACCGCATTATCGTATTCCTGTCTGCTCACTACGCCGGTCTGAATGAGCTGCGTGTAACGGTCTGCATCGAGCTGCGTCTTGGCTTGGTTTGCCTCGGCCTGCGCCAGACTGGCCTGGGTTTGTTGCAACTGCGCCTCGGCCTGTCCGAGTTGTCCTTGCGCTTTGGCGAGTTCGCCGTTGGCTTGATCTACAGTGGCCTGAAACGGGCGCGGGTCGATCCCACACAGCAACTGGGCCTTCTTCACGAACGACCCTTCCGTTTAGTCCTTGGTGACCAGGTAGCG
>Ga0137359_10000259_pt1 | contig 40164 bp, 33 predicted proteins | sample Mad1_40_16metaG_FD_108281 | JGI IMG/M metagenome (GOLD analysis project Ga0137359, IMG submission 108281) | Vadose zone soil microbial communities from Angelo Coast Range Reserve, California, USA - Mad1_40_16 metaG | ecosystem: Environmental > Terrestrial > Soil > Vadose zone | place: USA... | reverse complement strand
ACGCAAGCAGGGGAAGTTTCGTGTTGCGCGCGATCTGAGGGCACGCGGTGTGCCGGACCGGCATATCGAGGCGGCGCTGAGAGAGGCGGCTGAGGATACCGATGAGGGCGCGATGGTGCGCCAGCGGATCGAGCGGAAGCTGCGGGCGTATCGTGGCGAAATTGATGAAAAGAAAATGGCTTCCATTTATGGGAGCCTGCTGCGGGCGGGATTTTCGGCGGACGTGGTGCGGCGGGAATTGAAGGCGCTGACGCGCGAAGACGTTCCGGATGTAGAAGCCCCATTGGAATAGGCGACCCGTTCCAAAATGGAACTGCGAGCGGAGAGATGGGGCGGTATGGCAGCTCTGTTTTTTGACGCAGAGTGCGCAATCGCTTGAAAAGAAATGAGTTGAGTTTTTCGTGGGTGCAAAAAAGTGCAAAAGAGTGCGCAAGAATATGAAACAAGGGACGAAGTTGAAAACAGGGGGCGGGAAATTTGCGGTCTTGGCGAAAAGTGATGGAGCAGGTAGACCGGAGGAGTAAAAAAAAGACGGAACGGGCTGGCGTCTAACTATCACAAAACAGGGTGGCACGTATATTACTAAATGTAAATATCAAAATCTGATTACTAGTATTATATTTAAGTGTCGGGCGGGATGAGGAGGGAGGAAAAGCAGCGGCAAGCCGCCGCACTCCAAAGCGGGCCGGGCGGATTCTAGTGAGACTTGGGGTCAGGCAAGGGCGAGGTCCAGGAACTTTAGGGTGCGGTCCCAGGCTAGCTTGGCGCTGGCGGGGTCGTAGACTCCGGGGCGGGCTTCGTTCATGAAGGCGTGCTGGGCGTCGTAGCGATAGATCTCAAATTGGGATTTGGATTGCTTGAGAGCGGCTTCGAGGTCGTTCACCTTGGCGGGCGTCCAGTGGCCATCCTTGTTTGCGAAATGGCAGATCAGGGGAATTTTGATTTTCTTTAAATCGGCGGCGGGGAGATCCGGGATTCCGTAGAAGCAGGCACCGGCGTCCATCTCTGGGACGCGCACAGCAGCGAGGATGGTCAGCGCACCGCCCATGCAGAAGCCGCCCACTGCGACTTTTTTGGAGCTTTGCTTCAGGTATTGCACGACGCCGCGAATGTCTTGCTCGGCGGCATCGGGAAAGTTGAGGCCCTTCATCATGTGGCTGGCTTCGTCGGCGGCCCTGGCGACCTTGCCGCGGTAGAGGTCCGGCACAAGGGCCCGGTAACCGGCCTCGGCTAGACGGTCGGCCGTCTTCTTGATTTGCTCGTTGAGCCCCCACCACTCCTGGACGCACACAAATCCGTGAGCGCCCGATCCCTCTTTGGGAGTTGCCAGATAGCCGGGGCAAGTCTTTCCGTCCGGCCGTTTAAACTGAATCATTTCGCCCATGAAGACATTCGGCTCGATAAGATGAGCGGTGCGTTAACGAACCTTCACCACAAAATATGTTACCGGTTGTTGTATTTCCTTGAACCAATGGGGCACATTCGCTGGAATGATGATGACGTCACCCTTGGAGAGGACACGAGCCACGCCACCTTCCATCGAGGCAACTCTGACTTCGCTGGGAGCCGTCTCCTTCCCACCTACAACAGTTCCTCCGGTGGCAAAGGTCGCGGACCCTTCCAGGACATAGAAGATGTCGGCGTCTTTGGCGTGGATTTCGACCTCTCCCGGTTTATCCCGATGGAAGATATGTACGCGATAGTTCCGCTCGGGATTCCCGTCATATAGCGTTGCGCCTTTGGCGAACGATTGCGAGACTTGATCCTTTGGAAAAAAAATGACTCCAGAGGCATCCCCCTTGACAGCGGGAGGAGTAGTTGCTGTATTTGCTTTTGCGGAAGTAGTCTGCGGAGCAGAACCCTGGGTCATCCTATTGTCTGCACTTTGCGGAGACCCGAGGGCGGACGCAATCAGTGCGAGCACAACCAAGTAGAAGAACTTTTTTACTGCTTCGGTCACGAGTTTCCCTCGCTTTCTTTTTTATTGCCTGTCACAGGTGTGGGTTGACGAAATCGGTAGCATTGTACGCCAAATCGCCTTTCGTACAGGCGGCGGCCTAACTTCCAGTAACTCGCACAATCGGAAACTGGCCCACGACCCGACTCTGGGTTCGTTGCGGGGGTGTGCTGCGTCTGCGATAATCTGGGGATTGAATCCTGCAAAACTGAGGCGGACGTGACGGGTGAATCGGTAAGCAAGAAATTTTGGAGCGGGAACGAGATCCGCGAAGGGTTCCTGCGCTTTTTTGAGGGCAAGGGGCACCGGCGGGTGCGGAGTTCGTCGCTGGTGCCGCATGGGGATCCCACGCTGCTGTTCACGAATGCGGGGATGAACCAGTTCAAGGACGTGTTTCTGGGGCTGGAAAAGCGCGATTACAACAAGGCGACGACGGCACAGAAGTGCGTGCGCGCGGGCGGGAAGCACAACGATCTGGAAAATGTGGGGTTTACGAAGCGGCATCACACGTTTTTCGAGATGCTGGGCAATTTCTCGTTTGGCCCGGTGGGAGTGGTCGGAGATCAGTTTCCATACTTCAAGCGTGAAGCAATCGCCTACGCCTGGGAGTTGGTGACATCCCCTAATTGTTTCAATATCCGTCATGAGAAGCTATACGTTACCGTGTTTGGCGGTGCCGAGATTCTCCCTGGTATGCAACTCGCCGAGGACGCCGCAGCACGAGATTTGTGGCTTGAACAGAACGTAGCGCCTGAACGCATCTATGCTATCCCCGGTTTGAAAGAGAATTTTTGGGCGATGGGAGAGACCGGTCCCTGCGGTCCGTGCAGCGAAATTCATTTCGACATGGGGCCAGAAGCTTCCGAGCAAGGCCACACGGATTGCAAGTTTCCCTGCGACTGCGGCCGCTACGTCGAAATCTGGAATCTCGTCTTCATGGAGTACAACCGCCAAGTCGGTCCCGATTGGGCAAAAGTAAGCGACTTACCTCAGCCCTCCATTGATACGGGTATGGGCCTCGAGCGCGTCGCCGCCGTCCTCCAAGGCGTCATCTCCAACTACGATACTGATCTTTTTGTGCCGCTAATGAAACGCGCCGCAGATCTTTGCGGTGTCGATTTCAAGCGCGAGGAGAAACTGGAAGAGGGCAAAGGCGGCGCCGCCTCACTACGCGTCATCGCGGACCACGCCCGCGCTACTACTTTTCTCATCACCGATGGCGTCCTGCCTTCCAACGAAGGTCGCGGTTATGTCCTTCGCAAGATCATACGGCGCGCAATCCGACACGGCCGCTTGCTCGGTGCAACGAAACCATTTCTTTCGGAAATGGTTGTTACTGTTCGCAATCTCATGGGCGCCGCCTATCCGGAACTGGTGGATCCCGCTGCCAACCGCGTCCCCGACATCGTTCTGATCGAGGAAAAGCGCTTCGGACACACGCTGGATCTGGGGCTGGAAAAACTTGACAGTCTGATTGCCGACGCTAAACGTTGGCTGAAGACACGCAAGGATGCTGAATTAGCGACCGCCTTGGAGAGCCTTTCTGCAGAACCCACTTCCACATCGGATATCAAATACGTCCGTGCTGCCGGTGAGAGACTGCAAGGTGAGGCTGCGTTCAAGCTCTACGACACGTATGGCCTCCCGCGCGATTTCATCGAAGATGTGGCGCGCGACGCCAGCGTGCAAGTCGATTGGTTAGGCTTCGATCGTGCAATGGAAGAGCAGCGGACGCGGGCGAGGGCGTCGTGGAAGGGCGGGGCGAAGGAGGCGGCGAATCCGGCGTATGCGAAACTGGCGGAGACGCTTAAGACGGAGCCGGATTTTTATTTTGGGACGAGCGCGAAGGATTGCCGGATTGAAGCGATCATTACAAAGAATGGGGCGGTGAATGAACTGAAGGCGGGCGAGAGCGGCGAAGTGGTGCTCAACCGCACCGCCATTTATGCGGAGTCGGGCGGGCAGGTGGCGGATACCGGGGCGTTTTATGACAACTCCGAATCGCAACTGCTCTCAGAAGTGAAGGGCGCGTTTTATCCCGTGGCGGGGCTGGTGGCGCACAAGGTTGTGGCGAAAGAGACGCTGCGGGTGGGGGATCGCGTGGCGGTGGTGGCGGATGCGGAGCGGCGGGCGCGGATTATTCGCAACCACTCGGGGACGCACCTTGTGAATGCGGCGCTGCGGAATATTCTGGGGACGCATGTGAAGCAGGCGGGGTCGCTGAATGCGCCAGAGCGGCTGCGCTTCGACTTCTCGCACTTTGCGCATGTGGATGCGGAAGAACTGCGCGACATCGAGCAGCAGGTGAACGACGAGATCCGGCTGAACACGGAGATCGAGACAAACGTCACGTCGCTGGACGAAGCGCTGGCTTCCGGGGCGCTGGCGTTTTTCGGGGACAAGTATCCGGAGCACAACGTTCGCGTGGTGACGATTCCCGATCCGCGGGCGGCCCGGGGGTTCTACTCGAAGGAGCTTTGCGGCGGGACGCACGTGCAGCGCGTCGGCGACATCGGGGTGCTGAAGATCGTGAGCGAAGAATCGGTGGCGGCCGGTGTTCGCCGGATTGAGGCGGTCACCGGCATCGGGGCGCTGGAGCACTACCAGCAGCAGGCGCAAATCCTGGAAAAATTGGCCAGCCAGCTCAATGTGGGGGAGGACGGTATCCTGGCCCAGGCCGAGAAGCTATCCCAGACCGCCAAGCAACTGGAAAAGGAACTGGAGGCGCAGAAACGCAAGGGGGCGCTCAGCCAGATCGACGAACTGGCGGGGCGCGTGCAACTTGTTAAAGGGATTAAGGTTATCGCCGCTCAAGTGGAAAATGTTGACCGCGAAGGACTTAGGCAACTGGTGGACAGCCTGCGGCAGAAGCTGGGCTCCGGTGTTGTGGCTCTGGGAATGCCGGAAGACGGGAAAGTGGCCCTCATTGCCGGGGTCACCAAGGACCTGACGGCTAAAGTCCATGCTGGCAAGCTGATACAGGCACTGGCCAAACAGGTAGGCGGTTCGGGGGGCGGAAGATCTGACCTGGCCGAGGCTGGCGGAAAAGACACAACTGGCCTAAAAATGGCCTTGGAGAGCGTCCCCTCCCTCATTGAACGATTGCTATAATCCCGGTGGCGCCAGACGATCTCCCCTAGGGTAGACCGTTCGGCGGGGGCTCTTAGTACTAAAGGGACATTGACCGCAGTGCGGGATTGTTGAAAACTGTGTTCGCTGTAATGGGTCCCAAAATTGATATTTGCCTTCTTCATGACACGATGATGGAAAAACGCACGGCGATCACGGCAGGGCTTCTTCCAGCGACGCTGGTCCTTTGCGCGACTGTTTTGGCGCAGGGTGCCAGCGGCCAGATCGCCAAGGTTGTCGACGACGGGGGACGGCCGTTTTTTATCAACGCCGAACCGCCGGTATCAGCCAAGCTCTCTGCTTCAAAGCCGCGCACCAACATCTACCTGTCCGCCGAATCTTCATTTTCGGGACGCGGCCGACCTGCCGTGGATTTCGGCCGTGACGGCTCCGAAAAGCTGGTTCGAGAGGCGGCGGACCGGCATCGCGTGGACCCTGCACTGGTTCGCGCGGTGATCGAAACGGAATCGAACTGGAATCCGAAGGCGTATTCCCGCAAGGGAGCCGGCGGATTGATGCAGTTGATTCCCACGACGGCACAACGGTATGGAGCTTATGACCTGTTCAACCCGCAACAAAACATTGACGCAGGGGTTAAGCATTTGAAGTGGTTGCTAGAACGATACAATGGCAACCTGGATTTGGCCCTGGCAGCGTACAATGCTGGAGAGGGGGCCGTTGACCGGGCTCACGGCATCCCCGCATTCAGAGAGACGCGGGACTATGTACAGAAAGTACAGAACGCCTATTTCCGGCCGGGTTCAGGCCGTCTTGCCGATGCATTCATCAATCGACACGCGATCCACAAAGACGTCACTCCGGACGGCCGCGTCGTATTCACCAACGAATAGAGAGAGTCGTAAGTTTTTAGCGGTTCGTTTTTAGTTTCCAGTAACCCTGGGGTTCGGGCCTGGAACATTTTGAATGTATTGGCGAATTGAGTTCAGGTTTCCGGATAGGATTGAGTGGCGTTTGGGGGTCGTAGGTTGATGTTTGGGGGCAAAAAAATTTTGCACTTGAGCTTCGCCCGTGTTTCGCCGGTTTTTGCCGCGCTGGGTTCTGTGCTGACCCTTGCCGCTGCTACGCCGGCGAAAACGAATGGGGAAGCCGCGGCCACTGTAACAGTGAGGCGACAGGCCGCCTCCACGCAATTTTCGCGGGCCGAAGAGCAGCGCGCGGCGCTGAACAGCAAGCCTACCGAAAAACGCACGCTGGCGGATTACAAACTGGTGGTGACCGGTTATCACCGGGTCGCTTTAATTACTCCGCGAGCTCCCGAAGTCCCCGATTCCCTTCTGGCCATCGCAGAACTTTATACCGAGATGGGCGACCGGTTTGGACGCACCTACTACCAGTCGGCCGCCGATTCTTACCAATTCCTTGTGCACGAATATCCGACGAGCCGGTATTGCCAGGATGCGACCCTGCGAGTGGCGAAGCTACAGCGCGATCGGCTAGGAGATTCCGCGCTGGCGAAAAAAACTTATGAGGATTTCCTGAAACGCTTTCCGCGTTCGCCGAGGAAACGCGAAGCGCAAGAAGCGCTGGCGGAACTGGCGCTGCTGCAGAACGGCGATGCGCCGTTGGCTACGAATAGCGTGGCGACAGATTCAACCGCGGCCCCGCCAGCTACGGAAGTAGCGCGGGCGAATGCGCCGGCGCACTCCGGGGGCAAGTCCGTTAGCCGATCGGGATCGCGGGAGATTCCGCGAGTGAGGCGGATTCGCGCGGCTGCCAACGGTGATGCGACGCGGGTGACCATCGATCTCGGGGACAGCGTGCAATATACTTCGGGGCGCATCGCGAATCCGGAGCGCATCTTTTTCGATTTGCACGCGGCGCGGCTGACGCCGGAAGCCGCTCGCGCGAATATCCGCGTTGACGGCGGCCTGCTGACGGCCGTGCGTGTGGCGCAGAATCATGACAGCGCGGTGCGCGTGGTGCTGGACGTGAACGGAGTGAAGGATTACACCGCTTCGCTGACAAACAATCCGCCGCAGCTCTTGATCGATTTGTACGGAAATTCTGCGGCGGCGCCGCCGCTTCGCACTGCCGAAGGGAAACACGCGCAGCAGGCTGGGGCGGAAGGTCATTCGAATAACAGCGCAACAGCGACGAACGGCGAAACGCCGACGGTTCAGAACACGGCGGCAAAGGAATCGGCGGGGCACACGGCTTCTTCTTCGGAGCAGCCAGCAGAGAATACGAAGAGCGCAATCAATGGCCCGATTGGGGGCGCGATTAACGGGGGCGCAACTAGTAGCGCAGGCGCCATAAACGGTTCGGTGGCGGGGAGCAACTCTTCGGCAGTGGCGCGCAATGCGCTGCCGGGTGTGAAAAACGCCAAATCGAAGCCAGTCAAAACCAACGCAACGGGCGCAAAGCCCGATCTAGTCCGGCCTGCGAGCGCGCCACAGCCGACACGCGATGGGCAGTCCACGCTGACGCGCGCGCTGGGGCTAAAGATCGGAAGGATTGTGATCGACGCGGGCCACGGGGGGCACGACACGGGGACGATTGGACCGACCGGGTTGATGGAGAAAGACCTGTGCCTAGATGTGGCGCTGCGGCTCGGGAAAATCATCGAGCAGCGGCTGCCGGGCGCGGATGTGGTCTACACGCGTTCGGACGACACGTTTGTTCCGCTGGAAGAGCGGACGAACATCGCGAACCAGGCCAAGGCCGACCTCTTTATTTCGATTCATGCGAATTCAAGCAGGGACCACGCGGCGCGCGGCATCGAGACGTACTACCTGAACCTGAAGGGCTCGGCGGAAGCGATGGAGGTGGCGGCGAGAGAGAACGCCACGGCGCAGGGAGGCGTACACGAGCTGCAGGATCTGGTGATGAAAATCGCGAGGACGGAAAAGATTGATGAGTCCAAAGAACTTGCCGAGGACATCCAGGATTCGCTAGCCAAGCGGATTCAAAAGAGCAGCAAGCCGGTGAAGAACCGCGGCGTGCGGAAGGCTCCCTTCGTAGTGCTGATCGGCGCGGACATGCCGTCGATCCTGACGGAGATTTCGTTCCTGAGCAATCCGGCGGACGAGCAGATGCTGAAGAAGCCCGAGCAACGGCAGAAAGTGGCCGAAGGGCTGTATCAAGGCGTGGTCAGCTACCTGGAGAGCATGAACAGCGTGACGCTAAATCTGCCGGCCAAATCCGGTGCCGGGCGGCCCAGCGCGGCAGCGGTTGAACAATCTCGCAACCAAAACTAGCAGATTGGTGTCTAATAGAGGCGGGGATGCGAAAGCTTCGCTTCATTACCGGGTTTTTGCTGGCGCTCTCCGCCGCGCCCTATTCGTTTGCCCAGCAGCAAGTGCTTCCAAGTCGCTTCGGCAACTGGTCCGGCCAGCCAAGTCCAGACTCGGTCGAAACGGAGAACTACGCAAATCTTTGGAAGGAAGCCGGGCGTACGCCTGGCGAGTTCAACCAGTACACTTCGGGCGCCGCCAGAATCAATGTGGGATTGCAGAAGTACCGGGATCCCAGCAGCGCGTACGAAATGTACACGGCGCTGATCAGACCAGAGATGCATCCGTCGACGCTGAATAGGACTTCGGCCGTGGATGGCGACAGGTTGATTGTTCTGGTGGGCAGTTCCATCCTTCAAGTGCGCCCAACTCAGGCAATTTCCACAGCAGATTTGCTTACGTTGGTGAACTCCATGAGCGCGCGTGCAGACCAAACGCCGCTGCCGCCGATTCGAACGTATTTGCCGGACGGCTTTTCGGATGGGACGCAGAAGTACGCGCTGGGGCCTGCGGGTTTGCGGAATGCGCTGAACTCGTTGAAGCACGAGGAATTCACAAACCTTGTGAGTGAGGCAGGGTTTGCGTCCGGCGCAGAGGCCATGATCGCTGAATATCGCAACGGCAAGGACTCGGCAGGATTGCTGCTACTGGAGTATCCGACGCCGCAACTGGCGGAACAGCACTTGCGGCACCTGGAACAGGCGCTTTCGCCGGCGGCGAAACAGGCGGGAACGACCATTGAACGCAAGGCTTCCCTGCTCTCTCTGATACTGAAGCCATCCTCGGGAGCTTATGGCGACGGGCTGCGGAGCGCGGTGAATTACGAAACGCATGTGACTTGGCATGAGCCGACGCACACGATCACCGATCCGCCATGGACTACGATTCTCGGCAAGATTTTCATCTCTACAGGCTTGTTCATGGTGGTGGCGGTGGTCCTGGGGGTGGCGTTTGGCGGGGTGAGAGTGGTGGCGAAAATCTTTTTCCCGGGCAAGGTTTTTGACCGGCCGGAGCAGATGGACGTCCTGCAACTCGGCCTTTCCGGAAAGAGAATCAATTCCCGCGATTTCTACTAACCTGCTGCGGGAAACGTCAATATAACCAACAGCGTTCCCCTGCGTCCAATGGGTGTCCAACCGTTTCGCCATTTTGCACTTATTCAACAATGTCGTAAGATTTGAGGCTAGGTAAATACGGGTATGCGTCCATTTCTATCGGTCAATCGAAGTACGAGTAGGCTAATCAGGACAAAACGGGGAGCCGCTTTGCTGCTGGCACTAGCGGCGGGCGGGTTTGTGTACGGCTGCCAAAAAAGCGCGGCCGACAATGCGCCGGGCGCTGTTGCGCCTGCCATGCCGGTCCAAGTACAGATTGCTCCTGCGGTGAAAATTCCGGATACGAGCGAATATCTGTCCATCCTGAAATCGCGGCACTCGGCGGCCATCCATCCGCAGGTTGAGGGACAGATTACGCGGATTTTCGTGAAGTCCGGCGACCACGCGGAAGCAGGAACACCGCTGCTGCAGATCGACCCGCTGAAACAGGAAGCCACGGTGAATAGCCAAGAAGCATCGCGCACGGCGCAGGAAGCAAACCTACGGTATGCCAAGGTTTCGCTGGAGAGGGCGCAGAAGCTGTTTGACGCCAAAGTGATCAGCAAGCAGGAACTGGATAACGCACAGAGTGGATATGATGCAGTTCTTTCGCAGGTGAAGGCGCTCGACGAACAGGTGAAGCAGCAGAAGGTGGAGCTTCACTACTATAGCGTTGCCTCGCCGATGAACGGGATCGTCGGCGATATCCCGGTTCACATGGGCGACCGGGTGACGGTTTCGACGATGCTAACCACCATCGACGAGCCCGGAGCGCTGGAGGCTTACATTTACGTTCCCGCCGAGCGTGCCAAGAACTTGAAAACGGGACTACCGGTGCGACTGCTCGACACCGCAGGTAATCCGATCAGTGAGACGCGCATCACCTTTGTGTCACCGCAGGTCGAGACGGAAACACAGACGGTTCTCGCCAAGGCAACGATTGAGAATCCACAAGGCAAGCTGCGCATCGCCCAGCAGGTTCGCGCGCAGATTACCTGGGGCGCTCACGAAGGCCCCGTTATTCCCGTGCTTGCCGTATTACGCATCAACGGCCAGTTCTTCGCGTTCGTCTCCGTCAACGAAGGCAAAGGAACCGTGGCGCGGCAGAAGCTTTTGAAGCTTGGCAATACCGTCGGCAACGATTTCGCCGTACTCGACGGCCTGAAACCTGGGGACCACATCATCGTTTCCGGGACGCAATTTTTGCAGGACGGGACGCCGGTCACAGAACAAATTCAGAGCAACAACAAAGGCGCCGCGGGCCAGTAGAGACCGCAAACTCATGAGCGGCGCCATCCCAATTCCATCGAAGGCGGACTGCGGCCTTGTTCGTTGATTTCTTCATCCGGCGGCCGGTTTTCGCCACGGTCTGCGCGCTGCTGATCATCCTCGGCGGCGCGGTGTCCATCCCGTCGCTACCCATCGCGCAGTTCCCGGACCTTGCACCTCCCCAGGTGGTGGTCACCAGCATTTATATCGGCGCGAACGCACAAACCGTAGAGTCCGCGGTGACGATTCCCCTGGAGCAGGCCATCAATGGCGTGCAAGGGATGAAATACATCACCTCGAACAGCGGCAACGACGGCACGAGCGAGATCACCGTAACGTTTGACGTGACGCGCAACGTCGATCTCGCCGCCGTGGACGTGCAGAACCGAGTGAGCCAGGCGCTGGGACGGCTGCCGAATGAAGTCAGAAACACCGGCGTTATCATCACGAAGCAGGCAACCGGGTTTGTCTTCGCGGCGGGCGTTTATTCGGAGACAGGACAGTACGACAGCCTGTTTCTGAGCAACTACATCGACGTTTACATCAAAGACGCTATCAAGCGCGTGCCCGGCGTAGGCGACGCCATCATTTTCGGCGAGCGGAAGTACGCAATGCGGCTGTGGCTAGATCCCGGGCGGATGGCCCAGCGCGGCCTGGCGGCCACCAATGTTCTAAATGCTCTTCAGGAACAAAACGTTCAGGTCGCCGCAGGACAGATTGGCCAGCAGCCAGCCTCAAACGGACAGGCTTATCAGTTCAGCGTGCGCGCCATAGGACGGCTGACGGAACCATCGGAGTTTGAAAACATCATCCTGAAAACGGGGACGGATGGCACGCTGGTCCGATTGAAGGATGTTGGCCGCGCGGAGCTGGGCGCGGAAGACTACGGCTCGATTCTGCGCTTCAATGGTCACGACGCCATCGGGCTGGCCATCACGCAGCTCCCCGGCGCGAACGCGCTGGACGTGGACAAGGCCGCCAAAGCCGCACTTCTGCAACTTGCGAAGAATTTCCCGCCCGGGTTGAAATATGCCGTGGCCTTCGATACGACCACCGTCATCGGCGAGTCGATTCAAGACGTGCTGATCACGCTGTTAGAAGCGATCGCCCTGGTGGTCATCGTGATTTATCTTTTCCTGCAGGATTGGCGGAGCACATTCATACCGGCGCTGACCATTCCCGTTTCGCTGATCGGCACGTTCATCTTCGTCAAGCTGCTGGGCTTCTCGATCAACACGCTGACGCTGTTCGGCATCACGTTGGCCACGGGACTCGTGGTTGATGACGCCATCGTGGTTATTGAGAACGTGGAACGCCATATCGTCGAAGGCCTCACGGAGCCGCACAACGCCGCGTCCGTGGCCATGAAAGAGGTAGCGGGCGCGGTCATCGCCACTTCGCTGGTGCTCGTGGCCGTGTTCGTTCCGGTGGCCCTTTTTCCCGGCACAACCGGGATTCTCTTCCGGCAGTTCGCGCTAACGATTGCGTTCTCCGTTTCGATCTCTGCTTTCAACGCGCTGACGCTGACACCGGCTCTATCGGCTATCTTCCTGGGACATCACCGGGAACGCGCGCAGGGACGCTTTTTCAAGGCGTTCAACAAGATTGTCGAAGCGGGAACCAATCTCTATCAAAGCTCGGTGCGGCAAGTTCTCGGCTGGCGATTCGCGGCGGTGCTTGTCTTCGTGGCGTTGTTAGGTTGTACCTATTTGGTGTACCAGCGCGTACCGCGCGCATTCATCCCAGACGATGATCAGGGCTACATCATGTTCATCGTGCAGTCACCGCAGGGTGCTTCTCTGACGTACACGCGCGACGTTTGCGCCAAAGTGGAGGAAACGCTTTCTCACGTCCCGGAAATCACGGGCGCCTTCAGCGTCGCGGGCTTCAGCTTTTCCGGCAACGCTCCCAATCGAGGAATGATCTTTGCCAATCTGAAGGGGTTCGAGGAGCGCAAAGGTAAGGAGCATTCGTCTTCGGCCGTCATTCAACGGCTGCGCGGGCCGTTGATGGGAATCCCAGGCGCGCTCGTCGTTCCTTTCAATCCACCGGCGGTGCAGGGGCTAGGGCAGTTTGGCGGATTCCAGTTTGAGCTGGAGGACCTGGGACGGAACTCCCTACAGACGATTGCGGAAAAGGCGAACGCGCTTGTAGCGCAAGGCAATGCGAGCAAAGACACGACCGGCCTTTTCACCAGCTTCACGGCGAATGACCCGCAGTATCTCGTGCGGATCGACCGCGAAAAGGCCAAGAGCTTGCAGGTTTCCCTGACGCAAGTCACCGACACGTTGCAGGCTTACATGGGATCGGTGTACGTGAACGATTTCGATTTCAACAACCGGTCGTATCGGGTCTATGTGCAGGCGGACAGCAAGTTCCGCTCGGAGTCGAAAGATATCGGCCAGTATTACGTGCGCTCGGACACCGGCATGATGATCCAGCTGAATAATCTAGTGACGGTTGAGCAGACAGCGAATCCGCAGGTGATCAGTCACTATGACTTGTTTCGCTCGGCGGAAATCAACGGCAATGCGGCGCCGGGCAGAAGCAGCGGCGAGGGCATCGCGGCAATGGAAGCGCTTGCCAAGAAGGTCCTGCCGAACGGGATGGCCTTCGAGTGGAGCGGATTGTCCCTTGAAGAAATCGAGTCCGGAGGAAAAGCGCTGATTCTTTTCGCGCTAGGCTTGGTGGTGGTGTACCTGACGCTGGCGGCGCAATATGAGAGTTACGTGCTTCCGTTTATTGTGCTGCTGGCCGTGCCTGTGGCGATTCTCGGAGCAATTGGCGCACAGGCCCTGCGCGGATTGCAGAATGATGTTTACTGCCAGATCGGGCTGGTGATGCTGATCGGCCTTGCCAGTAAGAATGCCATTCTGATTGTCGAGTTTGCGGAACAACTGCGCGGACAAGGGATGTCGGTCGTCGAAGCCGCGGTGGAAGCGGCACGAATCCGTCTGCGGCCCATTCTGATGACTTCGCTCGCGTTCATTCTGGGCGTCGTGCCATTGGTACTGGCGCAGGGCGCAGGCCGGGCGGGCCGAGTTTCCGTCGGCACGACGGTTTTCGGGGGAATGATTGCCGCAACCACGCTGAACTTGGTGTTCATTCCAGTCCTGTATGTCATCGTGCGCAGCATCGTTCCGGGAGGCCAGCCAGCAGCCACCGCGCACGGTGAGTAAGAGGGTGGCAGGAGTCCGCGCCGTGAGGCTGCCGGACAGATGGCTTTACGGGGATTCCCGGCGCACCGCAACGAGTTCACTTCCCACCGGCACACCGCGGGCAACCTTGACGTGAATCAAAGCTTCGAAATAGCGGAGTTCGCCGGAGCGCGTGACAGCGAGGCGTTGCAGAAGCTGTTCAAGCGAATTCTCGCGGCATACATATTCGACGGAAGCTTGCGTTCCCATGGTGGTCGTTCCGGCGAGGATGAGCACGGAGCGTGAAGGATTCAAGCCTTTCACGAGCGCGATGACGGCGTAGTCTTCGACCAGGGGCTGATTGGCTGGGCTGGCAAGAACTTCCTTGGGCTCACCGGACTGCTCATGAATATTGACTATTTCCATGTTGCCGGCGCGTGGACCCGCGGGAACCTGCTTGAAAACAAATTCCTGAGTACCCGGAATGTCCAGGAGCGTGAGGTTTTCCGACGGCGAGCCGATAAAAATCAGGTCGTTGTTCTTGGCATCGTCCAACGAGAAGAGGCTACCACGCTTTACGCGAATGCGCTGGTGAAGCGAGGCGAAGACGGTGTCCAGTTCGTGGACCGCCAGCACTTCACCCACGCCCGTGTAGTGATCCAGGATTTGCGTTTTCGAATCCGTTGCAGGGTCGTAATAACGCATGCCCCTGTCGGGCCTCCCCGTAAACGCCGCGTTGCTGAAAATCACCCAGGGCTCTTCGGGGCCGGTAAGAAAGCCCTTCCAGAAAATGTGAAACGCAGCCGGTACCGGCTGAATTTCGGTGCTCGCTTCAGCGTCGGCATTTTTCCGCCCGACCAGCAACGCGGCCAGCCCGGCGACGGCAGCAGCGAGAAGTACGGAGAGGACGACGACGGAGATCATCCACTTGCGAGGCGTTTGCAGAAGGGGAGCACCTTCGTGCCGGGCTTCTCCCAACGCGCCACCATGATTTCGAACCGCCGCCGTGGCTCCGGGATGAAAAGACAGGACATAGGTCCCTTTTGGCAGTTCGACCCAGATGTGATCGGCGGGCCCTTCGGAGGCATAGTACTCCGCCAACTTCGTTCGAAGACGGCCCGCCTGTACGCGAACCATGGAGTCCAACTGGGGATCAAAATCAGGCTGGCGGCCGAAGACTTCGGTCGCAATTTGATACTCTTTTAGGGAAACGCCCGGATGGTCCAAAACGTGTTTGGCAAGATAGCGAAGCAATTTGCAGAGGGATTCCGAGCCATGCAGGGTTTGACTGCTGACGAGTCTTTCAATCTGCCCAAGATTTTGCGCGCGTTCAGTCACAAAGAGTCCTGTTACTTCGATGTAACAAGAGGGTAGCAAGGTCTGGATGTGTGTGCAAGACTGCGGGTTATTGGCTGTAACAGTATCAAACGAGCTGAGACTTCCGCATTGAGCGGTTTAACTGATATGACGCATTACAAATAAGAGTTTTAAAGGGTGTGATTGTGCCGATTCCCGGTCAGGGGGGATTGCCCTTCGGCATGGATGAGCTGCCCCGGTGCGAGGGCAAGTCGACAGCGGCTGGCAAAATGGCCTGCCGCGCCTGAAGTACAGCAAAAACGGGGAATCCCTCGGGGAAGAGGCGCTTTATGATTAGGTCTACCCTGCGTTTCATGGGCTGCGCAGTTGCAGTGGCATTATTGTCGTTCTTCGGAACGGCGACACTCTGTCTCGCACAATCCGATACCGCACGTTTGCAGGGCACGGTTACCGACGCGCAGGATGCCGCGGTTGTGGGCGCCGCGGTCACGGTGACCAATATCGGCACGGGGCGGGAAGCTTCTGTGGCGACCGACGAGGCTGGCTTCTATTCGGTGCCGGCCCTGCCACCGGGCCATTATCGCGTGACAATTGCTCAAACGGGCTTCAGGAAAACGGTACGCGAACTTGATTTGCAGGTCGCGCAAATCGCCGTCGCGGATTTTCGGCTGGGTGTGGGCGAGGTCACAGAATCGATTACCGTGGAAGCTGGCTCTCCGGTGATCGATCTGGCAGACTCGGCGATCGGTGAAGTGATCGAGGGCCGCCAGGTGACCGAACTGCCGCTGAACGGCCGCAACTTTACACAGCTTGCGACGCTGGTTCCCGGCGTGACCCGCGGTATGCCCTCTGGGCAAGCCACTGGTGCGGGCGGCAACTCGGAGACATTCCGATACGGAGAGGCTGGCGGCGCTTCGCTTGCCGTGAACGGGCTTCGTCCGCAGACGAATAATTATGTTCTCGACGGAATTGACAACAACGAATCCCTGGTTAATACAATTGTTTTCTTTCCGCCGGCTGACGCGATTGATGAATTCCGTGTGCAAACCAGCGTAGCACCGGCACAATTCGGCCGCGCAGGAGGGGCTGTAGTTGTCACTTCTCTCAAGTCCGGCACGAATGCCTGGCACGGCAGCGCATTCTGGTTTAACCGCAACACCAACCTCAATGCGAAGGAGTTTTTCACTCCTGGGCCTACACCTTCTTACAACCGGAATCAATTCGGTGGGACCGTCGGCGGTCCGGTACTGAAGGATAAATTATTCATCTTTTCCGACTTCCAGGGTCTGCGGAAGCGCGTGCCCGGCAGCAACGACGTTGCCAGCGTTCCGACGGACTCGATGCGCAAGGGCAATTTTTCTGAGCTGCTAAACATCCCGTGTTCGCCCAACCCCTCTGGAGAGAATCCGCTACCGGACCCCAATGACCCCACAGGAAAGAAAAACCTTTGCGATTCAGGTCAGCCAACTTTTTCAATCCCCGTTTATGACCCTACCACTGCGGGCACCCAGCCAGTAACGAAGAACAACCCCCTTGGGGAATCCCCCTTCCCTGGCAACATAATCCCCGCAGGCCGCATCAACTCGGCAGGCCAAGCCTTCCTCAATGCTTTTCCTGAACCGAACTGCACGGTTGCGATTGATTCGCGCTGCCACACCCTTCTTCAGAACTACCACAACGTTCGGAAAATCAACGAAAACTGGAACGACTTCGACGTTCGTTCTGATTTCATCATGAATTCCAGGAATTCGATCTTCGGGCGCTTCAGCCGCGGCCGCGCAGACCAAACAGAAACATCCCGGTTGCCGACGCTACCGTCCGGCTTTGGGTCGGGCACGAACTTCAACCATCCCTGGGGTGCGGCGATCGGCTGGACCTCAACTATTTCACCGACAATCGTCAACGAAGCGCGCGTCGGGTTCGTACGTACTACCTATGGCTACGTTCCGCCGTTCCAAGGTACTGCACTCTGCACTAATTTTGGCATTGTGAACTGCAATACGCCGCTGCTAGGAGGTATTGCCCTAATTGGCGGCTATAACAACCAGATCGAGTACACCGGTGACTATGGACCATATCTGGTCCCGCAAACCGGCTACAACTATAACGACACGCTCACATGGACGAGGGGTAAGCACACGTTGAAGGCCGGTGCCAACATCCTGCGACGCCAGCTTAACCTTTACCGGCCGCTTGCGGGCAAAGGTTACTTCTTCCTCAGCGGGAATGGGACTCAGGGAAATCATGTGAATACGGGATACGAAGTCTCCGATATTTTGGCCGGCTTCGTGGACACGTATTCCCACGGTACAAATTACGGCATGGTGGGAACGCGGAGCTGGGAAAACGGCATCTTCGTCCAGGACGACTGGCGCATCAGACCGCGGCTGACTCTGAACTTGGGCTTGCGATACGACATACTCACGTGGCCGGTCGAAGTGGAGAACCGCCAGGCAAACTTTGACCTCACCACAGGAGCGTTGCTTCTCGCGGGCCAGAACGGCAACTCGCGCAGCCTGGTCAAGAACGATTACAACAACTTCGGGCCACGGGCGGGTTTCGCCTATCAGATTACAAACGATGGCAAGACCGTCCTTCGCGGCGGATATGGTCTCTTCTATTTCGTCGACCGCGGCGGCATCAGCAATCAACTTGCACAGAATCCGCCTTTCAGCGGCCAGAACTCCGTCAGTTATTCGAATGGGTATCGCATCACTTTTAGCGGGTCTTTGGCCTGCCAGCCGACCTGCACGCAGGCGCAGCTTAATTCCACGCAGGCGAATGGCCCCTTGCCGAGCGGGAACTTCACGAACCTGAATCTCGCCAGCCCGACGGGAGTCAGCGTGCTTGCCGTTCTGCTGAACAACAGGACTCCCTACGTCTCGCAATGGAATTTGCAGATACAGCGCCAACTTGGCACAAACAGCTCCGCCAGCTTGGCTTACGTTGGCACCAAAGGGCAGAACCTGACGCGAAACTACAACGCTAACCAACAACTTTACGGAGTTTCGACCACCGATCCGGCGCGCAGCCTCTACCCCCAGCTTGGCAGCATCACCGTGCAGGACAATCGGGGCTCTTCCAACTACAATTCGATGCAGGCGCAGTACGAACGGCGGTTCACCAAGGGTTTGCAGTTCCTCGGCGCGTTTACGTGGTCCAAGGCGATCGATGATTCGTGCGGCGATGCGGATACTTGCAACCCGCAGCTCTATACGAACTATAAGATCGAGCGGGGCCGTTCGAGCATCGACCAGAACTACACCATGGTCCTCAGCTCGCTGTACGAGTTGCCCATCGGTCGTGGGAAGCGCTGGGGCAGCAATTGGTCGCGTCCCGTGGATTGGGCGCTCGGCGGCTGGCAACTCAACGGCATCTACTCCCTGCTGTCCGGCCTCCCCTTCAGCGTGTGTGTGGATGGAAGCCAAGGAAACTGTGTTACGCGCGCAGACCTAACAGGCAAGGCGGGCGTAACTCCAGGAAGCCTATCGAATTACATCACCGGATCCTTTACAGTTCCGGCTTCGGCCGGGGGAGTATTCAATGCCCCGGGTACTTCGGGGCGAGACATCCTGCGCGGCCCAGGCAGTTCGAACATGGACCTTGCGCTCTTCAAAAACGTCTCATTCACGGAACAGATCAAAGCCCAGTTTAGGGTCCAAGCCTACAACCTGACGAACACGCCCCATTTCGCGAATCCGGACGCGGATTTGAGCCATGGACCGAGCCGGTTCGGACACATAACCGGAACCGTGCCGTTTAGCTACCGCCAGTTAGAGCTAGGCCTGCGGGTCACGTTCTAGGCTGTTCGCAGTGAACTATTTCGTGCCTCGGCCAGGGCTAGTTGCCCTGGCGGAGTTTTTTTTGCGATGAAATTCTGCAGAATCTCCAGTAGGATTCGGTCATGCCGCAACGCGGCCTTTCTCGACGTTCGTTTCTCGCTTTTTCGGCGATAATGCCGTGGGCTTTTTCGGCCCGCGCCGCGAAATCGGTGCCGGCTGGGCTCGAACTGTATTCTGTCCGCGATGAATTGAAAAAAGATCCGGAGGGCACCGTGCGCGCCGTCGCACAGATGGGATATCAGGGTGTCGAATTCTATGCGCCCTATTTCGAGTGGTCCGAGAGTCAAACTAAGCAAACGAGAAAGCTTCTGGACGATCTCGGCATCCGGTGCTTCTCGACGCACAACGACAGTTCCTATCTGAGTCCAGAGAAAATCGGCCGGGCGCGCGACATGAACCTGATTCTGGGCAGCAAATACCTTGTCGTGGCTTCGGCGGATCCGAAACCCGGCCTGGACGGTTGGAAGGCGGTCGCCGATGCCCTAAATCTTGCCGCCGATCAGCTTGAATCGTCCGGCTTGAAGGCGGGATATCACAATCACCAGAGAGAGTTTATTCCCGTTGAAAAACAGCGGCCTATCGAAATCCTCGCCAAGAGCACGAAACCGTCGATCATGCTCCAATTGGATGTGGGCACTTGTCTGGAAGCCGGCTCCGATCCGGTAGCATGGATTCGCTCGAATCCGGGCAGAATCCGCTCTCTCCATCTCAAAGACTGGTCACCGGAACCCGCGAAGGGTTACACGGTTCTGTTCGGCGAAGGCAGTGCCGATTGGAAAAACATTTTCGAAGCAGCCGAAAGCGCCGGCGGTGTGGAGTATTACCTGCTAGAGCAGGAAGGCAGCCGGTTCACCGAACTGGAGACCGCCCAGCGGTGCCTTCAGAGCTTTCTCTCGGTGCATGGACGCGCATAGGAAGTTCACCCGCACCAAGCCTGAACCAAAATTGTCTCAACCTCTGAAATACAAATAAGCCGCGAGAATGCGACGGTGGAAAGAAGGTGAACGAAGCTAACTGACGGATGTTGCGGGATACGAAAATTCTGGAGCCGAGAGTGGGAGTTGAACCCACGACCTGCCGATTACGAATCGGCTGCTCTACCACTGAGCTACCTCGGCCCTTGATAATAAACGACTTATTTCCTTGCTTGAGAGACTTTCATCGAACTTTCATCGTTCTCTCTCGGTTTCGACGGCGCGCTGCCTAACTTTCACATGGAAATGCCCGACCTGTTCGGAGCGATGCTGTGCTGTACCGGACGGCGATCGCAACACTTCCGCCTCCGACACACTCCCTCCTTTCCTCGAGTGCACAACGGAATCAGATCGCGCACCAGATGGAAGAGAGACAGCAAAATGATTTTAGCTTTGTCTGATTCCTTTCGCAAGCTCTTGAGTTTACAGGTCTTGGCTTCGAGCATGGCGCTTAACTGCCTGTAGCCCAAACAAAACCGCCATAGCAAAGGGAGGCGATCCCAACGATTCCTGATTTATCAAAGAAATACTCTAACTATTTAAAGAAATAGCACACGGAACGCCCGCTTCACTCTCACAAGGGCGGCGCAGCTGTTGTGCCTGGAAACTTCTCCACCTGAGCCCTGCCGACCCAAACTCGGGTGCTCCCGCAGTCGCCTGCACCTTGACGCAGGTCTGAGAAGAGCCCATCTCAGCTTCGATCACCAAAGCGCAAAATCACGGTTTTAATTGGGGATGGTTTTTCTGTATCCACGCTTCGAAGTCCACCCGAAGCTTTTCGGCCAGCGACCGCATCTCTTCGACGTCGGACGCGGAGATGGTATCGGCTCGTTCGTAGTCCGATATGTTTCTCACGTTGGGATGGTGTCAGTGTTGTCAATCCTCGTCACATTCCGTTCAACAACCTGGTGCCTCCAGTCTACGTCGAACAAATTGTCGCTGACCGCAAAAAGTATGTGGCCATGGGGGAGGCAAACGCAAATATCCGCTTGCCGCCGCACATTCGCGATTTGGAAATCGACTACACCGCTCTTAGCTTCGTCGTGCCTGAAAAGGTGCGCTTTCGCTACATGCTCAAAGGCCGCGATATCAGCTGGCAGGAGCCGGGCACGCGACGCCAAGCTTTCTACAATGATCTTAGTCCGGGAAAGTACCGATTTCATGTAATCGCGTGCAACAACGATGGAGTCTGGAATGAAAACGGCGCGACCTTAGATTTCAGCATCGCACCTGCATGGTACCAAACCAAGTGGTTTCTCGGTCTCTGCATTATTGCCGGCTTGTTTCTTATCTATGCGCTCTACAGGTTGCGAGTGCGTCAAGTTGCTAAAGCCCTCAGCGCGCGGTTTGACGAGCGATTGGCGGAACGCACTCGCATGGCGCGGGAACTTCACGATACGTTTTTGCAGACCATCCAGGGCAGTAAATTAGTGGCAGACAACGCTCTCAAGAAGTCGGATGATCCCGAACGGATGCGCCGCGCCGTGGAACAATTGTCCGTCTGGCTCGAACAGGCAACTCAGGAAGGCCGGGCCGCGCTGAATTCGCTGCGTACATCAACCACACAGAAGAACGACCTAGCCGAAGCACTCAAAAGGGCAACCGAAGAGTGTCGATTGATTGGCCCTATTGAGGTGTCGTTTTCCGTGACAGGAGACGCAAAGGAACTGCATCCGGTTGTCCGCGATGAGATCTATCGCGTTGGCTATGAGGCCATTCGCAATGCCTGCAAGCACTCCAGGGGGAGTCGAATGGGAGTTGAGTTGAAATATGGGCACGCTCTTGCTTTACACGTCAAAGACGATGGTGTTGGCATCGACCCGACGATTGGAGATCACGGCACAGAGGGACACTTCGGTCTGCAGGGAATGCACGAGCGGGTTGAGCGAATCGGAGGCAAACTGACGGTTGTCAGCTCCGCTGGTTCCGGAACAGAGATTACTGTGGTTGTCCCCGGAGGTATCGTCTTCCGAGAGCCGAGCGCTAGTCCATTTGACAAAATAAGAACCATCCTTCGAAGGGTAGGCCCAAGCACGCATCGTAAATGATCCCGATCTCCTCGTAAATCAGCCATACGCCCGGGGAAGCTACAGCAAGCTGCCTACAGAAAACTGCAGGGCTCTCTTTTTTTGATGCCTCCATTCCATTCCTCCATGACCAATCTTGTTGCCAGACGAAGGATTGAATCAGATCTCACAATTACCAGGGGCTTCCGGGCGTGAGGTCGAGGAATCAGTCGCTCTTTGTGCCGAGACCCCGCCAGTGGCGGATATCCGTCGCAAATCCGTCGGATTGACTTCGAGATCTGCCGTACACCTTTCCTGAAGAACTTCCAGCAATGGAGTAACTTGCATCGAACAGTCCCTGCCCGATTGAGCTGTCTCTTTTTTGGCATTTTAGCTGCATCTATGGGCGATGCGCTCCGCGCGCTCACGCTTTTCGGCGGACGTAATGCACATTTCGCCTGCTGTATCCCGCGCGAGCCCGAGTTCGATTCCACAGAGATGAAGTTGCGAGTCCTGTCCGATAGCCAGGATGCGGTTGCTCACGACGTGGTCAAAAGAAAACGGAGGAATTGCCCAAGACGGAGAGAGTTCGAAAGAACCGAGGTGTGAGATAAATGGTAACGCAAAATTTCATCGCTCCGGACTTGGATTACATGAAAGGAACGTACTTCGCCGGTCGCGAGGACTGGGCTGGACTAAGTTTGAAGGCGTCGGGAGTTGGGGAGTTCGAAGGAATCGTAGGCAATAGCCAGACACTCCTGAATGTTCTGGATTTGGTGCGCGCAGTCGCAGCCACCGATTCTACCGTGCTGATTCTTGGTGAAACGGGTACAGGCAAGGAATTGATCGCCCGAGCCCTTCAGAATAACAGCCGCCGCTGCGGGCGCCCTTTCGTGAAATTGAATTGCTCAGCGATTCCCTCTGACCTCTTGGAAAGCGACCTGTTCGGGCACGAAAAGGGCGCTTTCACCGGGGCACTAACACAAAAAGTTGGCCGTTTCGAGATGGCTGACACGGGAACGCTGTTTCTCGACGAAATCGGGGACATGCCCCTGGCCTTGCAGCCTAAACTCTTGCGCGTGCTGCAAGAGCAGGAATTCGAGCGCCTGGGAAGCTGCCGGACCCACCGCATCAGCGTTCGACTGATTGCGGCGACAAATCGCAATCTGGACGAGATGTTGAGTCGCAACGAATTCCGCCGTGACCTCTACTACCGTCTGAACGTTTTTCCCATCGTGGTGCCGCCACTCAGGGAACGTCGCGAAGACGTCGCACCCTTGGTTGCCCATTTCGTAGAGAATTTTGCGCGCCGCATGAACAAGCGCATTGACCATATTCCCCAGGAAACGTTGGATGCTCTCACTTCGTATTCATGGCCAGGCAATCTGCGCGAACTTCAGAACTTGGTCGAACGAGCCGCAATCCTGTGTCATGACGGAGTTCTACCGAATCCCTTGCTTGTAATGAACTCGGAGCGAGTGGTCGCGAATCCGACAGTCTCAGGTCCTATTAGTCTGTACGGTACGCCGGGCACGTTCATGGATTCCCAACGAACGATCATTCTGCAGGCATTGCACGGAGCGGGGTGGGTCGTCGGAGGTCCTCAAGGCACCGCAGCCCGATTGGGACTGAAACGGACTACATTGCTTGCCAAAATGAAGAAACTCGGAATCTCTCGGTCGTCGCGCCGATCCGAGACGGTTGGCTTGACAGGCGGGTGATTCCAATTTCCTGCAACGGTTCCCTAGACGGTTGCGGACAAACACTGCAAACGTCTGCGACGGTTTCGAACACCGTTGGCACGTCCGAACCATTTTCCGTAAGGACTGAAATTTTCGTCCATCCCGCGCGCACCTTATTCGCGATGAGTGCGAAAATAGTTTCGATTACGAATCCGCTGCTTCGTCAAACCCTGAGTTTGCAATGCCTCCTTCGCCTATTTCACCTATCTGTGCTAGTATGAAACTCGCATGAGCGCGCTGATTTTTATGGGCGGTTTATGGGCGGTTTTGGCAGGGACAGATGCTACCGCATGCAAAGTAGGCGAACAGTGCGCTGTATGCGAATCTTGCAAAGGCCTTATTTGCAAGGTTTTACGCTAAGTTGTTGATTCCACGGTTGGGGACGTAGTTCAGTTGGTTAGAACGCTGCCCTGTCGTTGGTTAGAATCGCGCACTGTCACGGCCGAGCCGCAGAAACAGCTCCCTCACCGCACTTCAATCACTTTGTTGGAATGGACAGCTCAACTGCCCAAGTCCGGAACGGCGCGCAGGGCGTCATTGAAGCGGTTCGTGAAATTCGCCGCGCAAATCACCAGCGTGAGCTCGACGATTTGCCCGTCATCGAAAAATTTTCGCACCTCCGTGAGGGAAGCTTCGCGGATCGCAGAGGCACCCCGGGTGACGCGTTCGGCATGCAAAATTACGGCCTTCTCTTTCTCATCGAACAGCGGGCTGCGCTCGTAGAATAGCAGCGCGCGAATTTGCTCTTCCGTGATGCCAATCCGCTTCGCCGAAGCGGTGTGCGCGCGGGTTCAATATTCGCAGCCATTGATCAGCGCCGTTTTCAGGTATGCGAACTCCTTGTAGCGCGGTTCGACCGTGCCGCCTTCCATTACCGCGGAATAGAACGGTAAAAACTTCCCAAGGACATCAGGCCGGTGCGCCATTAGGCCAAAAATGTTGGGCATCTTGCCGAACTTCTTTGACAAGGTATCGTAAATGCCGTGCAGCTCAGAAGCAGCTTTGTCTTTTGCGAGTGGAGTTACAACGCTCATCGGATCCTCCAAGGTGGTGGTTTGAAACGTGATTTCGGCTGCCTATACAAAAGGGGCAGCCTAACCAGCCTGATCTAGCCCGAAACCGACATCTGGCTAGGCACTAATGATGCCATCTTTTCGGACCTTATCGCTGGAGTGCGCCATCCACTGGGCACGGCTCCAGTTTCAGAGCACCTGCTACTCCTATCGGCTTCGCCAAAATTCTATGCGCACTGAAAACAGAGCGATTCCCTGCCGCGACTGCTGTCCCATCCAGGTTATCCCTTCATTCCCGAGCGCCAAGAATCGCGCGGCATACATGTATATATTGAGGATGGGGGAACTCAGACGTTTTCGCGACGCTACGTTGGTTCGTATTAGGCAGCCCGATCATACCGGTGGTGCAGTCCTCCCAGTCGCACATGAGAAAGGACGCGACCTGAGGCTATGGTGCGGGTTCTGCCGTCTGGCGTTCCCTTCCCGAGTCCGAGATGCGTGCGGTCTTCTTGGTAGTAGCGAATATACTCCGAGAGCCGGCGTTTCAGGTGGCGTTCGTCAACTGCAATGATGTGATCCAGGAGATCACGCCGACAACTCCCTACCCAACGCTCTGCGACTCCATTCTGCCAAGGACTTTCGAACGAGGTGCGGACAGGATTCACCCCCAGGCATCGAACTGCTGCGGGCACTTCCAGTCCATACTTGGCATCACGATCAAAGATGACGAACCTCGGTGCGGAACCAAATGGAAACGCTTCTCTCAACTGCTGGACAATCCACAAGCTTGTCGGATGCTTTGTGACATTGAAATGGAGGATGCGCCGACGATCGTGACTGATGACGAAAAAGCAATAGAGCACGCTGAAGGTGACCGTCGGAACAGTGAAGAAGTCCATCGCGGCAATCGCTTCCCGGTGATTGCGGAGAAAGGTAAGGCAGCGCTTGGCCAGCTCCGGATCTCGAGGTGCCCGTTTCATCAAACGAGAAATCGTTCGCTCGGAGACATCAAAACCGAGCATGAGAAGCTCGCCATGAATGCGTGGCGCTCCCCACGTTGGGTTCTCAACAACCATCCGGAAAATCAATTCTCGAACTTCCTTCGATGTCTGTCGTCTCCCGATGGGCCTCCTGACTTTGGAGATCAGCTTCCAGTACAAACGGAATCCAGCTTTGTGCCAACGCACCACGGTTTCGGGCGTGACCGCAATGAGAGATTGTTGCCATCGGGACCAGAATCGGCGGACGGCGACCCAGAAGAGCTTGTCGAGCAAATCTAGTCTTGGCCGTGGATGCCCACGCTTCAGGACGGCGAGTTGTTGACGTAGCGCCAGATTCTCAAGTAAGAGGCTCCCACGGGCGCGCAAGAGGCGAACGAGCGTTCCGAGGCACAGGCCGATAAATCGAAACATGGCTAGGAGTTATAACAGAACAGTGCCGGGAGGGCGGCTAAGTCATTGATTTCAAAGTCGGCCAGAGTTTTGGCGAACCACAGCTATCAAATCGCTCAAGCAACCGTCAACGGCGATACACCGATTCCGTTGGATTGCCTGCTACCAAAGAACATTCCGGCCCCTCGCCGGAATTGCCACGCGCTCCAATGCTGCGAATCAAGCAGCGGGAGTGCTCATTCGGCAAAGTAGCGTTGCATACCAGTCGCCGAAAGCCCAACCTTCTGCGGACCCGGAGATAGTTTAGTCTTGCGCGCGGCCCAGCAATAGTAGGCCAGCCAAAGGTAGACCGGACCGTATTCGAGCGACAACATCAGAAGAGAATTCTTGAGCGGTTCCCCTGCCCCGTAGGCGATTGCAGGAGTGTAGGCCAAGACGCTAGTGACGCTCATGAGCAACCATGCGCGGCTTGGGTAAAAACACAGGAACGGGATCGACCAAGTGAAATACCAGGGATAGGCAGTCGGCGACAACAGAAGCACTCCTCCCGTGAGAACGAGACTCGACCACAGCGGCGCCGCCCGTCTTTTCGCTAAATAGCCAATCGCAGCTAACAGCATCAGGGCCGCGATCAGCTCGCCACCGGCCCGCGACCCCGCGACAAAACGCAGCAGGTGGAAGAGGCTGCCGTTGTTCACCCAATCTCGAGCGTAGTTCCTCGCGCCATCCAATAGATGCCAGCCGGCGCTCAAGAACGGAACATAAAACGCGAAAATCAGCGATACGAAGAGACCTACCTGAGCGAGTCGCACGCGCTTTAGGAACGTAAGCAAGAGCAAGATCGGAAAGAACTTGGACAGAAACGACAGCGCGAGCGAACCCATCGAAAGCGCTGGGCGATTCGTCACTAGAAAAAAGAGCGCCGCCAAGAATGTGACGATGGCGAGCGAATCAAAATGACCGGACATCGCAAACGAAATGAGCACAGTGGGATTCCACGCGTAGGCAAGCATACGATGCAGAGGCTGTTTCATCGCGGCCAGCAGGAGCATCAGCACAACAGCGCTCGCCAGGTCGAGGATCGTCGAGACCCGTTTGTATCCGGGCACCGTTTCGATCAGCCGGAAGGTCAATTCGCTCAGTGGCGGGTAAATGGTCGGAGTCTCTTCACCGGGTGGTTCAGGGTGGTCAGGATTCTGCAGCCAATCTAGCTCTTCCGAATCGGGGGATACGACGTATGGATTTAGATGTGCTCGTTGCGCCCGACCATCCCATTGGTAGCGATACACATCGTCAGAAGGTGTCGACCTGGCCGGCAGCAGCAATATGCGAAACAAAACCGCGCTCGCCAGGATGATGAGAAGAGCGGTTGCTCCGAGGCGAAACCTCTCGACCCAAAACACTCCTATCACATAGAGGATGCCCGCAAGCAGCAGGAGTCCGATGAATTCCGGCATGCGCGCGTCCAAGTCCTGTTGCCGCTCGACCCACCTGAAGATACCTGTCAACCCTGCCGCGAGGGCAGCGAGCCCTAGCGTGACAATGCCACGGGGCCAAAGAGTCTTAAGGCGTTGGATATAGCCTCGGAAGATTTGAACTGTCTTCTTCATAGAAATCCATTATTCGCCTCCCGCGCTAGCCCTCTCCGAAAGCCATTTAGCCGTTCTTGGTGCTTTCACTGGGAGGCGCTGCAGTTCATTCGCGAGTTGACTGAGATCTCCCGCTACATCGACGTCGTAGAACGGATCGGTCAGATGTACCGAAAGCCCCAGCGCACGGGCGCGCGTCAGCAGCGCGTCAAGCGCATTCGCCGTTCCCATCCCATCACTGATGAACAGATCTGGATGGGACGCCCTGGCCCCGACAAGATAATAGCCACCGTCGTGGGTGGGCCCTACAACCAGGTCGCAGGCTTCGAGTACGTCGAACGCGGTCTCCAGTACGGATGCCGGCAGGTGCGGGCTGTCGCTGTTGAAGGCAATGACGCGCTGGTGGCCAGGAGTTGCAAAATGCGCGAAAACGGAGGCAAGGCCCGCGGCGAGTCCTTGACCCGTCTGAGGCACGATGCGCACTGTTTTACCCACCGCGTGTGCAACGTCGTCAACGTCGGACGTGGGGCACACAATGGCAATCTCCACATGATCGAGTCCCTGCGCGAGAGCTATCGTGTCGTTCAGAAGGCATCGGTACAACCCGGTGACCGCTTCCAGAGAGAGACTCTTGGCCAACCGGGTCTTCACCGAGCCCGGTCTGGGGGCTTTGGCCATGATGACTAGCGTGCGATTCGTTATTGTCATTGAAATGTGTCACCGTTCGTTAGAGGTTCCCTAAGCATTGCCGCGTGGGATTTCACGCCGACCGTGGCATGCTGTCTTTTCGTCGGCGGAAGTAGTAGCGCGCGATCCGACTCAGAATGAACCACGTGGCTCCAACGGTGCCTCTGAATGTGCCGCTGATCTTGGATTTCCCGATCCGCGGGTAATAGCTTACCGGGACCTCGACGATGCGGAAACCCTGGGTGGCTCCCTTTAGGATTAATTCCACGGCCCATCCGTAAGTGGTCTCTTCCAGTGCAACCGCTCGGAGGGCATCGGCGCGTGCAGCGCGGAACGGACCGAGGTCGCTGATCTTTAATCCGTAGAGCTTCGTGATCAAGCTGGCCGCAAGCCAATTGCCGAACAGGGCGTGCCAGGGAAGCGCCCCGGGCGTACGCGGACCCGCAAGACGCGAACCGATGGTGATGTCGGCGCGCCCCTCGGAAATCGGAGCAAGGAGAAGCGGAAGCTCACCAGGCCGATCGCTGTAGTCGCCGTCAAGGAATACGACAACATCGGGCGCGCTAGTGCAAGCGAGCCCGGTCAGGCAGGCCTGGCCATACCCGCGCCGCGGTTCGGTCACGACTCGGGCACCCATACGTGCCGCAATCTCAGGCGTCCCGTCTGTCGAGTTGTTGTCGACGACGATGACCTCGGTGACGAGAGGGGCGGGAAGATCACCCAGGACACGGCCGATGGCCTGCGCCTCGTTGCGGGTAGGAATGATGATTGAGACTCGCACTCAACCTCCGTTTGGTTACCACCAGAGAGCGCTTGGTCGCCTGCGCGCCAAAAAGGAATCAATACCCCACGTCCGGCCCGCGCCCCCTATGGCCAACGCAAGCGAGGCCAGTACGGGAACTAGCAGCTCCCATATCCACGCAGTTCCCCACTCCGAAACCCATAGACTGGCGAGGAACGCAAAAGCCACGAGGCCGGCCGGGCGCGTAAAAAGGCCGATCACCAGCAGCACTCCAAGGGAAATTTCCGTCAGTCCCTGAAGGGGTGCAGCTACAGATGCGTGACTCGCCGCGAGCTCCATCACGCTCTTCCATATGGTGGGGGCGTTACCGTTCTCAATGTAATCGCGAATGAGGGCCGCGTAACTTGCTGGCTTGTAGAGGCCTTTGCCCAGATTTTCGAAGAAAACCCAAACAAACATCGCGCCAATGGTCAGCCGTAGGATGACCAAAGCGATGCGCGTGTGCGGCTGCGGAGCTTCTTGGGTATTGTTGGCTGGTGCGGTGAGGCTCGTCGTCATGATTTTCTCTCCATCTCCCTAGGTCGGAATCTCTTTTCTTTTGTGCTGCGCAGCTACCTGGTCTTTTCCCTGGCTAGCGAAGCGTAATGCTAATCGCGGGCGATCACGATGGTGGTACACGCGCTTTCGCCCTTGGGCAGCTCGCGCGCCGGAGCCATGCGTACTTCCAGCTTTTCGGTTTTTCCCCGGACGATCGGGCAATACGAGTCCGGCTCGCGCAGGGCGTTTTGCAGGCGGCGGCGTCCCGCACACCCCCCGTGGCAAGACGCCAGGTACGCGCACGAACGGCAAACTTCTGGCGCGGTGCGCGCCTCCACGAAGGGGGAGGTTTCCACGACTTCCGAACCGAGCGAGACCAGCAGCGAAAGCGGCTCGCCGACGCCAGGCCAATAAACGCACGGCTGCGTGGTGGCGCGAGGCGTGACACGCACGGTGCTGACTCCGCAGCCGCCCGATCTTGCGGGCAGACCTGCCATGGCGCGAACCAGCGGCTCCCCAATGGCAATCACGTCGGTTTCTGCAAACAACGCGCGAAAGCCTTGCCAATATTCCTCGTACGTCAGAGCGTATAAGTCGGAGCGCACCGCTTGATAGACGTTGACGCGCAGCGGTGCCCCGTAGCGTTTAGCTACGCGCGCCACGTTGGCCAATCCTAGATAGTTGGCCTTCATCATTACGGCAATGAAAGTGACCGGAACTCCGAGTCGCACGCAACGCTCCGCCTGCTCGTGGATCAGCGCCCAATTTCCGGAGCCGCGCTGGGCGTCCTGTTTTGCTTCGCTGGAATAATCCAGGGAAAACTCGATATCGTGGAAAGCACGCAACTCCTCGTCGGTGAGCACCGCGAGGCTGTGCCCATTCGAAGTGATGGTGAGCTTCACTGGCAGGGTTCGAAGGAACGCCAGGATTTCAGGGAACTCCGGGTGCATTCCATTTTCACCCGTGCCGAGATTCACGGAACGGACTGGGAGGCTGGCCATCGCGGAGCGCACTTGCTCGAGGCTCAAGCGGTCAACGCGGGCTGGATCGCGGTAGCAGAACGAGCAAGATAGATTGCATTCGTTGGTTAGGCCCAGTCCGATGGCGAACCCCCGCGACGGCGCGAGACGGACCAACCCATGTTGCAAACTTGGTTGTGCGGACTGTTGACTCATTCTTGTATACCTTTACTGCTGCGCGCGCGTGTCCTTCCGGCAATTACTTGTGTATTCCGGGCGATGGTAGGGAATTGCATTTGCGCTCCCAGAACGAATGGATGAGCGGCATCGTTAGCGACGCGTTTGAACCGTGTTGTGTCTGGAATGTGCATGTCAAGTGGCCACGGAAGGACGGAATGCGCTATCGCCGATCCAATCGGAGACCATCACCAGCCCGTAAATAACGAGCAGCAGAGTACCTAACCTGGCATAGAAACCGAGTTGTACGTTGTTGTAGACGGCTTGTCCCAGCCCGCCGCCGCCTACGAGCCCGAGGATGGCTGAGACGCGGAGGTTCGTTTCCCAACGCACGACGGTGTAACTGGCCAGCATTCGCTTGGCTTGCGGCCAAAGTCCCCAGGATAAAACCTGAAATGGCCCGGCCCCGAGCGCGCGAAGCGCCTCTACTGGTTGGCGCGGTACTTCCTCCAGCGTTTCCGCATACAGCTTTCCCAAAACTCCTGCGGTATGCAGACCGATTGCTAAAGTGCCAGCAAACGGGCCAATACCGATAACCACGATACAGATCAATACCCAAACCAGATCGGGAATAGAACGCAACACGTTCAGCGCAAGGCGTGCCGCCCAGAAAATGCTCCAGCGCAGACCGCGGTTGGAGATAGATTGCACGTCAGGTGAGTCCGGCTGGGCGAGGACCAAACTCGAAGTCGCCGGAATTGCCAAAAGGCCGCCGATTGCGATTCCTATTATCGTACCCAAAATCGAAATCGCCAGCGTTTGCAGTACCAACGGCCCCAGGCCAAACACAAAATCTTTCGCAAAGTCTGGCGGAAACATCCCGCTGCAAAACCGCAAAATGTTGCCGAGGACATGCGCGTGACCAAAATGCTCGCGAGTGAATCCCGCGAAATAAAAACTACCCGTCAATACCGCGGCCACAATGACATAGCGAGCCCGTCTCAGAGCTACCCTAAAACTTCCGTGCCTTGAGGCTGAATTTCCTTGCAGGAGCCTTGGATTTTCCGCTGGGCCTGCATTCGGCTGCAAACTTCGCCGTAAACGCCGGCTCAGCACATCGGTCGAGGCCAGCAACAGCACGAGCGCCAGGATTAACGTCATGGCTTGCCCGTACTCAAATAGGCGCATGGAAAGGCTGATCTCGTACCCGATACCTCCAGCACCGACGAAGCCCAAAACCGAAGCGGCGCGGACACAGCACTCGAAAGAGTAAAGCGTGTAAGCCGTCACGGTCGGACGAGCCTGCGGCCAGATACCGCGCAGGAAGATCTGCCCGCGCGTTGCGCCGGTGGCCTGCAACGCCTCGAGCGGACGCGGATCCACATCGGCGAAAGCGTCGGCGTAGACCCGGCCCAACACGCCAGCGTAGGAGACAGCTAGAGCCAGCGTGCCAGCGAGAGAGCCCAGGCCCACTGCGGTTACGAACAACAGACCCCAGACCAGGTCCGGAATTGCCCGCAGGAACCCGAGAAACGCGAGCACCGCGCGGCTCGCGGCCGCTCGCAAAGTCGAACCCAGATTTCCTTCGTCGGCCGCGACCAGGATGCCGCGCCGCCACAAGATGGGCGTCGATAATGCCGCGAGCGGAATTGCAATCAGCACCGAAAGAAATGTTCCAGCGATCCCAGTTGCCAGCGTGGAGAGCAACGCCCGAGACACAATCCGCAAGAATCCAAACGAGAGGTCCGGAGGGAACAGGCCGCTCAACAACGTCCACAAAGCGCCAGCCGTGGAGCGCTGGAAAACAGTACTGAGCCGCACGCCGTCTATCTGCCAACAAATGACAAGCACAAAAACAGCGGCCACGAGCGCCGCGCCCCGGCGCGGCGTCCAGACACGGCCGCTCAAGAGTTGGTTATCGAGAGCAGCCGAATTCGCGTTGGAAACGGTCTTCATCCTGAACCCGCCGGGCCTCTTGTCCGTGCTTTCCGTAAAGGTCTTGCAGAACACCTTCCTGTACGGTGTTCGACGGCAAGTCGAAACGCATCCTGCCCTCGCCCAGACCGATGACCCGCGGAAAGTGTTCCAAAGCCAATTCAACTTTGTGAAGCGCCACGATGAGTGTCCGCTTGCCTTCCGAGCCAACCCGTACCAGTAAAGAAATAATCTCGTCGGCTAACGCGCGGTCGAGCGATGCTATCGGTTCATCCGCCAGGATTACTTCCGGCTTCTGCATAAGCACCCGCGCAATGGCCAAGCGTTGTTGCTGCCCGCCGGAAAGTTCGTCAGCTCGCGCGAGTCGCTTGTCCGCCAGGCCGACGAGTTCGAGCGCGTGCGTCGCCTCCTGCACATCGGTTGCCCCAGGACGGAAGATGCTGCGCACAGTTTGTGCCATCGACCAACGTCCCAGGCAGCCACAAAGCGTGTTTTGAAGGGACGTGAGGGAAGGGACGAGATTATGTTGCTGGTAGATCGTGCCGATGCGCCGTCGAGCACCACGCAATTCGGGGCTGGACATCCTGCCGAAATCGCATCCATCCACGCGAACCGACCCTCTGGTGGGTCGCAGGATAGCGTTGAGCAGCCGGAATAGAGTAGTTTTGCCGGCGCCGGAGCTGCCTAAAACGGACAGATGCTCGCCTGCCGCCACATCCAAAGAAACGCCATCGAGTGCGAGCGTGCTACGGTGGCCCACAAAAAAATCCTTACTGACGTTCTCGATCGAATAATTCACTTCAACAGTCCCGCGTCTTTTGCCGCTTGCCGTAGCGGCCCATAGCTGGAATCTTCAGCCTTTACATATTTGGAAGCACTCAATAGGTCCAGTATCGTCTTCTGCTCAGCGTTTCCTGAATCGAGAGCAAGCATGGCATCTGCAAACGCTTTGGCGGTGGCAGGATTGAGCCCTTTGCGCGCGGCCCAAACATAATCGAAGAACGGCGGGGTGGTATAGAATACCCTTACTTGGGATTCGCTCAACTTACCTTCCTTAATCATCCGCCCATAAACCAGTTCGTCCATGGCTCCAGCATCGACCTTCCCGTTGGCGACAGCCAGTGCAGTCGCGTCGTGCCCGCCGGTGTAAATGGCTTTGTCGATCACCGAGTGGTCCACGCCCTGTTGTTGCATGAAATATGCCGGCATTAAGTGACCAGAGGTCGAATTCACATCGCCGAAAGCGAAGCTGTGCCCTCGCAAGTCATTCAGCGAACGAATAGAGCTTTTCGGCTGGGTGATAAACAGGCTGTGAAAATTCTGGTCACGCTCGCGTTGAACCAAGGGCAAAGCCCCGGCGCGTGCGGAAGCTTGTACGAAGGTGAAGCCCCCAAAATAGGCGATGTCCACGCGGTCGTTGCTTACCGCTTCTACCACTGCGGCATAATTGGTCGGAACGGTCAGCTCCACTTTCGCTCCGGTCTTCATTTGCAGATAGTCGATGAAGGGTTGACTCTCACGGATAATTTTCCCTGGATCGGTCGTCGGGATCATGCTGAGGCGTAGTGTCGTGTGAGATTCGTCGTTCGTACGCGAGCACCCAGTCAACAGCACCAGCAGGACGGCAAGAATTGAATATGGGATAACGCCCTTTGGCCACATCGCCAGACCACTCCTCACTCTCATCGCCTGCCCTCCAAATCAAAATTCTGAACGCGTGGAAACAAGCTCTTCGATATACAAAGTCCAGCAGGCTAGCCGGTCCGATACCTCGCCTCTAGCTCACGCTCCGCCTGTAGCCAGTCGTCCACATCCTGCCCGTGCGCGCAGCCGCGCTCGATGTGTATTTCGTAGGCTCGCTGTTGGATCTCCGCGGGACTCGGGGCATTTTGCGTTCGAGCTTTTTCAGCTTGGGCCACTTCCGGTCCTGTCGATTGGTTGCTCCCGGTGGCACTCTTAGATTTCATAGGTTAACTCTTGCCTTCGATTTTGCCAACGATGGATCGATTGGTTTAACCTTCTTTTCCGTCTACTCGTGAAACTGACCATTCCAAGCCGCTATCTACTTCTGGGAGCGAAACCATGGGCGCGCGGATATCCAAGAACTGAACGAGGTCCTTTGAAAAGAGCAGGTCAAGTGTCCAGTCGAAGGCAACCCGCAGTTTCTTTTCGAATCGCGGCAGTTTGCTCAGGTAAATCGTGCGCCACAGCCACCACGCGCTAAACCCTGAAAAGTTGATTCCCAAGATGTTGGCGACGCCCGTTCGCCGGCCAATGGCGGCGAGCTGTCCAATCGTCGAAAAACGGAACGGTTTCTTTTCCCGCCCCCGAACAGATGCTGCAATGTTGTGCGCTACGATCTTGCCTTGCCGTAGTGCATGCTGCGCCGTAGGCGGATAGAACCCGCCGGTCCGCGGATCCAATGCAGCTGAACAATCCCCTAGAGCCCAAACACCAGGCAAATCGCGAACCTCGAGAGATTCCGTTACGAGCAGACGGCCGCGTTCCTTTGCACACGGTATCGATTCGAGCAGCGGATTTGCTGACGTTCCCGCAGTCCAAACGAGCGTGTTCGTGCGAATCGTGGTTCCATCGCTAAGCCGGACCTCCCCGCCAGAGAACCCTTCCACTTTTGTCCTCAAGCGAACTTCCACCTTGCGATCCATCAGCTTGCGCTGCGCGTAAGCTCCTAGCTTTTGGTCCAATTCTGGCAAGATGACCGGGCCAGAATGTACAAGGACGATCCGAAGCATTTCTTGGGTCAGCTTGTGGTAAGATCGCAGCGCACCGCGGACGAAATCGTTGATTCCAGCGATCGTCTCCACACCTGCGAAACCACCGCCAGCGACAACAAACGCTAGCAGAGGCTCTTTCAGTTTGCAGCAATCGCTGTCAGCTTCTTCCAGGTGAGCGATGAGATGATTTCTCAACCGCATGGCGTCGCCCAGCGACTTCATTGTCAGCGCGTTTTCTTTCAAACCAGGAAGCCCATAGTGATTGGTCACTGCACCGAGGCCGAGGACAAGGTAATCGAACTTCAGAGTGTGCTGATGGTGATCAAAGCCGTGGGAAACGACGACTTTTCTATGTTCGACATCGATCTGCAAGATTTCACCAGCAAAAAAATGGACATTCCGCAGCATCTTGCGCGCAGGATTCACGATCGTCGTGAGATCCAGGTCGCTGGCTGCAACTTCGTGAAGCATCGGCGTGAACAGAAAGAAGTTATCGCGATTGATGAGGGTGACCTCGACGGAGGCATCCCGAGCGAGAGTCTTCTCTAACTCCCTGGCGACGGCGAGACCTGCAAAACCGCCGCCAAGAATAAGGACCCGTTTTGGTAGGGTGCTGCCCATCAGTCGTTTCTCCCGACTCCCTAGGGTGATGAGTCGTCTCAGGTCGTCACTGGGTAGGGACTAATGCATCAGAATCGTCGATCTGCCTGACGACATACAGAGATTGCGACCGTGCTTCCTCATCGGTTGAACAGTTCTGATTAGAATCTTCCCTCAAAAAGCTAAGCCTTTACGCTAGTGAGATCCGAACTCCCCGAGTTTTCCTTGCAAAGGGTGAGAGTCGGATCTCCCGGAAAGGTTTCAGGTGCCGGCCTTATTTCGATCATTCGAAGGGTCGTTGTACTGTTGGCGACCACCCAAGGGGACTTCCCATGTCACGAAAACGGGCGAAACCTCGCGTCGGACGGAAATTTGCCAGCTTAGTGAAACTTATAAACGGCATGGGAATCTAAGTGCTGGAAAGTTCAACAATCTGTCCGTCGCCTGTACCATTGACCTATGAAACCCGTCGAACCAGTTCGTCTCACGGCATCGGTGAAGTCAGCCGGTTGAGCGTCCAAGCTAAGTCCGGCGGCGCTGGACTCAATCCTTGGACAATTGCCCAAGCAAGACGACCCGAACGTTCTAATCGGCTTTGACACTGCCGATGACGCCGGGGTGTACAAAATTTCGCCCGAACTTGCGTTGGTGCAGACTGTGGATTTTTTCACTCCCATCGTCGATGACCCTTACACCTTCGGACAGATTGCGGCGGTCAACGCCCTTAGTGACGTCTATGCCATGGGAGGCCGCCCCATCAGTTCGCTGGCCATGGTCTGCTTTCCTGATAAGAAAGATCTGGGGATTCTCGGACAAATCCTCGCCGGTGGCCTTTCAAAAATGATCGAAGCCGGATGCACCGTCATTGGCGGCCACAGTATTCGCGATGAGGAAATCAAGTTCGGATATGCAGTCACCGGTTCTGTTCATCCAGACAGAATTCTGGCAAATGGCGGAGCAAAAGCCGGGGATGTGCTCGTCCTTACGAAAGCTCTAGGCACGGGCGTCATCTCCACCGCTATCAAGCAGGGTAAGGCGGAACCAGCGTGGATCGAGGCTGCGGCAAAGTCCATGACCACTCTCAACAAGCTTGCTGCCGAGGCCGCGGCGGAACTAGGTGGGGATGTCCACGGCGCAACCGACATAACCGGCTTTGGCCTCATCGGTCACGCTCGCGAAGTCGCTTTGGCCAGCAACGTCAGTCTGCGAATTGATTCCGCAAAGATACCTTTGCTCGCTGGCGCTGTGGAAAGTGTGCGGGCAGGCTGTGTGCCTGCTGGCTTGAAAGCCAATCGCGAATTCGCTGAATGCGTGGTGGAATTCAGGCCAAAGGTGGACGAAATAACCAAGACCTTGCTTTTCGATCCGCAAACCGCCGGAGGATTGTTGCTTTCGATCTCGGCGAAGGCCTCGACGCAGTTCCTTCGTGCTGTTCAGAACCGCGGAGGAGCTGCGATTTATGTGGGAGAGGTTTTACCCCGGACCGATCCGCTGATCATGATTGTGTGATCGCTCAACTATTCTCTATTACTTCAAACCGTTATGACCGCACAGATGCCCGCTAGCGCGCAAGAACACTACGAGAATTTATTGGCGGACCACTACGAGTGGATGTTCGGGTTACCGTTTGAAGCCAAAGTTGCGGAACAAAAAACTATCTTGGACGAATTCCTCGGAAAGGACCTCGCTGGTGGCCTCGCCGTGGATCTTGGATGCGGCTCGGGGTTTCAGTCCGTTGCCTTGTCCGATCGCGGATATAAAGTACTCGCGATTGATACCAGTGAGAAGTTGCTCCGCCATCTTTCCGCTAGAGTTGGTTCGCGCAATATCGTCACGAAACACGCCGATTTGCGCGAACTCGATTCCCTGGTTAGTCCAGCCTCGGTGGAGATTGCGGTCTGTATGGGCGATACGCTGACTCACCTGTCCAGCCGGTCAGAGGTCTCCAATTTATTCCAGTCTGTCGCTCGTGCGCTTAAACCGGGAGGAAGGTTCGTGGCCACCTATCGAGATCTCGCGAGTGTCGAATTATTGGGTCTCGATCGCTTTATTCCCGTACGTAGCGACAACCGCCGCGCGATGACTTGTTTTCTCGAATACGAAACGGTCGAAACCGTCGTAGTCCACGATCTGATAAATCTTCGCGACGACGATGGCAATTGGACGCTGCACAAAAGCAGCTACAAGAAGCTTCGTCTTCCTGTCAAGTGGGTCATTGCTGAACTCTTAGCCTCCGGGTTATCGATTTCCGGGCGAAGCGAAGGCCGGATGGTCACAATCGCCGCAACTCGGAAAGCCTGATTACGATTAGCGCTCACACGCCTTGCCACACGCTCTCCTTCGGCCGCTCCAAGGACACTCTGGAAATTGCTTCCGGCAATACATCGGAATGGCGGTAAACCAGGGTTCTCAAGGGCGAATTCCAAGTTGTGATTACCGAGAATTCCGTCCGTATCTCAACCAGCATCCTTGGGGCACGCTAATCGCAGATCTCGTCGATGCACACTGGTTTTTTTGTTGGCAAGCACTTCGGAGTCTAAAGACTGGCAGTCTCTGTCTCGCCCAGTCGTCGGGTGCATCCAAGTGCAGGGAGTTCGTGTCGCGAAAGAATCCGGTTTTGGATCAGCAAGAGTTTGGTCGGGTAGACCAAGGAGAAGCGGCATTTCCGCTCAGGGAAGACAAACGTCGACGTAACCGGCTCAGTCCGGCTAAGCGGCGCGTCGCTGGTATCGGTGGTGTAATCCCCCGACCTGAGGAATCGCAACCACGCGCCCCTGTTCCAGCGGTTCGACTGCCCTGGGCTCCGGGGCGTCTTTGCCCAAGGCTAAATGCGTACGTGACCGCTGATAGTAGGCAAAATAGTTGCGAAGAGTTCGACGCAACGATCTCTCATTCCGCACGATAACGTGGTCCAGGCACTCGCGTCGGATGGAGCCCACCAGTCGTTGCGCAAACGGATTTTCCCAGGGGGATCGCGGCGCAGTAAGCACTTCTTCTATTCCCATATCTCGGGTCAAGGCGGCGAAGTCTCTTCCGTAAATGGCATCTCGATCGCGCAGCACATATCGCGGCGCCTCGTCCCAGGGAAACGCTTCCCGCAGCCGCTGCATGGTCCACTCCTGCGTGGCGTGTTCCGTCACCCCGAAATGCACCACCCGGCGTCGCTTATGCGATACCACGACGAAGACGAACAGGACCCGGAAGGTCACCGTCGGCACGGTGAAAAAATCGATGGCCGCGGTCTGCGCCAAATGATTCGTCAGGAAGGTTCGCCAAGTCTGGGAAGGCGGTTTGCGGGGCCGAGGCAAATATCTGGCCACCGTGGATTGTGCCACCGCAATCCCCAACTTGAGCAGTTCTCCGTGAATGCGGGGTGCACCCCACAAGGGGTTGGCTTGGCTCATGCGCCGAATTAGATCACGAATGTGCGCCGCAACTTCTGGCCTTCCGGGAAGGCGGCGCGATTTCCTAGTCCAATGCGAGGCGAAAGCTCGGCGGTGCCAACGGAGGACCGTGGCGGGCTGAACCATCTGCAGACATCGCCGCCAACCGGACCAGAATCGGTACAACACAACCCACAAGAGCCGGTCGCAGCGGTGGAGGCGCAAGCGACGTGGCGCGTTCTTTTGGAAAACCGCAAGTTGGTGACGAAGGGCGAGGATCTCCGCCTGCAGCGCTGCACGGGTCCGAAAACTGGAGGCTACCAAAGCGAAAAGGGCGACGAAAAGAGAGCTCATTATGGTAGCCACCATGATCTCACGAATGATCGGAACCCCTGTGTTTTCAGATCGGACGGAGTTTCCGGTAACCACAGCTGCCTGAAGAGGAGAGCAAGCAGGACTTTGCCACTCCTAACGGCTGGGCGCGTAATAGCCTGTCTTCGCGTACGCAGTTAGGGGAGGAAGTCCCTTGGGTGTGCGCAGCTTGATCTTGATCTTGCGCCAGCGCGCGTCGCGCGCCTTGTGGCTTGGGTGGTATCCCAGAATATATTGGTTGCGCAACTCCATGCCGATCTTTGCGGCGATGTCCGGCAGGTCGTTCAAATTCTCTACGGTGAAGGCGCGCCCACCGGTCAATT
>Ga0137359_10000256_pt1 | contig 40293 bp, 36 predicted proteins | sample Mad1_40_16metaG_FD_108281 | JGI IMG/M metagenome (GOLD analysis project Ga0137359, IMG submission 108281) | Vadose zone soil microbial communities from Angelo Coast Range Reserve, California, USA - Mad1_40_16 metaG | ecosystem: Environmental > Terrestrial > Soil > Vadose zone | place: USA... | reverse complement strand
ATTCATACAGCAGAAGCATTTGCATCGCCGGTAAGGAAAAATCGGTTATACCCTTATCGAACTCGTCCGCGTACCTCGCAAGAAAGTATCGCGCCAGAAGCGGAATGTCTTCGCGTCTCTCCCGCAGCGGCGGCAACACGAGCGGAATCACGTTCAATCTATAATAGAGATCCGGACGGAGCTTGCCGGCTCGTACTGCCTCTTCCAGGTCGATGTTGGTTGCGGCCATCACCCGCACATCAGCCTGACGCATCTTCATCGAGCCAAGCGGACGATACACCTTGTCTTGAAGGAAACGCAGGAGCTTGACCTGGGCGAGCAATGGCAGGCAGTCGATCTCGTCCATGAACAGCGTGCCGCCGTCCGCCTCGTGAATCAGCCCTGGCCGAGAAGAGGCGGCTCCGGTGAACGCCTCGCGCTCGTGGCCGAACAATTCGTTCTCGACGAGCTCAACCGGGATCGCTCCACAGTTGACCGGCACAAACGGCTTGCCGGCGCGCGGGCTGACATAGTGGATGGCGCGCGCACATAATTCCTTTCCGGTGCCGGTCTCTCCGAGGATGAGCACGCTCGCGTCGCATCGTGCGATGATCGGAAACTTGCTTATCTCCGCGACGAACGCAGGGCTTTCACCGACCAGCCGCTTCAATCCGAGTGTCTGCTTCAGAGCGTGCACGGGCGCGCCCTGTTGACGAAGCTGTTCGAGCAAACGGCACACTCGCGGAACAACATCGATGGGTTTCAGCGGGGGAGTTATGAAATCAGATGCACCGTGTCGCAGCAGTTGGAGCATCAACACAGGTTCACTCGCGTCTACCACCGCAATTACTGGCACATCTGGAGAGTATCTTCTTAAGGAATCAAGCAGCGCCAGAGCCTTAGTCCCCAAATCGGAGGGCAGCACCACAAGTACGATTGATGCCTTGAGCTGCGAGACGGTCCTGGCAGAGTCCTCGATCGACGCAACGTCATTGCCTGGGACGCCTCTAAGTTGCAGCGTAAAGTCCGAGCGAAACGATTCATCCAGGACTGTTCGCAGAGACTCACAGAGGGCATCTGCCGGATTAAGGTCGAGCAGCAGAATCGCTGGCTTCATACTCCTGCTCCTTCCGCCAGGTTGTTCTACAGCGGTGCCTGAACCTTATCTGCCGATACTTTCACCTTCCGTTCCTTCGCTGTGCCCGGCAAAGGGGCGCGATGGGCGGCAAGAAACGCTGTTGCGGTCAAAGAGTCATTAGAGACAAGGGGAAGGGTGCAATGTGAGGTTCGCCTGTCTCCTGGTGGTTATTCGTCCACCCGCGCTGAGACATTGCCGATAGGCAATGGCCAAAAAACGACGGTCGTCGAAGGTTACGGGCCGACCCTCCCATTCCATAAAGACGGACGTAGGATCCCTGACAATTCATTTGTTTTGTGGACCCTCGATGAAAGCGGCCGCCCGGCTACTGAATTCTGCGAGACAAGCTTCAGCAGAGAAGTTCAAAAATCTGCTGCGCCTGTGTGGCTCCGCAGCGCGACTGATATTACGTAGGGTGTTTGACTGTGTCAAGCATCCGGGAGTCCATATCGTCAACCCTTGGGACCTCAATACAGCTTGCGGTTTTTCTTTGCCCGAATACTGCGCAAGATTCATACAATGCAGCAGAGAGTTTAATATCGTATTCTATTTCTTCGGTTGCGGTGATGGGAGAGCGCCGATTTGCTGCAGCAGCGATAGTGTGTCAGCAACATGCCACATTTCTACCACCTTACCTTCAACAATCCGATCTATGGCAGTCCCAGAGTACCGTACCTGCTTACCGGTGGGAGCAGCGCCTCTGAATTCTCCTCGGTGCGTCCCCTGAAATGTCACTCGAGTTACCACCTTGTCTCCTTCAGCGATTTGATCCTCTATGATTAGCTGGAAGTCGGGAAAGGCGCTCCGAATTGCCTGGATACCCGCAAGTTGTTGTTTGAGACCCTTTGAGTTGTTGAACACAACATCTGCAGAGATATAGCTATCGAATGCAGCCAGGTTTCCTTTGTTCAGAACTTCAGTCATGTAACCACGGACGATGGCTTTGTTATGTTCAAGCTTCAGCTTCGCCTGGTCTGCGCTGCCTTGAGACCGGGCGACATGTCACAACGCTGCGAAACAAATAATTGTGAGAACGATCTGTTTCATACCAGCACTCCTTTTTTTGCCAATGAGCTTATGGCAGTAGCGTAACGAAGAGGCCAGGTCAGGGCAATGCGGGCGGAAAGCGCGCACCTAGACGGGTACGCGCGGAGTGCGGATTAATGCGGATCACGAACTATGTTGTTAACGCTAAGACCAGTTGCTATCGCTGACCGATAGTCGACGCGGCGGGCTCAACTTTTGTTCACAATCCGATTCCAGTCTGGAGGCTCGATGCCGAGCAAGTGATGAACGAAGAAGTCATACATCAACCTCTGGCCGAACGCTCCGCCGGCGCCGTGTCCGCCGCCGGGCACAAATAACAGATCGTGCTTCTTGTTGGCTTTGATCAGCGCGTTGACCACCTGAAGCGTCGATGCCGGATCTACGTTTGTGTCCATCTCGCCAACAACGAGAAGAAGCTTGCCCTCCAGCCGGTGAGCGTTGTCCACATTCGATGAAGCAGCGTAGTGAGACCCCAGAGGCCAGCCCATCCATTGTTCGTTCCACCAGATCTTGTCCATCCGGTTATCGTGACAGCCGCTGTTGGAGACCGCCGCTTTGTAGAACTCCGGATGAAAGAGCATCCCTCCGGTCGAGCTCTGCCCGCCGGCCGATGTGCCGTAGATCCCTACCCGGCTGATGTCGTAGTACGAATACTTCGCAGCGACGGCCTTGTGCCAGAGGATCCGATCAGCGAAGCCGGCGTCTCCCAGGTCTTTCCAGGCGACATCGTGAAATGCCTTAGACCTGTTCGCTTGTCCCAAACCATCTATCTGAACGACTATGAAGCCCAACTCAGCCAGCGACTGCATCGGAGAGTATGCGCCGAATGACTTCGGTGTGAACGACCCCTGCGGCCCTGCATAGATATTCTCGATGACCGGATACTTCTTCGAGGGGTCGAAGTTCGTCGGGCGGATGATGATTCCCCAGATATCCGTCTTTCCGTCGCGTCCCATTGCAGTGAAGACCTCAGGCGCCTGCCAGCCTGCCCTGGTCAGCTCGGCGATGTCGCCTCGCTCGATCTCCAAAAGCAACTTCTTATCTTCGGTTCGGCGAAGCTCGGTGATCGGAACGAGATCGACCCGCGACCAAAGATCGACATAGTACTTCATGTCCGGCGAGTAGAAGACCGCGTGAGTCCCGTCGCCTTCAGTGAATGCGGTCAGGCCGCTGCCGTCGAAGTTGATCCGGTAGTAGTGGGTGAAGTAAGGATCCTTACCCGGATACATTCCGCTGGCCTCGAACCATATCTGCCGTTTCTCTTCATCGACCTTGTCGACGGCCCGGACGATCCAGTTGCCTTTGGTAATCTGATTCTTAACTTTGCCTGTCGCGCCGTCATACAAGTAAAGGTGACGCCAGCCGTCTCGCTCTGACGCCCAAATGATTTCCTTGCCGTCGGCGAGGTCATTGCGGTATCTGGTTCCAGTTTCGTTGCGAATGCCGACGAGCGGACGATATGAGAAGAAGGTCTGGAGTTCTTCGCTGACGAGGGCGCGGGTCCTTCCAGTAGCCGCGTCCGCTTCGATCACCCGATAGACCTGATGCCCGCGTTGATTGTATTCGAAAGTGAAAGCACGGCCGTCCTTCCACCATGCGGGATTGGACAAGCTATACGGATTCGGAAACAGGCTGTTGTCGATGACGGTCTGTTTCCGCGTCTCGACTTCAAAGAGCACCGGCTGGGCTATGTCGAGCGCGTCGCCCGGCTTCGCGTAGTCTCGCGTCGAGTGTTTGGGCTGAAGCTGGTCCGCCGGTGACGACTCGACATAGTGGACCTGCCTGCGATAACCGGGGCGAACGCGATAGGCGACTAGCCGCTTCGAATCCGCAGCCCAGGTGATCGATGTGAGCGTGTAGTAGTTCCCTTCCGAACCGTCGGAGTTGAGCGCAACCGCTTCGGTCTTCCCTTTCGGCCGAACAAAGACATTGAAGTTTTGTATGAGGGCTTCCAACTTTGAATCGGGCGAAGCCTTCGGGCTCTGATTCTCGGGAGCCGGCCCCGCTTCCTGAGAACTCTGGCGACGCTGTTGCTGCCCTTGTTGCGGCGAGAGGTCGGTCATCCCGTCGTAGACGTCATTGCCGTACTCCTCAGGCGTGTCCTCACTGGGCGGGCGAAACTGGAAGACCTGCGGCGCCGGGCCAGTTTTCTTGCAGACGTAGTCGGAGAGATCGCACTTCCAGGTCGAGCCGCCGGCCACAAACTGAATGCTGCGCTCGGCGTCCACAAAAGAGAAGGATGTAAGCTGAAGGGTCAAGGCAGTGAGTTTCTCGTTGCTCGCGGCAGAAAGCGATCCAGCAAGTCTCTCGTGATCGAAGGCAGGCTTCTTCGCAAGCGTCTCCGCATCGACCACCACGAATTCGTTGCCACCTTTGGCCGACTTCCTGTACCAGAACCGGCTTGTTTTTTCTATCCAGTTGACTCGATCGGGGATGTTGAAGGCGAGAGCCTGGAATTTGTTCCGCAACGCCAGCGCCCGTTCGTAATCGGTCACCGTTCCCTGTGCGCGGACGATTGCGGGAATCAGAAGCAGCGAGACTAGCAGGCCCGCTTTCCAGAAAACTTTCTTTCGGTTCATGGTATCTCCCCTAAAAGATGAGTTCGGGCGGTTGCCTTCATTCGGTATGGGCCTGCTTATATATACAGGGCGGGTGTTGGTCAAGCGATTTGCGCTAGACGTGTCAGGTTGGTGCAATCAAGAGGTGGGTCCGCTTTCGCATTCCCAATTAACACCTCAGTTCATTGAGGTGTTCGGTGCGAGCGGACCTCTTAGAACGATTTCAAGAGTGAGGCAGCGGGTCTGGGAAGCCGCCGAATCGAAGGAGTGCGGGCGCGCCGTCCAACTGAAGCTGGGTGTTAACGGCCGAAACCTTCAGGGAGCGGTCAAGCCTTCGACTCCGGTGCTGCGTCTAACGCAAAAGGCGGGCTAGCTCCAATTGACGAGGTATCGGCAGCAATCGTCACCCCTGGCGCGGCAGGTGTCTTCAACCATGTCGACTTTTCTTGCGCCGCACATCTTCAGCGCCTGCTTGTACCAGCCCATCACGGTCAAGCAATCAGCCGTCGAGTAGGTCTCCGCTTCGTAGGTAGTCATTACGCCCGAGGTCGGCCCGGTGGGTTTGTAGTCCCGCCAGCCTTTGTCGTAGTAGACGTGATAGATCAACGGCGCGCGCAGCATGAAGCCCTGCGGGTTGCCGTGGTCGAGGTAAAACTTCTGAATGCCGGTGAGATTCTGCTGAGCAGACGCCGCACCCATCTCTTCAAACAATCGCGCGTCGCCTTTGCCGATCACTTGAACGATAGCGTCGTCAAGGTGCTGGCCGGTTTGAAAGTGATACCAGCCCGCGCTATTGAGCGGCGCACGAAGGATAGCCTGATCCGAAGCGGGTAAGGCTGACAAAACGTCCTCGACCGCGTCGGGACCGAAGCGATCTTTCACGAATTGCAGACGAGACTCAAGAATGCTGCCTTTGATTTCCATGTTCTCTCACGGACAAACTGCTTCGCAATGAAACAGCGTCGTTGGATTTATCTATCTGGGGCTGATTTGACGGGGCTTTGAGAGAGGCCTTTCGACTGCAGGAATCTTAAGGGGATGAAAGTCACAGGTCAATAATAAAAGCCAAATCCGATCGAATGGGCGAATTTTGGGGCGGAGAGTGTGGGTAGAAGCCGGACTGATAGATTGGGGACGAGCGGGCGATAACACCTACGACTTAGGTTTGAGTGTTGCGCGGACTTCCCTACCCTGTCGACCGCGACGCGGGCCTGCAGGCCCTGGCCCTGAGCCATGTGCTGGATTCCGTGTAAGAAGGCTTCCGTGAAAGCCTAGCGCTGCGAGGTGGCTTGCCCGCGCGGCGACATCATTCGCTCGATCTCGTCGGGCTCCGACGGCAGCTTCCCGCTCATCTTCACCAGACCTTTCTCTGTAACCAGATAGTCGTCTTCAATCCTCACCCCGAAACCCTCGTCAGGAAGATAAATCCCCGGCTCGATTGTGAACACCGATCCAACCGGCAAAACTCCGTAAGTCCCAACGTCGTGGACGTCCATGCCGATCCAGTGACCCAGGCCGTGAATGAAGTACTTCTCGAGAGTATTGCCCTGCTTGTCGCGCAGGGGGCTCGACTTCATAACATCTCGCGCTATGCGTTGAAGATCGGCCACGCTTGATTTGCCGAGCACGAAAGCTTTCTCTGCTGCGCGCTGCGCGTCGAGCACGAGCTGATACACCTCGCGCTGTCGCGCCGTGAACTTGCCCGATGCCGGAAACGTGCGAGTAATGTCCGCCGTGTAGTAGCTGTACTCAGCCGCCGCGTCGACAACAACAAGCTCGCCCACTTCGATGCGCTTACGGTTCTCATTGTAGTGAAGGATCGTGCCATTAATGCCTGACCCGATGATCGACGGATAGCCCGGCCGTTCAGAGCCAAGGCGGGTCCACGCGGCCTCGAGCGCCGCCTGCGCCTCGTATTCGTAAGCGCCCGGCTTGATCGCGCGCACTATCTCGCGATGCCCTTCAATCGAAACGTCGACCGCCTTTTGTAGCAACTCGATTTCGGAAGCTGACTTGACCTTGCGCAACTCGGCGATGAGCTTCGACACGTCGACAATTGCATTCTTAGGATAGCTCTGGCGCAGCGTCTCGACGAATCGGCTCTCGCGGCTGATGTCCGCTCCCGGCCCGGTTGGAATCACAGTGTAGATCTTTGGCGACGGCTTGCCTTCCGATGCCGGTTGGATGAGCAACTGACTCAGTCGCTCTTTGAAGGCAGTCGACGCGGCGACTTCTTCGAGACCGAAAAGGCGCTCGGCGTCCGGACCGGGGCCGAGCTGAACACCCGTCCACTGTTCGTGCTTGATATCGCGCGCCGGAATGAAGACGGTCTCGTGTTGCGACTTGCCGGCGACTACTCCGGGCGGGACGAATATCAAATAAGCCGCGGGAGTCTGAACGCCGGTCAGGTACATGAAATCGTTGTGCTGGCGAAAGCGTCCGACCTCTCCGAGGTCTTCTTCACGCGCGCCGGCCATCACCACGATTCCGTCTTTGATTTGGGCGAGCAGTTTCTGACGACGGGCGACGTATTCTGACTTTGGTATGTTGGCGATCCTGTCGTTGCCGCCCGCGAACGCCGGTAAAGCGAGCGCCGTCGCGATCAACGCGAACGTTGCGAGGACGAACGGTCGTTGTGTCTTGTAGCGGTTCATGGTGGTAGAGCATAGCAGGAGGCGGCGAGCCGCGGAAGCTCGCGGACTCAGTATGCGTAATTCTGTTTCGACGACGTATAATGTGACTCAGTGGCAAAAAAGAAAACGAACAAGATAACGATCGAAAAGGACAGGTTCCGGCCCCGCCCCCGCGCCCCAATCTTGCCCACGAAGAAGTTTGAAGACAAAACCCGCCGCGACGAGCGCCGCGCTAAACACAAGAAAGACCCGCGTCGTGTGGAGGAGGAATAGCATGCGTCGCGCGCCTGGCCCATCGAGGTTTGACGGCAAGGTCCGGATAGACCATTTTCAAGCCCTGAAGTAGCATTCTAAGCGTCCCGTAATTGAGCCGTTCACAGGGCTTCCAGACCTCGAAAATAGATGCGCTTTTATCGCGCTTCAGGCGGAACCGGGGAACAGATTTTTTCGTTGTAATCGACACAGTAAGGCTTGAACAATTGACCTAACTTAATAGCCAATTGCTTGAAACCTGAACGCAAACTGAACGAGCCGAGACCAACAAGGAGTAGACAAAATGGCCACCAGCCAGATGGACCTTCGCTCGGATTTGATCGACTGGCGCAAGAGGCTTGAAACCGCGATCGATGAGTCTAACGAGAGCTCTCATCTCGTCCCGCTGCTTTCCGAATTGGATTCAGCGCTTCATAGAATTCAGACGGGCTCAGCAGGGATCTGTGAAGCGTGTCACGAGACGATCGAGGACGGCGCGATCAAAGATCCAATCGCTCGCTTCTGCCTCGACTGTTTGAACGCCCAGGAGCAACGCGCGCTTCAGCACGACCTCGACGCCGTGTCGCTCGTCCAGTACTCGCTTCTCCCGACTCAAGGCCTGACCGTCGAGGGCTGGCGAGCGTATTACCACTACGAGGCGGCCGGTCCGGTCAGCGGCGACTATTGCGACCTGGTGAGCAACGAAGGCGGCGATCTCTTCTTTTTGTTAGGCGATGTTTCGGGCAAAGGGATCGCGGCATCGATGTTAATGGCGCACCTTCACGCGATCTTCCGCAGCCTCATAACGCTGGACCTACCCGTGGACCAGTTGGTCGAACGAGCGAACCATGTTTTTTCCGATGCGACTATGCCCGCATACTATGCGACGCTGGTGTGCGGGAGGGCGCGGCGATCTGGCTCGATCGAACTGTGCAACGCCGGGCATTGTCCGCCGTTATTGATTTCCAGAGACGGGGTCAAAGGCATCGACGCGACAGGGCTTCCGATCGGAATCTTCTGCCGCGAGCAGTACTCGGCTCGCGAGTTTCAAATGGAGCCCGGTGACAGCTTGTTGCTTTACACCGACGGACTTACCGAGTCGCGAAGTCCGTACGACGCGGAGTATGGCGCCGACCGGCTAAGCCGAGTGCTGCGCGCGAAGCACGCGATCGCGCCGCAAGCCTTGACCGCGGCGTGCATAGAGGACGCGCGCTCGTTTCGCGGCGGCCAGCCCAAATCGGATGACTTGACGGTGATGGTGATTCAGCGAGCGGGGTAAGTTAGGACGGTCGAAAGATGCGTGGAAGTGGGCCTACAAACCTAACCAGAGGCGCACGGTACTCTCGACCGCTGCGAGTTGTGCATTTGAAAGAACCCCAAGCTTCCTCATTAGCATTGCGTGGGGAATCGTAACCAGATTCTGCGCGTCGAAGGCTCCAGATCTGAGAAAACTTGCGTGAACGTCGATTTCAAACCTCGAACCGCGAGTGCTTGTTGTATGGGGAAGTACGGTTGTCAGTGCACGGTCAACGTCTAGAACCGGGATGCTGAGTACGAGGCAGGGTCTGATCTTTGCGGTCATCCCGAGATCAACCAACCATACCTCCCCTCGATCAGGGCTTTTCATTGGTTAATTCTCTTTTGTCAAGTTCCAGAAAAAGCGCCTCAGCATTAAGGACCAGTTCGTCATCTGTCAGAGGAGGCAGCTCGAGTTCCCTCGTCCGCCGAATGATCTCAGACGCAACCTCGCGCTTCTCGTCCTCAGCCAAATGGTCAAAAGACTCGAGAATCTCACTTGTGGTTGTGCTCATTATGACTTCCCCTTCGCAGATCATTCCATGATCGAGCGGGCGTGTGCAACAGTTCCCCAGTGAAGGACTCTTGAAGCACTCGCGCCGCAAACGACAGCCCTTGAGTTTACCGTTTCCTGAGGCTAGAGTTCACACCCGTTCGAATGTTGTGTGCGAATCCGCAATCTCTCATTCGAAGAAAGGCGGAGTCTTATGTTCAAACGATCTTTCCTGGCGCTCTCCCTGGTTATCGCGCTGACAACGATCCCGGCTTCCTTCGCCATTCAGGAGCAACAGCCGGACTTCAGCCAACTCGAAAAAGTAGTTCTCGAAGAGCTGAAAGAAACCAACACTCCCGGCGCGACCGTTGCCATCGTCAGCGGCGAGCGGGTTATCTACACGAAGGCATTCGGCATATCAAATGTCGAGACCGGCGCTCCGATGACACCGGACATGTTGTTTCGAATCGGCTCGACTACCAAGATGTTCACTGCAACTGCGCTGGTCACTCTCGCTGAGGAAGGAAAGCTCAAGCTCGACGAGGCCATAGCCAAACATGTCGACGGACTGAACCCGAAACTCGCCGGGCTCACCGCGCATCAATTGCTGACTCATACCTCTGGCGTCATAGACGAAGCTCCGATGTACGGAGAACACGACGACTCCGCGATGGGCAGGACGATTCGCTCCTGGAAAGAAGACCAGCTTTTCACTGAACCGGGCAAGATCATCTCTTACTCGAATCCCGGTTATTGGCTTGCCGGCTTTGTAGTAGAAACTATCAGCAAGAAGCCTTTCGCCGATCATATGAGTGAGAGCATCTTCAAGCCGCTTGGCATGACCAGCACCACTTTCCGCCCGACCGTGGCGATGACGTATCCGCTCGCGCAAGGTCACAATGCCTCAGGAAAATCAGCGCCAACGGTGGTCAGGCCTTTCGCCGACAACGCCGCGAGCTGGCCTGCCGGATCGATGTTCACCAACGTGCTCGATCTGTCGCGCTTCATCATCGCATTCATGAATGGCGGCAAGCTCGAAGGCAAGCAGGTACTGTCTCCGCAAGTCATCGCGAAGCTTTCAACTCCGCAGGTCAGCATCCCGAGCGATCCGAACGCGAAATACGGCTATGGGCTGATGATAAGCAACCATCGCGGCGTGCGAGTGGTTGAGCACGGAGGCTCGCGAAGCGGATACGGTTCCGTAATCAAGATGGCCCCGGAACACCGGTTCGCCGTGATTGTGTTAGGAAACCGCACGGGAGTTGCGCTCAACAAGACCGCCGAGAAGGCGATGGAATTAATGCTGCCGCTCAAGCCGAAAGAAGATGACAAGTCAAAACAAGAACTGCCGATGACCGCTGCGGAGATATCAAGCTACGCAGGTAAGTACGGGCAGCGAGACGTGAGCTTCGAAATCCTTCTCAAAGATGGAAAGCTGTTTCTGAAGCAAGGTCCGAACGAGATGCGCATCCGCAAGATTGGTGAGAACCGTTTTTCGGCCGCTTCTCCGGATAATTCCAGACCGATGGAGTTCGCACTTGTCTCGGGCGCTGATGGGAAGGCCGAATACTTCCACACTGGTCTTCGCGCCGCCAAAAGAATCAGCAAGTAAGGCTTCTCTAAGCTCACCTCAGCACGCTGCGCACATCTCGAACGATCGCCACGTCGAGTAGCGTCGGACCAGCCTCATTCAGCGCCCAATCCAAGGCGGGCCGCAGCTCGGCAGCCTTCGACACTCGCCTCGCAGCAAGACCCATCGATTCGGCAAGCTTCACAAAATCGATCTCCGGCTCGGTGATATCCATACCCGTGAAGACCCCTCGCTCGGCCGAAGCTCCCTTCAACGCCACAAGCCCCCCTTTCAAAATCATGTAACTCGCGTTGTTGAACACCACGAACGTTACCGCCAGCCCATAGCGAGCCGCGGTCCACAAACCTTGAATCGTGTAGAGCGCCGTCCCGTCGCCTACCGCGCAGATCACCTGACGGTCCGGCATAGCCAGCTTCACGCCGACCGCTTCCGGCAAACCCAACCCGAGCGAGCCCCCCTTTGCATAGAAGAACGTTCCCGGCTCACTCAAAGTGAATAGCGTTCGCACGAACGCCGTTGAAGTGACCGACTCATCGACTAGCACGGCGTCCGGCGCAGCTGCCAATCTCATCTCGCGAGCGAGGTAAGCCGGTGACATCGGTCCGTCGGCTGAAGCCACCGATGCGTTCTCAGCAAACTTCGCACGCAAGCCGGCGATGTGAGCCGTTATCATCTCGCGGCGGCGGTCTATCATCTCCACGGCGTCGCCGGTCGCGAAGGGCATCAGCGCCTCGATCAGCTCTTGAATCGCCGATCGAGGATCAGCCAGGATCGCGCCTTCTGCCGGATACGTTTTGCCAAGCTCATGATCTCCGGCGTCGATCTGAATCATTCGCACGCCTTGCGGGATCATCTGAGTCCCGGTGTAAACAAGCGGCGCAATATTGTTGACCCCGATCGCCAGGATCACATCAACGCCTTCAAGCAGTCCGCTCGTTTGTTTCGCATTCGGATACAGCGGCCCTGCGTAGAGCGGATGCCCGGTTGGAAAAACCAGCAGCGAGTTCAAAGGCTCAGCGTGAACTCGCGCGGCGATCATCTCAGCGAGCGTCGCGAGTTCAGCAAGGGCGCCTGAACGAGCACAACCGTCGCCGGAAATAATCGCAGGGTTCTTTGCGCTCGCGAGCACCGCCGCTGCTTCTTTGATCTTTGCGAGATCGCCTCGTACGCGTGCACCGATCCGCGTGACCGGAGTCAACTCGATCTCGGCTCGCTCTTCCATCACGTTGACGGGCAGCGACAGAAACACCGGGCCGGTCGGCGGAGTCTGCGCGACTTTGAACGCGCGAGCCATCGCCGCGGGTATTTCAGATGCGTGATGAACCTCCCAACACCACTTGGTGTGTTGGCGGGCAAGCTGGAGCATATCGGCGTACAGCAGCGGCTCATCGATCATCGACCGGGTGTCTTGCTGTCCCGCAGTAACGATAAGCGGCGTGCCCGCGCGATAGACGTTGTAGAGATTCCCCAGCGCGTGAGCCAGACCGGGATTCGTGTGCAGGTTGACGACTGCCGGCTTGCCCGTAGCTTCAGCATATCCGGCAGCGATTCCAAGCGCCGAGTCTTCGTGCAACGCGAGGATGTACCTGATCTCATCGCGGGCGGCGAACAGGTCCATCAACGGAAGCTCAGTCGTCCCGGGATTGCCGAAGACGTAGCGCACGCCTTCACGCACCATAAACTCAAACATCGCCTCTGCGCCGGTCATCTCTGGCATGTTCGTTAGATCAATTGTGGTTTGCGATGTGGCGTTCGAGCGTAGCGATCAGAGCATTGAGGTTCTGCTCGGTGACGAGCTGTGCGTCGGACAGCTCTTTATGACTCTGCGCCAACTCGACGTGTCGCTCCGTTAACGTCGCGAGTATTTCGTTGGTTCTCTCCTGAGCCGTGGCGACGTCAAGCAAGACACTCTCTATACGCATCATGCGTTCCTCGAACTGACCTTGCCGCTCAACGAAATGGGCCTGACTCGAGTGTAACTCCGCCTGACTCGAGAGTAACTCCGCCTGACTCGAGAGTAACTCAGCCTGACTCGCGAGCAACTCACCCTGCCTAGCGACAAACTCAGCCTGGCGATTGTCAAACTCAGCCTGGCGATTGTCAAACTCAGCCTGGCGGGCATCGAACCGCGCTTGCTGCTCAAGTAGAAACTGCATGGTTTTCTCGACATCCATTGTGGGCTTCTCCCCGTTATATGTTGACCCAGGCCTTTGGCGGTAGCTTAGCACGAAAGGGGGAAATCCAAGAAGCGACCGAGTGTCCTGCGGGCCGGCCGTGACGATAAGGTGTCTTGCCGATCAGTTTTTTGTTCCGTGCTTCATCAGGTGCTCACCGTGATGTATGATGCGCAAGCGAATTATTCCAGATCAGCGCGGCTGCAAGAACCTGACGGGATGTGTGCGGGAGATGGGCTCGGGTAACTGGCGATCCTACCGCGATGGTGGCAAAGGGAATCTCAATGAATTACCTGGAAGAAATTGACTACGCCCAGCCCGAGTTTGGCGACTGGTATGACGAATTGCCCCTCTGGTCCGCGCCTTTTGGTTTGCTGCTGCTCGATCGCGTCCCGATGAAGTCTGGCCTAACACACATTCCTTTCGGATGAGGTTCGCGGATGGGTCGTCCTTGCTCCGGCACTACTTTATTCGTCTTGGTTTCGTTCAGGGTTGGAAATCGGTTGCGGCGCCCGACGCAATTGAAACAACCTTCAAGACGCTTGAGCGAAACCTCAATACCGCCGCCGAAGAAAGGGGTGAACTCGCGCTCACGATTCCGATGGCGTGCGTCGACGCGATCAAGCCGATGGCAGGTAGCGGCTGAGTCGCGAACGGAGACCCTTTGCATGCGGCTGTGGACCGCAAATCTGTCTTGGAAACGACAATGAAGATTCTTGGATTAGCCGCACTAGGCTGCTACGCGATTCACGCTGGCTTTCACATTCTTAACGGCCGGCCGGAGGAGGCGCTCTGGATGTGTCACCTCGGCGCGGCGCTGGTCGGAGTCGGTCTACTTAGTTCCTCCGCAATCACGAATGGGATCGGCACACTGTTCCTGTGTGTAGGGACGCCGCTGTGGGTGATGTACCTGGCTGGCGGCGGCGAGTTCTATCCGACCTCCTGCTTTTCCCACCTGGGCGGACTGGCAATTGGTCTGTATGGTGTCCGCCGGTTGGGGCTTCCGTCCGGGACATGGTGGAAGGCCTTGCTGGCACTGATCGCGCTGATTCTTGTCTGCCGGCTGGTGACGCCGTCACGCGCCAATGTCAACGTTGCCTTTGCGATCTACCCTGGGTGGGAGAAGGTTTTTCCTTCTCACCCGATCTACTTCGCCGTAATGATGGGGCTGTCGGCGGGATACTTTGTGGGCTTCGAATATTTGTTGCGCCGCTGGCTCGGTCGCAAGACGGCGCTGGGAGAGACGACATGAAAGAGTCGATAGCTTCGAAAGGGCTGCGGGAGAAGATCCTGATGGGGGCAGCGATTTTCGGGCTGTTCTTCGGCCTGATGCCGCCATATGTCTTTACGATTGTGATCGTTGCAACGTGGGGCGTTCCTCCGTTAGAACCGCCAACCGAGCAATCTTTCCGGATGATTTATTTTCTTCGGCTGGTTTTGGGAAATGTCCTGGGTCTGACGCTGGGCGCATTCCTCGCTGCGGCCGCGGCGAACCTCGGCCTGCGTCTGGCTGGTAAGGCGACCTATCTGCGAGGAGCAATCGGAGGTGCGTTGCTCGGCGCCCCGGTTGGCGCGCTGACCGCCGGCTCGTGTCCTTTTTTCCTGTTGATTAGCTCTTCTGATCCGAACTGGGCCTGGATCATGATTCAGAGATCTTTCCTGGTTGGGGGCCTGATGGGACTGACCAACGGCCTTTTCGCGGGCATGGTCATCGTGTATTTCATCAAACGACAACCGAGCGGATAAGCGGCTGGATGCGCGATAGAGTCTTCACTTCCCGTGATGACCGTTCCACGCCTTCACGTAGCGCGCCGTCTTCGGATTCGCTTCGTTCCACTTCGGCGCCTCAGAGTTGTTCGCAATCATGACAAGCGCGAGCGCGACCATACGATCGACCTTTTCCATGTTGGCATAGTCGATTTTTTCCCAGTGATCGCCCACGCCGTGATAGTCCGGATACACAAACGCTGTGCATAGTGTGTGAGCAGGCACGCCCTGATCGGCTAGCGCTTGATTGTCGCTTCGGTCAAAGAAAGCGTCGCTGTTCTGTTCGTGTTTGTAGACCTTGATGCCGGTCAGCTTGCCGGCCGCTTCCAGGATTGTGCCGACATCGGAATAGTCAAACCCCGTCAGCGACGCGTTCGCTATTTGCGGTCCTTCACTGCTGTCAGTGCGCCCCACCTGCTCGAGATTGATGTCGGCAACCGTCTTGTCGATCGGAAATACTGGATGACGGCCATAATATCGCGAGCCCAGCAGCCCCTTCTCCTCGCCAAAAAAGGTCATGAAGACAATGCTTCGCCTCGGGCGCTGCCTGAGCGTCGCAAACGCCGACGCCAACTCGATGACCGAGACCGTGCCGCTGCCATCATCATTGGCACCGTTGAAGATGTTGTCGCCGGCGAGCTCGGGTCGTGTGCCAAGGTGATCATAGTGCGCGCTCAACAGAACATAGCTATCCCTCAAGATCGGATCCGACCCGCGCAGCAACCCGATCACGTTTTGTAAGCGCACCGGACGATCGACCGGGGCCTGCAATCGGAGCGACATCTCAGCACCCGTGACCCCGGGTTTTGTAGCATCGAACAGCTTAACGACTCTGGGATCGTGGACCGTTATCACCCGCGTGCCCGGCGCTTCCGGACGCGCCCGTCTGTCTTCCGGATCAATCAGACGTCCCTGTACGGCGCCGGCGCCTTTGGCGCTCACGCGATCGATCGATATCACCAACGCGGCCTTCAGCCCAGTCATCTTGTTGAGGAATTCCTGACGCGCCATGTACATCTCAAGCCTGCGGGGCCCTTGCTCGCGGCGAGAGTCAGGGATTTCGGTGATGACAACCTTTCCTTCAACCTGCTGTGGCGTGAGCGCCGCAACAGCGTCGGATTCCGCGTAGTCGACCTTTAACAGCGGCGCGGAAAAGCTTAGCCCTCTGTCGATGTTGAAGCTCACCTGGTTCCTGGCGACGTTTACCGTCTCGCTACCGCTCTTGAGCTTCAACTCAAACGCGTCCATCGGCGTATCAGCAAGCACGAAGTCTGCGCTCTGGAAATAACCGTCGTCGCCGGCAGGTTCCAGGCCCGCGCGCCGAAACTGCGCCGCGATGTACTCGGCTGCAATGTCGAGGCCGCGCGAAGGAGTGTTGCGGCCTTCCAGCGCGTCTGACGCAATGAACGACAAGTGTCCGCGCAGCGAATCAGCCGAGACATGATCAAGGATCGCGCGAACGCCCGGGGTTATGGTGTACTGCTGCGGCGCTGCCTGCTGTGCGCTAAGACAGCATGCAGCGATACACAGCACGAGACCGCTGCGAATCAGTCGCGCGGGAGAGACAGTCGCAGTCCCCGGTTCCGTATCAACGGTCATCCGTCACCTCTTTGATCGTGACATTCCAAGCTGTCCTGCGGGGACAGTCGAGCGAATCAGGCTCAGCTCACGAACTGGTCGGGGGCTTCGTCAAAGCCAGGTCTCACGAAACTCTGCGCCTTAGGAAACGCCTGCTCCGTCCTTCGGCGAAGTTGCTCGAGATGGACCAAGATCGGCAAGATGCCGGCGGTTTTTTCAGGCAGAAGCTCTCGCAGCTTGCCCCACGCGCTAATAGAGCGTTCCATCCCGATCAGTGCGACTTTGACTGAACCGTCCGAATCACTTTGCCTGACGGTTTCCGGCTCGCCGGCTTCCTCGGGGTCGTCGCGCATGAACCCTCGCATGATCTTCACCGCGATTTGAAACTGATACCAGCGAACGACTTCTATTGCGTCTTGAATGTTCGAAGCGCGATCCTGGGCATCAAAGTCGATGAGAGGCAGGTCGGTTCGGGTCGGGTCGGCGTCGCGCTCTTGCTCGGCTTCGGGGTACTCGCGATCGAACCATTCCTTGACCAGCTTGACGTACTGCTGTGCCGACCGCGATAGCGGGTTGCTCTTAGACCTGGCTCTCTTCCGATCCTTCTCCTCTTTCACGGGATTGAGGTCCATCGCCTCCAGATCGATGCCCTGCTCCGCCGCCATTGTAGCTATCATTTCGTGAGTCTGTTTGAAGATCCCCGCGAGCTTGTTCCAGAAGGCTTCACTGTTTATATCGTGAGCTTCCGGATCATCGCGATCATCTTCTTCCATCGCATAGAGCATGCAGCGAGAGGTGAACGGGCAACGCTCACACCAGCGATCACAGTAGTTGTAGATACCCTCGATGAACCGGGGATCGTCAGGCAGGTCTAGAATATCTTTTGACTTCAAGCTTGCCTCCTGGCGGGACAATTGAGAATTTCAGATTGCAAATTCCAAATCTCAAATTCCAAATCTCAAATTCCAAATCTCAAATTCCAATCTCAAATTCCAAATCTCAAATTCCAAATCTCAAATCGAAAATGACAAATGACAATGACAAATGGCAATGAAAAAAATGACAAATGACAAATGACCAAATGACAAATGACAAATTATGACAAATGACAAATGACAAATGACAAATCTCAAACGACAAATCTCAAATGACAGATATGACAGATAGCAAAATAGCAAATAACAAATAAGCTCGCCCGCTAGCCTCTGTCCCGGCGGAGCGTCAGCCCGCCGTCAATCGTGATCACCTGGCCGGTGATGTAGTTGTCCGGCTCGACCAGCAGCCTCACAACTCGAGCTACATCCTCAGGTCGGCCGAAGCGCGCAATGATCTTTTGATCGACGTAGAAGTCGTACTTCCCCGACTCGATCGACTTCAGTGCCATGCCCGCGCGGTTCACGCCCGGCGCGACGACGTTTACTCGAATGCCGCCGGGTCCGCCCCATTGCTTGGCCATTATTCGAGCAGCCCCGATCAAGGCCGTCTTTGGACCCGCGTAGTTGATGCTCGATTCAAACGCGGCCACCGCTTGCATCGTCGAAAACAGAACGATCGCGCCCTCATTCCCGCGCTTGATCATGCGAACGCCAGCATCGCGGGCGAGCAAAAGCGGCGCGACGTAGTTGTTCTGCATCGAATCGTGCAAGTCCGAATCGGTTACATCATCAAACTTCACGCGCGCGGGATCGCCTGTGAAGCAAACCAACCCGTACAGCCCCTCGCCAAGCGCATCCGTAGTCTCGATATAGCGCGCGCGCACAACTGGATCCGAAATGTCACCCTCGACAAGATGGACTGTAGCCTTATATCTGGCTTCCACAGCCTGTTTCAAGGCCTCGGCCCGATGCTGATCCTGTCGGTAGCCCGCTACGACCGTGGCGCCTTCGCGCGCGAGTAGCGCCACGGTTGCGCTTCCCAGGCCCCCCGTTCCCCCGGCGACCAGCACGACGCGCCCTGCCAAAGAGCGGTCGGGGAAGTCAAAGTCGAATGAGATTGCCGAGCCTGCCAATCCTGGAATCCTCCAACCGCGGACGGCGCGGAGGAGCTTCGGATTCTCTCTACGCGCCTCACCTTCCAAACGGTTTGGACAAGTGTCCATCAAAGGCCGCATTCGAATCAAGTCAGCGGCGCGTGTAGGGTGCGATTCAGGTTTTCGCGCATATTTGTGAGAGACCGTGCGAAAATTCCCGCAACACCCGCGACTTCACAGTTGGGGGTGTTCAGACACTTCACACAATCTCTAACGAGGCCGGTATGCGCGGAAATCTGACCCGCTGCAGCGCGTGTACTTCGTCTAGCCTAAGAGTCTGATGTTACACTTAAGTACTCCCCTAACCGCCCTTTCTGGAGGTCGCGATGATCAAGAGCCCTATCTCATCTTTGTTAATCGCTTTGTTGATAGTCACCCAGGCGTCCGCGGTCCATGCGAACCGGGCAGCCGCGCTACCCGAGGCCGCGGCGCAGGAGAAGAAAAAGGAACAGGGCGAGATAAAGCTCTCGACCGAACTGGTGCAGATCGATGTGCTGGTGACCGGCAAGGACAACAAGCCGGTCGCCGGACTCAAGCGGGAAGACTTTGAGCTGCAGGACAACAACAAGCCTCAGCACATAACCACCTTCTCGTACGAAGAGACAGCCAGGCAACGCGTCGGGGATCAGACTACCCAGGCGATCACGTTGCCTCGGGCGATCGCCGCCGGTGAGGTGAAGCGAGTGATGGCCTTCGTCGTCGACACGCTTCACATCAAGTTCGAAAACATCTACCGGACGCGCAAGCTGCTCGAAGACTTTGTCGATAACAAGATGCAGCCCGGTGATCTGGTCTTGATCCTCCCGACGGGAGGAGGCTCGGGCGTGCTGCAGCAATTCACGGCCGACCGGCGCATACTGCATCGAGCGATCGACCGTCTCCGGCCTTTCTTCTTTTCGAATGACTCTACTCCCTACCGCAGCTTCGCCCGCCTTGGTGGTACGCCCGGCGGCCGGATGATTCCAGGCGGCCGCGGGGGCGGCGGGTTGTCGGGGCCCCAGGGCGGGAACATCGGGTCGTTGCCAGACCCGCTCGAAGAAGCTGATGTGCGGGCGACTCTCAGCGCGCTAAACGAGACCATCAAATCGATGGCAAAGCTTCCCGGCCGCAAGGTCAGCGTGTTCGTCTCCGAGGGGCTCAGGATGTTCGCAACGCAGACGACCAGCGATCTGGACAAGACCACTGGCCTAGCCGCGCGAGCAAACGTGGTCTTCTACACGATCGATCCGCGCGGACTCGACCCCCTCGTCCTGAGCGCCTCGGACGAGATCGACCAGGACGCGGACCCGGTAACAGCGGTAACCGCCGCTTCCGATCGGAAGCGAGACGATTTCCACGAGTCCCAGGACAGCTTGAGGGCGATCGCGGTTGATACCGGCGGAAAGTTCTTTGGGAACAACAATGATATCAAGCAGGGGCTTGATGCGATGCTCGATGAAAACTCGGCGTACTACATGCTCGGCTTCTATCCGGAAGCGAGCCGCTGGGACGGAAAGTTCCACAAGGTCAAAGTTGTCGTTCGCAATCGGCCCGACCTCACGGTGTCGTTCCGCAAGGGCTACCTTGCGAAGTCGGCGCAGCCCGATTCTTCGGCGAAGCTGGATCCCAAAGTTGCCGAAGCGATCGAAGCCATCTCGTCGCCGCTTGTGCGACGCGACCTCGATCTTCGCCTCACGCCGCTCTACACCGACAACGGCCAACGCGAGCCGGTTGTCAGCCTGTTGCTTCACATCGATGCGTCCAGGCTGACCTTCAGTCAGGCAGACGGGAGATATCAGAGCAAGCTCGACGAGCTCGGCTTTGTGTTCGACGCCAACGGGAAGGCGGTCGATACGTTCTCAAACACGCTGCGGTTGAACCTTCAGCCTGCAACGCACGACGCCGTCCTCAAGCGCGGGCTGCTGGCCACACGGACTTTGAACGTAAAGCCGGTGTTTATCAGGTCAGACTCTTCGTGCGCGAAACCGACTCCGGCCTGATAGGGACCGCAAACGATTACATTGAGATTCCGGATATGAAGGCCAACCGCTTGTCGACGAGCAGTCTTTTTGTTAGCGGCCAGGCCGTTGAAGAAGGCAAGGTCGTCAACACCGCGGGCGAGGGAGGCACGGCGTCACAGCGACGCTTCGCCCGCGGCGGTGAGTTTACGTACACGTTGGTGATCTACAATCCGAAGCTTGACGGCAAGCTCAAAGAGCCGCAGCTCGAGATACGCGCCCGAATCTTGAAGGGCAGCCAGGTCGTGTACAAGGGCGAGCCTCGGCCGGTGATCGCGGCGCAGGATAGCGCGCCAACTCGTATCGTTACCGGCGGGGTCATAAAGCTCCTGACGCTTCAGCCTGATGACTACACGTTAGAGGTGACAGTTCGCGATAAGCTGAGAGGAAAAGACAGCCGCAGCATAATCCGTCAGGAGATGGATTTCAGCGTAGAATAGCTTCTTTTTCTTACGGCGAAGCAACGACCCATGGTTCGATACAATCCCACCTGCGGGTGGGGTGGAGGAGCGCTAGTAATGAACACATCCCATCTTATGTCGGCGGTGCTCGCCACCGTGATAATCTCGTCAACTCCACTCGCCACGTTCTCACAGGACAGGAAAAAGAAGCCCGATCAGGACTCGATCAAACTCAACGCAGAGTTAGTGCAAATCGATGCCCTGGTAACCGACAAGGCCGGCAAGCCGGTTAGCGGTCTGAAACGCGAGGACTTTGAACTCCTCGACAACAACAAGCCTCAGCCGATAACTCATTTCTCTTTTGAAGAGAGCAATCCAGCCCGGGTAAAGAACAGTCCTGTGCCGCAGCCTCCGATACCAAAGGCGCTAACTGCACGCGACTTAAAGCGGGTTGTTGCCTTTGTTGTCGACACGCTGCATATGCAGTTTGAGAACCTCTACCGGACGCGAAAGATGCTGCAGGACTTCGTAGACAACCAGATGCAGCCGGGTGACCTGGTCTTGATACTGCCCACGGGAGGCGGGTCGGGTTTGCTTCAGCAGTTTACGTCGGACCGGACGCTGCTTCGGAGCGCGATCGACCGGCTCAGACTCGTCAACGTCGGCTCGGGAGTAGTCGCATATCGGAGCATAACCAGTGATGTTCCGTTCAAGTCGATGGGACGGCAAGAGCAACCTGTCGATTCGAAAAACAGGGGAAGCGGTCGTCTTTCGATGCCTGAATTCCCCGGGTCGCACGAGGCAGACCCGCTGGAAGAAGCCGACGTTCGGGCCACACTTGAAACGCTGAACAATTTGATCATCTCGATGCGGCAACTGCCAGGGCGCAAGCTCGGTGTTTTTGTGTCGGAGGGCTTCAGACTCTTCCCCACCCAAACGAATCGCGAGTTCGGTGAAACAATCGGACTGGCCGCGCGCTCGAATGTGGTGTTCTATTCAATCGATCCAAAAGGACTGATCCCGCCAATCAGCGCCGTGGATCAGATTGGACTGGCGCAAGAAAGAGGCCCTCTCGCGCAACAAATTGCCCAGCTTCTTATGCAACAGAGCATCGAGGCCCAGGAAACGCGCGAAAGCCTCAGTTCGCTAGCGACGGAGACCGGCGGCAAGTTGTTTTCAAACAACAACGACATCAACAAAGGACTCGCCAATCTGTTAGACGAAAACTCCTCATACTATCTCCTTGGCTTTCAACCCGAGCAGGCAAAATGGGATGGCAAGCTGCACAAGATCAAGGTAGTCGTTCGTGACAGGCCGGAGCTCACCGTGCTGGCGCGCAGGAGCTATTTAGCGAGATCGGACGCGTCGAAACCTACCAGCGCCGATCCTAAAGTGGCGGAGGCGATCGACGCAATTTCATCGCCGTTCGTGCGCCGCGACATAGATCTCAGATTGACTGCGCTGTACATCGACAACCCTCAGCGCGAACCGATTGTGACCCTGCTGCTTCACATCGATGCGTCGAAGCTGCACTTGATCGAGTCCGAAGGCAGCTATCACAGCAGTCTCGAGCAGATAGGGTTCGTTCTGGACGCGAACGGGCGCACGGTTGAGAGCTTCTCGAATACGCTGCAACTGAATCTGCAACCGAAGACGTTTCAAGCCGCACTCAAGCAGGGGTTCGTGGCGACGCGAACGATGAACCTGAAGCCTGGCGTCTATCAGATAAGGCTGTTCGTGCGCGAGGTCGGCTTCGGTCCGATTGGAACGGCTAACGACTTCATCGAGATTCCCGACCTGAAGGCGGCCGACCGGCTGAGTGCGAGCAGTCTTTTCCTCGCGGGTCAGACCGCCCAACAGGGCAAGACCGCTGACGCCGCGGGCGCCACTCCGTCGCAAAGGAAGTTCCCGACTAACGGGGAGTTCTCATATTCGATGGTAATCTACAATCCAAGAATAGACGAAAAGATGAAGCAGCCGCAGCTCGAGATGCGCACGCGAATCCTGAACGGCAGCAAGGTTGTGTTTGCCGGTCAACCGCATCCGGTTGCGGCTGGCGAAGGCAGCGCGCTGCCTTATCGAGTTGTCACCGGCGGCGTCATCAAGCCTCTTGTTTTGCCGTCCGGCGATTACACCGTGGAAGTTATCGTTTGGGATAAGCTGAGGAAGAAAGACAGCATCGTCCGGCGCGAGACGGATTTCAGCGTGGAATAATCAGGACGCGTCCCGCGCTAAGCGGGCGGGTTTTGTTGCAGCCTTATCCTCGCTTCGGCGACCCTGGTGAATTGTTCCCACGCAAGCCACGCGAGAGTGGGAACGTAGATGCTCACGCCCAGCCAAAGCGGTACTTCCGGATAAACCATGGGAGTGTACCAGACCAGGTACAGCAGCGCCGAGGCGCTTGCTAGGTACAACCATCCCAGGCGGGGCGCCAAGCACAGGAACGGAACCAGCCACAGGTAGTACCAGGCGTAACGCGGAGTGGTCAGCAACAGGTAGGTTCCAATCAAGGTTAGTGCGCCTCGAGCGAGATCCGATGCATCTCGCTTGACGCGCAATAGCTGCCAAATGGCTACCGCCATCAGGCACGCCGCCCCGGCGATCAGGAAAACATCCGTCGGAATCCAAACCACCTTCCGAACCGCATCGAGCAGGAAATACCTCGCGCCGCTTTGGACGAAGCCCTCCTCCTCAATGTACCCGCGAACGAACGCGAATAAGTTGCCGCCGGCACTCCAGTACGGCGCGTAAGACAGCACGACGGCCGCGGCAAAAGCGACGAGCATCGCCAGATTGCCTTTGTGAATCACTCGGGTGACAAAGCTTGAGCGGGCCGACTCTTCGTCGCGCTGAGATGTCCTGGCACTGAGAGCCTCGGGCTTCGCAAAGAAAAACACCGGGAGCAGAAGAGCAGGATAAAACTTGACCAGCGTCGCCAGCGCCAGCGAAATCCCTGTGATTGCGTGCTTGCGGCTCGACCATGCCAGAAGCCCAAGCGCGAGAAATGCGATGTAAACGGCTTCGATATGCCCGCTATGCGCGCCTTCAAAGATCACGAGCGGATGCCAGGCGAAGATGATCGCTCGCGCGGGATCGATGCCGCTTCGCGCGAGAACAAGCATCAGCAGGAGTATGGTGATCATATCGAACGATGACATCGCCGCCTTGAACGCGGTGACGCTCATGGGGCTGATTCGCGTGGCCGCGAGGAAGACAATCTGAGCCAGAGGCGGATAAGGCGAACGCCACTGCTTATCTTCGCTGGTGATGTTTGGGTAGATCTTGTCGTCGCGCAAGCCACTTAGCTCACCGGCTTCCGGCGGGTAGCGATATGGATTAATCCCCGCCGCCTGTACGCGACCATCCCAGACGTAGCGGTAGACATCAGACGACAAGTAAGGCCGTTGCGGCACAAGCACTACGCGACTCGCCGCGGCAAAAAAGATAATCAGGGCGACGGTGAGCCATTTGGCGCGCGACGAACGACCGGACCAGCGTTGCACCACATAACAGCCAACGACGTACAATGCGAGCTCGCCGATAAACAGACCGATGTACGCTGCGATCCATTGAGTGAAGCGGTGAAGATCCCGGCCCCAAAAGTAGAGGGATGTGCTGGCCGTCCCAACGACAATAATGGCGACCGGAACGAAGGCAATCGAAAGCGCCGTTCTCGAATTCCGCAATCGTCCTCGGCTGAGCGTGCTGGCTGTAGTCGTATCAATCATTCGCTGAGCCACTTTGGAGTTCGCCGCCCTGTGTTAGCTCTGCCATCACGCTCAGTCGTCTTGCTGTGCTCCGCGGCTGGAAGCGATCTGATAGAGCTTTCCGGCTGCGGTCTCGGTTTCGTCCGCCGACTCGATTTGAATGGTCACGTGCCCGATGTTGAAACCGGAACGCAGTTGCGCTTGAAGCGCTTCAAGCGCGGTTCTGTGCGCGACGCCCGGCTCGATCGTCACGTGAGCCGAAAGCGCTTCCATCCCTGAGCGGATAGTCCATACGTGAAGGTCGTGCACGTCCGTTACGCCGGGCACCAGGTGCATAGCCTCGACGACTGCGCGGATGTTGATGTGCGACGGGGTGCCCTCTAACAATATGTTCACCGACTCACGTATGAGTTGCCACGAGCTGTAGATGATCAGCAGGCACATCGCAATGCTGATCAGAGGATCCGCCAGCACCAATCCCCATCGCCAGATCAGAACACCTGCCACAATAGCGCCGACCGAGCCCAGCGCATCGCCTATCACGTGCAGGAAGGCGCCGCGCATGTTGAGATTCTCTCGGGACGCAGAGTGCAGCACAAACGCGCTGACGGCGTTGACCGCGAGTCCACCGATCGCGATCAACGTGACTTCGAAGCCCTCGACGTCCTCTGGCGATTTGATTCGATGGAACGCTTCGTATGAAATCAGCAGAGATATCACCACCAGCGCCGAGCCGTTTGCCAGAGCCGCGAGTATCTCCATCCGGTAATAGCCGTAGGTCTTCTTTGTGGTGACGGGCCGCGCCGCGAACCACAGCGCAAGCAGCGCAAGCAAGAGCGACGCGACGTCCGCCAACATGTGCCCGGCGTCGGAAAGCAGAGCAAGCGAATTGGTTAAGAACCCGCCGATCGCCTCTGCGAGCATATACGCGAACGTAAGCGCGAGCACCGCAATGAGTCGGCGTCGGTTGCTTCCGTGACTGTGAGGGTGATCCTTTTTGTGTGCTTCGGACATTGCGGCAACACTCGCGGATGGGAGCCTGGGAGGCAGGCATCCCTGCCTGCTTTGCCTGCACGACAAGAGGCAGGCAGGATGCCTGCGCTCCCAGGGCGCCCCAAGGCACTACTTCGCTCCGAGCAATTCCACTTCAAAAATCAGCGTCGCACTCGGCGGAATCACGGGCGGTCTGCCGCTCACGCCGTAGGCAAGGTCCGGGGGGATTATCAGCTTCCTCTTGCCGCCAATCTTCATCGTCATCACCCCTTCATCCCAGCCCTTGATGACACGCCCCACGCCAATTGGAAAATTGAGTGGCTGGCCCCTATCTACGGAACTGTCGAACTTGGTCCCGTTCTCAAGCGTGCCGGTATAATGAACGGTAACCATCTGGCCGGGCTTCGGGCTCTCGCCCGTTCCAACGACAAGATCAACGTATTTCAGCCCCGACGGTGTCGTGACCTCCGGTGGAGGCATCCGAGTCTCCTGCGACGCGACCGCCCGCCACCGGCCCAGGCGTTTAACAAACGTGTCGGTGTACCTGAAAGCTCCGCTCGCATCCTTGCCGTCGATTGTCATCTTTCCGGTCCAGCTCCCGGTAACGACGCCGGTCTCCCCAAAGACTCGCACCGTCATTTCGTCGAGGCTGTAAGACTCGACCTTGATTGCCTGCATGGCAGCGTCGATATATTCAGCCTTGCTGAACACCCGCCCTTTATCGTCGGTGAAAACGAAACGGTCATCCAGTATGCGATTGAGTGACTCTTTGTCGCGGTTCTTGAAGGCCTCGGTCCATTGATGCTCCGTGACTTTCAACGCCTGCTCGGCATTGGCGGGCGCTGTGGTTTGGTGGCCCTTGCCTGTAGGTTTGCTTTTAGTCTGCGGAGCCACGATAGATGACAGCACCAGCATCAGCAAGACGGCCACACTTGCACGTATCATTCGCCTCTCCCTTCAAATGTCCGACAAACTTCAGTTTGTTGCAGCGTCCGAATGGGAAGCCTCAACGGCTCAGCGGCAAACTTCAGTTTGTCGCGTCGTCCGAATGCGATGCATCAACGGCTGAGCGACAAACTGAAGTTAGTCGGACATCGTCGAGGGAGTTTATATTGCTCCATTGAGCAACAGCAAGGTGTGGCTGGTCTGATCTGACCTGGGAGCGCAGGCACCTGTGCTCCCAGGTCAGCGAGCGTTGACAACTTGAGACGCGACTCCGCCGATATATATAAGCTTGTGATTTGAGAAGCCTATGTCGGCAGCGTCGTACAACTCCTCGATCAACCCGGGGCCGTAGCGCGAAAGAAAGTAGTAGACGTTAAGCTCGCGCTCTTGAAGGTTCTTGTCCGGGCAGAGCGTGGTGAAGGCTCGCTCGACTTGACGGTACGCCGTTTCGTCCCGATGAGCGCTTGAGTGGATGAAGCGCGTGTGTAGGTGTTCGAGCTGGTACATCATCTTTTCGCGAGCTCGTTTCAGCGGATCACTCAGCGTTGCGTCCGTTTGGCGCAGCGCCTCCCCGAGCTTGTCCAGTTGTTCATTCAGGACTCGCTCAGTTTCAGCGAAGGCGAGCGCAGCGCTTCGGTCCACGCTGTGCTCGACGACTTTGGTAACCGCCGGGTGCAGGCCATCGAAGAAGTCTCGAAGCTCGAGCCCGTACTTTTTCATCGTCTTCTGATGCCGGCCCTCGACAATCGTAAGACTCGCGCGAGGCAACACGCACGGGTCCTGACGCCCAAGCGTCTCGTACACCGCGCGAAGCTGCGCGAAATAGGCAATCTCGGCCGGGCCTCCGATGTACGCGGCAGTCGGCAGCAAGTAGTCCTGGACGACCGGCCTGAGCGTCACGTTAGGGCTAAAGCAACTCGGACAGCGCCCCGCAAGTTCAACAAGCTCTTCGCTGGTGAACGAGCGATCCGACCCCTTCACCGTGAACCGGCCATCTTGCCGAGTAAGCGCAGAACGCCGGCCCTCGTCCATTATGAAGAGCGGAACCATGTCTTCGGATACATGAATCTGCGCGTGATAGCCGGACTCCTCGAGCTCGCGACTGCGTCCGACCAGAGCTCGGGCAATCTCATTCGACTTCCCGATCGCCTCGGCGTAGAGCGGCGCGGCCACTTGTTTCAAATCTTCATCGAGCGGATCGAGCAACACGACTCCATACTGGTGAAACAGCCGGGCCATCAATCGCAAGAACGCTTCCGCGAACCCGACGCCCTCGGCGTAGCTTTCGCGGAGGTCGCGCTCGAGCGCAGGGGTGAACTCCGAAGGCGCGAGTTGTGCGACGAGTTCATCGATCGTTTGGCCGATGCCTTCGCAGAGCGTGACCCGGCCGACCGGCTCGTCAGCTTTATGACCGCTTGCCTCGTATTGAATCCGCTTCAGATGCCCTTCGCGGTCGACGATGCGGCAATGGTTCACTTCTTCGTAATCGTGGTCTTCGCTTGCAACCCAGAAGACGGGCACGGCTTCCACGCCCTGGTCGCGCAAGCAGGCTGCCAGCTTGATTACTGTGAGCGCCTTGTGAATCGTGTACAGAGGCCCGGTGAACAGCCCCGCCTGCTGGCCGGTAACGATTGCAACGGACCCGGGACGGCGGAGCATCTCGATATGCTTGAACGTCAGCTCGGGCGACACAGCCCGGCGGTTGATTCGATCGAGCGCATCGGGCACGCGCTTGCGATCGAACTGCTGCGCTCCGACTCGCCGGGCGTGATCGGCGAGCGGCTCCACGGAACGGCCGTAGTTTGCATAGAAGCCCGCGACCTTCTGGTAGTCGTACAAGAAGTCGTTGAACAGCCGAGTGGTGCGCGGGATGTCGGTGAACCGCAACGAGTCGGTGAGGTTCTCAGCAGCAGCTTCCAGGTTTTTACAGTCGGCAGTCATAAAGATTTTGGATTGGCGATTGCCGATTGTCGATTTTGCATTGAAGCCCAAATCGGCAATCGGCAATCGCCAATCCCTTTCACTCAATCTCCGGGAAAAGCCCGGTCTTGCGAATCACCGCCTTGATCTTCTCTTTATCCGCGCTGCTCGACGGACTGAACGGCGCGCGCGGGAAGCCCCCGGCGAGCCCGAGCATCTCCATCGCCGCTTTCAGTCCCGGCACACTCAGACCAGCAGTGACGATGTTCGATAGCGGCGCGATGCGATTCTGAAGTTCGCGTGCGCGCGAGTGGTCGCCTGCTTTTGCCGCTTCATACAGCTCTACACACGCGCGCGGCGCGGCACAAGCAACACCCAGAATCGCGCCTCTCGCTCCCATTGCGAGCGAGGGATAAACAATGCCCCCATTTCCGACCATCACCGCAAACCCTTCAGGCGCGAGGCGGATCGTCTCCGAAATCGCTCCCATGTTTCCTGAACTGTCTTTTACCCCGATGATGTTCTGGTGCGCGCCGAGTGCGGCGATGGTTGCGGACTCGATCACGACTCCGGTGTTTTGCGGGACGTTATAGATCAAGACCGGGAGCGGCGAATGATCGGCCACCTCGGTGAAGTGGAGAGCGAGCCGTTCCTGAGTCATCGACGATTTGTAAAAGTACGGAGTGACTACCAGCACGGCATCGGCTCCGCAATCGGCCGCCGCTCGCGCTGCTTCGATTGCAGTGACCGTGGAAAGCTCGTTCACGCCCGCGACGATCGTGTGCTCGGTTGTGGCTGCGCGCTTGACCGTCTCTATCACCTGTCTTCGCTCGCCGGGCGTGAGGTGCACGGCTTCACCATTCGAGCCCAGCGGAACGTAGCCCTTGAGTCCGGTCTCGTTGTAGCGAGCGATGTTTGAAGAAAGCGCACCATAGTCAACATCGCCGCGTTCGTTGAAAGGCGTGGTGACCGGCGGGAGTATTCCGTTGAGATTGACGTCAGGCATATCGTTTGAAATTGTCCTACGCTTAAGTCCTGGCCGCAGTTTCACCTCCCGCAAAGTAAATTGGGATTATAGGCGGCGGTGCGGTGAAGGCGCAACGAAGTAGCATATATTTAGTCTATGCTACGTGTGCCCTTTGAGTTTGACTCTCGTCTGGGTTAAGAATGATTCGTGAAACTGATCTTCATGGGCACGCCTGAATTCTCGGTGCCCTCGCTAGAGCGATTGATAGTTGACGGCCATGATGTCGTAGCCGTCTTCACACAGCCCGACAAACCGGCAGGCCGAGGGAAACATCTGCACGAGCCGCCGGTAAAAGCATTCGCTCTCGAACACGGCATACCCGTACACCAGCCGGCAAAGATCAAAAGCAACAACGAAGTGCGCGCAATCTTTGAAGGCAAATCGCCGGATGCGTGCGTGGTTGTGGCCTATGGCAAGATCCTCCCGGCGTGGATGCTCGCAATCCCTCGACTCGGTTGCATCAACGTTCACGCATCGCTGCTCCCAAAGTATCGCGGAGCTGCCCCGATCAACTGGGCCCTCGCAAACGGAGAGCGGGAGACGGGCGTGACTATCATGCAAATGGACGTTGGGATGGACACCGGACCGATGCTCACACAGCACTCGATCAGAATCGGCGATGACGAGACGGCGCCGCGGCTTTCAGCGCGGCTTGCTCAATTGGGAGCGGACCTTCTCTCAGAGACTCTGCCTCAAGTTGAGCGTGGCGAAATCGCGCCGCTGACCCAGGACGATCGCGACGCCAGTTACGCACCGATGCTCAAACGCGAAAACGGATTGATCGACTGGAGAATGAGAGTGCGGGAAATAGCCAACCGCGTGCGGGCGTTTCAGCCGTGGCCAGGTACCTACACCAACTTTCGCGGCGGACGCCTGGCAATCTGGCGGGCACATGAGGCGTCCGCTCACCAGGATACCGACTCCTCGGCCGAACCCGGAACTATTCTGAACATCGACGAATCTGGGATTACGGTTGTGTGTAGCGGCTCGAGTGAGCTGCTCATCGAAGAGGTTCAGGTAGAAGGCAAACGCCGTGTCTCGGCGCGCGAGTTCGCGAACGGCGCGCGGCTGACGCCTGGCGACCGAATCAATCATTAATGACTCGAAGCAATCTCGGGCGGCGAAGTCCATGGCTATGAAGATGTCCCTGGTCTCGTTGGCATGATCCTCCTGTCGCTTTCTTCGGCCGTATATCGTCTGACTACCGGCTTGGCCAGGCGGTGTCCCAGCAAACGATCTACCGCCTCCGCCACACGCTCGTAAGACACCGCCTTTGGAACCTCGTAGATCACCTCGCGATTAGTCATCTCTGCAGGATACGCCCACTCTAATGGCACGATTTTCGAGTACAGTTCCACCATCGGCACGTCCACCGCGGCAGCCAGATGTGCGATCCCGTTTTCCAGCGTCACCAGGCAAGCCGCGCCCTCAAGTAGCGCCGCCAGCACCTTAATCGGCAGCCCATAGAGGTCGCGCGCATGCGCCGAACCGAAACGTGAATCCGTTTCCGACCCCACAGAGATTACGTCAAACCCACGTCCGTGAAGACACTCGGCCAGCCTACGCCAATTCTCGTCGGGCCAGTCCTTCGCACCCGATCCATCGGCGAATCGCGGGTTGGCGTTTGAGTGCTGGCTGAAAATCATATAAGGGCGCCGAACCAACAATCGTGCTGTGCGGCGTTCCTCGTCGGTCACCCGAACGATTGGGCGCACGGACTGGATTGGGATACCGACCGACTTGGCCAGCCCGATCGCGATGTGCTCGTGAAAAGACTCTCCTCTGCTGCAGACTGCGTTCATGTCGAAGTGGTATAGAGGAGTTGTTTCCTCGATTTCGAGCGGCAGGGAATGAAACCACTCAATTGCAAACCCCTCCATCCCGCGCAGCCACAGGTACTCGTTGTAGACGACGAGGTCGATGTCCGGATTGCCGTCAAGCACCCTGCAGTAGTTTGCGTTGTGTGCTATGTAAGCGATGAAGACATCGGGGTTGGCCTTTCGAAAAGCCCGCACGGTTGGCGTCGTGCATAATGTGTCGCCTAAGGCGTTGCAGCCAATAAAAAAGGCTTTCTTCATGGTCCCGAGCCGCTTGGCCCAAAGTCTGGCGGAGGTGTGAAGGTCACCGCTTCAATCACCGCGGCTACCTCTTTTGGCAACACACTGAGCGGCAGTTCGTAGCCGTGCAGCTTGTCCAGGCTAGTCCGGAAAAACTTCTCGAACAGGCTCCGCGAGCCCGAGATCGAAAAGCTGATCCCAACGTAGAGGCCCAACTCGAATCCTGCCGCCCGGAAGAGCTTTTGCGCCGCTTCCACGGCTTCTTTCGGCGGCTGATTGGCCGCCAGAGTAGCCGCGGTAATCGGACCCTTCGCGCGGAGCACTACCTGTGCGCTGATGTCCATCGCCTAAGCCCTAAGCATCACCAACTCCGGACTCCCAAGCATTCCCGGCGCGGCGCTCCTCGGATTCGCCGGAACTGCCAGAGCCAGATAGTGTGCCCCATCCGTCACCATTAGTCGGTTTGCAACAAGCGAGCCCAGGAACCCGAGCACTTCCTCTTCGCCAAATTTCGCCTCGGGAAACGCTTCCCGCAAGTGACGCACAATCCCCGAGAGTGGCTGGTGCTCGTCGCAGTATTCGTACGCCGCGCGCTCAAGCCCAGCGAGCGCCAGGTCCCTCACGGTCGCATCCGAGCGGCTGTCCAACAGCACCAGCGCGCCGTCCGGGGAGATATCGTAACACAGCGAGCCCATCTCCGGATTGCGCTTCCACTCCTCGAGATACTTTACCACTTCCTCGGCATATCCGGTTGGATCGACAGCGGGGTCGTAGTCGTAATCGAAGTAGTAGGCAATGCGTGACAGACTCTCGTCGCGGAACGGATACAAATGCCGATATGGCGCCATGGGCCGCAAGCTCCGCATTGCGAACTCGCTGGGCGAGTCAAAGTATGGGCTGAAACGATCCATCCGAACGGGTCCCCACGCTACGGGCACCCCCAGGAACCTGATGGCTGGGAACAATTTCAACATGTTCCGGTAGTCATCGCGCGTCTCTCCTGGGAAACCGTAGAGCAGATTCCAGTCCGCCACAATGTTATATTCCTTGCACCACTTCAACAACTGGATGTTCTGCAGCGCGGTGGTTCCCTTACGCATCAGCTTCAGCACATGATCGCTCATGCTCTCGATGCCGGGCTGGATGCGGTTTACTCCAGCGTCGCGCAGTAACTCTACATGTTTTCGCGTAAGGTTAGCTTTCACTTCGTAAAAGATCTGGGCGGATCGATTTGCAGCCGCGAGCGCTGGCAGCAGGTCGCGGAAGTATTTCATATCCAAAATATTGTCCACTGCTTCAACCAGTTCTACGCCCCAGGTGTCCAGCAGATATTCCAGCTCAGCCAGGGCGCGGGGTGCGCTCTTGCTCCGGAACGCCATCGACTGGCCATTTAACCCGCAGAAAGTGCAGTGATGTTTGGCGCCCCACCAGCAACCGCGCGAGGTTTCAAACAGAAGCGTAGGAATGACCCCGCTCGCCGTCCCGCTCCGCCCAAGGTCACGAAAATAATCGCTGAAGTCCGGCACCGGCAGTTGGTCCATTTCGCGAATCATCTCGGGAGGTCCATTCGAAACCGATTGACCCTCCGCACGATAAACAATCCCTGGGATGTTGGTCACCGAGCCGCGTCGAAAGATCTGCTCGACCAGACTGGGAAAGCTCTTTTCGGATTCGCCCGAGCAGACGTAGTCCACGAAGCGAAAGCGCTGGTGCAACTCAAGACCCATCTCTCCTTCCCAGTTCGCGCCTCCGAAAACGATTGCCGTTTCAGGCGAGAGATGTTTTACCTGTCGCGCCATAGCCAGCGATGCGATGTTCTGCTCGAACGTCGAAGTGAATCCCACGACCGCATACTCGCGCCACGGCACCGCAGCCAACGAGTGCTCCAGAAAATAGCTGGCCAGCGAGCGGACATCCAGCACGCCCATAATGTCCGCTTCGCTGCGACACCAGGTCCGACGCAAAATCTCGTCCAGGTAGCTCTGCTCCGCCGCCGGACGCTTTCCATAAAGCAGGTGGGTGAACGTCCAGTCGCCGGCAAACGCGGTGTAGGGCAGTTCGGAGGAAATCCACCGATATCGTTCCAGGCCCAGCAGATCGGCGAAGCTAAAATTCAAGTAACGCACGTCGCATGGGATACCGGCATCGGCCAGCGCGGGCTTGAGAAGACTCAAGCCCAGTGCTGGCCGCTCTAGCGCCCCATACGGCATGCTGACGAGAAGGACTTTCTTCATTCAGGATCCTCAGAAGGCGACAGCTAGCAATCTCCCGCAGCAGGAAACGCTCCACATCCTTGCCCTAGCTACCCAGATCGATGTCTCCTTCATTTAACATGCTCTCCAGCGCCGTCACGTCCTCCTCCGAAAGCCGTGGGACAGATTGCGGCGCGGCTTCCTCTCCGGATGCCGGCCGAACCGGACCAGGTTCGGGACTCGGCCCCGGCCGCGGCGGCGTGACCAGCGTGATGGGACTGATCGGAGTGATCCTGGTGATCGGAGTGATTGGAGTGATCCCGGTAATCGGGGTGATCGGAGTGATGGTCGTAATCGGGGTGATCGGAGTGATCCCGGTGATCGGAGTGATCGGAGTGATCCCGGTGATCGGAGTGATCGGAGTGATCGTAATGATCGGCTCCAGGCACTTGATCTTCGCCAACAGCACGGCCTTGTTCGCATCCACCAGTCCGTTTCCAGTAGCGAGATCCGGACCAGGTCCTGCGGGGTGACCCACACCCGGTGGAAGCCCTGTCCCCGGCACGGCGTTGCAGTTGCCCACCGTGACGTCTCGCGCCGTGCTCATGAGGATCTGCTTTATCTGCACCGGCGTCAGCACTGGGCAAGCCTGCTTGACCAGAGCCGCCGCGCCGGCCAATTGTGGCGCAGCCGCCGACGTGCCGCTGAAGGCAGCCCACCCGTCGTTGTTGGCGGTTTCGTCTCCGTTTGGAAACACGCCGCCGGCGTTACCGACATCAATCTGGTCTCCGGGCTCAAGCGGTAGCATGATATAGATCGCCTTGGGCTTCATGCCTACCAGCCCACAGAGGTCGGGCACGCGCCGATTCGGATAAATGTGGCTCATGAAGCCACTCGCGTAATCCGAAGCGCGCAACGACTCATCCTTGTTCATAAACACTCCGCCAGCAGAGATTACATCGGGGTGCTGTCCGGGAAATCCCGCATGCCCGTTGCCCGCCGAGAAGACCACCGTGATGCCCGCGGCGACCGCCGCCGCGATTGCCGCCGCAAGCGCCTGGTCGGCCGCGCTCAGCGGGGGGAACGGGACGCTGCTGCCCCAACTGCACGTAATGATGTGCGGTCCCAGCCCCACCGTCGTGTTGAACGCGGCCACGGTGTTCACAAAGCTCATCTTGACCGGGAGAAGCTGAACATCCGGCGCAACGGCGAAGATATTCGCCGACTCTCCGGTGCCGTGTCCGACCTCGTCAGCCAGGGGATTTGCCGCTCCCGGAGCCAGCACCACCGGTGAGACTCGGTAACCGCGACCAGTGAAATACGGATGCAGGAAGTGGCCCGAGTCCGCCATTGCCACCTTGATGCCCTTGCCCGTGATTCCGTTGCGGTGAGCTTTGTCGGCGTTGTCGCCCAGAGAAACGTCACCCGGGATCCGAAGGTGCCAGTACGATTTCAGCGGAGCGAACATGGATGGCGCCATGTAGTATCGCGGTTCCTCGATCGCCACGCCTTCGATCACGTCTGACAAGTTCGCGCCAGCCGTCGAGATCAGGCCGGCTATATCGGTATCCGCAGAGTCCAGAAAAGTGGCCGTATCCTCTTTTCCGAATTCTTTGATCACCGGTCGTTCTTCCGCATAGATCTTCGTGTTAAAGGCCCGCTCGTAGGTGGCAGCCGAGCCGGCAATGTTAATCGTCTGTCGCGATGCCTGGAGAATCTCGAATCCCGCCTCCCTCAGGCGATTGGCCGCCCGGTTGATCACTTCATCTTCTGAGGCGAAGTTCGCAACCGTACCGGCGTGGATTTGTTGCTGCGCATCAAACATCGAAACGCCCCCGACGGATCGCGGCGATGCCTGCGCATAGATTATCTTGGGAATTGTCGAGTCCTTCTTTTTCCCTCTCTTAACTTGAACACCAGGTCTCTTCGTCTTTTTCCTGCTCATAACCTTCCGTTCCTCCTTTCTGGTTCGGGGTGATTCATCAAATGTCTGTACTATCCGGCCCGCGCCAAAACCAAATGGCGCCGGGCATTGAACTGAGGACTACAGAAACTTCTTCTCATGATATGTAGACGCGCCGTCGCTTGAGAATCATTCAACTTTTTTATAACGCAAAGCACCGCTTGAACCGCCGTTGAGCAAGTCCTTTGCAGCAAGTCCCTCGTCCGAATTGCATCCTCGGTCATTAGTGATAGAATCGCCCTCGAACTTAGATGGTGCTGGAGGACCCAAGCCATCCTGATTGGGGCGACTACAGTGAGCGTGCTCGGATTAGTGATGTGTGCGAGCGCGAGATCGGTAAATTACCTTACGGCTGGAGGCAAATCCTGGTTCACCAGTGACTTCGTGCGAACGCTCATTCGGAGATGAAGGAATCGAGTTCAATCTTTCTCACGTGATTGCTAACATCGAGACGTGACCGGCACATCAAGCCAAAAGCAGTCTATTCCCGTAATCGTGGGGCCCACCGCTTCCGGCAAAAGTGACCTGGGCATCAAACTGGCCTTGGCGCGCAACGGCGAGATCATCAACCTCGACTCCGTTCAGGTCTATCGCGGAATTTACATCGCCACTGCTAAAGTCCCCCAAGCAGAGCGACAGGGAGTGCCGCATCATCTGATCGACATAGTCGGGCCGACCGAGAACTTCACCGCGGGCGACTACGCACGTCTGGCGTCGCGGACAATTCAAGAGGTCGAATCTCGTAATCATACCGCGATACTCGTAGGCGGCACGGGCTTCTACTTGCGCGCATTGGTGAAGCCTCTCTTTGAAGGACCTCCGACCGACTCGAAGCTTCGCGAGCGGTTCGCCGCCCTGCGCGACAGAAAGGGTCCGGAGCATCTGCATCGAATGCTCACGCGCGTTGACACCCAGGCGGCGATGAACCTCAGTCCCCGTGACTGGCCGCGCACGATGCGCGCGCTGGAAGTCTACTTTCAAACCGGCCGGCGCATTTCAGAGTCGCAACCCGAAACGCCTCCCGCACCCAAGCTTGCCTCGCGCATTCGAGTGATTGCGCTCAATCCGCCGCGAGAAGAGTTGTACGCGCGGATCAACAAACGAGCGGTTGAGATGTTCGGCAGCGGGCTGGTTGAAGAAGTCGAGTCGCTGATCTCGTCAGGAATCCCGCCGGCGGCGAAAGCTTTTCAAGCTCACGGCTATCGTCGCGTCGTTGAATACCTGCAAGGCAAACGGACGCGCGACGACGCGCTCAATCAGATGAAACTCGACACACGCCACTACGCGAAACGCCAACTCAGTTGGTGGCGCTCGTGGCCGGGAGTGAAGTGGATCGAGCGATTCGGGGACGAGGCTGAGACATTTGAAGAAGCCAAACGGATGTTGACTGAGGACCGCGGACCGGCGACCGGCGACCGTCCGATGACGGGCGACCGATGACCGGCGACCGACGACGGACGAACGGTCCTCGGTCCTCGGTCTCCGGTCGTCTGTCACCGGTCATCCGTCGTCCGTCATCGGTCGCCCGTCATCAGTAAGCAGCTCTTCGATCACTTGATCGAGGCCGACGCTCTCAAACTCATCCCGCTCGCGCGCCAGTAGCTTCCGCAGATCCTCCGTCACGTAAGAGCGAAATCTGTCGGCGTATGCGGTCGACCGCGTCACCCCCTCGACTGCCAGCTTGAGCGCTTCTGTTAGGCCAACGACAAACTCTTCAGCGGTGGCGTGTCCCACGAAAACGATTTCTCCCGCCAGGTATTCGAACTCACCTGCGAATGGATCGAGGAACGGGAACCGGTCAGCGATCTTGAGTTGCCCGGCGCGCAAGGACATCGAGAAGCTATCGGGCCGGCCGACCGATTGTGCCGCTTCCTCGATCGCCCGGGCTATCTCGCCCATCAGCCGCTTTGTCTCGGCCATCGCTTCCACGTCGGCGCCAGGCAGGGGAAGCTCATCCAACACAAACGAAAAGTCTTCGGCCTGGGGTTCGATCAGGTCCTCGGCCAGGTCAGGAATTTCGGCTTCCGCGAACGGTGGAAAGTTGGCCTGGATTGCCGCTGAGGCGTCGGCGGCGCCCAGGTCGTTCGAAACTCCCTGGCGGTCATCGCGCTCCAGGCTGAGCTCGGCAAGATCCGGGGGCGTGACGCGCTCGGGCTCTCTTGAGCCGGCAAACAAGTCGTTCGACGGTAACGCTCCGGATGCCGCGCGTTGAAGACTTGCTACGTGTGATTCGAGTGGCTTTTCACTCACGATCGCGGCTTCCGAATGGGTACCCGCGGGAATCTCTTCAGACGAAAGCTGTTCAGCGGGCAAGTCAATCGTCTCCACTCCTGCTTGCGTGTAATACACATCGAACGCTCCACCCGTGTGGTTGTATTCGTCGAGCAGCTTGCCGAGCGCGGCATTGCCGGCCGGGTCCAGCGCACCAGAGTTCGCGGCGCCTGTTGAGCTGATTATTCGACATTCGGTATCGTGCACGTGGATCAGAGCGCCCGGACCGCCATCGGTGTTGGTCTCGATAAACCACTCACGATCGGGCTCGCGAATGAGCTTCCAGATCATCTTCTCGAGGTCTGTAAACTCGGTGCTCAAACCTACGTACAGCGGCTGAGCGTTTATCCGCCCGGCGACCGCGCTTGCCGTGGCCGCCGAATAACCGTAGATCGAAACTTGCCCTCGTTCGCGGCGCGAACGCTCCGCAAGCTGCTCGACTGTCGTTCGAGTGTAGGGGATGGTTGTGTCCGGGCTCTGGTGCTCACCGCGCTTCTCGACAACGGCGGACACACTGCCGCGCACGAGAACGATGAAACCATCCGTGTCGCGCAGGCCTACCTCGACGACACCCGAAAAGCCACCTTGACGGAGATCGACGACAAGCGCATCCACAAGCACGTAGCTCGTCGCCAGACTTTCGTGGATGATTTCTCCGGGAGGAATAAACATGGGAGGTCCGTAGTCCGTGGTCCGTAGTCCGTAGTCAATAGTCGGTTGTGAGTGGTCAGTGGTCAGTAGTGGTCGGCATTCGCAACATAGAGCTAGGGACTACGGACTACGGACTATTTCTTTACCGGCGATTTGAAGTTCCCTTTCTTAATCGCCTCGATGATTCGCTTCGCGTGATTTCGAGCGATCAACGGCTGACTATCGTCGCCAGCGATCTCATTCAAAGCAGTCAACAGCCGCGCCGGCTCGGCTATACGCACGAGCTTCAAGTCATTTTCGAGCATTTCAAGCTGTTTAGGCACATCAAGGGGCTGATAACGCTCGGCGTTCTCGATGTCAAACAGCGATATCTCCTGCGACGCGATGCCGCGAAAGATTTCTTCCAGCTCCTTCATGTGTGGGTTCAGCGTGTAATTGAAACGAACCTTGCGTTCGCGGGTGCCCTGCTTCGCGCCAAGCGTTATCCACCCCATATGCTTGAAGTCCCTCTTGTCTTGATATTCCGTGTTCGAGGCGAGAAAGTCCGAGACTTCAAACAGGTTGCGTATGCGTGCGGTGGTTGCGGGGAGAAGCTTGACCTTGCAATCGACCACTTCGTCCGACTCGCCACGTGTGAATCTCAGCTCACCGGCGCCGTCCGGGCCAAGGTCGATTTCGATCAGCCTAAGGGGGAACCGGGCGCCATCGAACTTGTAGCTGAAACTCATCTCACCGGGAGCAGCCGCGCCGTTGATGCTCTGCGCCTTCTGCGCGAGCACGCAGGTACCCGCCGGCAACAGAACCAGAAGAGACAGAGTAAAACGATTGAGGCGCATACTGTCGTTACAAACTCAAAAAGGGACGATCAAAATAAACAAGGATAATTAGAATCTATCCCTGCCTATCCTGTCCATCCCTGTTTGAGAGAAGCCTACTCGAACTTTACCGAAACCAGCTTCGACACCCCCGGTTCTTCCATCGTCACCCCATAGAGCGCGCGAGCCGCTTCCATCGTGCGCTTGTTGTGGGTGATGACCAGGAACTGCGTGTCCCTGCTCATCTCTGTTACTTTGCCGGCGAACCGGCCAACGTTCACTTCGTCCAGAGGCGCGTCGACTTCGTCCAGTATGCAGAAGGGCGAAGGGCGATACTCGAAGATCGCCAGCACGAGCGCGATCGCTGCCATCGCCTTTTCACCACCCGACAACAGCAGGACATTCTGCAATCGCTTGCCCGGCGGCTGCGCTATCAAGTCTATGCCGGACTCGAGCACGTCGTCTTCGTCGATGAGCATCATTTCGCCGCGGCCGCCGCCGAAAAGCTCGACGAACATCCGTTGGAAGTTCTCGTTGATGTGAGTGAACGCATGGCGAAACCGCTCACACGAGCGCCGCTTGATCTCTGCAAGCGCTTCCTCGGTCATCTTGATCGAGTCGAGTATGTCGCGCCGCTGCTCAGTCAGGAACCGGAAGCGCTCGTCCGATTCTTCAAGCTCTTCGAGAGCCATCATGTTGACCGGTCCCATCTCGTCGAGCTTGATTCTCAGCTCGTCATGCCGGGCGCGGGCCTCGTCAACATCACCAGTGGTCAGAGGTCGGTGGTCAGTGGTCAGTGGTCGATGGTCAGTGGTCAGT
>Ga0137359_10000254_pt1 | contig 40351 bp, 39 predicted proteins | sample Mad1_40_16metaG_FD_108281 | JGI IMG/M metagenome (GOLD analysis project Ga0137359, IMG submission 108281) | Vadose zone soil microbial communities from Angelo Coast Range Reserve, California, USA - Mad1_40_16 metaG | ecosystem: Environmental > Terrestrial > Soil > Vadose zone | place: USA... | reverse complement strand
CGCCGGGCCTGGTCGACACGCTGATGGCGGCCATCGGCACCCCGATCGACGCGACGAGCTTTCAGCTGCTCGGCCAGCTCGACCGTTTGATCGACGATCGGTTCAAGCCGAAATCCTTGGTGCTGGTCGGCTTCGACCTGATCGCCGACCCCGGATGCCGCGCCTATTTTTACAACATGGCGACGTCGTGGGCGCTGCCGCGCCAACAGGTCGAAGACCTGATCGCGCTGGGAGAAGCGATGGTCCTGCAGTCGCCGCGATACCGGCAGTTTGTCGCCGCCCTCCACGCCACGGTGCCGACGCCGCCGCGATCGGTCGAGCAGATCTGCCAGCCGCACCACATCGCCGTGAAGACCACGGCAATAGACCCCGAGCCGGCGGGGCGATGAAGGTCGTCGACGGGTTCGCGCCCGGTGCCGTGACAGCGGGGGAGGGAGGGGAGGGGGCTCGCCGCCTATTTCTACAAGCGCGACATCGACCGCACCCGGGGCGTCGCCGAGCCGCTCGAAGGGAAGCGCTATCGGTCGCGAAGCTCAAAATACGGCATTGAGGAATTGCTCGGCGGTACCGGATACGACGCGACGTCGGATGTGAAAGCAGCCTTCGCCCACCGGATGAGGGATCGCCGCCCTTCATCCCCGGCGTGCAGTCCGGGATCGTAAGAGTCACTGGACAAGGAGATACGTGCCGAGTAGCGGCTGCTGGCCGATGCCCGGCTGGGAATAGTCGCATACGCCGTTTGGGAAGATGCTGCGCAGCTGGTTTTGTTCCGCCGCGGTGAAGGCTGCGTTGTAGTCAGCGAAGTTGATTGGCTTCAGGGTGCACTTCAAGACATCTCGCGTCAACGCCTGCCCGGCTTCGAGCTGGGGCTGACTAAAGTAGGGATAGATCTTGTTGCACTGCGTGTTGGGGTCCAATGTCGCCGGCTCGACGATTTTATTGCCCTTCAGGTCCCAGCAGGTATCCGCTGCGTCGAACGGCTTGTTGCCGACCACCTTGTCGGGCGAGAGTGGCTCGGGGTCGGCGACAATCTTGTCCAGCCACGTGTTCAACAGGTCGAGCGACAGTGCTGCCAGGTCGATACCACTCGTCGAACCGCTCCTCCAGATGATCTGGTTATCCGTCCGGCCATTGGCCTTCAACAGGCGCGCCCTGACGATCTGGTCTTCTAGCTGGTCGTGAATGTCTCCGACCGCGTCTGCATTGGTCCGCTGGGTGATGATCGGAACCGTGGCCAGGCCGCCCCCCATGAAGCTGTTGAGAAAGCCTCCGCTGTAGACCCGCATCAGCGTTTGCGGATCCGTCGCCGTGCGCTGCGATTGCGGGTGCCCGTCGACATCGAAGCCGCCGACCGCGGCATTGAGTTCGAGAAACTCGGCCGTGCTCAACAGGCCCCGGTTCAGGGCATTGAGGCCGTATTGCACGCCGATATTGTCGGTGGGTCGGTAGGCAAAGCCGGTTTCCGGATCTCGGCCCAGCAGATTGGCGTTGGTGTCAAAGAAGTCGCATCGCGGTCCGGTCGGGTTGGTTCTGGGATTGTAGGGCTTGTTCGCCGGGCTCGTCAGACCGCAACCCGGAGCATAGTCGGCGACGATGATGTTCGCGAAACCCTGGTCCCAGCCTTGACAGATGGCGGCATTGAACCCGTTCACGACGTTTTGCTTTGCCGTCGTCCAGGTGGCGGGGTCCATGGCGTAAACCCGATTGAGCAACCGGCATTCCCAGACCGTCGGCATCAACGTCTCAGGGAATGAGATGCCCGGCTGGATGCCGTCGAGAAGGCCTGGATACAGTTGCGTGATCAGGTATTGCTGAATTGCGCCTCCCGAGCCGCCCACTCCGGCCGTCCACTTCGCCACGCCATAGTTCTTGATGAAATACTCCTTTAGCATCATCAGCGTTTCCCCTTGCAAGTGGGGATTGGCGTGCTGCTGGTTGAACAATTCCGTTGAATTGGCGAAGGCAAAGCCGCGCGACAGCTCGTTGTCGCTCAATATCGCGTCGGCGCTGATGACACCCTGATTATACTGCGCAGAGCCGCAGCAACCGAATGAAACGATCAGCTTGCCGTTCCAGCCCAGTCCCGGTTTCCATTGCCCAGGTGAAGACTGCGCCGGGTCGTCCAATATCGCGATGCGATATACGCCGCGATTGATCGTGCCGGTCTCCACCCGCACGATGTAGGGCACCGTCCTATTGTCGGTGGTGGTCGTGGAGACCAGATCCGTCGGGCGAGGGCCGGTGGGGTTGGTGAGGACCTTGAAGGTTTTGCTGGTCGATCGGTAGTAGTAGGTTGTTTTAGCTGCTGCCGAGCAATCTGCGTCGAGCGGAGCCCCGAGGCCATTTTGCGTCGTCCGGCATTCGTAAGGGGTAATGTGAGGTCCAGAGAGGATTGGGCCCGTGATGGCATGGTTCGTGAGCGTCAGCTGAGACGACGCGCTTTGGTTGCGCTCGTCTCGCACCAGCAGGCTGTTGTCACCGCGCCGGAGGCTCTTCACCAGACCCTGCAGCGTCTGGCTGCCCGCAGGCGTCTCCTTGAAGACAGAGGTGACTTTGGCGTTGTTTAAATATACCCCCACCTGCGTCAGCGGAACGGCGGGTGGCACGCCGATGCGTATCAGAGCGCTGTCCCCGCTCATCAAATCGTCTCGCGACGAAAGGGTGGTGATCTGGAATTGCCCGCTTCCCGTCTGGGTGTGAGGCATCGTTAGGTGAACCGTGTCGGCGCCCGCGCGCGCATGCGTCGAAAACATCCCGGTGCCGATGACGATCGCGAAGACAACCGCGATCCGCGCCCAACTGAGACTAAGAAGACGGGGATCCAATGAGGGCATCAATCGCTTCACCGCGGAGGAGCAGCAGATCTTCTCGGCCGGCGTCGAAGCGTTTTCGGCGGGAATGGCGGCGGCGCTCGCGACAAGCTACGTTGCGGTAGCGATCTCTCTCCCGCTCCAAGAGGCCGAGGCTCACCATCGCATCGGCACTGATGCGCAATGTGCGGCGCGGAATGCCACATTTCGCGGCGAGCTCGTCGAGCGTTGCCGGAGCACCCGCCAGCTCTTCGAAGACGCCGATCTCGCTGGCGATAAAAAGATGCTTTGCCGCCATGAACCCCATCGCGATCCGCATGATCGGATCGGGTGTGACCTCCGCCATGATGTGCCCCCTGTTGATGTGAGCCATGCTTAAGCCGTGCATCCTCTAAGCTTAACGTTAGTGGAGCAGGGAGGCGACCGCAATTCCCCGGGCAATTTGTGTGGCGGGAATTTGCGTTCCGGTGGCGCCGTTCCACCGCTTCAAGATCTAGCGTGATTGGTCAGGCTCTCACGAATGCGGTTTCCCGGATTATCTCCCGTCATATGCCTGCCGCAGTGCCGCCAGGTCCAATTTCTTCATCTGCAACATGGCTCGCATGACGCGTCCGGATCTTTCGCTGTTCGCGTCGGCCATCATCTCGAACAAGGCGGCAGGAACGATTTGCCACGAGAGCCCGTATTTGTCCTTCAGCCAGCCGCATTGCTGCGCCCGGTCATCGCCACCTTCGCGCAGCGTGTCCCAATGGCGATCGACCTCGGCCTGCGTCTCGCATGTCACGACAAAGGAAATGGCCTCGGTGAACTTGAAATGAGGTCCGCCGTTGAGCGCGGTAAATTCTTGGCCCTCGAGCTGAAAGCTCACGGTCATCACCGATCCTTCCGGTCTTCCGTGAACCTCGAATCCTTCCTTACCGTAACGGGTGATGACGCCTATCGCTGAATTCTTGAAGAGCGAGACGTAAAATTTCGCTGCTTCCTCCGCCTGATTGTCAAACCAAAGACAAGGCGTGATCTTCTGCGCGATAGCCATGGCACTCCCTTTCGAATTTCCAATGCGGCGGTGGCGCGACCCAGTCGGCGACGTCCTTCAACCGCCCGGCCCCTAGCCGACCGATGAGCAGCACCTGAGCGCCAAGGCCCGTGTCGAGAGCGACCTAGGTGCACTGTCCCGGCCTAGACAATTCTGGCCAATACGGCGGCAACGTGCCGTTCATTGTATTCCTAGGCTGAGGCCGGGCAACGATAGCAAATCGGGCATCGTCGCCTTTTTCTACAGCTGCGACGGCCGCCAAGGCTCGAAATACAGCATCGAGTTCGCCGCCCGGCACTTTCTACCGCGCAAGCGCGTTCGCGGTCGTCCGCCCGACAACCTCCCGCGTCCGTGCGTTCGGCTCGACCTGGGGTTCGCTTTACACGAGCGCCCGCTCTCGAGGCAGTGTGACCGGGATCTTGTAGAGGCTCACGGCGTTTTCAAAGACTAGTTGGTTGAGAGCTTCCTTCCCGAGAGCCGCCTCCGCTGGGGCGTGCCCCATTGCCCTGGAATCCGGCCAGGGGCTATCGAGGCCGGGGAAATCGCTGGCCCACAGGAAGTTACCCAAACCGATCTCAGGCACACGCCGAAATCCGCCCTCTTCCTCGACCTCGAACGTGAAGAAAACCTGGCGCTTGACGAACTCGCTCGGCTTGTCGGACAGCGGGACATCTGGCTTGAAGACGCGGGTCGATGGTCCGCCGAAATCGTACTCACGGTCGAAGCGCCAGAACATGAAAGGCACCCAACCGACGCCGGCCTCCTCGAGGACGAAGCGCACCCTGGGGTGGCGATCACAGATGCCCGAGAAAACGACGGCGCTCATCAGTTCGGCCATCAGCCCCATCGGGAAGTTGGCAACCGTCATCAGGGACTGGTTGCGTGGTGCCAGGCCCGAGACGCCCACTCCTATCTGGCGCGACCCGCCGCGAGGGTTCGCGTGAAGGTTGATCGGCAAGCGCGTCTCCGCGGCTGCCGCCCAAACTGGCTCCCACATCTGGTGCAGCACCGGTTCGGGAGCGCCAACCCAGTCGAAGATGACCCCGGTGGGCAGGCCGAACTCTGCCACCCGCATCAGCTCCGCGACGGCCTCCCCAGGGGTCTGGCAGGGTAGGGGGAGAAGCATGATGAACCTGCCGTCCGACTCCTCATAGAGTTCCCGCGCCCAGTCATTGGCGGCTCGCACGCAGGCAGCACGCAGTTCCGGATCCTTGATGGCCGATATTTGCTCGTAGGGACCGTTGACGAGTTCGGCATCGACCCCGTCCCGGTCCATATCCTCGCAGCGATACCCGGCATTGGCGGCGCGGAAGATGCCAGGCTCAGGCTCCTCCGCGAGGCCCGCCCGCGTATAGCAGTTGACGGGTCCCCTGCCCACTCCAGCCCAGCCGACCCCGCTCCAGGGTCGCCCCTCCACGATCCATTGTCGAGCCCCGTCCGGCCCCTCTACGACTCTCGGCCCGTCGTCCTGGAATTTTCTCGGCAGACGCTTCGTCCACAAATCGAAGGGAAGGTGCATCAGCCTGCAATGTCCATCCGCGGATATCACGCCAAATCTCTTCTCCATCGCGCGTTTCCCCTTTTAGCGGGTTGACGGATCAAACTCCTCGCCCGAACGCTACGATGATAAGCCCCGGAGGTGCGCCTCGTCGACGCCCTCCATCTGCAATGGGTCGAATGTCGGGCTAGGACATTTCGCGGCGGCAGTGGCGAATGGATACGTCGATCTCGAAAATCCCTTGACAACTTACTCTTACGGTAGGCGATTAGATTAACCTAAAATTGGAATCAGAATTTCCGACCGGCCGCCGAACATTGCTCCTCATTTCGTTCGCAAAAATTGCCGGGGCGGAAGAGAATTTTGTGAGAGGGAGGGACCTAGCCATGCGCATACGGAAGGCCAAATTGGCCGCAACATTATTTCCGTGGCACATTGGCTTGCTTGACATGATCAATCACAATGCCCTGGTTGGACGCTGGATTGCGGAGCAGCGTGGACGGATACCTACCTTCGAAAATCTGTACGATTTCTATCGCTATGTTCATGGCGAGGTATGCAGCGGGACCGCAATCGATTTCTTGGAATTCGGCGTCTACACGGGACACAGCATCAGATTCTGGTCTCAAATGAACCGTGATCCGCAGAGCCGTTTCATTGGCTTTGATTCGTTCGAAGGATTGCCAGAGGACTGGCTCGGAAACTACACCAAGGGTACATTCGATGTGGGGGGCGCGGTCCCGCAGATCGACGACGAGAGGGTTAGCTTCGTCAGGGGCTGGTTTCAGTACACCCTGCCCGGCTTTCTGAAAGGGTTCACGCCCAGATCCCGCCTCGTCGTTCATAGCGACAGCGATCTGTATTCCTCGACCCTTTTCACTCTGGCCAACCTCAATATGCTGTTGGTTCCGGGAGCGGTGCTCATTTTCGACGACTTTTGGATGCCGACACACGTGTTTCGTGCATTCGCTGATTATAGGAGCGCCTTCTGGCGCTCGGCGCATCCAGTCGCGATGACCTCGGATTATGCGGACCAAGTGGCGTTCGTGTTCGACTGAGTGCAATACCCGATTATTCCCGGTTCTGGCCCGTTCAATATCTGGTAGGTGTACCGTGTCTGGTCGGTTTTGACATGACATGCGCCAACCTACCGAGCGATGTCAGTCACTATCTCTGCCATCTGCAAATATTAAAGTGCGCGATTGACAGGAGGTCGGGGCGGCGCCCTGCTGTCTAACGACCGAAGCTCGCTCGGCTCGTAGAGCCGGCTCAGCCAACCTTGAAGAGATCTTGCAGAGGGGTGTCATCTCTATATTGCGCTTACACACAAATGTCGCATAATATATATTATGGAAAATAGACTCGGTTTTCCGTCGTAAGGCGTCCCAAGCCGAGCAGCAACGCGGCGCGTCGCCTGCACCTTAGGCCGCATCTCGTCGATTGTCCGTTCAGCGCAGCGGCGTCGAAACCACTCGTCCGCTTGCGCCCGAGCCGCTTAACACCGAAACGTCTCGCAGAAGCATGGCGCGTTATCCCCGGATGCGGGCTAATTTTTTCTGTTGTACATAGGCAAGCTGCTGAACCGCTCTGCTGGAGCCCGGCTCGATCGCGAGAACACGCCGGAAGCATTCCTCGGCGTCGTCCCAGCTTTCCAGGCTTAGGTATGTCAGGCCGAGGTCATTCCACCCGGATTGGAATTCCGGGGCTAGCGAGACCGCAAGTCGCAGGCTGTCCAAAGAGCCCTGCACATCGCCCAATCGCCGCAGGCAGCTGGCAAGGTCGAAGTGGCCGGCGGCATCGTCCGGCTCGGCCGCGACAAGCTTGCGAAAGTAGCCGACCGCTTCCTCGACACGACCGCCGGCGAGCAGCATTGAGCCAAGCGTAGCGAGCGCGGCAGGATAATCCGGCCGAAGCGTCAGCGCGTTGCAAAATGCGGCCTCGGCCTCCCCCTGCCGACCGAGTTGCTGTAACGCATAGCCTAGATCGAAATGCGCATCCGGACGCACCGGAGAAATCACGATTGAGCGGCCAATCAACTTGACGGCGTCCTGATGGCGTCCGCGGATGCCGGCTATCACACCAAGCCAATGGAGTGTCTCCGGGTGCTGCGGCACCTTTTCCAAGACCTCGCGGTAGAGGGTTTCCGCGCGGTCGAGATCGCCCGCCTGGTATTGCTCGGCCGCTGCGCTCAGCGCCGCAATGACCTCATTCTGCAATGTACGGTCTGCATCGTCGACGGCGCTCTGGTCGGAACTGTCGTCCGCCGAAGACAGGGCTCTGAGCAGGGGCTCGAGGTGCCGCTCGTAATTCCGCCATCGTTCAACGGACCGATCGTAAAGCGGTTGCCGAACCTGCCAGCTGCTGGCGGTCGCGACGGTTCGCTGAGTGCGGTGGAACTCGAGACAAGTAGGCTCCCATTCGAGCCCGAGGAATGACACGAGCTTTTGGCTCTCGCCATCAAAATCCGCTACCAGCTTTTCGTAATTGACCTCCAGAATGGGGAGCGGCAGCACGCGACGCCAATGCTCGATCAAACGATCGATCTGCAGCTGTCGCCTTCCGCAATCAGCCAGATCGTATGAAAAGCCCAGCATGCCCGGCGTGAATTTCTGAAAGAAGCATGACAAAGCGATATCGCGCGGATCGCGTCGACAAAAGATGATTCTGGCCTGCGGGTACAATGTCGCCACCAGGCCGAGATAAAGAACATTGTCCGGCATCTTGTCGATGACCCGCTCGGCGCCGCTGCCGATCTCGCGCAGCCGCTGGAGATGGCCGCCGGCAGCGCGCCTGATGACGGTTTCCTCCCAGCGGAGTTCGGGGCCGTGACCGTCGCTGGGCGGCCCGAAATCACCGTACATTCGGCCGATGTGCAGGAGCTCGCCGGCTCCGGACACGCGCGAATGGCTGGCGGCAATCTGCTCGACCAGGCTCGTGCCCGAGCGCGGCATTCCGACGATAAAGACCGGGACCTCCGATCGTGTGCCCCAACCGGCGACCTTGGCGAAGAAGCCGGGCGTGAAGGCGGCGATGATCTCGTCGACTTGTCGGCTCAACCCCGCCGCGTCGAACCAGTCTCCCGCGGCCACCCGCGCCGCCCGATACATCGAATTCGCCCGTTCGTAGGCCGCAAAGGCTTCATCGAAGCGGCCGGCATCGTCCAGCGCCTTACCCAATGCGAAAGCAGCGGCGCTGCGCTCCTCGATCGGCAGGTCGGCAGCGTCGGCAAGCGCTGCGATGCTGGCCAATTCCGAGCCGTCTGCGGAAAGCTGCTCGCCGAGAGCGAGGTTGCGGTAGGCGTCGGCGAGATGCGGTTTCAGAACGAGCGCGCGGCGAAAACAATCGACCGCCTCGTCAAATCGGCCAAGCGAACGCAGTGCCGTGCCGAGTTCATTCCATGTCGTCGCACTGTCGGGGACAAGAGCAATGACCTGCTTGTAGTTCTCGACCGCCCCCATCATGTCACCTGCCAGTCGCAGGCTCGTGGCACGGCTATGATGTTCGGTCGCGGTCGGCATCTACAGATCGCCTAGCGGCAAGTAGGATTCACACGGAATTCTTGACAGAGCATGGTTTACGAAGACCAAACGTCGCACGCAGCGGACCTCTCAGGTCAGGAATTGCCGGAATTCGCGGAGCCACGGCTCGTAATGGCGCCAGCGCGCGACCGAAGTCGTGTAGACCGGCTGTCGTGCCTGCCAATTGCTCGCAGTCTTGATGACGCTTCGGTTGCGCTTCGAGTGCAGGCATGCCTCGTCCCATTCGAGACCGCAAAATCCAATTATTTGTCGCGTCAGCCGTTCGCGGTCGGCGACCATCGCCTCGTAATCGATCTCCAGGAAGCGGTCGGCTGGGAGCACCTGACGCCAATGTGCCATCAGGCGCAGGTACTGCTCATAGAAGAAAACGATGTCGCCTCGGTCACAGGTAAAATCTTTCATCGTGCCGAAATAGGTAAAGTAGATCGATAAGCAAGTATCGACCGGGTTTCACCGGCAATGGATGATGCGGGCCTGTGGGAAGATTAGATGGATCGGACCAAGAACCTGGAAATTCCCCGGCGTCTTATCGGTAACCCGTTCGGCCGCCGGCGAAATGCCTCGCAGCACTGCAAAATAGTCGGTGGCCAGATTGCGCGTTGGCGCCGGAACCAGCTCAATTGGAGCAAACTCGGCGAGTCCCGGAAACCGCTCGCTCCAGAAGGTGAGTTCGCCCCCCGCGTCCATCTTTGTATGGCTCGAAAGGATCTGCTCTACCAGGGTCGTGCCGGAGCGCGGCATGCCGACAATCAGAATCGGCAGCTCACTCGTGGAGCCGAACGGCTTATGTCGGGCAAAGAATTCGGGCACGTAGGTTCCGATGATCGTGCCGACCTCGGCGGCGAACTCACCTCGGTTGGATGTTCGCCCGGCAAGCTTCTGCAGCTGCGCCTCGATCCGGTTCGCCTCGTCAAAATGACGCATTGCCTGCTCGTACTCCGCCAGGTCGTCCAGTGCCTTGCCGAGGGCAAAATGAAGGTTAACGCGATCCCCGTCCGCCAGACCTTGATCGGCCAGCAGCAAACCCATCCTCTGCAGCAGCGGTCGCTCGGCGGCGGTGATGGCTTGCCGTGGGTGAGGAAGAAATAGGAGAGAGTATGCCGCGGCTGCAGAGCAATCGTCTGTTCGAAAAAAGGGGCAGCCTCAGCGAACCGGCCGGTCCGCGTCAAAAGCTCGCCCAGGATGAATGAGCGACGCCGAGGTCCGGCTTCAGAGAAATCGCCCGTTCGAAGCAGGCGATCGCCGCATCGAGCCGGTTCGCAGCGAGATAGGCGTCGCCGAGATTGTTCTGAGCAGCGACCGTGCCGGGGCCGAGTTCGACAGCTTTCTCGCCGATTGAAATCGCTTCAACGAGCTGTCCCTGCGACTTCAGGAGATGACCTAGGTCGCTGAGGGCATCGACGGATTGCGGCTCCAGAGCGACGACCTTGCGCAGAAACTCGATCCCCAGCGCCATCCGGCCGGTCCGAGCGGCAATCACGCCGTAGAGGTGAAGGGCCGACACATCCCGCGGTTCGCGAGCCAGATCCGATCGCACCCCTGCTCCGCATCGGTCAGCCGGCCCGCCTGATAGTCCTCGAGCGCCAGGTCCAGAAGCTGATCGATGTCGTCTTCTATGGCTGCTCCTCCGCATTCGCCGCCGCCACGAGCACGGAGAGCAGCGGAGCCAAGTGGCGCTCGTACTTGCGCCATCGTCCAACCGAGCGATCGTAGAGAGGCTGTCGCACTTGCCAGCTGCTCGCGGTCGTAATGGTCCTCTTCGTACGATGGAAGTCGAGGCAAGCGGGCTCCCACTCTAGATCGAGAAAACTGATCAGCCGCCGGCTCTCGCCCTCGAGATCGCTTACCAATGCCTCGTATTCGACATCGAGCATGCGCAAGGGAAGAACCTTGCGCCAGTGCGCGGTCAGACGCTCGGTTTCGAGATATCGTCTGGCGCAATCTGCAAGGTCGTAAGAAAAGACCAGCTGTCCCGCCGTGAACTTCTGGAAATAGCAGGAGAGGCAGATGTCACGGGGGTCGCGCCGACAGAATATGATGCGTGCCGCGGGGAAGAGCGTCGCGATCACCCCGAGCTCGAAGACGTTGTCGGGCAGCTTGTCGATCACTCGATGGGCGCTGCCGCCGACGGCGGCCAGGCGTGTCAGATGTTTGTCGGCAAGGTGCCGGACGGTCGCCGCTTGGCGACCCGATGCGACGTGGAGCGGATCGAGCTCGGCAGCAAGTTCGCCGATGTCCGTCAGTTCGCCCGCGCCGAAGACCCGCGAATGGCTGGCGGCGATCTGCTCGACCAGACTGGTGCCCGAGCGCGGCATGCCGACAATGAAGACGGGAAGGTCGGACGGGCTGCCCCAGTCGGCAACGGAACCAAAAAAAATCGGGGTGAAGGCGGCAATCTTCTCGTCGATTTGCCGGCGCAACATCTCGACATCGAAGCGCTGGCCTGCAGCAGCTAGCCAAGCGCCATAGATGTGATTCGCCCGATCGTACTCCGTAAAAGCCTCGTCGAACCGCTCGGCATCGTCGAGCGCCTTGGCCATCGCGAAACCTGCTGCGGCGCGTTCCTCGATCGGCAGGTCGGGTCTCTCGGAAAGGTCCGAAAGGCGCGTGATTTCCAGTTCGCCCGCGGCGAGTTGTTGGCACGTGGCGAGGTTGCGATAGGCGTCGGCGAAATCCGGGTTGATGGCCAGCGCCCGGCGGAAGGCGTCAACCGCCTCCTCGAAGCGGCCGAGGGCACGCAGCGCGCGGCCGAGATCATTCCACACCACCGGCTGGTCAGGGCTCAACGAAACCGCTGTGCGGTAGCTTTCCACCGCGGCCTCCACGTCGCCGGAAAAGCGCAGCCGGGTGGCAAGGCCCAAATGAGCAAGAACAAAGTTAGGATTGAGCTCGATGGCGCGGCGATAGCATTTCACGGCTTCCTCGAAGCGCTTGAGGTCCGCGAGCACATTGCCGAGATTGGTATGCCGCGCGGCATTGTCGGGTTCGAGCTGCACTGCGCGGCGGAGCGCCGCCTCGGCGTCCTCGAACCGGCCGAGCCCGCGCAAGGTATTGCCGAGATTGTTGTGAGCCTCGGCCAGGCCCGGGGCGAGTTCGACTGCTCGCCGGCAGCTCGTCAGCGCGGCAGCGAAGTCGCCCTCTTCGCAGAGGAGGCAGCCGAGGTTGTTGTGTGCCAGCGCCAACTCCGGCTGTGCGGCAATGGCGCGGCGATAACTGACGCACGCCTCGGCCGAACGGCCGGCAGCCCGCTGGGCGTTTCCGAGGTTGGAATGGGCCTCGGCAAGATTGGGCAGCATCGCCACCGCCTTGCCGATCAGCTGGACCGCCCGCTCGGCGCGCCCCTCTCCGAGCGCGAGGAGACCGAGCAGGTGAAGCGCATCGGGATTGTCAGGATCTTTATTAAGGATTTTACGATAGAGCGTGGCGGCTCGCTCCAAGCGCCCGGCTTGGTGGTGCTGAACGGCAGCCGTCAGTTCCGCCGCCAAACCCGCTTGGCGCCGGGCTATCCGATTACCCACACCCGCCATGCTCCGCCGATCCCGATCCCCGCAATTCGAACGTGTCAGAGGTTTGAAGGCCAATGCGCGATCGAGAGAGCGGCGATAGACCAGCCCCTGTCGAGACGTGCCTGAAATCGCAGGATATACCGCTTGCGACTGTCGGTCTGCCTTCTTCGTGGTTATTTTCGCAACTGATTGGATCCCGTTAGAGCCTGGCTCAAAATGAAGTTCGTCTTCACAATGGGTCACCGTCACCCCCGCGAAAGCGGGGGTCCAGAGGCAACCGCTGCGGCCTTGCCGCCCCCTGGATTCCCGCTTTCGCGGGAATGACGACAAGGGTGCAGTGACTCATTGAAGATTTGTGATCCATTCTTGGTCAGCCTCTGAGGCAACCCATGGTGTTGATTGCAGCCGATAACCTGCGGGTCGAGCGCTCGCTGCGAAAGATTGTGGCGCTCTCAGAGGAGGCTGGCGCCGAGTTTAGCGACGATCTCGTCCTCAAATCCGTCGACGGATATCTGAGCGTCGAAGCGCCGCCGGAGAGCGCCGGAAAGGTGCTCGTGCGCCTTCCCTGGGACTGCCTTGTTCCTTTCTCGCCGTTCCGCCTGTCCATCGTCAATGATGATCTTGCCATTTCATCTCACGAGCAGGGTCTGACAGACGAATGCGTCGTCCTTATGGAAGCACTACTTGAATTATTTAACCTCACCGGCAAGGTCGCCCACCATCGTCGGACCTCTCCGTGGCGACTTATCATTTCATACCCTGCAATATTGGAATGTGTTAGGCAAGGACGAGATCGGGGAGATTTTGCATTATTTCAACAGTTTATCGTATCCGGCAACGAAGATGAGCTGATGCTGCAATCGTTCTTGAATTCCAGAGTGTTGGGTTACAAGGCATCCACAACGGCACCGCCCTATCCGGTTTTGATGCCGGTTATTGACTTATTTAATCACCATTTCCAAGGCGCCTTATTTAAGATCGACGAAGTCCCTAACAAGGAACGCTCTCTGGCGATAGCACGATCCATGCCTTTGCCGGGGACGGGGAAAGAATGTCTCGCCTGTTATGGTGCGCATGACAGCTTTGATACGTGGGTGACCTACGGCTTTGTCGACCAGTCGGCGCTCTTTGTGCGTTCCGTCGCGATGACGATAGATCTTCCCAGCCTGGGGACGATCCGGCTGACGAATTTCGACAAAACCCGCGACCGCCGAGCTTTGCCGCCGTCGGTGAGCGACCTCCACTTCTACATTCCGGCGCTTCTCGCAAGGAGAGCGGATCATATTGAAGTCGGGCGCCTCCTCATTCCGGGTCCATCAGCACCTCGCGCTCTCCGGCGAACCTTGCATTTCCTGATCGCGGAGATGAGCCCCGGCCATGCGAGGCAGCGCGATCTGGTCGTGGAGGCCGAGCGACAGATCATCACGGCCAACCAAGCTTACTACCGCGATCTCGTGGCTTGCATGCGGACGCTGTGCCCGCAAGATCATCTGCAAAAGCCGATTTTGGGGGACTTTATTCATATGTGCGAATTGCAGCTGGCCCGCATACAGAACTACCTCGGTTATACCAAAGGGTAGTCGGGGGCTAGGCTAGTCGTCGGAATTCTTTACAAGGCAGCGTTGATGGCGTAAAGGACGGGACGGCTGCGGAGCAGCCGTCCCAGGAAGGTGCTGAAAATCTTACGAGGTCCTGCGGCGGCGGGCGAAGCCGAGACCCGCAAGCCCGACACCGAGCAACGCAAGCGACGCCGGCTCCGGAACCGACGGAGGGTTGATCGTGATGGTACTGATCGAGCCGGCGGGCCTCCCCAAGGTCCACTCCGCGACGCCGCCCAGGCCTAGAGGAGTGGAGAAGAACACGTCACCTGCGGTGAAATTCGCGTTGATGTTCTTGAAGGTGACGCCCGCGAAAGCTCCGTGTGCGTTGGCCGCATAGTTGGAGTTGCCCGTGGTGACCGGGCAGTTAGCAGCACCAATCCAGGTGAACCGGGAGGTCTCGCAACCGCCGTCACCGTCAAAACCAAAGATGCCGTTGCCGAGCCCGGGAGTTCCGCCCGTCAGATGGATCGTGGAAATCAGGGTTGTCGAGTTGTTGATGATGCCGACGAGAGCGTCGTCGGAGCCATCATAGTTGGCCTTCCCGGAAGGATTGCTGGTCACGATCGCACCGTTTTTGGCGATCGTGATCAGGTCGGTGCAGTCTGAGGTGGTCTTGCCAGTGCCGGTGTTGTCGACAATCGTCGTGCAGGTCGCCGCCTGCGCGACCATCGGCACGCCGCAGATCCCGAAAAGCGCGCCGCCCGCCAGCATGGTGCCGGCAAGAAGATGATGTTTAAAGTTCAGTTCCATCAATTTGATCCTCTTACAAGGTGATGCGTGATACGTCGCATCTTCTTCAGCAAGGAGGATGCCAAGTCGGTCTTTTGAAAGTTTATCAGTACGTTACGAGAAGAGAAGCCCGCCGGCCGTGGCGTCAGTGTCGGAAATCTTTACGTGAGGGAAGCTGGCAAGCCCTGGTCTCCGATGGAATGTGTCGCGTTATGCCGTCTGTCTACCGCTGTTTGCGCCTTATCGGTCGATTTCGAATCTGTTCAGCTAGGCGGCTTTGGCGGAAATCAACGGAGGCCCGTGAGGGGTGGCCCATTTGACCGGACGAAGCCGACGGAGCGGCCCTCTGACGATCCCGAGTGTAAGAGTGTCCGACATGGGTCGGGGATATCGAGGACGAGACCGTCGCACCCCGGCTCGACCCCGCTCGGCAATTCGGCGCTGAGCTCGCGATAGTCCATACTCTGATCCATATGCGTCAGCACCGCGCGGCGCGGTCGCACGCGGGCGATCCAGGATAGTGTCCGTTCGAGGTGGCTGTGGGTCGGATGCGGCGCACGCCGCAGGCAGTCGACGATCCACAACTCGATGCCTTCGATCGTGGCGAACGCCGCATCGTCGAGTTCGGTGACATCGGTCGAGTAGGCGAACCCGCCGATGCGCAGGCCAAGGGTCGTGCTGAAACCATGATCCTGCGCGAACGGCACAATCGGAATGCCTTGGATCTCGAACGGACCGAAGATCTCATGAGGCACCAGCGTCGGCTTGTAGTAACGGCCCGGCTCCCGAATCGGTTCGAGGGCATAGCCAAAGCGGCGACGGATCTCCGTCAACGTCTCGGCATTGGCATAGAGCGGGATCGGCCTCTGCATCAGCCGGTTGACCGACCGCAAATCATCGATCCCATGCAGATGGTCGGCATGGGCATGGGTCACCACCACCGCATCGAGCCGCCTGACGCCAGCGTCGAGCAGCTGCTCGCGCAGATCGGGCGAGGTATCGATCAGGATTGACGTGCTCCCGATCTCGACCAGCACCGAGACCCGGCGCCGGCGGTTCCGCTGGTCGGTAGGGTCGCACCAGCCCCAGTCGGGGCCGATCGCCGGCACACCGGTCGAGCCGCCGCAGCCGAGGACAGTCACCTTCATTTCATAGAGCCGCTGGGCTCGCCTTTGTGAACAGGCGGAAGAAGTTCTCGCACGTCGCCGTGGCGAGGTGCTGCGGGTCGAGCCCTTTGAGCGCCGCGACGGCAGCCGCGGTTGCGGCGACAAAGGCCGGCTCGTTGCGCTTGCCCCGATACGGGACAGGAGCGAGATAAGGAGCGTCGGTCTCGACGAGCAGCCGGTCGAGCGGCAGGTCGCGCACGATGGCGCGCAGCTCTTCGGCATTGCGGAAGGTCACGATGCCGGAGATCGAGATGCAGAATCCAAGGTCGAGCGCCGTCTCGGCGAGGGCGCGACCGCTGCTGAAACAGTGCAATACTCCCGGCGGCGGCCGTTCCTCCTCGATTATCCGCGCGATTTCCCGATCCGCCTCGCGGGCATGGATGATCAGCGGCAGACCGCTCGCGCGCGACGCATCGATATGGGCGCGGAAGACCGCCTCCTGTGTGTCCCGAGGGCTCAGATCGTAATGGAAGTCGAGCCCGGTCTCACCGATCCCGATGACCTTTGGATGGCTCGCCAACGCGACCAGCTGCTCGGAAACCAGCGCGGCGTGATCCGCCGCTTCGTGCGGATGGGCGCCGACCGAGCACCAAATCCCGTCATACGCCTCCGCGATCGCCCGCACCCCATCGAACTGATCGAGCCGCGTGCTGATCGTCAGCATCGTTTCGACCCCGGCCTCCCGGGCGCGGCCGATCACGGCTTCCAGCTCCGAGGCGAAATCCGGAAAATCGAGATGGCAATGGCTGTCGACCAGCATCGACGCTCTATCCCTTGCAGTTTACCCAGCTGGTTCTTCGACAAAGCGTGGAAAGACGCCTTCCGGCTTTGGCAGGCGAGTTCCCGGCACGAGAGGAACGCCCGCCAGGGCTTCAAAACGACGCGTCGCTTCGGGCACGGCGAGCTGGTCGAGGAGCTTTCCGGCGGCGCCCGGTACGAAAGGCTGCACCAGAAGCGCCAGAAGCCGGATCGTCTCGGCCAGGGTGTAGAGGACCGTGCGCATGCGGGCCGGGTCGGTCCGGCTGAGCGCCCACGGGGCCTGTTCGTCGACATAACGGTTGGCTTCGCCGACGACACGCCAGATCGCCTCGAGCGCCAGATGAAAGCCCTGCTCCGAGACATGCGCTCGCACCGCATCGAGAAGACGGCGCGCCGCGTCCAGCAATGCCGTGTCGACTGCGCCGAGGGCGCCGGGCTCGGGCACGCAGGCCTCGCAGTTGCGATTGATCATGACCAGCACGCGCTGCGCCAGATTGCCAAAATCGTTGGCGAGGTCGCCGTTGAGCCGGCTCACCACAGCGCGGTGTGAAAAGTCCCCATCGCTGCCGAAGGGGAGCTCTCGCAGCAGGAAATAGCGCACTGGATCGAGCCCGTAGGTGTCGACGAGCTGTTTCGGCGGGATAAAATTTCCGAGCGACTTCGACATCTTCTGCCCCTCGACCGTCCACCACCCATGAGCGAAGACGCGGCGCGGCGGTTCGAGCCCGGCGGCCATCAGAAAGGCCGGCCAATAGACCGTGTGAAAGCGCAGGATGTCTTTGCCTACTACATGAAGAACTGTAGGCCAAAGGCTTGAAAAGTCGTTATTTTGGATGTCGGGGTAGCCGACCGCAGTGATGTAGTTGGTCAGCGCGTCGAGCCATACGTAGATCACATGCCGGGGGTTCCCCGGCACCGGGATACCCCAGCTAAAGCTGGTTCGTGAGATCGACAGATCGCGCAAACCGGACCTGACAAAGCTGATCACTTCGTTGCGCCGGCTGCGCGGGGCGATCGCATCGGGGTTCGCGTCGTAATAAGCCAACAGCCGGTCCTGCCAAGCGGAAAGCCGAAAGAAGTAATTCTCTTCTTCGAGCCATTCGACCTCGGCCCCGGTCGGCGCCTTCCCTTCGACGAGTTCGCTCTCGTCGTAAAAGGCCTCGTCGCGCACCGAATACCATCCGGCAAAGGGCCCGAGATAGATCTCGCCGCGGCGTTCGAGCTCTTGCCAGATCGCCTGGACGGCGCGAGCATGGCGTGGCTCGGTGGTACGGATGAAATCGTCATTGCTGATGTCGAGGAGCCGTGTCATCTCGCGGAACCCCGCGGAATTGCGGTCGGTCAGCTCCTGCGGCGAGATCCCGGCAGCACGCGCCGATTGCTCGACCTTCTGCCCGTGCTCGTCGGTTCCCGTCAGAAATCTCACCCGACGCCCGTCGAGCCGCATGAAGCGCGCCAGCACGTCACACGCCACCGTCGTATAGGCGTGGCCCAGATGCGGCAGGTCGTTGACGTAATATATGGGGGTCGTGATGAAGAAGGGTCGGTCCGCGGTCATTACTCTCTCCAGACCCCCGGATATGGGCCGGGATCGATCGCGATCCAATCGGCGAACCGCGGTACCGTTTCTACCGCGCCATCTCTTCGATCGCAAAGAATGCGCCGAGCATGGTCTGCTTGCGATCGAGGTTGAGCTGATCGGTGCTGACGAAATCCCGATCGATCTGATCGCGCAGAGAGGCCCAACGCGCCGGATCGGCTCGGGCCGTGAGACGCTGCATCACTTCCCCCTCGCCGGCGATCAATCCGTCCCCTTCGAGCTGCCGGCGAGCGGCACGAGCGGCCATCCGGGCAAGAAGCTGCGACAGCAGATCCTCACATGCCCGGTAGGTATCTTCCGCCTCGGGGCGGGCCAATTTTTCGGCGAAGGTGTAAAGCTGGGAAACATCGACCCGTGGTATCTGCGACAGCAGGTCGAGCAGCGAACGGTAGAGTGCGAGCCCACCAGCGTCGGCGAGCTCGATCGCCCGCCCGATGCTGCCTTCGGCCAGCTCCGCGACCGCCTCGGCCTCCGGCTTTGCGAGCTCGGGACGGTACCGGTGAAGCAGCCGCATCACCACAGGCCGCGCCAGTGCTGGAAGCGGCAAGCGCCGGCAGCGCGAGCGGATGGTGGCCAACAGCCGGCCCGGACTGTGGCTGACCAGCAGCAGGAGCGCCCGTCGCGGCGGCTCTTCGAGAATTTTTAGCAAGGCATTGGCGGCGTTGCGGTTCATCTCCTCCGCGCCGTCGACGATGACGATGCGCCATCCCTCCTCCGCCGCAGTCAGGCGGAAAAAACCGGCGATCGCGCGCGTGTCCTCGACGACAATCTCGCTGCGCAGCCGGCGGCGCCTCGGATCATAGGCCCGCTCGACGGTCAGCAAGTCGGCATGCCCGCCGGATGCCACGCGGTGAAACACACCGCTCTCGGGGTCGATCGCGAGCCCGCTTTCAACAGCATCGCCGAACATGTCAGCCGATGAGCCGGCCGATTTCGCCAGCAGAAACCGGGCGAGGCGGAAGGCCAGCGTCGCCTTGCCGATGCCGCGCCGCCCGCTCAGCAGGATCGCATGCGGCAAACGGCCCGCTTCGTCGAGACGCCGCAACTCGCGCTCGGCGCTCTCATGGCCGACGAGAGCCGGATTCGCCCGCGGCGCCACCGTGCCCGGCTCGGCATCGGCATGCGGCTCTACACCGCGCGCCATGCACGACCTTTGGTATCGGCCATTCGGCCGCCGTCCCGTCGCTTGCTACCCCTCACGCGGGTCCCTCCTGTTGGCGGGAAGAGGGCTGGCGTGAGACGCGAATTGCACGCCCGGTCGCTCCTCGATGGCCGCGACTACGGCGCGGTGAACCGCCTGCGGATCGCCCGACGCGTCGATTAGCACGCAGCGGGCGGGGTTATCGGCAGCGATTTGGCGGAAACCCAGGCGCAGCCTTTCATGGAAATCGCGGTCGAGGCGCTCGAACCGGTCGGCCGCCGATCGCGCGGCAGCGCGGGCGAGACCGATTTCGATCTCCAGATCAAGAACCAGCGTCAGATCCGGTGCGAAAGCACCGAGGGCGAAGTGGTGCAGCTCGGCGAGTTGCTCGGGCCTTACCCCTCGGCCGTAGCCTTGATAGGCCAGCGTCGAATCGGCAAAACGGTCGGACACGACCCAGACACCGCGCTCGAGAGACGGCCTGATGAGACGGGTGACGTGGTCGTGCCGCGCGGCGACGAGCAACAGAGCTTCGCTTATCGCATCCCAGCGCTCGCCCTCGCCTTCGAGCAGGAGTCGGCGGATCGCCTCGCCGCCCGGCGATCCACCCGGCTCGCGCGTCGCCCGCACCGGTATGCCGGCCCTTCCGAGCGCTGCCACGAGCAGACTCACTTGCGTCGACTTGCCGGCACCTTCGCCGCCCTCGACTGTGATGAACTTGCCCCGGAGCTCCGCCACTTCAGCGCCGGCCGCCCCAAACCAGATAGCCCGCGAGCGTGGCGATGCGGCCGAGGGCGTCCATCCGGTCGACGCTCGTGGCGGCGACGAGCGGCGCTTCGGCCGGCGGCACATCGGGAGCAGTGACGATTACTTTGCCGAGCGTCTGGCCCTTGCTGACGGGAGCCGGGATGGGCCGGTCGTACTCGACGGTGACTTTCATATCCTTGCGCGACTTGCGCGGCAGTGTGACGACCAGATCCTGGCCAACGGTAAGCGGCACCTTCGGGTCGGAACCAAGCCAGACCTCGGCATCCTCCACCTTGTCGCCGGCGCCGAACAATCGGTAGTCGTTGAATTCACGAAATGCCCACTCGATCAGCCTCTCGCTCTCCTGAGCTCGTGCCTTCATCGACGGCAAACCGCCGATCACAATGATGATGCGTCGGTTTTCCCGTGCCACGGAAGCGGTGAGGCTATACCCCGCCTCCTCCGTATGGCCGGTCTTCAACCCGTCCGCACCGACACCTTTGTAGAGCAAAGGATTGCGATTGCCTTGTTTGATGTTGTTGTACTCGTAATCGACCTGTCCGTAGTAATGGTAATAATCCGGAAAATCTTTGATTGTCCGGATCGCCAAGGTCGCCAGATCGCGCGCGGTCATCCAGTGGTTCGGGTCCGGCAAACCGCTGACATTGGTGAAATGGCTGTCTTTCAGCCCGATATCCTTCGCCTTCTGGTTCATCAGCTCGAGAAACGCTTCCTCGCTCCCCGCCAGGCCTTCGGCCAAGACCAGGCAGGCATCGTTGCCCGACTGGATGATCATGCCTTTCAGCAGATCATCGATTTTGATGCGCCCACCAATCGGCACAAACATTTTCGACCCCTGGAGCCGCCAGGCCCGCTCGCTGACCGGCAACTCGTCCTCGAGTGAGGCACGCCCCTGCTTCAGCATGTCGAAGACGATGTAGGCTGTCATGATCTTGCTCATCGACGCCGGCGGCAAGTGCTCGTCGGCGAGCTTGTCTAGCAGCACTGTGTTGGTTTCGACCTCGACGATCAGCGCGTGCTTCGCCTGCGTCTCCATTCCGGCGGTCGGCTTCGCCGGCGCCTGGGCGGTCGCGGCAGCCTTTGGTTTGGGGTGAACTCGGGCGGCCGCGGCCGGCTGACAGTCAAGGCCGGCTGCAAGCAAGACAGCGGCAATCACACCCAACCCGACGAAACGCGGCACACCGTGCCTTCTGATTTTCCGCTCGCTCATCTCCGCCCGCCTGCTCTTCCTCGATGTTCAATCAACGACGATCCGCGCTTCGGGATAACCACTGTCGACGACGCGCGCGAGCACCTGATCGGCTTGCTCGACGTCGGGCAGCGGCCCGAGGCGCACTCGGTACATTTCGGTCCCATTGATCGAGGCGGTCATCACCTGCGCGCTCCCCAGCGGCGCAATACGCGACTGGAGGCGCTGAGCGTTCTCGCGGACCGAGAACGCTCCGGCCTGGATGAAGATCCTTCCCGATGATTTAACCGGGACGACTTTCACTTTCTCCGGCAAAGATGGCAGCGCGGCGACGACAACCGGTGACGGCACGGTATTTATCGAGGCCGCGGGGGACGGAGGCGGTGGCGGAGCGGCAGTCCGAGCCGGCTTGGTGCGAGCGGCAGCCTCTACTGACATCACGCTCGGCGCCTCGGCAACCAGCACCCGACTGTCGCCTCCGTTGCGCTTCGCTAGCTCCGCCACCTGGATGCTCTCGTCTTTCATTATAGTCAACCGAACGAGAGCCGTGCCATTGGTCTCGAAACCGAGCAGTTGAGCGGCTCGGCGCGATACATCGATGATGCGCCCGCGCGCGAAAGGGCCCCGATCATTGACGCGCAGCTGCATGGAGCGGCCGTTTTCGAGATTGGTTATTTGAACAATGCTCGGCATCGGCAAAGTGCGATGCGCCGCGGTCAGCTGGTTCAGATCGAAGATCTCGCCGTTTGCGGTATATAGCTGGTCGAACTGTTCGCCATACCACGAGGCCACTCCGGTCTCGTCGTAATTGTAATCGACCGCCGGATTATACCACACGCCGGCGATCTGATATGGGGCACCGACCTTGTACATTGGCCGCCCGGCACGGTAATGGCCACCGCTCTCGCTATATGTGCCTGCGCGCTGCTGCGAACCGCAAGCCGCCACCAAGAGCGCGATGAAGACCGGCATCAGAACATTGACGCTGTGGGCGGCCCCCATTCCCATCGTGCGGCGACGGCAGGGGATTGCGGCAATCACCCTCTCGCCATACTGTCGGCGAGATAACCGACAGCGGCCGCGAAGTAAGTGGATTTGTTCCACTTCATAATGGTGCGGAAATTGTTGTAGACGAGAAAAGCCGGACCGCCCGCGCCATCAGGTATGACCAGCGAAGCCTCGTTATCGCCGCCCAAAAGTGGGCCAGCATCGATGCTGCGAACCCCCAGCCGACTCCACTCTCCGGTTGGTCGTTTGACCTCGAGCCCGGCAAACCGAGCGTCGAAACCGCCAGGCAGCACGACCTCCCGCCCCCAGCCCTCGCCACCGCGCCAGCCCAGCCGCGAAACGTAGTTGGCGATCGATGCCAGCACGTCGGCCCGGTCGTTCCAGATATCCCGCCGGCCGTCGCCATCGTAATCGACCGCGTACCCCAGAAACGTCGAGGGCATGAATTGGCACTGCCCCATCGCGCCTGCCCAAGAGCCGGCCATATCGTCGGCCCGGATATGCCCCTGGTCGAGGATGCGCAGCGCAGATATCAGCTCGCCGCGGAAATAGGAGCTGCGCCGTCCGTCATAGGCGAGGGTGGCGAGCGCCGACACCACCGCGTAATTGCCCATGACCTTGCCGAAATCGCTCTCGATCCCCCACAGCGCCACGATAAAGCGCGGCTCGACATTGAAGCGCCGCCAGATGCCGTCGAGCAGAACCCGGTTGTCGGCGAGCTGGCGACGCGCGCTGTCCATGCGTTGCGTCGTCACAACCTTGTCGAGATACTCGCCAAACGTCAGCTGCCGTTCCGGCTGCTTTCGATCGAGCTCGACGACGTGCGGCAGGAACTGGGCGTTGCGTAGCGCCACATCGATCGTGGATGCCCGGATCCCCTGCCCCGCAGCCTCCCGACGCACCCCGGAGAGAAAGGCGGGAAAATCACTCTCGGCGGCTGTCGCCCCGCGCACAACCATGCCCGACGCGGCAAGCAGTGGCACCGTAACGACAAGCCGACGACTCACACGAAGAGACGCCATCAAAGAACTCTCTGGTGCCTGAAATACCTGAGCGTTTCTTGCCACAGCGGCGCCGCGCCACGCAACGATGGTGGTCTTCTGTGGCGGATTCCGCCCTCCGCGCCCCTGTCGGGTGCCGCTTGCGTCTGGCTCGGCCCCGAATCGCCGCACGACGGCCAGTCTCGATGCTTGTTCCAACCTCGGCTAAGGCCTATCCTGGCTTCATCTAAATTAAGGGAGGATGGCATGGGACAGATCTTAGGCCTCGGTGTCACTCACTTTCCGCCACTCTCGGGACCGGATGAAAATCTGGGACGCATCCTGAAGCGGGCCATCGAGGACCCCGCGGTCCCGGAACGCTTGCGGCAGCCGGAAGGTTGGCCGGCGGCGATGCGTGAGGAATACGGCGCCGATGCGGGGCTGACGGCCGCGGGGCAACACCGCGAGGCGCTGGTAGCCGGCTTTCGTAATGCCAGACGGGTGCTGGATGAGTTCGCCCCCGATTTTGTCGTGATCTGGGGCGATGACCAATACGAAAACTTCAAGGAAGACATCATCCCGCCATTCTGCGTGCTGGCTTACGATTCGCTAGCAACAAAGCCATGGGAATATTATCGCGGTCCCAATGTTTGGAACGAACCGACAGACAAGACCTTCGCCTATCAAGGGCATCCCAGCGCCGGGAAGTTCATTGCCAGTGGCATGCTGGAGGCGGGTTTCGACGTCTCCTACGCCTACCGGCCACTGCACCACCAGCTCGGCCACGCCTTTCTGAACACCCTGTTGTTTCTGGATTACGACCGCAAGGGCTTCCCCTACCCGGTGGTGCCGTTCCAGGTTAATTGCTATGGGCGCCGGGTCGTTGCCCAGCAGGCCGGCGCGCGCGGGTTGAGCCAATTCCCGTCGGAAGCCGATCTCGATCCCCCCTCCCCCGCTCCGTGGCGCTGCTTCGATCTGGGAGCCTCTTGCGCCCGGATCGTCGAGAAGAGCCCGTGGCGGGTCGCGCTGATTGCCTCCTCGAGCTGGTCGCACGCCTTTCTGACCCCCAAGCATTACCTGTTGTACCCTGACGTCGCAGCCGACCGGGCGCTCTACGACGCCTTGCAGGCCGGTGATTACGCGACCTGGCGGCAGCGGCCGTTGAGCGCGATCGAGGACAGCGGCCAGCAGGAGATCCTGAACTGGATGTGCCTCATGGGCGGGATGAACGAACTCGGGCGGCGCCCGACCGAAACATCCTACGTGCAAAGCTACATCTTCAACTCGAACAAATGCTTTGCCGTATTCGAGCCGTGACGCCCGAGGGCGCCAAGCCGTGCCGGACTTGCCGGGAAAGGATCTCGCCCGGGAGCTCATCGACAAGAGCCGCGACGAGAGCCGCGCCACCCCCATCGAGGAGGTGATCCAGGCGGTCCGGCAGGGAGGCACTGACGGCGACGCGGCTTTCCGGCTGATCGGCCGGCTGTGGACCCTCGAACGGATGTTTTATTACATCTATGGCGGCTGGGGTCAGGGGCTCGAGATGAACGACTTCCCGCCTTCGGTCAAATACCTGTTCTCAAAGCAGATCGTCGACGAATCGACGCACGAGATGGTCTATCTCGACGCACTGCTGAACGGGGGTCTCGTGGCCACCCAGAAGGACGCCTTCCGGCATCCCTACGGCGCCTTCGTCCTCGATTCGGCACTCGCCTATTATGTCTTTTCGCTGCGCAACCTGGCCACCTATCCGCACCCGATCCGCATCGCCGCCTTGAATCTGGGCCCGAAAATCATCGAGCTCGGCTGGATGGAGGGATTGGCGGAAGCGATCGGCGACCCGGGGCTCAAAGGCGTGTTCGAGAGCCAATTTGTCGAGAACCGTAGTCACATCAATATGGGTCGGCGCATAGTCGAAGAATTCGTATGCAAGCCCGTCGAGGCCGAACTGTGCCGCTGGGCGTGCACCGTCGCCAAGCGGGACTATGGCAGATGCCTGGGAGAGCTGAGCGCCTTTGTCCTTGGGCGCGAGGCGCCGGCGCCACAGGCACCCCGGCGGCAGGTGACCGATTGAAGGAGACCGGCATGCCGAGTCTGAAGATCGACCACCAACGCTGCACCGAATGCCGGATGTGCTACATCGTCTGCCGCGAGATCGACATCAACGCCGTCTATGTCGCGCTGGAGCCGTTGCACCGCATCGCGATCGATCTGCAGAAATGCACCTATCCGGGGTGCACGGCGTGTCTGATGTACTGCCCGGCTGAGGGGTCGATCGTCGAGGTAGAAACCGGCCGCTCGATGGTGCCGCCACCGCCTGAAGCGTGGCAGGAGGCTTGAGCCATGCATCCGATCCTCGAAGAGTTCCTCGACAAATGGGTGTGGCCGACCATGCCCGGTGCGCCCGGGGCGGCGTTCCGGCTGCGCCTGACAAAAGAAAAATGCCTGAAGGGCTGGAAGATTTCGCTACAGCGCACCCTCGGCGAGATCGAGGAGGAACTGGGCCGCGAGGACGAGGCCTGGAAGAAGGACCGCGCGCTGCGCGGCTATGCCGCCGAGGGCGTCCACATGTCGATCAAGCAGATGTCGGGCCAGTTGCTCTCGGTCGATATCGCCGACCAGGAGCGCTACATCGACCTGCAGCGCATGCGCGCCCGCCAGATCTGGGACGAATGCAAGCACAGCAAACTGCACGCCGACGTCCTGCTCGGCAAAGGCTGGATCAAGGACGAGCGCGAGCTGATGGACATTGCGCAGGCGAACACCCAGCCGCTGCCCGCTTATTTCGGCATGTCGATGATGTTCCCGCACATCCATCCGCTAGCTCGCGCTGCCCAGAACTACTACCAGGAAGCGAACGCCTGCATCGGCATCATGGCTTACCTCGATCGGGTGGACGATCCTCTCGTCAGGCACGAGCATTTGAGCCAACGCGACGAAGAGCTGATGCATTTCATGGAAGGCAAATTCCAGATCGATTTCCTCTGCGCGACCGCAGAGACGCAAAAACCGGTCGAGGACGCGCTAAACTATCTGCTGCACCAGGTCGGCGGAATTCGATGAAGGCTTGGTGATGAAGGTGCGGATCGACTACAGCATCTGCAACTCGTGCGGCCTCTGCCGCGAGGTCTGCCCAGAATCGGCGATCCGGCCAATGCTGTTGGAGCCGCGGCATCTCTACGAGGTGCAGCCGCCCAAATGCACGGGATGCGGAGAATGCCTCGAATATTGCCCGGCGCCCGGCGCATTGGTGCAATACGCGGCCTGAAGGTTGACGACTGAGGTTTGGCACGGAGGTAAGCATGGCGCGGAAGTATACCCTGATGTCGAGCGACGGGCATCTCGAGGTCCCACCCGAACGGTGGGTACACCGCGTGCCGGAGAAATACCGCGACCGCGCACCCCGCACCATCCATCTCCCGGACGGCGGCGACGCCCAGCTGATCGAGGGGCAGCCTCTGCTGGAGGCGAATTTTCTCGACCTGCGCGCCGGCCGTGCCGAGGGGACGTGGCAGCCCTTTGGTCTCAAGGTTGCGGACGCAGCCGGCACCGGCTCGCCCGAGCAGCGGGTCAAGGAGCAGGACACCGATGGGCTCGATGCCGAAGTGCTGTTCCCGGCGATGGTCGCGGGACCCGTCTTCTGGCGCAACATCAGCCATGACGACGTCTACAAGGCGATCATCCGCGGCTACAACGACTGGCTCGCCGAGGAATATTGCGCCGTCGCACCCGACCGTCTGTTTGGGATGGGCGTCATGCCGATCACCAATGTCGACGACGCGATCGCCGAGATGGCGCATTGCAAGAAGCTCGGCTTGAAGGGCGTCCAGCTGGGCGCGCTGCCCAATGCCAAAGGTTACCCGACACCGGAAGACGATAAATTCTGGGCTGCGGCGATCGACATGGAAATGCCGGTGACAGTGCACGTTGCGTTCAACCGCACCGGAGCACGTGCCACACAGCCGACATTCCGTTACCCCAAGGAGATCCCGGAGATCGTCCAGCGACTGCGGCGGCCCTTTCTCGAATGGATCTGTAATTTTGGTCTGCCGCCCTCCGTCAGCGTCGCCCAGCTGGTTCTCGCCGGCGTATTCGAACGCTTTCCGAAACTGAAGATCTTCTTCGCTGAGACCCGCCTCGGTTGGGTCCCGTTCTGGCTCGAGCACGCCGATCTGTGGTACCAGCGCCACCTCGGCTGGGCCGAGGAATATCTCGGCTTCAAGCCATTGAAGGAACTGCCGAGCCATTATGTTCGCGAGCACGTCTATTTCAGCGTGCAGTACGAACGGGTGGCCGTGGAGGAACGCCAACATGTTGGCGTCGACCGCATCATGTTCGCCACCGACTTCCCGCATATCGAGAACGAATGGCCCAACTCGCGGCCGATCATCGACAAGATCTACGCTGACATCCCAGAAGAGGATAAGCGCAAGATCTGGGCCGACAACGCGGTCGCGTTCTTCCAGCTCGGCAGCTAGCCGAGTTCCCCTCTCTCAGCGCCGGGTGAGAGTCGGCGTGAGAGGCTTTTTAATTCGCCAAAAAAAGGGCTGGCTTCAGCCAGTTCCAGGCGGTCCGGGTCGGCACTCGCCAGCGTCACCAGCTTCTCGTACGCCGTCGGCGTATTGCGGGATTGCTTGACCGTCCTCGCGATCCCGAGAATACCGCGGAAGCGGTTCCGGTCGGTTCGCACCGACAACTCGTATTCCTTCAGCGCTGCGGTGGGATCCTTGAGCTCGAGCAGCAAGTCGGCCAGCAGTCTTCAGCGCCCGCCAGCCCATGGCGGAGCACGAGCATTGCTTTACGCGAACCCGCGATCGTCGAGGCGCCTCCACAACCTGCCTTATGCGCACAAAGAGATGGACCGGCCGCATTACGGCGTTAATACGGAAGATATGCGTTACGACCGTAGCGCTCGCCATTTTCCGGGCAGCGCGGCGAGCATTCTTAGCCATGCTTGGTTTAACGCGATACAGTAGATGAAATGACGCATGCGGTCGTCGTTGTGCTTGGCCCCGTAGAGCGTGTAGAGAAGCCTGCGGAAAATCTCCGGGATGATGTCTTCGCGCCCGCAGAAGAGCAGGTGCAACTTCCCTCAATTCACCCCGTGACGCCGAGGCTGCCACGCTAGCCCCGAGGTTCGAAGACGCGCGCCGAGCTTGGAAAGAAGGTACAGACAGCCGTAAGCAAGCTGTAGGCGTCTGAGCGGCGACACCAGCCTCGGCCTTTCGTAAAAATCGCCCGCGAGGATCGCGAGCAGCCCGTTCCTCGTGTTGAAAAGGTCGAACGACGCCATGAAGATGTCGCGGAGCACCGGCGTATTGATCCGGTAAATCAGCCAGGACAAAGAATTGAGGCCGCGCCGTACGTTGCGTTCGTAGTCGCGCATCAGCCGCTCGCCCAATTTCCGGTTATCGAGCCAGGCATGGACGACGTCGGCAGCGAAGTCGGCGCTGCTCATTGCCATCATGACGCCGCTCGAAAACAGCGGATCGATGAAGGCCGCGGCATCGCCGATCAAAATGTAACCGTCGCCGGCGCAACGCCGGGAATCGTACGAGTAGTTTGCAGTCGCGACCAGCGAGCTGATCGGCTCGGCATTCGTCATCCGCTCTGCAACGCTGGGGCTCGCCGCGATCGCGCGTGCAAAGAAGCTGTCGAGATCCCCCGTTCTGGTCCTGAAGAAGGATCGGGTGCCGACCATACCGACGCTCATGACATCATCGGGCAACGGGATCATCCAGAACCATCCATGCTGGAACAGGTGCATGGTGATCATCCCCTCGGCGCTGCCGTTCCGGCGGGGCACATTGCGAAAATGTCCGAACACGGCAGCCGTGTTGTTGCGCTTGTCTACGCGTTTGAGCCGGAGGCGCCTGAGAAGCAGGGTGTCTCGGCCCGAGGCGTCGACAAGAAAGCGAGGGAACCAGAGCGAGGGCGCCCCGACTGGGGTGACCGCGGTTACTCTGGGACGCCCCTCGGCCCCGAGCTCGACCTCGGTCACTCGAGTGCCTTCGAGCACGGTTGCGCCGAGGCGGCGGCTGTTGTCGAGCAGCAGCTTGTCGAAATCCGCGCGCCTGACGTGATAACTGTGACCGACGCTCAGATACGGATTGTGATCGAAGCGGAATGTCGTCGCCTGAGCGTGCTCGTCCGAGATGACCTCCGCCCCGGGCTTGTACACGCCGATGCGCTCGACCTCGTCGGCAACACCGAGGCGTTCAAAGATCGGCAGATTGAGGGGGAGCAGTGATTCTCCGATGTGGAAGCGCGGGAATCGGTCCTTTTCAAGTACGACGACGTGCCGGCCCTTCTGCGCGAGCAGCGCAGCGATGGTCGATCCTGCAGGGCCGCCGCCGACAACGAGAACATCGCATTCTCGGAGATCTTGCATCTCTATGTTCGTGACGGCGCTCGCCACAGGAGTACCAGCAGCGAAAGCGCCACCAGCCCGCCGATCAGCAGCCAAGCGTCGTTGAAGGCGGCCACGAGCCCGGCGCGCTCGACCAACGGCGCCACGAGCGCGCGCGTCGCCGCATCGACCTCGCCGATCGGCACGCCGGTGAAACGCTCGGTCGGCAGTCCGACCAGACGGGCCGCCGATGCATCGCCGGCCTGGAGGCGCGCTACGATTGCCGCGATGTGGGTAGGCGTACGTTGTTCGAGCACGGTGTCGATCAGCGCCAAGCCAATCGCCCCGCCGAGATTGCGCATCAGGTTGAACAGACCGCTCGCATTCGGGATATCGGCAGGGTCGAGCCCACTCAGTGCCAGCACGGTGGACGGCAGCAGACACAGCATAATGGCGGAACCACGGACGAGCTGCTGCCAGAACAATCCCCAGAAATCCGTCTCGAAGGTCATAAAGCCGTTACCCACCAGGCCCACGGCGAGCAAGGCATAACCCGCGGTAACGAGCAGCCGGGGTGCGACGCGCCGTTCGAGGGCGGTTGCGACCGGTGCCATCACGAGCTGGGCAGCACCGGTCACCATCATGATCTCGCCGATCGCCAGGGCGTCGTAATTTCGGATCAGGCCGAGATACACCGGCAACAGAAAGGTTGCCCCGTAGAGGCCGATGCCAAGAACAAAGCTGAAGCAGCATCCGACCACAAAATTGCAATCGCAGAATACGGACAGGCCGATTAGCGGCGCCCGATGGCGCAAACAGCGCCAGATCGCGCTGCCGCCGCAGAAAACGCAAATCCCCGCCAGCAGCAGCGCTTCGGTGCTGCCCCAGCCGCTATGAGGCGCTTCCTTCAGAACCAGTTGCAAACTGCCGAGAAAGACGGCAAGCAGCGGCAGCGCGAGTAGGTCGACAGAGCCAAAGCGGCGCCAGTCGGGGCGGTCGATGTCCACGGTCCACGCAACCAACAGAGCGACGATGATCCCTGTCGGCACATTGATCAGAAACAGCCAATGCCACGAAAAGCGGTCCGTGATGAAGCCGCCGACGGCTGGTCCGAGGGTCGGAGCCAGCATCGCCAACAAGCCTGCGACGAGCGTTGCCCGGCTACGACCAAGGCCCTCGAACATCAGAAAAATTGCCGAGAAGACGAGTGGAATCAGAGCGCCGCCACAGAAACCCTGCAGTACCCGCGCCGGGATCAGCGTCTCAAAACTGTTGGACGCGGCGCAGGCCAGACTGGCAACAGTGAAACCGCCGATGCAGGCGAGAAAGGCACCGCGCGTCGACATCACGCGGGTCAACCAGCCAGTCAGCGGGATAGCGACGACCTCAGCTATCAGATACGCCGTCTGCACCCAGCTCAATTGGTTCAGCCCAATTCCGAGGCCGGCTTGAATTTCGGGTAGCGAGCTCGCGACAATCTGAATGTCGAGGATCGCCATGAACATACCAATGCTCATGGCGGTGAAACCGACCCAGGCCTTGACCCTGATCGAGCGTTCCGGTGTTAGGATCAGAGTCACGATCGGCGTCTTCGCGTCGCGGTTCACACGCTCCGGCGCGGCGCGAGAACACGTTCCTCGATCCGAATACGTCGGGCGATCAGCACCAAGTTGAGCGCGGAAAAGGTCGTCGCAATCGCGATAGCGCCAAAGGCGAGGGGGAGAACCGCAATTTCCGCGACCACCAGCAAGTAATTCGGATGTCGTAAGTACTGGAACGGGCCGGTGCGCACGAGAGGTGCGTCAGGCAAGGTGATGATGCGCGTCGTCCAGTACCGGCCCAGGCTCACGATCACCCAGATCCGGCCCAGCTGCAGCAGCGCGAATACGCCGATTAGCGACCAGTAGGGCGGGGTCGTCGCCGGCACGAATACGGCAAGGCTCGCAAGCCAGCCGGCGTGCAATAAGACGTAGAGCGGGTAGCCTCCGGCATCCGCCTCCACAGCGCCCAGCCGACGCAGCTGGGCGGTATTGTTCCGTGCATGGGCAAGCTCGATGAGGCGCTGCAATGCAACCAGACCGAGCGTCCAATAGAGCACGGTCACCGGTTGTCGAGGACAAGAAAGCCTGCGGTGAAGCCTGGGCCGAGGGCATTCATCAGCGCGCGCTCCCAACTTGCCCCGGAAGCCCGCGCCTTTGCCAGTATCCGCTCGAGCACAAACATTACGGTCGCGGCCGACATGTTGCCGTAGTCGCGCAACACTGCCCGTGCTTCAACCAGAGCGCCTTGCCCCAGGCCGAAGGCGTGCTCGATCGCTTCGAGCACCTTGGCCCCCCCGGGGTGACAGACGAAACGATCCATGTCGCCGATTGCAAGTCCGTGACGGGCGAGAAACTCCGATGCGGCATCCTGGAGCCGCGTGGTCACGAGGTTCGGAATATCGCGGGAAAAGATCGCTCTGAGGCCGTCATCGGCGACGTCCCAGCCCATCACATCGAGGCTGCCGGGCCAGGTATGTTCGCCGGCGGCGACCATGGCCGGGCCCTCTGCTTCGGTCGACAGCAGCGCGGCCGCGGCGCCATCGCCGAACAGGGCCGTTGCCACAATATTGCTCTTCGACCAATCGTCGCGGCGGAAGGACAGCGCGCATAATTCCACGACGAGGAAAAGTACGATTTTACCAGGAGCGAAGGCGGCCTGGCTGGTAGCGCGGGTAAGGCCGAGGACCCCGCCGGCGCAACCGAGCCCGAAGATCGGCAACCGCTGGACCGTGCTGCGCAAACCCATCCGTTCGATCAGCAGCGCATCGAGGCTCGGCGTGGCGATGCCCGTCGTTGAAACGACGACAATGCTGTCGATGTCGTCCTTGTGGCGACCGGTGCGACAGAGCACCTGTTGGGTTGCCGCCTCGAGGAGATCGAGCGCCGAATCGAGGTAGATGCGATTGCGCTCCGGCCAGCCGTGCGCGCGATCATACCATTCGATCGGCACGCAAGAGTATCGCCTGTGTATTCCCGTGTTCAGGAATACCGGTAGCAGGCGATCGAGGTCCGGCGAGCGCCCGAACAAGAGTTTGACGCGTTCGATCACGTCGTTCTGGTCGAGCGGATATGGCGGAACCGCGGTCGCGACGGCGAGAAGACGCGGGACAGCAGGCATCGAAGTCAACATACCTTACCGCCCGAAGGAGGTCACCCCTTAGAGTCTCCTGGGTACGGCGGATCGCAACGGCCGTAGTGCGGTCGGCGCTGTGCGGCGACCGCGTGAAGCACTCGGGTCAAGCCCGTCGGCAAGGCGCTCCACACTCCGCGAACGGGCGCGGTCGTCCCGCCGAACGTAGCTCCGGCAGATCGGTCGTCAGGCGGCTGACGTTTCAAGTGAGCGGTCCATGCCGTGGCTGTTGCGGAGCTTGCTCAATGTGCCGTTCCAAAGCCCGATCCGGGCTTTGATGCTGCTGCACGCGGCACGCAGAGCCCGCTCGCCCCGATGCGGCGAGTCCGCGACCAGATCTTCGAGCAGCTCGCGCCCCATGGGGCCATGACTGTCGCCATCGAGTTCGATGTGCCGATCGATGTAGTAGATGAAATGACGCAGGCGATCGTTGTTGTGCTCGGCGCCATAGAGCGTGTCGAGAAGCCTGCGGAACATCTCCGGGATGATGTCTTCGCGGCCGTAGAAGAAGGCCGCCAAGACCTCTTCCGTCGAGCCCGAATTGGCGAGCGCCATCGTATGCGCGACAAAGGCTTGCACATGGAGCGGTGCTCCGGTCCGCTCTAGGGCTACTTCGACGGGGATGCCGACCAGCACAAGCGAACGGAACTTCTCGAACTGGCGGGTGCTGGCGCCGATGTCCCGCATGGCGCCGAGGTAGAGGGCGAGGTGGCTGACATAGGAGCCGTCGGGACCGACATCGGTCTCCTCGCCGATCACGATATCGTTGATCAGGCGCGCGGCCTTTGCATTGTCGGCCGGGAACCACGGCACTCTGATGCACGTCATGTCCTGCTGAAGCCGCTTCAGGAGCGACATGAAATCCCAGACCGCAAAGACGTGATCTTCCATGAAGCGTCTGAGATCGGCGATGGAAGCGACGTGCGTGTATATGGGATGGTCCAACAGCGCCGTACGAAGGGCGTCAAGCTGGTCGTTGTCGTATTCCGACATGTTTGAATGCTCCGGGTTCAGGGGTGATCTCCGGGCTGCCCACCGACGGTTTCGGTGCCCGGTCCGCAAGTTCGCACCGGAAAATGCGGGCGGAGCTGGCGCTTCTCAATCGCTGCGAATTTGATGCGGAGATGAGGGCAATTCATGAATGCCACCACACCGGGAGGCGTTCGCACCCGGGTGACGTGCAGCTATGCTCTCGCCGCGTTCAGTCAGCCGCGAAGGGGATCTCGAGCAAGCCTTCGGCCGGCACCGACCCACGGGCGCCGCGGAGCATGTCGATGAGGGCGCGCAGCGCGACCGGCACCTGGCGGTGGCCAGGATAGTAGAGGAAGAGCCCCTCGAAGGAGGGCGACCAGTCCTCCAGCACGCGAACCAGCTGCCCTGAGCGCAGGAACGGGTCGGCGAGAGATTCGATCGTGTAGGCGATCCCCAACCCGTCGACGGCCGCGCGAACCGCCAAATCGGTATCGTTTACGATAATCCGGCCATCGACCGAGATCCGCTCTGACTTGCCGTCCCGCTCGAATGGCCACTCGAACATGGCGCCGTCCGCCGCCCGGCGATATTGAACGCAGTTGTGGCGTGCGAGATCGTCGGGCGTGCGCGGCGGCCGCCGCCTTGCGAAGTACGCCGGCGCGCCGATCACGGCCACTCTCATCGGCCCCATCACCCGAACGGCGATCATGTCCGCGGCCGCCCAGTCTTTTGGACCGATCCCGGCATCAAACCCCTTGCCGACGATGTCGCCCGGCGCCGCGTCGGCGTGCACTTCGAGTCGGACGTCGGGAAAGGTCGATAAAAAGCGCGCCCAGACGGGGGCGATGACCGCCGCGCCAGCGAGATGGGTCATATAAAGGCGCAGGTGCCCGAAGGGATGCCCCTGCTCGCCCTTGAGGTCATCCAGCCCCTGAGAGATCTGCTCGACCGCCGGCCGCAGCCGGTCCAGCAGGCGCAGGCCCGCATCGGTGAGCGAGACGCTCCGCGTCGTGCGGTTCAGCAATCGGAACCCGAGACGCTCCTCGAAGTGCCGCATCGTGTGGCTGAGCGCCGAGGGCGTGACGCCGATGCGCGCCGCCGCCGCGCGGAAGCTGAGGTTGTCGGCGACGGCAACGAACGCGGTCAGATCGGCAAGATCGGCGCGGCGCATTGCTGAATTCCTCTCAACACCTAATGCAAAAAATATCGGATCTGATTTGGGCCGGTGATCAACACATTGAAGCTTCAAAAGCCGCGTCCGTTGTCACAGAAGCGTGATAGGCGGCCGGTGCAATGGAGTCATCGATGCGACAGTCAAGCGAACACAGAGCCCGGCCCAGGATAGGAAGGTCTCTGGCAATCGCAGCTGCTGTGCTGTGCGGTACCGCATTCAGCCAGCCAAATCTCGCTCACGCTGGGCCGCATGGCGGTGGCGGCGGTTTCCACGGCGGTGGCGGATTCCATGGTGGCGGATTTGGCGGGTTCCATGGTGGCGGGTTCCATGGCGGCGGATTCCATCCCGGATTTGGGGGATTCCACGGCCGCGGGTTCCATGGCCGCGAATTTGGAAGGTTCCGCGGCGGCGTATTTTTCGGGCTGGGGTATCCGTACGGATATGGATGGGATTATTATCCTGACTACGGCTACGACGACGGCCAACCCAGCCCCTCGCAGATCTGGTACTACTGCTCCGATCCCGCGGGCTATTACCCGTACGTAACTCAGTGCAATACCGGCTGGCAGACGATTCCGGCTAGTTGACGCCGTCTATGCCGACGGTTCTTCCGAGAACGCCGGAGGGAGAGAAAAATCAGCCGTTTATAGGAATTGTTGCTGCAGGAAATCCAGCATCAAGCCGGTCACCTCGGCCGGACTCTCCTGCTGTACCCAATGACCGGTGTTTGGCAACAACACCTTTTTCGTCAGCCCCGGCATCGTCTCTTCCAGAGCGTCGAACGCATTGGTGTACACATCCTGCACCACCGTATCGTGCTCACCTGCGACGAAGAGAGAGGGCTGGTTGATTTTCGCGCCGCTCAAGACGGCGTTCACTTCCCAAAGGCGGTCAATATTGCGATACCAATTGAGCCCGCCTCTGAAGCCGGTGCGGCTGTACTCCTGAACGCACGAGCTCGATCAGCGGCCTGGACGCACAGAGGAGCGACAAGCCGAAATCCCGCTGTGGCAGTACGCCAACATCCGGGCGCTCGTATTGGATCTCTTGTGCGATACTCACGGAGGCAGCGCCAGCTCTGACAAGATCACTTTCGAAGCCCGGGAAGATTTCAGCGAGCGCCTGGAGGCCGCCGGCAAGCAGACCGTGTGCGTGCCGATCCTGGGGGTGCCGGCCCGCGAACCGATGGATGCCGTCAGGCGGTCGCGTTCCAACATCTCAACCCGCTCAAAGTACTTGGCCAAAGCGCCCGCCACCGACAGCCCGCCGATGCCAGCACCGACCACCACCGCACAACGACCCAAGAAACCGCTCATCTGCTAGGCTCCTGCAAGCTCGGAACCGGCAGATCACCGCACGCAGGTTACGGCAGAGTTTCAGCCTGAGGGAACCGCGTTACGTCGGTAATATAGAGATCGCGCCACAGAACATCGTGAGGACTGGCAGGTTAGGGTTAACATAGGCTGCACCTCCCTGCGTGTTGCGCGTCGAGTCCCGCACTGAGTTGCTGTTGGACGGCACCAAACTGGCGCCCGCTAGGATGACCAGGTTGCTCAACTTGACTCACACAGCGCGGCAGAACTTTGGTTGGAAGAGTTTGTGATTATCAGTACGTTCCGGTGACAGAAGACCGTCAAACCGCTCGGGAGGGCACAGATGGGTGAGTTCGCGTTGGGACAGCCGGTTTCCCGCTTCGAGGATCCGCGGCTGCTGCGCGGCGGGGGCCGCTATGTCGACGACATGGTCCTGCCGCGGATGGCGTTCGGCCATGTCCTGCGCTCGCCGCACGCCCATGCTCGCATCGGTTCGATAGGTGTGACGGCCGCCAAGGCGGCACCGGGGGTGCTCGCCGTGCTGACCGGGGCGGATTGGGAAGCATCGGGCTGGGGCGATCTGCCCTCGCCGAGCGGGCTGAGGCTGCGCGACGGCTCGCCATCCTTCCGGCCGCGCTTTCCGGCCTTGGTCAAGGACCGGGTGCGCTGGGTCGGGGATTACGTCGCCTTTGTCGTCGCCCTGACCAAGGACCAGGCGGCGGATGCGGCCGAGTTGATCGCGGTCGATTACGAGCCGCTGCCGGCGATCGTCTCGACGGCTGACGCGGTAACGCCCGGGGCGCCGCTCGTCTGGGAGGGCAGCCCGGGCAATGTCGCCTTCTTTCATCCCGAGGGCGACGCGGCGGCAACCGACGCCGCCTTTGCGGAGGCCAGGCACGTCGTCAAGCGCAGGTTTGTCATCAACCGGGTCACCGCGGCCGCGATGGAGCCGCGCGGCGCGATCGCCGACTACAACCCTGCCGAGGATCGGTGGACGATCTATACGACCTTGCAGCGCACCCACGGCTACCGTGCCGAATTGGCCAGGCAGGTGCTGAAAGTCCCGGAGAGCCGGGTGCGTGTCGTCGCCGGCGATATCGGCGGCAGCTTTGGCATGAAATCGGCGATCTACAACGAGGTGGCGCTGGTATTGCTCGGCTCGAAGACGGCCGGCCGGCCGGTCAAATGGACGAGCACCCGCTCCGAGGCGTTCCTCGGCGACGCACAAGCGCGCGACAACGTCACCGAGGCCGAGCTGGCGCTCGATCACGACGGCAGGTTTCTCGGCCTTAGAGTGCGTACGATCGCGGCGGTCGGCGCCTATCCGCAGGCCGGTTCCAACGCCTTTGTCGCCAATCTCGGGACCCTGGCGGGCGTCTACCGCACTCCGGCAGTACGTGCCGAGGTGACCGCGGTCTACACCAATACCAACCCGGTGCGGGCCTATCGCGGCAATGGCCGGCCCGAGGCCGCCTATGTGATCGAGCGCATGGTCGACGAGGCCGCCGCCGAGCTCGGCATCGACGGAATCGAATTGCGCCGGCGCAACATGATCCCGCCCGAGGCGATGCCTTTTAAATCAGGGCTGACCTTCACCTATGATTGCGGCGAGTTCGCCAAGAACCTCGACATGGCATTGAAGCTCGCCGATGCCGATGGCTTCGAGCATCGCCGCACCGCGGCGCGCGCCCGCGGCAAACTGCGCGGGATCGGCCTCTCCAACACGATCGAGCGCGCCGCGGCGGGCGGCTTCGAGGCGGCCGAGATCCGCTTCGACCGCGGCGGCACGGTGAGCCTGGTGTCAGGCTCGATCACCCAGGGCCAGGGTCACGAGACTGTCTACAAGCAATTGCTCTGCGACCGCCTCGGTATCCACCCCGACCAAGTGCATTACATCCAGGGCGACACCGAAAAGGTCGCGAATGGCGAAGGTACGGGCGGCTCGCGCTCGGCGGCCCTCGGCGGCTCGGCGGTCTATCTCGCGACCGAGAAGATCGTCACCAAGGCGACGGCGATTGCCGCCCACCTGCTCGGCGCCGCAGCGAGCGAGATCAATTTTGCCGACGGCCTCTTCACGGCACCGCGCTCGAACCGCGCGCTGACGATCGGCGAGATCGCGACCGAGTCGTTCAACCCTCCGAACCTGCCCGACGATATGGAGCCGGGGCTGATCGCCGGTGCCACCTTCACCTCGAAGCAGCAGAATTTCCCGAATGGCTGCCACATCTGCGAGCTCGAAATCGACGCGGACACCGGCGAGGTTGAGATCCTGCGCTACAGCGTCGTCGACGATGTCGGCACGGTGATGAACCCGCTGCTGCTCGAAGGCCAGATCTCCGGCGGCATCGTCCAGGGCGTCGGCCAGGTGCTGATGGAGGACATCCGCTTCGACCCGGCTTCGGGCCAGCTCTTGACCGGGTCGTTCATGGATTACGCAATGCCACGCGCGGGTGACCTTTCGGCGATCGAGTGCGAAAACAACCCGGTGCCGACCAAAACGAACCCGCTGGGCGTCAAGGGCGCCGGCGAAGCCGGCAATGTCGGCGCCTTGCCTGCCGTCGGCAACGCGCTGGTCGACGCCCTCTCCCCGCTCGGCATCCGTCACGTCGAAATGCCGGCGACCCCAGAGCGCATCTGGCGCGCGATCCGGAGTCATCAGACATTCTAATGAAATTCGGTTGATTGAGTTGCCGTTTTGTTCTATGCGTCTGTCCCCAATTTTGGGGAGTGCAGTGTCACCCAATTTCCGAGACCATGCGTCGATCGCATCCACGCGGCCCATCGAGCCGGGGCGTTACAGTCGATATCGACGGCGCGATGCTCGGGCCTGATTGTGTCCTCATCCAGCGGACGCCGGAGGGGTATCGCTGTGTAACCCAGGACGAGGCCGCGGCGATACAAGCTCTCGTGGTTGCCCGAGTGGACGATCCGGATTGGCTGTTCCGGCAATGCCACCGGATCACTAAGGCCCTGGCCGACCAGAATATAGCGCTCGCCCAGATCTACGGTATGGGTATCCCGATACCGGAGCTTGACAGGCGGGAGTTAGCAAAGCTGGCAAGCACTGCGCAGTTCATCAAAGCCAATTTCAATCCCGAACAGGCCCGCGACACGCACGGGCGCTGGACCGAAGAGGCCAGCATCCCGGCAAATATGACGCAGGCACCCCCTACAACGAACCCACAGTCTCGCGACCCTAAACTCACGCCGGGAGCTACGGACGATGCAGAATCTCAGTTGGCAGCGGACAACCAACGCGAGAATAAAATGGTGAGAGACATCGTCGTTCAGTTGCGGCTGAGTCCAGAGCAGCGACAAAAACTTCATAGGGCTATATCCGGACAAGGGTACACCTATCAGGAAATTTTGATGGAAGCTAAGGAAATGTTCGATAAATAAATGAAATCTCTTAAGGCCAAGCAATGAAACAAATCAGAGACCTATTCGCACCGCTTGTCGGGCAGTTGGTCTGGCAAGTGCGGAGGGGGGTTGGGAGCTTCCTTACCCTGGAGTTTGGAACGCCGCACCTCTCCATCAAAGAGCCGATTGCCGCGAGCCCCGATAGCCCACCGAGGGTGCGGCGAAACCTGAAGCGACGCGGAGTTTACGTAACTGGAGACTGGCACCTGTGGGTCCAATATGGCGACTGGACGCTTTCGACCTCCGACGGCATTCTGAACAGCGAGGATCCCCCAGGCTCACCGTTGGATGAATGTCTTCGCGATCTAGATGGCCAGAGACTTGTCTCCGTTGATCGCGGCAATATAGAGGGCTCTTGCGCGTTCAAGTTCGATCTTGGCGGGATTTTGGAAATATGGCCATCAACCGAAATACCTGATGACCAATGGGGTCTCTATAATTGGAATGGTGGCATCATAACCTGCGGAAGCACCGGGGTGTTGGCCTTTGACAAGGCCGACCCAGATGGACGAATTTTTAAAAAACTTTACTGAGTCTCGCCCGTCAAAATCCAACGCGGGCTGAACACGCTGCCAGCAATTCACGCAAGAGAAAGAACCTAGCCCGCGACGGTGCTAAACGG
>Ga0137359_10000253_pt1 | contig 40376 bp, 53 predicted proteins | sample Mad1_40_16metaG_FD_108281 | JGI IMG/M metagenome (GOLD analysis project Ga0137359, IMG submission 108281) | Vadose zone soil microbial communities from Angelo Coast Range Reserve, California, USA - Mad1_40_16 metaG | ecosystem: Environmental > Terrestrial > Soil > Vadose zone | place: USA... | reverse complement strand
GACGAAGACTCGGCAAAAATACCTGATGTTTCAATTGTCGAGGCATCAGCAGAATTGTTGTATGGTCTTGTCCATCAACGTTACGTGCTTACAAGAGCTGGCCTCCACGCAATGGTCAGTGAACCCAGGGAACCGCTATCACGATCGATTCTGAACACAAAGTTTTCCAGGCGGAAAAGTATGAAGCAGGTGTTTTTGGCTCGTGCCCGCGCGTTTACTGCATGGGCTGCAATGTCGTCCCATGTGGACGGTCGGATCTTCCGGGGTTAGACACTGTGAAGTTATTTTGTCCAAACTGTAACGACATCTACGTTCCCGCAAGTAGTCGCTTCCAAGGCGTTGACGGTCTGTCTCTCCCGCATCAACTAACTTACGTGCGTTGTCTTCTGATCAATCTGTTTCTAGGCGCATTCTTTGGTACTACATTCGCCCATCTTTTCTTCCAGACGTATCGGGAGCTCATGCCCGCTCCCTTCTGGAAGCACCCATCCTCGTCTGGTTCTCTATCACCCTCGCTATCACCACGTAGTGTAACAGGAAGCAACTCTTCTCAACAAGCACCATTCGTCAATCCCAATCCGCATGGCGGACAAAAACGCGCTGCTGGGAAGGTATATGTACCACGGATTTACGGATTCAAGGTTAGCGAGAGAGCGAAATCTGGTCCAAGAATGCAATGGATGCGAATACGACCCGAGTCACCGGAGGAGTTAGACGAGGTTGATTGGAGAGGACGATGGATAGATGACGAAGAGGATCAGTACGACGATGGGATTGATGGGGAAGCCGAAGAGGATCGGCGCATGGAGGATTTCGATCCGGTGCGTCATGCTCTTTCCACGGGGCCCTGCAGATACATTCACATGCCGCACAGGATCATGCAGACGACGACGACGACGACGATGAGGAGGAAGAGGAAGAGGAGGAGGATGCGAAGGCAGCGGCTTCTCGAGGAGGTCGACGTCATGTTATGGCGACTGATCAACCATTAGTGCGAACGATGGTGACAGGTTCAGATTTCAATACTCGCCACTCGAATTCACGAGGACCGGTGGTGGGTCAACTAATATCGGTTTAGGTTACATTTTTTTTGTCAAACTAGAATACATGAGGAGCTACTTAGGAAACATCGCTGGATACCAGTCATTTTCATTTGGTTCACAGTTCACAGTAATTGGTAATTCGACCCGTGTGAACGTAAACTGTACAGTTTCAAGCCACTCGTACCACACCATAACCATCATCATACCCCTCTCCTATCTTAAGAGACACAACATGACAAGAAACGGCGAGTTATTATTTTTTATCACCTCGGGGAAATAACTCGCCGTCAATGTGTTGCAGACACCCGTCGCGGCCTCAAGCACGGCCACCCCACCACCCAAATTCCAAAGGCTACGCGCCCGAGTCACCGCAAGGGCATTCTATCCGCCAAGACTAAGCTCGTCCGGTCGATTGTTCGGGAAGTTGTAGGGTTCTCACCATATGAGCGCCGAGTTATGGAGCTGTTGAGGAATTCAAAGGTGCGTTGATGCGCTAGACGAACAGCCCATTAATGGTTACGCTCTCCCGCAGGATAAGAAGGCCCGGAAGCTCACCAAAAAACGGGTATGTTTTGAAGCATATGTATACTGCTACGCCTTGTTCCTCAAGCATTGCATATAGCTCGGGACCCTCCTGCGTTCGAAACGCAAATTGGAAGAGCTTAGCACCATTATTCAGGAGAGCAGGAGGGCGCACTAAGTTGGTGGCGCCAGCCCATGCTCTGCTTTCTCATCAACTAGTCCATTCTCATCTCATAGATGATTATGTACACCTACGATGTGCGAGTGAATGCGTCCTCATTTGTGATTCATGTCCAATGAGTTTGAAGTCAATGTTCGCTACGCGTCCGACGCTATCTCACTTCTCAACCTGTTTTGAGGTTGTTGGACTAAGAAATGTCCAAATACGATGAAGAACATACATTGTGTCGCACTAGCCCGCGTTCGGGTTCGGGAAACGAGTGGGGACTCACGCTACCTTTACTAATAGTCCACGTGAGGGTCGCTTGACTCCTCCCAGCGACGACCGCATTCTATGAACCAACTCACATCGTGGCAGCAGTTATGGGACCGTGCACAGCCCATGCTTGGCAATGCCGAACAGTCCTTAGTGGGCACAGGATCGCCTGCATCCCGTATCCTTCGTGTCGGCCAACTCGACGCGGAACTGCTCGACCTTGAGCTTGTCAATCTCCTCCGAGATCCTCTCAGCAAGGCTCTTGGCCTAGTAAACGTACCCCTAGTCTTATTCTATGCGGTGGAACTACGTTTTTGACGTGTCTATACGTAGTCAACTTTAAAGTCTCGCTTTGAGCCGGAGCTGTCACTTTTCACACAGTTAACGTTGTACAGGCTCTCAATCTGGGCAAACGGTGCATCCTATGGCGCCAAACTACAAGACCTCGAGTATACCATCGCATCGGTCGACGGCCGTAGTGTTTGTGTGTACATTTGCCCTCTTTCTGTCCCTTTTTCTTGCATTCAAGCATTCCCAAAGCCTCTAGGTTGCCTCGAAAGATTCTGCTCATCCATGGAGCCTTGACGATCGTCTTGCCTTACGTGCATACTCGTCTACGAGGGCACGCTTTATCCAGGGCCTGGCCCGATGCGCCGAGCTCGGATCACCGAAGAAAGGCTTGGGAGTTCATGACGAGATTAGAAACCACTCACGCAGCGATCGCCCTGGTGAGCTTCATCGCGTTCCTTTGGGATGGGCAGTAAGCATGGTTCGGCCACACTCGTGGATACCACACCTCTTTGCGAATTTCGTTGCAGATACCGTACTACAGTGGATAGGCTCTTAGGTATGAAGCTCGTTCCATCCCGGAGACTCATACGGCGCAATGTTAGCTACGAGTTCATGAACCGCCAGATGGTATGGCACGCATTCACGGTATGTGTGCAAAATTATCCATCCATAGTTAGTTGCTGTTGCCGGCTCAATTGTCTCATTGCGCAGGAATTTCTCGTATTTCTCCTTCCCCTCCTCCCTCATCGCAAGCTTCGCCGTCTTGCCGGGACGGTTGCGAACGTCATTTTGGACCCGCTATCTGCGGTTTCTACACTGGTTCCTGCCTCCGCATGGGCGGTATTCGGTCTTGAAGCGCGGGCCAAGCAGTGCGATGTGCAACTCAATAGACGTGGGAAGTTCGCCCACCTCCCGGAGGACGAGTGCGCAATATGTTACGAGAACGCCACGACTACACTTGGCTTTGCGGGCCCAAACAGTGCCCTGGCTTTCGCCAGCGCCATTCAGCCACAGCGTCCTGTTCCCGATCGCGTGGGGAGAGACGAGCCGCCGGCGCACCCGCTCACGACGCCGTATCGTACTTCTTGTGGACACATTTATTGCTACACATGTATCGCGGAGAAAATGCTACGCACGGCGGACGAGGGAGAAGGACCATGGGAATGCCTACGGTGCGTGGAACCCGTCATAGGTGCTGAGCGTTTCCACGTCCAGGACATGTACTGGGGAAGCGAAGGCGACGAAGGTAGTGTGTCAATGGAAGATTACGGGAGCGATTATTTCGACGAAATGGGTAGCAGCAGCTTGAGTGGTGGTATGAGTGCAGGTAGCCAAAGCTGGATCAGTGGCAGTGACGAAGGCCAATCAGACTGACGCTCGATATTAGTTGTGATTCCTTATGCTATGTACTCATGTCCGCCAATGTGCCAGGTGCCAATGATAGATGGACCTACATCCATTGTGTATGCGTATACATCACTACGAGCCAAAGATCTCACGCATGAGATGTTGAAGGACAGGGGGATCTGCCTTCGCCAAGTACCGAGTCTGCATTATCTGTGTTCCCCCGCATGCAACCTCCGCTTCCCGCAAGCGTTCTGCGATATAGGACGAGAGCCGGATGGTGCGGACTGGATCTGTGTCGTAGACCTAACATATGGCCGATAAGCAAACGTGAATCAGTAGACCACATTACAACAGCGTACTATTTTCCGGCGGTTATATTCGGGGGTGTCCTCGGAGCCATTGAAGAAAGAAGGCGCAGGCTGGTCCCAATATGCCGTCAGGATGGTTCTGCAGGATCTGCTCTCAGTAATCAGGGAGAACACAGAAGCAACGATATTTACGCTTCCTCTCCAGATTCATTTTCTTTCTGTCTCTGTACTTCTTTTAATTCGGCAAAGACGTCTGTCCAAAGGTCGAAGACTTCGGTTGAAAGTCGTTCTAGAACCTCAGGCCTTCCAGTGGAGACCAGGGCCGCGAGACCCATGGCGTAGAGCTTGCGGTGCCGTGGCTCAGATACATTGTCAAACTGTAAAAATGTCATGAGATATAAATTTAAGAATCTAGGGAGCACTCACGCGTTGCCGCCATTGATCCAGTAACCCCTCCCACAGTTCTGTCCCAGATTTTCCTAATCTCTCGGCTGCAGCACTCATATGCATGAGGAATACCCTGGAATCAGACACAGCGAGCCGAGCCATGATCTCTATGTGGCGGGTAAGGATAAACACATCTGCCTAGTTTTCCAAGTTAGCTTGTCCATGATGTAGACACTGGAGAGGGAGACCTTGTCTTCTACGATTGTCGCTATCAACAAAGAGAACAAGCCAGTCGAATGAAGCATCTCTGAGTAAGTTGAAGGATGAGCCAACTGAAGTAATAACGCAAGTGCATCCAGCAAAGGTCTTGTATGATTCACGCTTGCATCCATTAAAGGTCGTTGGAGTACGGGAAAGAGCTGGGAAGCATAACTCTGTGCTCGAGGCGTGAGCAAGTAGTCGAGTCGGTACATATGTGATCGCCCAACAAACCTGCAGGACAGTATTGGCGTCGAGTAAAAGATAGCCTTCCAAAATGTCCGTGGTGCTGCCCAATACACCCCAGTTGTCGGCGAGCAGGCTTATTACCTTCGGAAACAAGTCCAACAAACTCGAGTCACCGTTTGGGTTTCCCAGCACGGCTGTGCTTCGGAGAGCAGTGACCCATAAATGGAGCGCATCTGTTTCCAATTCCGTCGCGAACTAACGCTCGTTAGTGAAAAAGGAGCCAACACGAAATCCACGACACCCACAGCAGGAGATAAACATTCTTGAAGAAGGGGTACCACTATGGAAGCAAGGGGAGTCGACTGCTCCCCAATAGCCTATATTGGATGAATTAGAGGTAGTAGTTGCACATATAATCGAACCAACGGTAAGTAGAACGGTCATCATCCGCAAGAGTGTTATCTTGAAGTGTGATTCTCCCCCGGCGGAAAGCCCTGTCAAGTTGTCATCAGCTAGTGGTTGTATCGTCAAGATTGTTCAGGACTTACATAATTGCGGAAACGCTGAAGAGATGAGAGAGACAGAGGGTGTAATCTGAATGAGGTTGAGAGGAAGGACTGCAAACGTAGAGTGAGCAGGGTACCTCTGCTGCCGACCTGCCAATAATCGTATTCAAACACGCCGCTAGTTTGTTCTTTGTCTCGATCGTATCAACTTGGTCGATTAATTGAAGAAGCTCTGTCACGGCAGGGGCCAAGAAAGGGCGGAAAACGTCCAGATCGAAGAGGTCCGCCTGGCGGGCGTAAATAAATGTGTTAGTGTGAGATGCCTTGTGTTATCTGCGTCGGGACTCACATCAACACATTGCTGTAGGGCAGTTGCGGTGGTCAATCTAACCACTTCCGTCCCCGTGCCTTTTGCTGTTAGTAGATGAAGAATGATCTGCCATATTCGAGGGTCGGTTGGGGGATAGCAGTCTTCGGAGACCCATCGCCCAATTAGCCAGACAATTCTTCTTTTGATGATGAGATAGCTATGCGGGAGGCGCCTGTTAGCTTTGCTACAGTACGTGGTCTGTTACAACGCACTCTTCACTACTGTCTTCTGCTTCGCGTTTGGCAACCTCTATCCACGAAGACAAATCAATGTCGTCTCTCAAACGGTGGGCGCATCGTCCAACCGCGCAGTATACAGCTTCTTTTTGTAGAATGTCTTGCAGTCCCAAAGGCGGTTGTTCTTCCACGGATGGTCAATGAAAGCGGCTGACGTGTTTGAAGCGGAGTAGATTCTTACCATTGACATTGTTGAATGCTTTTACCAGTAGTGGGATAACGAAATCGCGATATTGGTTTGCGAAAGTCATGAGAACTCGTTCCGCACACGGCTACCAAAAGTCTGAGAAATGTAAGGACGAGCGGCAATATGACCTTACCCGTATTTCAAACTGCCATTGCTCGTCGTCCTTATCCTCGGTATTAACCCACTCTTCTGGGTTTGCCATCCAGCCCTCTAGGTCGTTCGGATTAAGCGGCATGAAGCGAGTGACTAAGAACGTAACAGCAGTCTCGACGAAATCCTGAGGAAGGGCTGACGGCGCGTCAATTAGGAACGAAAGTAGTAGGTAAGTCAGGCATTCACTTGAACTATGTTCGGCCTTTGCTTTCCGTGCTGGAGACCATTGAGCGAGACTCTCCTTGAACAGTACCATCCCGGGCACAAGAATGCGGAGTGGAAACACGGCAGTTTCGGAGTCTAGGGGACGTAAGCGACCTTGATTGAGAGCAAAATTCCGCCTACACACCCTCAATGGGTTCGGCCGAGGAATTGGCTTGCACAACCTTCTCCCAGTAATATAGAATTAGTTCGTCACAGAGCGGCAATTCCACGAAACGAGGAACGTCGATGTGCTGCACCCGCCGAAAGAATTTGCCAAAAGTGCGTACGTACTTGTATAACAAATTCAAGGAATGAAGAGCAATAGGGTCGGGCTGTGGCACGGCCGAACGCAAGTTCATAAGAATGCTGATGCGGGTCTCATAGAGACCACGAAGTCGAACGGCCGAATATTGGAATACCTCTTTGAACTACAAAAGACGATAAATTCGTAGCGGAAGTCGAGAGATACGATGCACACACCCATGGCTCCATTGGGGATATAGTTGGATCACGCAACTTGGGCCAGACCCAGACTGCCATTTTCATAACAATCTTGAACAAAAGATGAGCAAACAGGAGGTCTTCAGCAACTCTACGAGAGCCAAGGTTCGAGACGGTGATTAATGGTCCTAGCCCTTGGACTAATTGAACGTATAATTCGGAAAGGGGGGCGTGAACACGGGCAATTAGCTAATACAAGGATAAGTTTGTCAAAGAAAAGGTAGCGGCTGAGGAAGGCGTACCTGACCCAAGGTCTTGACACTAGTCATCATCTTGATGTGGGATAACTCTTTCAAGACTGCGTTGAAAGCTCGAAGAGATTTGTGAAGAATACGAGAATTGCTGGGATGTGATAGCGGCGAAGAGATCCGTTGGCCGAGGTGGTGTGTAATTGGGGTCAAAATGTCTGATTCCAAAGATGCCCTAGAAGAGAATCAGCACGGACAATTAACTATCAAACCTGAGGGTCACCATTTGTGTGGAAAATCAGAACGCGCAATTTTGGCGATGATCACTTCATTGCTTTTGCCGATCTTGACCTGCAATTACCAACAAACCAGGGATGTACTGACAATGTCACTTACGACATCATCTTCTTCATCCAGGAGTGACAGACAGCGATCTCTGATTGTAGCCCTCTGCTCATCTGGAACGAGCCTAGCGTGTACAAAACCTCGGCTCGGACAAGAGCCTGGAACGATCACGCAAAGGACACTGACCTTCGCGACCGCCAATGTGTGGACACAACATTCTTTACTTGAATGATACTCAGTTGTCTGATATGGAGAGGGGCGGTTCGCTGAGCGGCAATCTGCTGAAGTAAGTCTAATGTCCCTGGTTGGGCAATTAAATGCTTCAAGCGTGCAGCAGAGGCACTCATTTCCTTCGGGTTCTGAGATGCGGCACCAGAAATGACAGCATATACTTCCTGTATGGACGCATGCTGGGCAACTTGGGTTGGGTTGCCAGTCATGAGTTGAGATAATGAAAGACACATCAACAACTATAAATAACGCGCTCGCGTATTCAGTTCAGACAATGACTTCTTTGCAGGAACTTGAATACGTCGATGATTCAGAACCGGAGAGAAAACGGATCAGGCTCCAAACCAAAAAACGAACCCGCCAGAAACACTCTCCGAGTCTAACCACAAGTCAGTCGAAACTTTCTCTCTCTTTCTCTAGAAGATTGACTCAGGTAGACCCTCCCGCGGCTGACCCTCCAGCTGACCCTCCCGCAGCTGACTCCTCTGCACAGACCCTAGCAAGGAGTTATGCCGCCCCCGCGTCCCCACCACAGTTCACCTTGTGCACCAGCGACACCGGCGCACAAGAGGTGTCTTTAGAGCCAAGTCTCATGGCCTCCATGGAACGCTTTGCGTACCACCAGGTCCGCGCCAAGACCGAACCCGCCACTTCTCACACAGAACGTTACAAGTCGGCGTCGATGCCACAAACTCGCGATGGCAAAACCGAGAGGCTCTGTCAAAGAGCGAAATCTCTCCCATTCCCAGATCATGACATCACGAAACTTGACGTTAGTCGTCTCCTCACATGTCTGTCCTGTGAGGCTCGGTGGACCGTTCACAAAGGCGCTTCCACTAAGCTGTCTCACTTGGTAGCCTGTTCGCGAAAGAAAGGCATAAGTCCAAGCACACTGAAGGCACTTATCGACAAGGAGAATCTCAAACTACAAGACGCGAATACAAAAGACGAAACAACACCGCCTTCTTCTAATCCCGCAACTGCTGCCCCTCAGACTTACATGGAAGTTGTGGTGGCAAATGCGCTGCCGAAAAAAAGGCAAAGACGGCCAGATGCAACAGGCACTCTTCAACCTATTAGCCAGACGAAAGCAGCTATCTTAGATAGAGCGAAGGCTCTGCTCGGGACTCGCGAAATAGCGCCTCGTGACGCACCTGGACCCGAACTTACCCAAACTTTCGGCCGGAGCAAGTTAGCAAGTGAACACGTATATATGGCAGATACCGACCCAGTCGTAACCTACCTCTCCGGGGAGTCTGTCTTATCTTCGAAACTGGACCTTCTCAGGTCAATGGCAGGAGCTTAGCCATGGCACTGTGACTTCTGCACGCTAATCTAAAAGTGACTTAGATACAGGAGTGTATTCAATAGCTTATCAAAGCTTCGAATGCTCAAGTGGGTCCACGCGCTCGTCAGCGACCATCCTCTTGCGCGAGTACATATACACCGAATAAATACTAAGACCACGAGACAATTCGAATAAGAATGTGCCAGTGTTTTCTTCCGGAGGCGTGTGGACTTAGAGAATAATGTAGTAGCTGGGTTTTAAGTCCCTATTGAACGAAAAGGCACACATACATTATTAGAACTAGAACCTGTTGAAGGCATGCGGCCCGACACAACCCAGCGTATGTAGCTTTCAGTAATAGCAAATCACAAAGCAACCTCAGAGAGCCCGGCGACCTCGATCAAACCACCGACCAAATGGAGGCTGCCTGTGACGAGAACTTCCATTGGTCTGCCACTGCTAGAATCATCCCTGACTACACGGACAGCGTGTTCAATGGACGGCAAAACGTGGACGTTCTCCTTCGGAAAGGTAGGTAATAACGATGTCCATGCCGCGGCCAACTCCTGTTGTGTTTTCAATTGTGCCAGGTCCTCTTCAGGGATAGACATGGATGTCAAATCTGAAAGATCGGAGAATGTCGGCTATTTTAACAATAGGAGAACCATATCTCATCTCACCGCCTTTAAAGCGACCGTCGGCATACGTGACGTTCGTACAGAACACGACTTTATCAAAGAAAACATCAGGTGACTCGTTAGAACCATGTAACTGAAGTTGTGCCGCGATCGTTTCCAGTGCGACCTTCAGGAGCGACTGTCCAGATCGCCCATGGGTGCAATTGAATATGAGGAAACGAGGTGAATTCCTCCTGACAATGGGTGAGCCTGAACAGCACACCACAAGAGGCACTCTCACCTAACCGCTTCTGCATTTAACACTACCTTGGGGCTAACAAACCACTTCATGCAGCAAACAAGACTCTCCACCGTATGAGCACCATCAAGAAACCACACTGTTGATGAAAACTTGGGGTCGGTGACAGTCTGACACCTTCCCGGCCACTTCGCGCTTTTCAAACCCTCTATGAAGGAGCTTGGGAGAGGTGTTTGACGATAGGTTTGTTCCTTCAATTGCAAGAATTTTCGAGAAAGCGACACAGCAAGTTCTGCATTCGTAATCTGATGTTCTCCTTCTAGACCTGTGTCGCAGTCAGACCAAGTTAACATGAATGCAGAGTTACTGAAAGCAACCTAGTGGAATCTCCGCCATTTCGGGTGTTGAGGGTACGACGATGAACTCGGATGCCTGCGCCTTAATAAGAGGCTTGACCTCGCTGATGGAAGTATCCAACCTTTAATTCCACACTTCGTTGCTGCAATACACCCATCCCTTCTCTTGGTTGGTCTACAGTTACCGCCGGAACGCCTTCCTAAGCAGGTTCATTTGCAAAACATAGTGAGATATAGTGGCTGGAGAACGGACCTTGAAAATCCCACCCTTCTGCCAGGCGATCTCTGCAACCGTCTTCCCTAGTACACCGACGTGGTCTATACCGAGAGACGATATACCGGTAACGACGGGGCGAGGAATGATATTGGTACAATCGTACGTGCCACCAACACCAACTTCTAGTATTGTAGCATCGACCTATTTCAATGTATAAAGTGAACAAAATTGGGCAGCGGTTCGCTGTAATTATAATTCAAACCTTCAGAGTCAAGAACGCGTGAAACGCCACAAGCGTGATAAATCTGAAATACATTGGTTTCGGTTTTGTGGTCGTTGGAAGCTTCCAGTGTGTCCATAAATCAATAAGATGAATATATTCCCACTGCAGAGAGAACCGACTTGGTGTTTTTCTTCTAGGCGAGCCCAGACATCAAAGAAGAAATCTGCAAACAATTCCTCTGATATGGGAACACCATTGACACGAATTCGCTCCCGCACTGCAACGAGATGCGGCGAGGTGTACAAACCTACGCCAAGGCTACGTATCAGGGACCACGGTTCCAGTCAGTGTAAATCCAACGCGCCAATTTTCCACTCTGGCCTAGTGCGACGAAGAATGGAGTCCACGAAAGCGCAGGTAGAACCTTTACCCTTGGTGCCAGTGACGTGAATGACATTGAGAGAGTTGAGATCTTCTCGCTGGCACATATACAGACCTACAACGCATAATCACGGACAAGAATCTCACCTTGTAGCCTATTCTTTCCAAATATTCAATCATCTCCGGAATATTAGACTGTCCGCCCGATGCCTTGGCAGCTTCCAGAGTTGCAGCATTAGATTGGAGAGTGTTCAAGAGATCGATAGCATCCCTATAAGACCTGCCCGACATTGTACGATGCTGCAAACTGATGCTAAAGTAGCGTCCAGGATTCCTGCGCGCGAAGGGTATCAGGAAACGACGCAATCGCATTTTTGTTTGTTGTGGTTGTGGCTTTCGGTTCGTTTCTCGTTACGTGATGATAGCGCACCATTGAACAACATGCGCTCAGACAGAAAGCAGTATCAATACCCTCTGAGAGACACAGGAGGCGGTGGATCCAAGACATCACTTACCAAGCATTTACTCCAGACTTTGACAGACGACTCAAATCCCATCACGCACTCAGATATTGGATTGCGCTCTGGCCAGTTTTTCGCATAACGTGCTAGGTGCGAAACCCCTGACACTCGATGCTTGGTAGATCACGTCGTATCGCTCGCTACTGGTCACCAGAAGCCAGACGGTAATAGTCATCGGCGAGCGTATGCGAAGGAGCGTAATGCAAAGCTCAGGGATCAAAGAGAAAAGGCAATGTCGGGTGTCTTGAGCAACACAAAAATCTACATCAATGGATACCTACGAGGCACAACTGATATTGAAATGAAGAGCGTTATCGCAGAGGCTGGTGGACAAATTTTGTTCGTCTAAGACTACGACACATGGCACAACCCAACCCCCTAATAATGCAACAGGCAATCGGCTTCTGGCGCGACGCATATTGTCTCGTCGCAGCCACTAAGTGCAAGTAGGACACAAAAGCTGGGGACGAAGCGATACGTTGTTAAACCTGAATGGGTGATGGACAGCATCTCGGCTGGGAGACGGTTGGGAGAAGATGTGTATAAATTGACACGTGGTGTGACCGCCTGCCTGTAATACAACTCCCTTCCCTCCCTCTTGACTTTGGCCTTTCTTATGCATCTCTTGTTTACTCCTAATCATGTGCAACTAATTACCGCCTGCTATCCACCTTCCGCCTCTCTCTTAACTTCCGGACCAGACTATCACCCAAATCCACAAGAACTTTCCCGGTTAACATATTATGCCGCTAACAAACCCGGAAAGATCAACAAACTGAACAGTGAACTCGAGAAAAGGATCAAGGTCGAATGCCGGAAGGCACACTCGAACAGCCCTCGTTCTCGGGCGTGAGTCGCCGCTGTTTCGCTTGGCGTACATTGTAGCCAGACTGATATCTCAGTTCTCTCCTCATTTCATTGTCAATATTTAAAGCCCTTGCTACCGAGTGTCGACGTGACATCTCACTTCTAACTCCTTCACTTCTCGCTTCTGTCGGCGCTGTGCTCTCCACCTTCCCTTCAGATATTGAAGTTTCTGCCAAGGCAGCCAACCTAGTGAGCCCTGCTTTAGAGATCCGTCGAGTAGGCAGCTAATGATTTTTCGTAGTTCAAGGCCTGGACGACCTTTACCGACGGACGGTCAGTTGGCGTAGACCAGACGGTGACTAACGACTATTTGTCCGTTCTCGAACACTTTTGCCGGATGAGCAGAGCAGTCTCATCCTCGGGTGATCCGGAGTTCACGAATAGGTTCGTTTTGGAAATCTGGGAATTGTCTTTCTCTCCTCAATTCAGTTGGTGCTCATAGGACAAGACTGGTCGGCCTTGCTGCGCTCACTGGCGTGGTGACGTCAGAGGCTCTGTATAGCTCTTCTACTTTCAAAAGTCAGGTCTCCGTTCTTGTGCCAGCCCTTCTGGGCAGTCTTCAAGAAGTGGAAGTATCCGTATTAGAAGACGAGTCTGTGCAACTTTCAGTTTTATTCTCTACCTGTTCCTCATCTTGCGATTCGTATAGGTCTGCAGATCTGAGGCAGAAGCCCCTGTCGCCATATTTGGACGAGTTTCGGACGCGTCCCGTGGTCGAGAGGCGTGCAGCATCAATCCACTTGCACATCGACGGTGAACGGGGACCATCCAGGATTGATGTCTCGAATGCATGCCTTCGTACACTCTCTTATCTATTCGATCACTCCAGTGGGAGCCAGGTTGCCTTCGTCATACAGGCTGCGATGACTAGCTTAGACGAAATCAAAGGGTGGGACAAAGTAGATCATTGCCGCTGGTTCGCAGGGAAGGCAACTGAGTGGACGCCATATCAATTCCGCGACGCCATTCCTACCCAATTGATCGAACGTCTGAAACGGGAGCAAGACGTCCCTACGACGACTGCCCTTCATATTGCTCTCGCCGCGATGATCACTACTGTCTTCACGTCTCCTACACCCCTCGTAATGTCTACCTCCGACGTCATTTCGAATCTGATAACCCTCGTTCTCCGCAGAGCCGCTATCAATCCATCTGACTCCCTACTCCTAGCTTTGACCGAATGCATTGGGGCATTAGGCACCCACGTGTATTACGCGGACCAGATTCATGACCTTGCCGGCGAACTCATAAGTCGACTAGTTACAACAGACGCAACCGGTCTTACTGGGCAGGTCTCCAGTGACAAAAGTCGAAGCCAAGCACTTCGCGCTCTCATTGCGGGACTCATTGGGCTTATGCGCACTCCTACGCGAAGAGTTGATCATCGCCTGGATGGAGATGCTCTAGGATTGGAACAAGAAGCTTCGTCCAACGGCCAAAAGCTGGCAGATTCAGCGAATGTCGTCGGCGCCGATGAACCTTCGCGCGCTTCTTATGAACGCGCGGACGGCGAGGCTCACCTGACAAACAGGGCAAAGATATCACCGGAAACTTGGCAGGACACTTTGAACTTCATCTGCGATGCAGATTTCTCTGTACGGGCGGATTACGCCAATGCTTTACTCGTCTATCTGGAGACAGAGATCTCAACGCGGGGGGAATATATGAATGGAGATGTGGTGAGGCGCCATCGACCGTTGGTTGTAAGCCAAATCCAGCAAGCTGGCAATATGATTTCTGTGCTCCATGGAGATGAATTGACTCGATTTCTCCATGCCACCCACGTCTATTTGAGAATCTTGGCTACGTCTTCAGTTTTTCATGACTCTGCACGTACCCCATCCTCCGCTCGCTCTACGATACACGAAGATCCTGCGGCTATCAATGTAATTCCTGCGACTCCTGGCGCGTCTCATGAAGCTGTTGGTGATACCGAGGATCGCAGTTCTCCGTCGCGATCGCAGCATGGCAGGCTATCACTGTCGCTTCCCGCCAGAACCCGAAAGCACTCCCTTGCGAGGCGTATGATCTCGCGACTTCCTTCCCGCATTACACCGACTTCTCCTCCGCTGGCAACGGCTTCTGACTACCGTAACATCGCCTCTATTTTGTCAAGGATCCACGAACATCTCCCCGTACGCGGGTTGCTCACCGGCGTACCGTTCCTTGTTGCTCTGTCCTCAGTCACGCACATGGATGGCTCTACCGATTCTGGATCTCTGGGAAGGGTATGGATGATTAGGGAGGTGGTTTCAAGGATCTGGCACATCCTTGGGAGGATGTGGGACTGCAGGGAGCTGATAGAGCTGGCCGAGAAGGTAAGAGTTCCCCTTTCTCTTCCCCGACTCTGATTTTATTCTGTTCTCAGGCACTCTTGTCTATGCCAATCCCGTCGTATCTCCCTACTGAGGCTGGGCAAGCACTAGGTCGGCTCACTGAACCAGAGACACCCGTCCAGATCTCGCCCAGCAACCAAGCAGATGGCACAGATGGCGTCTGGTCGGGTGTAGACCCTGAAGTGGCTCTCAATCTACTGGCCTCGAGCAAGAATGCACTCGATGCTACAGGGATGGACCGTGAAGCGCTTCAGAAACGCCTCTCAACACCATGGACCGCTGAGTCAGCCCTCAAAGACTGTGAGTCCCAAGAGCGGCATTGCTGAACGCGGTCGCTTATTGTTTCGCTATTTATAGCTATGGAGCCACAGTCAAGCTACGATCCCTTGCGGCGCGATGGCATATCTCCCCACCTAAGACTTGCGCCAGCGTTAATGCACATCGAAAACATCTCCCTTCAAAGTCTAGCTCGCTCGACGAGGGGCGTAGGAGTCACCGATTTGCGAGACGCTCTCGAGGGCCGGAGTAGCATGTCCAATCCAGCTTTGGTCAACAAAGCACCCTCCTTGTCGACCCTCGATCACACATCCACGCACGCTGACGGTTCCGTGAACAAAGTGAAGCCGATGCGGTCCAGGTCACAAAAGTCCAAGGCCGTTGGGGGTCCCAGTGAGGTCCGCGAGATGCTTAGCAAGCTTCACATCGGGAAATCCAGTAATGGTAGTAACTTGCTCAGAGCGTCCTTCCCCAGTTTGCAAAGACAAGAACCACGGTCAGTCCGGCTATCGAACAGCCAGTTGTTGAAGGATGTTGACGTGTTTGTCCCTCCAGCAAACCTTCGGCTTTGGTGCCCCCTTACAAGTCTTAGGGGGCCTGAAACTTCGCCACCCTGCGGTTAGTAGACTTTCAGCATGACGTGCTACTTATTTAGTTTTACTTGGGCCAGGCTCTCTTTGCATGGTTTACCTTCACTTTTCCTCTCGTTCAATGCTATAAACATTTATAACCGTCACAATAAGTTACTGCGGTCTATTAAACGACTGCTTGCGTGCACCTTCTTCCTTCTCCCGCCAGTAAACCAGCTCAGTTTGCGCCCTCGAATGATTTGGAGCTGCACGGAAGGCGCGCTATCAGGCCAATCAGTTTGAAACCCAGGTAAGTAGGCGTCTGGTTGAACACATACTGTTAAACCCTGTAGGAGTTGCTCGTACACCGCTGATCGAGCCCTCGCTCTAGCCAACGCTTCGGAGATTTTGTCAGTGTGCGTCTCGATCAATTTGGTGAGTTCCTGTCGGAGACGGAGCAAACTGGATGGGACATTCAACGCTGGCACACATTGGAGATAAAATGCTCTTACTTTGAAAAGATCATGGTTTCCTCATTCTGCTCGGTCAACATTACAAGGCAAAGAAACAGTTCCACATATCGTTTGCAGATCTACGCGCCAGTTCAGTTCCTACGTGACACCAAAAGTCACTTTTTCTCACGTACGGTGGCAATGGTGGCGTCGCTTGTGGTTGTCGCGCGACGAAAGTAGCCTCCTGCAGCCCCATCGGCAACATTTTTGAGACCCTCGATTTGGACCGTCATCGTATTCTGGAAGAGTGGCCACATCTGCAAACGAAGGCCAAAAAGGAACGTTTCCAACGGATGACAGCCGCGTTTCTGAACCTCACTCATGACCTCTTCAGTGAGCCGAATCATCACAAGGAGAGGGATCACAGGTGGCAGAGGTTCCAATGCAGATTGCGCGAAAGCCTGCACTTGTTAGCATACATTTCAGTGCCCGACAGTAGGAGCAAAAACCTTTGTGTGATCCAAGGCAGGGTCCATGATTTGCTTCCAGATGGCATTCAAAGCGGACAGATCTTTAGAGTGTAGGGACGACGGACGTAGACCCTCGCTGCTAAATACGCTATCGGCCCGCTGCTTCGCAGTTTCCGGAACAACGTCCGTGGCAGGGTTAGAAAGCACGTCATCACCAGGCAAAGTTGCTGAAAGCGAAGTGGGTGAAAACAGGTGGCTACTAACAACTTGTGGCGTGTCAGCAGGCGGCAAGCTTGATTCTTCGGGTGCGAAGAAGGTTGTGACAAAGACATATTCCGAGGTTCCATTGTCCATCAAGACCAGAAGAGCAGATCGAAGGAGGGCCTCCACGTCTTCTTTCTGTTACGCGGAAGAGGGGGAAGAAGGTCAGAATATCCAATGGTAGTACATATAGCCCTTAGAATAAGTACATAGGATTTGTCATCGGCCATGTATGCCATTGTGGCACTAGGTCCCTCAATCCGAGCGTAGCTTAATCGTTTGAGGTAGGCTTCTGTTTGCCTTTCTGGACCTTCAAGCCCGGATACCAATCCAGGGTCTTTCTCAGTGGTTCTTCCCTACACGATATGCCTCAGCGGATGAAAGCCGGAATCGGACGAAGCACACCGACCTTGATCCATTTCAGGCTCCTCATATACCGGCGAAAGCCGGTCTCATAATACGTGCGTGCGGTCGCGACATAAGCCTTTTGCAATTCCGTGGCCACGTTTGCAGCATGTCGCATTAAAAACGCGTATAGAGGACGGTACTTGAGAAACACGGTCGTTTGCACTACATGCATGTTCGTGGTCATGCTGGCACGGATAGGCTGCAGGAGAGCGAGGAAAAATACGCGTAGTTTTGTAGCCGCCTGCGAGACCATCCTGTCTCGTTAGAGTTAGGGTTGAGATCACTAAACCAAGACCATACCACGATCCGCAAACCCTCCGCGACTTCGCCTAAATCCCGAGCGGCACGCACACGCCCGCGCACCTTGAGCACCTCAAGCCGCAATTCAAAGTCTGCAATAGCAGGGATCCACGACTCGCCAACGTCCGTGTCAAGTACTGTGTTGATGACATCGGGGGGAAGCGTGACATCAGAAATGAGGCTCGCCAATGGCTTCTCAATTTTCTATGATAGACATCGCTCGAATTAGAATCAAACAGGCGAGTTGAGGTGGGCACAGGGAAAAAACACGTACTCTACGACTCTTCAGTCTGCCTTCGATGTTCCGACTGCGCGATTGCAGGTCAGATATTTGCCCTGAAACGGCGGAGAGGTCCCTCTGAAAAGTAGAAAGAAAGGATTCAAGAGAGTCAAGCGATCCCACACTCGTCTGCAGCTTGTGAGCCTATGGAAAGCCCTACGAGTAACATACACACCTGGACCTGGTCATGAAGTTCGACGAATTCTTTAGCCCGGCTGCGAACTGGTGAATGTGCTCGGAAGCTGAGAAAGCAAACGAAGGATAAGTGTGCTTACACGAAACAGTGTTCGATGAGTTTATGGGATTCTCCACGACATGTACGCTGAGCTCTTTCAGCATGAGTTTTTGAGCGAGAATGAAGAGAAGAGTCACTAGTCACTAGTCACTACCATGCACATCACTGCCACTGCCAAAACCAAAGTATGTGACACTGCGTAACGTCAAGTCACAGTGACCGTGACCGCACAACAGTAAGTTAAGCTAGCTAGCAATACTAGTCACAGTAGAGTACAGAGAACATATCCACTTGATAGCTGGTATCAGTATCCTTATGGTACCAATGACGCGGGAGCAAGAGCGTCGACAAGAGCGTAACTAGTTGTGCTGCCTGGAAATGCTGACGAATGCAATGCGAACTGTGCTCCATGCTTGGGTGCATTACTGTCAATGGTCATACGTTCGTCGTCAGTTTCGTAGCCCAGTGCGTCAAACTTTGTCCAGTCGAAGCCCGGAGGGTCGTACACGAGCTCCTGCACCGCCCGTAGCACTTCTGGATGTACTGTTTGTACATCCCGTAACCATCGTCGGCTGATCATCCAACTGGCGACCCTTTTTGGCGGAATCGTTAAGCCATCCTTCGGCGGACCTTCATTCCTATCGCGCCTCCCAAGGCCACGCTTCGGTTTCATACTCTTGTCTAAACGGTCATCCTCATCAAGAACAGAATAAAACTTGAGCAACCTGTTGCTCCGCCAGGGTATCCCTCGTACTTTAAGTACTTTAGGTACTTTGTCCTTCGTAACGCCTAGTTTTGAGTCTTCATCCGACTCCTCAGACGACATGCACTCAAGTTCCATGGCACCGTCAAATGTCGGATGAGCAAAGGCATGAGTTTTGTCTCGCATAATGATTCGTTGCTCTCGCTTCTAGAGTAACCCGTAAATGTAAACGAGCCAGTCAATTCAACGGATGCACGAACAAATTTCTTGCGGTGTAGACGGCGCGACTTCATAGCCTTTTGTTCTTCTCTCGTCTTCACAGTTAATGAGACCGTTGGGTCTAATTGAGCCTTGTACTTTTGGCGAAACGTGGAGAACGCTTGGTCGAAAGCAGACGAAACGGTCTTGTGTGAGAAATCAGCCTCCGGGACATGTTTATAAAGTCTCCGATTAGCTCTAAGGTCGGCCAAGACGCATTCCTTCATTTGAGCATTGTGCCTCGACTGTTTGATTGTCTTCTCCCACACGAAGCGGACTGGCTCTTTGGCGGTCAACGGCAGGTCTTCATGGCGGCTTGGAGGTAGTCCATCTTCAGGGCTAACACCCAAGACACGATAAATATGTCTACGCATAGCCGTCTGCAAAGGTCTTTTAAGGGCCGTCGATAAGTAAGTGCCCTAGACTACCTGAATGGTGTAACATCTCTTGTCATGATTATTGGTACGCTTTTGAGGTTGCAGCTCGGTAGGTGATTGAGACGCTTCACTCTCAGAATCTCCCGAATCATACTCTCTGTCGTCGGGGGACGGAGTAAGTCCATTCCCATTTGGTGACATGGAAGAGGCCGACGGCGATGGTGCATCGATGGACATGCGTTCGATTATAGCACTCTGACGGGAAGACCCCTCCGAAGTAGCCCCAAGATGCACAACAGGAGATGAGCCAGGCTCTTCATGTGGGTACACAGAACCGCCTGCTTGTAACGAGGCAACGCAGGCCTTGAGGTAGGCTATTTCTCGCTTCACCTCGGCCAGTTGGGCCTCTGTCTCTGCTTGTCGTTGCTGATATTTAGTTTCGAACTCTTGCTCCCAGGCAACCCTTCGCCTGTATTCGCTCTCCTGCGCTTCTCGTGTTGCATTCCAAGCGCGGAGAATCTCCTGTATAAAATGAGCAGCATCCAACTTTGGCCTAGACCTGAAAAGTAAGATGGTTGGATCAAGACAACAGGACAGGAAGAGCGACACCTGGGAGGTGGAGGGGGTTCTGAGATGGCGTACTCTAGTTCGCTGCGATGAGGAACAAAAGATGATGACTGAGGTGTGTGGACAGCCTGGAAAGGCTGTGTATAAGCGTGTTGTTCTGAATAGGGTTGCTGTTGTTGTTGCTGCTGCTGCTGTCCTACGAACGGGTTGAGGGCATCAGTGAGTTCGCTCGTGGGCATGGTGCGCCGGTAAATTCCGGCCCGGTCACTTGCTCTGTTGAGTGGTGGCTTGAACGCGTCACCTATGTAGAACTACAACTACAACACTATCATGGACGCAAACTTCGAGCGTATGCTTGCACAGGCAGTCCGCGGTAATCAAGGCGGTGGTCCTCCTCAAGAACCGACGGTACCAGACAAGTGCGTGACTACCTTAAGGTCTCATACTTTCGCAAACGCCTCGTCTTCAGTGGCGAAGTTATTCATATCTCGTCCCTTGCTCTGCTCAAGGTTTGTCATAACCGGTTTCCGTGTTGTTTCGATATTTATAGAGCTTGTAGATGTTAAAACACGGTCGAGCAGGTGTCCCAATGGAAGTAATGGGTCTGATGCTCGGCGAATTCGTGGACGAATACACCATTCAAGTGATCGACGTTTTTGCAATGCCCCAGTCCGGGACCACTGTCTCCGTGGAGTCCGTTGATCATGTTTTTCAAGCTAAAATGCTGGAAATGCTCAAGCAGACTGGTCGGTGCGCATCTATCTTCTTTGACCGCCTTCTCGGTTGCGTTGCACTTCTGATTTCTTCACCAGACCAGAAATGGTCGTCGGCTGGTATCATTCTCACCCGGGCTTCGGATGCTGGTTGTCCAGCGTTGACGTCCAGACGCAACAAGTTAGTATGGTCTCCTTTTCCTTCGTGTCGGTAACTCGATTCCTCCGCAGTCTTTCGAATCTCTGGATCTTCGCTCTGTTGCCGTAGTCGTTGACCCCATCCAATCGGTCAAAGGCAAGGTTGTGATCGATGCTTTCCGAACTATTACACCCCAATCAGTTCTATCTGGCCAAGAACCTCGTCAGACGACATCTAACATTGGCCATATTAATAAACCCTCCATTCAAGCTCTGATCCATGGCTTGAATCGACACTATTACTCGATAGTGGTCAATTATCGCAAGACAGAGCTTGAGCAAGCCATGCTCATGAACTTGCACAAACGGAATTGGACGGAAGGGTTGAAGTTACGGGACTTCAAGCTGCACAAGGAGAGTAACGAAAAGGCAATCAAGGTTCGTGCCTCGGCGCAAATCTTGTAACTGCGGCTGATTATCGCCAGTCGATGCTCGCATTGTCCGGAGCGTACAACAAGTCATTGCAAGAGGAAGCAACGCTCACAGCGGAGCAACTCAAGACCCGTCATGTTGGAAAACAAGATCCCAAACGACACCTGGAAGAAGCCGTGGAGAAGGCGGTGGGAGATCAGGTGGTGCAAAACCTGGGAACGATGCTCCTTTCGGAGTTATGAGCTTATATTATGTACTACCCTCGGGTCAAATTGCCACTCGGTCTCTTCTCTTGTACTCTTGGCAATAGGTTGGCTCCATGGCGTTACTGTAGACCTTGAGAATACGCGAAATGAATGAATAGTTCGCAGCACACTGTTATTGAAATAGTGGCATCGCGCTCTAGGCCTTGCTATTTTAGCGGTTTTTGATCCCCATAAATCATGGTGACCATGTGTACACATTCTGGCCCTGAGCAATAGTACTGTACCTCGATGGGCGCACTGGGTGCACTGTGGGCCCAAAGTTAGCCCCAGCCCTTATGATGTCAGCTGAGCCTCCGAGGTCGTAGCTCTTGGGCAAAATGCAGGAATTCGCCATAACGATCAACTACTGAGATCTGGGTTATTCTAGGCATGAACGAGATCCCAGGGCAAGCATGCATTGAAAAAAAAAATTGAGATCATTACGCGTTCCGCGGAGGATGCGGCTAGTTTAGGCGAGATAGGCCTAATCCCGCTTCAACGATCCCTCAACTAGAAATTACAATAACCTTGAACGAGTCATGTGTAAAATTGTAAGGAGTGGGCAGACTTCCGGCCGCAGCGGCATGTTCCGACAGAGTCGGGCGTAGATAAGACGGAAAGTGGAAGGTCCTGTACGAGAGTAAAGTCTATAAAGCAGTATCTTTTTGGTACGAAGTTATACGCTTGTTGAGGATGGGCATGACACCCATCATCTTCGCTCTGCGGACCGCTTTGGTGAGACGCCGCTGATTGCGCCATGTCAACTTGGTTTCTGCGCGACTTTTCATCTTTCCCATGTCAGTGACGAAGTAAGATAACAATCGGGGGTTCGTGGCTTCGTCAAGGGGATCGATATCTAACTGGTAGAACCAATCGCACCGACGAGACTCGGCAGCGCCTGGGCCGAGTAAAGCGCGCTTGCGGCGAAAAGGGTCTTCGCGAGACAGAAGGTCCGTAGGTTTCAAAAACTGTGTTTCTAAATGAGGGGAGTAAAGGGTATCGATGGAACTGTAGCGTACGTATTGGCCTTTGGGCAGTCTCCCCCTGCGAGCACGTTCATACTTTGCACCAGCTATGGGCATGACGAAGAAAGATGAGTGCACACGTGAAGAAGAGAAAGCAACTCACTACGAAAGTTATTGGACTGAGGTGAACCCGTTATGGCCACCTTGTCAAGGAGGTTGGTGATTTGATCCATGCTGCTGGTGTCGTTGTTGGCGGCCTTGACGGTACCCATGTCATCTCGAGCTTCCTCGTGAGGCCGGACTATCTCGCGGTCTTTGCGAGCAGTAACATACGAAGCTGTTTGTAGAAGTGTGTGGTGGAGAGGGCGTATGGCTAGCGTACGACGTATGGTAGTAGAGAGAGATAACATGGAGACCCGCGGCGCGGCGGAGGAAAGACCCGGGACCAGGTGACCCTCAGGTCAGGTCAGGTCATCTCTAATGATCTCCTCCAACGCCCTCCCCACTGCTTGACCATCTCTTCTTTCTCTCTTTCATCATCTTTCTACTCTCAACCCCCTCTTTGTCCTCCACTCTGTCCTCCTCTCATTCTCTTCCCCTTCCTTTGGGGTGTGCGACTCCTCGTCGCTCATGTCCGAGCCTCTCCCTCTCCGTCGCCAGCCCCCAAGTCCTCTTGTTTTCTCCCCGGAGGCCGCACTTCCACCCGTAGTTGCCCCTTCCGTTAGCTCTAGTAGTACTTATGGCTCTGGATCGAATACCGTTTCAATGCCTTTCGTCCGCCGACACGTAACCAGACGCCTCAAGGCCGCTAAGCAGGAGTGCGACAAAGAGCTACAACGTGTGACGAACTCTATCACTTCCTTTTTCGAAGAGAGGCTCCGCGAGGGTGAGCTCGAGCGGGAGCTTGAACGAGAGCAACGAGAGCGCGAGCGCGAACGCGATCAACAGTCCCCCGATCCTGACCCACTTCGTGAGGCGTTTGTCCTCCGCCAAGCAGAGCCAAGGTCTACCACTGCCTTTCTCTCGGATGATGCCAGCTCAGACGGTGGTTATGAGGCTGAACTAGAGGGAAATCACAGTCGACACCGTGCGTCTCTCGAGGGCACCAGTCGCAGCCCGCCAACTCTAACCCATTCCTCTTCTTCTCCCGGACTTCTTGCAGCCTCCCTTTCATCTTCTAGTCCTGGTCTTATCCGCAGACAGGCTACAATTTCTTGGGACAAGGTTCCAAGTCCTTCGCCTGCGTCCGCTCCAATTTCTGCGGCCGGATCTTGCCAAGCAGGTGAAGTGACCGCCAGCCCACGCAAACAGGTCGCCGCTGCGAATACTTCCTGGTCATCTGGTGGTATTGCTTCTCGCCGCCTATCACGTTCTATCCACATTCCCATACGTCCCACCCGCTCCGGCCATAGTTCCCGTTCTACCTCTCGCTCTCGCTCCCCTCTCCCTCCGAACAATCATTCCAGTTTCACAGAGTCTCTTTCCAATGCTGCTTCAGCGAACAATCGTCGTTCTTCCCGCATTCTTATTGACAATCCCGTTGATCCTATCATGACCAATCTCTATGAACTCATTGCGGTCGCGACCGACGTCATTGACATGACCGTTGCCCAACTCACCTCGCAACCCAAGAGTGTCGAGGTCATCGTACAGAGAGTGCAAATGATTGGTAAAGCGTGGGACGACCACCCAGATTGGCATGGCCGGAACTGGTATGTACAAGTCCTCCTGGCAGTCGCCAGTCTCAGTCGCGTGGTCGAATGGTGGGAAGCGGAGAAGCAGTTTTGGAATTTTGATGACAATGATGACGAGCAAGACGAAGCACTGCTCTTCGTGATGAAACCAGCCGACGACCATATCCTTCCGCCTGCCCCAACACCTCGGCTAGCACCTGAAGAAGATCCCCGTTTGCGTCTGTCCCGCCCGGCCAGTCAAGGCAAGAGGCCACGAGACGAGATACAGTCTTTGTCCCTGGCGCCGCCTGAGCCATCGAGGGCGTTTTCGTCGAAAACCTTAGATACAGCTGAGTCGGCGCGAGTGTTGGCTACAGAGCGATTGCGGTTGCAAGCTGAGACCGCCCAAAATCATAATATCGTCATGGAGCTCAACCTGGACGGAGACCATATCATGTGGCTCAACTACGCATGGGAGGTTGTTGTTGGGTACGTCATGAAATTGTCCTAGTTGTCCGTACGCCTAATAGCACTTAGCTCGGACCCTGACGAGCTACAAGGCACGCGAATATCTAGGCTTCTTGCCCCTCAGGACGCATCTGTATTTCAGGTTGCCACGCAGACATTGCGAGAGGACGACTCCCATACTGTTGAGGTCCGGTTTTATCTCCGGATAGAACCTCTCGACGAACGCGATGGTCCAAATAGTGTGCTTTACCAACCCATGGAAGGGAAGGGTATGGTAATGATCGATAGAGAAGAGGGAACTCTTTCGCATACGATGTGGGTGATCAAGCCCTGTGGATCCCCCGAGTACCTTCAGCCTTCAATTCACGTCGAGGATGATGGTGATGCACAATCACAATCCCCAACACCAGGTGTTCCTGTACCCGTGGAGCACTCACCTGAGAATAAGGTCGAGGAGTCTTCAACGCCTTTACCTTTCGCACAGCCCATCAATGTTACACCGATCCTATGTCGCATTTGCGAGAACAACATCCCGCAATGGTACTTTGAGAAGCATAACGAGACCTGCAGTGAAACTCACCGCTTGGAGGCGGAAATTGGCGAATGCAACGAGTCAATATCGGAATTGCGTAACACAATTCGCGACATCTCCACTGCCTTGGATCGTTCCTCTCCTGTAACGACTCCCGAGTATCGTGGACTCCCCATTCTCTCCCAATCCAGTTCCCCTATTTCCTCATCGCCTCTACAACTTTTCCGCATCAACAAGATGCAGCGGTTCGGCGTCAAGAAGATGCAACGGCGTTTGCTCGAGCAACTCGATGATACGTTACAAGTTGCACTCGAGATCTCAGTGCCTACGTTGAAGGAAGACGAAGCCAGAGAACCGATTGAGCGCCAGCGCCTCCTGTCTCCCGGCTCAGAGAGGAAGATCACGCAGATCCGTAATTGGTTGAAACCAACAACGTCAGATAATGGGCTCGGGCAGCTAGTACAGGACGCGGAACGGGTGATGCGTCAGAAGATTGATACAGTCATACGTCTTCAGAACACTATTCGTTATTCTGAGAAGGTACGACAAGAGTGGGAGGAGCGTGTCGCGCAGGCCTTGCAAGTGGCCGAGGATGAAGACGACGAGGAAGAGGAAGGACCTGACGACGAAAGCGCAGGGCGTTACGAAGGGAATCTGCAGGCAGAGGATGATCGATCCAGTACAACTTCTGAGTATGCTTACGGAGGCGGAAGCACTTCTCCAGACCCAACTCCTCTGGCTTCCACTCCACCTATCCCGGCTGTTCCCACAACAGACAAGACCTTCCCACTCATATCCCATGCTCCCCAACCTCTACCTCCCCCTGTGACGTATGCTTGGCAAGGAATTTCGTTGCAGACGCGTTCGTCGACGCCGTCTTCTGTGTCGTCTCCTTTAGCATTGGCCGCTCCGATCGTTGCATCCGATTCGCTGGACGATTGCAACCCACCTCATATGGACCTAAACGACAGTATCACCAAAACTGTGCGCCCTCGAAAGTCTGTCCAGAATCTGGATGCTTCCCAACAGAACTCCCCATTGAACTCACCACTCGACCTTGCGGGTGTTCGTCGCACGCATCGCCGCCACTCAACCATTAATCCTGTCCTCAGCCCCGTAATTCAGCCCATATCGGGGGGACCGATCTCGCCCCGCCTTCCTTCTGCTACTCCCCTCTCTCGTACGACGCCGACATCGATCAAAGATTTCGAGATCATCAAGCCTATCAGTAAGGGCGCATTTGGGTCGGTTTTCTTGGCCAAGAAGAAAGCCACTGGCGATTATTATGCTATCAAGGTCCTGAAAAAGGCGGATATGATAGCGAAGAATCAGATTACAAACGTGAAGGCCGAACGTATGATTTTGATGAAACAGGCCGAGTCGCCGTTTGTAGCAAAGCTGTACTTCACGTTCCAGAGCAAAGACAATTTGTATCTGGTCATGGAATATCTTAATGGTGGTGACTGCGCGGCGCTCATCAAATCCTTGGGTGCACTTCCAGAGGAGTGGGCGAAGAACTACGTTGCCGAAGTCGTTCTTGGCCTGGATTATCTGCATCAGAGAGGCATTATTCACCGGTACGTGAACCAATCTCCCCTCAAGTTCGTTTAGCTTAATCATTCCAAATAACCAGCGATCTGAAGCCAGATAACCTCCTCATCGACCAGCATGGCCATCTTAAGCTTACAGACTTTGGTCTGAGTAGGATTGGTCTGCTCGGGCGCCAAACCCGTGAAGCTCAACTCATGCCATTGGAGCGGGGCGGGCGCGCTGCACGAACCCGTTATAGCCCACACTCTCGCCCACCGTCCATGGATTCTGCGTATTTGTCCTCACCTTTAATCCCTGCAGACCTCATTGGTGGAGGTTCGTACTTCAATCAGCAACCGGCTCCGGTTTATCGCCAACGAACAAATTCATTTCTATCCTCTGCAGATGACGTCAGTGAATCTAGCGGATCCGATACATTCCCTAACTTCTTCGCGCGTCGAGCTGGTAGTCAAATGAACGATAGCCCACTGCAATCTTTCGCTACAGAATTGACTACCGACCTGCGTTCACACTCTTCACCTGGAGGTGGTTGCACACCTCCTGGCGAACAGAAGTTTGTTGGTACGCCAGACTACTTAGCGCCAGAAACAATCCTTGGTCTTCGCGGTGACGATGCCACCGTCGATTGGGTAAGTTACCTCTCCCCCTTTTTCCTTCTTTGGTTGGAAATAAGCATGGGCCGGCTGACAAAATCCGACAGTGGGCACTAGGGGTCATCACATACGAGTTTATCTATGGAGCACCTCCCTTCCACGATGAAACTCCTGAGAAAGTCTTTGAAAATATTCTTTCCCGGCGAATCGAATGGTTAGAAGAGTACATTGACTACTCACCTGAGGCACGGGACTTCATGGAAAGATTATTGTTTGTGGATCCTCTTCGGCGTCTCGGGGCCAATGAGGCTGAGGAGGTCAAGGCGCACCCATGGTTCGCTGGTATCGAGTGGGATAAGGTCACAACTACCGAAGCCGCCTTTATTCCTCAAGTGACTGACCCTGAATCGACTGACTACTTTGACCCGCGTGGTGCAATCCTTCAGCTTTTCGAGGACGATCAGCCGGTCCCTACATCACAATCCCCGTTACAGTTCAATACCGTTGCCATTGATATCCCACACTCCGAAGCTGTTTCAGTGCCTCGAGGGCGCGAGGCGACTACACCTGCCGACGACGAGTTTGGTGCTTTCAGCTTCAAAAACTTACCGGTTCTCAAACAGGCGAACGATGACGTGATACGAAAATTGCGGACAGACCAGATGGCACCAATCACACATACACTTTCCGAATCTGGTGGTGTGCACACTAGGAAGCGCAGCATGTCAACGAAGAAGAAAGTCCCATCGAGCTTAGTCACTTCATTCGATGGTAAATCAGCAATGACGAACCCTCCATCTCCTGCTACGTCTACTTCTTCTATCGCGTCGTCACCTTCTCGCGGCAGTGTTCCACCATCCACTCCTGGTAGTGTGGCTGGCCACATTCGCAAACCCTCAGAGTTTGGCGCTCTCGAGCGATTCAAGCAGAGCCACATAGATGCCGATGTTAGTCGCCGGAATTCCATGCCCAGTCGCCTACGCACCGCATCTATTTCATCAAGTATGGGAGAGGGCTCGTTGTCTGACGCATGGCCCGCCTCCATCGGACACGCTACTAGTCATTTCGAGGCCAACACGCCTCCGTCCTCAGTAGCCTCTATTGACCTCAAGAAAGGCCCTGATCCAAGTGATCGCGCCGTAACTTGTCTTCTCGCAGAAGATAACCCCATCACGGCAAAGATCATTGAGACACTGCTCAGCCGGCTTGGTTGCCGGTGTGTTGTTGTCGCGGACGGTTCCGAAGCGATCAGCGTCGCAATGGGTGACATCAGTTGGGTATCTGGATGCACTGTCGTCCGATTCGCGCTAACAATAACATAGAATTTGATTGTATTTTGATGGACCTTCATATGCCGGTCGGTGAGTGCACACTTCGCTTAGGGTAAATTGCAGGAAGCACTAACGTGATGTCAGTCGATGGCGAGAGCGCCACGCGGTATATCAAAAGCACCAACAACAAAAATACGGGCACGCCCGTTATAGCCGTCAGCGCTTACAGTGGCGCCGACATGGGCGAAGCGAGTGCACTCTTCGCGGCGTCGCTCTCGAAGCCGCTGCAAAAGGCCGATCTGCTCGCTGCCATGCGTGACCTGGGGTTTAAAACATCTACTGCACACACTTCGGCCCTTGGTAAGGCGAAAGCAATCACTCGATGATTCATCGCCAGTCGTGGTGTCTGCGTGCCATAAGTTTCTTAACACACTCATCGTGCATTTTCATCTGTTACGTCTAATCATGGCCAGCCATTGTCGCATTTTGTTTTATTTGTGCTATGCCCCTTTCTCTTTTCCCATCATCAAGTCCCAACATATCTCTCACATTCTCTCCCCATCACGACCTACTTCGCATTGTCCTTCCTGCATTTTGTATGCTAGAGTTATTCGAGGTCATTTCATCACGCACTTATCAGCTTATTTGTGTGCGCACGTGACTGAGCGCTGGGTTGGGCGCTGTGAAGCCGAATAAGGGCAAATTTGCCAGTGTGGAGAGGCCTTTGAATCCCCGTTGGGCCAGGCCTGGCTCATTGAAGCAACGTGATGGTCTCCCATAATAAGGCCCTACCCCTGAGCCTGAACTACCCCCATCCCGTTTGCGTAGACGGACAAATTCAAGGCAGCTAGCTTGAAGGAGCCCTGTGATCGCTCTCCTCATCTTCAGTCTTCCCTCTTATATGGCCTATCAAAGACACCCAAGTGACGTATATGTGAGGCAAAATCGTGCCTCGACTGCACCGGCTCCCATACAACCTTCGTTCCCGCGGCATACGACGATCCCACCTAGTCTGATACCTGGTTACAGACATCGACAAACCATCTCAATTACCAGTGGCGGCGTCGAAGGTCTATCGTTTTCCCAGGCTAATCCTGGCACACACAAGGGCAAGGTCTCTGCTGCTGTCGCACCAGCCGGCAGCATACCAGAATACTACTGCGTGAGCCCTTCACCCTATCATGACCTCCTGCCGCCGCGACCGCCACCATTGCCACCACCGCCACCATTACCACCCCAGCAACAAGCCGCATCACCTCCCCTCCCACCAAAGACCCCGATAATATCACCATCTACGTCACCTGTGTTACCGCTCAAGCCACCACCATTCATACCTTCACTCTCTTTTCATCACTCTGCCGGGTCAACGCCACGGTCGAAGTCTCAGCCACCCCCTCCGCTACCTAGGGGTGCATCACCACCTTTCAATACACCACCCCCGAAGCCACCTCCAATACTCCCGCCAAAACCACATGCGGGGCGCTCCACTTCAGTTATCGCAGCACCCAGTTACTTGACATTCCCAAGTGTGACACCTCGAGAGACGGTGTCGCCAGACGCCGACGAGATGGCTTCGTTGATTTTGCCTTCTCTAAGTTCAGACATAGATTCACCCCATGAGCCACCTGTCATTAATGAGGAAGAAGAGCTGGAGCTCGCGTTGAAATTGTCGTCACACGCGGAGAGGGAATACGCGGAGTCACTTCTTTCTCAGGACGAGGAACTTGCTCGGGCGCTGGAAGAGTCACTTCTCATTTCGGCACATCCACAACAGCTGAAGCCAGGTCGGACGGCTAATATAGAAAGTAATGACTTGCCCACATCTTCTTTGACAAGACCATTGGAAACACACCCATACAGCCCACAGAAACCCCCGCACTTCCCGTTGTCTGTACGTGTGGATAGTTCTACATCATTGGCATCGTTAGCCGATGCCCAGCTCAAAGAAGATGAGGCATATGCGCGGAAATTGGAAGCTGAATACGAAAGCGGTCGCAGCACTCCGTCGGATCATAACGCAGAGCTCAAGCACCTGGAGGACCATCGCTTACCTCGATATCCTGACATCGTAAAGGACGCTGGTACGTATACTCATGTATAATGGTTCGGGATTTGGGTTTATTAATGGTCCCCCAAGCAACGCCCCATCTCGAACCCGACACAACGGGACGTGTTCCGCATGTATCACTCACACCGACACGCACTGATGAACGACACATTGTCCCACACCAAACAAGCGCAGGTGTGCCCCCTCGGCAAACGCCATCACCGGCACAGATTCCCAGTCCAGCATCACTGGCACTTTCGTTATCACTTTCCGATGAGGAGGAACCTCCTGAGTCCTCTTCCGCTTCACTTCAAGCTTCACGGGCGTTTGTAACTCCCAACCAATGCATAGAACCAGAGCTACTCTATGGCGTCTGTAAGTTTGGATCAATATGGCGATCGAATCGCTACTCATATTGCGTACTAGCTTTTGGGTTTCATATGCCCCCTATGGATGTTTTCATCATGCGAGACCCTTTACCCAATGTCATCTCACTTCCATATGGTAAATGCCCTCCGATGCATGTTCAGGCACCCAGCTGGCGGCAACTCTTAAAGCTTATGGCAAAATTAAGTGCCACGCAAATTGAACCTTCCACCGAGGCTCTGGCTGTTACAAAAGGAGAGCTGAAGCTGCGAACGGTGGTCCAGTTTTACAAGGTGCGCCAGTTTCGTACGATGACAAGGACTATACTTACTTGTGGTAGGTTCACCGTGCCTCATCCGATTGGCGGACGGTCATTTACCTCACCATTGACTATCCACCGCCGCCTGATCACCGTTATACGAACGGAGACGTGAACGTGCTTCCATATTCATATAACCTATCAGCCTTGCCACACCTGCTTAGTGATGGTCCGGAATCGCACGTGTCCAAATACTACACCATCCCAGCAACGTCAAGAACGCCATTGCCGAAATTACCAATAACAATGCCCAGCATGGCAAATTATTTGGCTTCTGCTCTGGAGGATTCTCGGCGTGCCCTTAATGACACATCTAGCGGCTTCCGACGACTCGCGAAGATGGTGGACCAATTCTACCCCAATCAAAGTACAACCGCAGATGGGGAAGAAGAAGTGCGACGGAGAGGAGGGCGCGCCTTGATCGGTCGGCTTATGGGCCGAACTTCCAGGCAACAGCGGGGGCGTAACGCGGACGTGTACGACCTCGTTACACCCTTCGTTCCGGACGAATGGGGGTGAAATTCCGTCGGACAAGGACCCGTGTCTTTGTGTTCTCTCTTATCATATAAATTTAATAAATATATAATTTTAAACACCTTTCCCCTCTTCCCTAACTCCCCATGAACCGTCTCAAGCAGCTGGCTGCAATTCTTCTCAACCCAACAGACGATCATGAGCAAACTCATGTGGCCCTTGAAGCGGCTGGAGTACCCGTATCCTTTGCCGATTGCAGAAATTGTCCTAACCCTTGCGAGGATGGCAAGCAAATAAATGCTCTTTTCCTTTTGAGTTCTCAACAAGGATATTGTGCATGTAGGTCACGAAGAGTACCCACATAGGATAGCATCCATGATAGATACAACTTCGGAAATGTTGGGATCAGTGAAGCCCTACCGCCGACAGGTCTGTGTGTGGTACCTAAAAAATTTCTATTTCTGGTTTATCTGATAACACCTCCCGAAGGTTGTCATTTCTACTGGTAAATCCGACTGGGAGCGTTCAGTTACTAGCGAACAAGGCTCGTTGGCCTCTTATCTCGCCTCCATTGAGAAAGCTGCACCCACTACACTCACCGGCTTTTCTACCCCCAACACACAACCTGGCACACCTCATAGTACCACCTTACATTTGCCAAATTCGGTCGCCGGCATTTTTAAAGACTTTGAGACGCATGCCGTATCCATTTTGAATGGCAGCCATGACACCCTGTCAAAACGTTATGACCACGAGACTGTCCTCATTTTTCCTGATTACAAGGTCGTCGCGGAAGTACCTCGCTCCCTAGATGGAGCTCGCGACTTGTGGAGAAATTCAGTTAATCCCAGTGTCCCACGCCAGGGGTCATCATTTGGATCGAGCACAGTGAAGTCTTGGGTTATCCCATATGCTTGCGTGATCCTGATCTGTGAGCGCTCCCTTACTGACGCGCGTTTGCACACGTGCCTTTTATCTCCGGACTGAATGACTGACAGGTTCCCATCGGAGGAGAGATGTCCGATGCGCGGTTGTGGCCCCTAAACTTGAGTATGGTAAGTTTCGTTCTCTTCGTGGGTAATTGACAGGACCGTTCACCGGAACATGCGGCCGTTCTCAGCCTTCTCAGAATCTCTGGAGCGCGAAGGCTGGGATGTTCACACACAAGTGGATGAGCCGACTGGCCCCCCATTAGAAGACTACGCCGACGGATATGAGAAGGAAGCCGAGCTGAACCGGAGGCTCCAGGAACTCGACGACGGTCTTATGAAAAGGGCCTTAATTCTCAAGACTTCTCACATAGGCGGGCATAAGTATGCAGGAAATGTTATAGTAGGTCTTTCTCTTCCGGTTTTAAAAGTGCTCATTTAGTGCTGGGTGATGGATATGCACAGATTTACATGCCTCAAGGCGCTGGTGTGTGGTATGGCCGTGTTTCGACTCACGAGGTAGAGTCTATCGTGCACACGACCATCCTCGGTGGACAAATATTACCTCCCTTACTACGAGGTGGCGTCAACCTTGCTCGGCCAGATTGCAAGAGGCTCAATGATTGGTAGCACAAGCTTGGACGACCGTTTCCATTCCCCCCTCTCCTTTCTCATAGACGCCGATTCAGGCTGCTGATTTTTTGCAACAGTTTTTTGCAACAGTACAATTGGAATTGTTTACTGTAACCGTAGATGTGAGCTGACTGGTGACACTTAGATTACTGTATTCGGTACCTGTCTATACATTACTTGTACTCTCCTTCGCGCTTGCCTGGTACATTGTCACTGAGTGGCTCGCACAACGAACAACTGCTTTCCATTGGCTCGCCCGATGCACATCTTTATGCCTCACTTGCTCATCCATCTCGGCACGTTCTCATGCCTGGTCCACCTCGTTGTGAGAGCCCTTTCTGTTCACCCATTGTTTCCAGATCACTGCGCACCTTCTCCCTGTCCTAACGTTTCTTCTCTTGTGCTCGGTCCCTCCTTTGTTTGTACGTTCCCATCCTGCCCTCTTCTACTGGCGCTGCTTAGTTCGTTTTCCAAACGCACCCATGGGATTGCCCTAGCAGCAGCTAGCTCCTGGGCAAGAATATCCGTCTTCGTTCTTCGTATTTTTTATATCCGCCTCTGGAATCCCAGTTTCCTACATTCGCCAAACCTATGTAGCATTTTCCTAAGCGACCTGGTGGCCGCACAATTCGCCTTCGTAGCCGTGCTCCTCTATGCGATTAGTTTCCATGCACCCTTCATGTACACAAGGGGATCAACGGCAACTCGCTCAAATAAATTGGACGACGTCATGCCTCGGTCCAGCAACGCTGACAGAATGTGGACGAAGCAAGCGGACACTCTTCCCGTGTTCTCATGTCACAGCATCTCACTCTATATCAAACCTTCTGACGAACATGCTCTCCCACACCAAACCGTCGTCATGATTAACAAGCTTAGCAAATGAGTCTTTAACGCGAGAGATAAGAACATGGCGTATTGAATCGTCAATGCGTCAATTCCTGCCGACCGAAGGTCAGAGGTCTCTTCATCAATATTGAAACAGACGTCTTCCTCATGCATCTATTCCGGAAGCGAGGCGACATTTGGACGAAGCGACGATCCACCCTACTATCTCGGGTACTTCTACTATCTACGTTCTCGGTACCATGGTCTTCATTGGCTTGGCGAAAAGCGCGCAAATCTGCCAGTTGATGCTCAATACATCGGCGGGGCAGATTCGAATTCGCTGTCGTGTTGTGTGGCGTGCGCACGTTCGTTTTCTCTTCGATTTCGTTCCCGACGACGTCAGCGTGCGTCAGCGCCGAAAATCGCTATGTCAGTGGCGTGCGCGTCTTCAAAAATTTTTTTTTTTCACTTTCGTTCCTGCAAGTTTAAGTTTGCATGACGCCACTGGCACCGAAAATAGATGAATGCTTATTCAAGTTAGACTGGTGTGGGACGATTTTGCACTATGCGAACACTTTCGTTTGCATTGAATTTTCCCTTCTCATTCTGCTGGTCTCCATTGCCGGGTGAATTTGGGTCACTTGTTTTTATACTCTCGCCTTATGACTATCCGAACCACATCTGTTGCTGCTGTTACCGGTTTTCAATTTGCTGTCCGAGTCACCGGTGGCGAAATTCGATTCTGGGGTGCGCATGTTTGAGCAGTGCGACCACTGTCCTCCTCTACGCTTGCATTCACCCATGGCACTTCCGTGAAAAACGGATGTGCGTCACTTAGGCGTTATCTGTTATTTGCAAACCGTGCTGATCAACTAGAACGTGGCTAGAACGTGGCTAGAACGTGGCTACAGTCCGGGTGTGAGGATAATAAAACGCGTGCAAACAGCGCTACTACAATCCATTTTCTTATCAGAAGAATTCGAGGGGGTCTCTTGGGCGCCCTCCAGCGAATTCCGTGATAGTACCTTACACTATCACGGAATTCGGCCCTTACAGTATCAAGGTGGTTAGGCTCACGTACTCAACACGCACAGCCATCAGGAGATAGTGTGGCAATTGTTACAAATTAGTATAGTGATAGTGTGAGTGTCGCGCCGGGTTTTTATTTCTTCAGCGCAATACACGTCACTCGTAGCACAGTTATGAAACTATGCGTAAAACGAGCTTGGGGAAGGATATATAATGATCGTTGTCCTGGTGTTGTACAGAATATGTTATACCGAGACAATGTGCGCATAGATAATGGAAAATGATTGCGGATGAAGTGATGCGTGGAATGTAAAGTGATTGGACATGACAAATGGATCACCAACGGAGACAAAGAACTAATAGGATAAGATGATCACAGTGTAAGTGGTCAAAAATTCATATCGTCGTCAAAATCGTTGTGCTGCCCATTCCGTTTCGAATAGCGGCCGGCGTGTGTGCTCACGTCCAGTATTTCATCATCGGTCGTCGGGTAGGTTGCGTCCTCGTCCGTTGCGGGGTCTTCACGGTTGTCTTTTACAGTGAGTCGAGTCACTGCACGCGCAATGAGACTCTCGGGCTCCCCAGAATATGTGAAACCGCGAAAGTTCTCTTGAACGCTATTGCTCAGAGGGGGACTCGATGAGAGATCGTGTCCACGTTTCTTTTGCTTAATCGTAATTCCGACAGAAGACGTTGTGGGCGGACGATCGCTACCGAGTGGACCGTGCGGTGTGTACATCTGACCACCGGAGACCGACTGCGAGACCCAGGCCTCTGAAGGGTCGTCGTCGTCCAAGTTCAGCTCGCCGGCTAATCCAACCTGTGAGATGTCCGCCGAAGTGAACTCGGGATCGAAATTTGCAGTTGATTCGTCTGACTCTACGACAGGCTTGAACGGCGGAGTTACCTGCTTTCGTGCAAGGGCGTTCCAATCAATGGTCTTAAAGAAGGGATGCTCCTTGAGTTCTGCCGCATCCCGCTGAGCGCCCAATCGGTGTTTTGGGTTACGGTTGAGAAGCTGCAAAGTACCCACAATAAGCGCTTGAAAAGTGGTCAGAGTAGATGTCTGCTTACCCCTTTGACGAACTGCTTCCCGTCTTCGTTGATAACACCTCTAGGGAAACGAATCTTGCCGAAACAAATGTTCTTGTACATTTGTTGAGTGTCTTCAGCATAGAATGGGCTCCATCCGCAGCACATCTCGAAAAGCAAGACACCGAGAGACCAAAAATCGACGAGTTTTGAGTAACCGTGTTCATCAAGCAAAACCTCCGGTGCGAGATATTCGGTGGTCCCACAGAACGTGTTTGTCAACTCGTCAGCGCCCAAGTCGGGTTTTGATAAGCCAAAATCGCAGAGAGCCACGTGACCTGTGGCATCCAGAAGAATGTTCTCTGGTTTTAGATCTCTTAATTTGGTGTGAGATTAAGATCGGCTAGATAAGAAGCGGAGGAGACGGACCGGTAGACGATATCATACTTATGGAGGTGCTCCAGCGCAAGGACCAATTCAGCGATGTAAAACCGCGCTCGCTCCTCAGTGAAACGCGTTTCCTTTTGGAGATGCCAAAACAATTCACCCCCACTCTTGAAATCCGTTACGAGATAGAGGTCTGCGTCCGTCTGGAAGCTGAATTTGAGCCCAACTAGAAACGGCGAGTTTAATGACCGTTGCAATATTTTCCGTTCTCCGATTGTGTGCGCCACCTCTTTCTTGGCGATAATCTCTTTTTTTGATAAGACCTTCATGGCGTATATGCGCTTGGTGTCCCTCTTCCTGACCTGGAAGACCCGGCCGAATGTCCCCCTTCCGATGAGCTTGAGGAACTCAAAGTCCCGTGGAGTCAGCGAACGCTTTGACTATCAACGAGTATTGAGGATGACACACAACTTTGAGAGGAAGACGGTGGGACCCTACCTTGTACTGCTCAAATGTTATTTGGATACGAATTTCTCCAGTGATATTTGGCTCATTTTCGTAGGGGCCTAGTCTTAAGAAGCATCAGAAAGTTGGAGATGGCAAAATATGTACGACATACTTGTACCACTGATCCACGGTGTGATCGTGAACCAGAGTAGGCCTGACCTGGACACACCCCATGAAACCATGTTCCTCATCTGCACGATCGTAGATATTGACTTGGATCGTGGACTCTTCGGAAGTCACGTCGCTGAGAAGGGTTGGTAAGAGAAGGCGTCACTAGCCAGACCTGGGCGGCCCACTTACAAAGAAACCTCGTGCTTCCAGACGGGGTTGTGGGAAGACATACGCCCAAGTAATCCATTGGATGGTGTCCTTGAACCCGAAACACCCGGAATAGAAAGCGAAGACTTGGCCGAGTTGGACGAGGAACTTGATACGGGAGACTGACGGCGCGTACGCAGAGCGGCTTCTTGCGCAACAGCCTTGGATCCAAGAGCACCAAGAGCACTGACAGCGACGGAAGAAGAAGTGCGAGATAGGTTGGTGGCGACGCCCCTGACTTCCTTGTCACCTTCGTCGGTCGGATCTCTGCTGACGAATTCATTGTTCTCGAAAACGACGACGACGTAAGGACGGGAATTGAGAGACGGGACGTTAAGACCGCGGGCGGATATCAGCTTTACGTGAATCTGACCCTTCGAAGTGCTAGAGGATGCCGTGGCTTGAGAGTGGAGGGGACGTGAGGGGGAGGAGGGGTGGATGGTGGGAGGAGGGGAGCGGGAATGGGAGGAACGATTGACGGAAGGGGGTTGCATGTCGAAATCGGGAGCATGAAGGGTGAGGGTTATTGGGTGAGCAGTCGTGGTTAAGTTCATGTTGGTGACCGATGGTGGGGATAACGGCCCAACTGGCGTAGACTCCGAACCATTAACGGAAGGAGACGGAACCTGTAAGAGCCAATGGTGGGGGCTAGCCCGGCCCTTCACTCTCGGGCTCCTTCGGTTCGTTTTATCTGCAACTGCGACAGCGACTGTAACCGAAGGTGGTGGTGAAGGCGATGGTGAAGGCAGCAGCGAGAGTTTCAACGGCGAACATGTCGCTATAACCGCCTTGTCCTTGTACGTGCATGCGATGGTGGCCTTTTCTTTGCATCCCAGTCTGTCACTCTCCAACGACAAGCTTGGATTCGCGATTGGTGTCGGCCAGTGTTTGACGACCGTGGCCACAAACGAAATGACGGGGAATTTGTTGGCTGCTGTCGGACCTTGCACGCAACTCATCGTCGGCGCAGACAGAAAGAACGAGCGAGGAACTCGAGGAATAGTTATAATTTCACCTGTACGAAACAACTCTAGTAGATAAAAGTCGCCTTCGCTGTTTGTACACCGCTCTGCCGCCAACCGGTGGGTGAATGCTCCATTCTGATACGGTATTGTCGCGGATGCGGCTGTTTTGCCAACGAATGATCATTGGTTCGCTTCTTCGCGGGTCTGAGCCTCTTCTGCCAGTCGTTCCTTACTCCACCGCATTGCTTTCATTGTTATCCCAACGAGCACTCCCAGTATCCCCACTCGAGACGTCGTTCTCCATGGAAATCGATCTGGGCTTATCTTCAGAACGCCCATCATTTTCGAAATTGTGCCTCACTTACAGACGCCCGCGAAAATGGCCGCAGTCCCTATCCCTGCTCCAATTTCCCCTAAGTCATCCCACCCAACCTGGCGTAGCCCCTCCTCAAAAGTTACCCAGGCGAGCGCCGTGAAACCTAGTTTTGCCGCGTCGCTTCCAGCCTTCCTTAACCCACCCAACATCATCTTGTAATTCTTTGTCTTGTTATAGAAATACCACCCCTGCACCGTCGTTGGTGGTCTATGCGCGTTCTCCGCAAGGAACTGCAACCCAGCTGCTCGGGATCCCCGCACTAACCCGATCGCGGTTCCTACGCACATGGCCCCTCCCGGAAGAAGGTAGAAGCGTGGTGGGATTTCAATGTGGATCGAATACGGTGTATTATTGGGAGGTTGATTTTGGGACATATTGACGAGACACGGACGGATTAACACTGACGCGCTCGCGCTAAGTTGGCTGTGAATGTGGTGGTGGCGACGTTGACTCACACCACAACAATAGCCAATGTAGAGGTCCCAATGCCTCGGTGACCCCGTGGTATAGTCGGTATATCAGAAGTCAGAAGTGTTGCTGTATTTGTTGTACAGTTGCCGAGGGCACAATTTGTCTGTGTTGCTGTCTGTATGCCATGCTTGCTTTTTGTTTTCTGGTGTCGTCAAGAGTTTGTACACGTACACTTGCACCTGCCGTGTACATCTTCATCCATCGCTTTCGCCGCCTCCATCGTTCCCCCTACCTTGTCAATGTCCCTCACGATGTCGACCGGTCACTTGGTCCGTGCGGACCTGGTCTTTCAATACGGATAGCATGACGTAAGCACTCAACCATCGTTCCTTGTTGCGTCCATAACCGCGCCTTTCGTCCTTCCCCCCATATCTACTGTCTATTTGTGATAAACCTTTTATCAGACGTTTCTCCTACAGATACACGTGTGAATATGGAGATTTCCCAGCCATCTCAACAGCAGGCAGTGATGCCACCGAACATGCTACCTCCCGGTCACCCCGACATGCAGGCCAATGCTTACTATCCAGAGCCGCCGAACGATGTCACAGGTGGTCTTCCCATCACACTGGATTCTCTTCGAGACGGACCGCCTGGTAGCAAACCCTTCTACCCGTACTCGACTCTCATCCGGTAGGCTATCTGTGTCGTTGATTGTGCCACGTTCTCACGGCACGGGACCTACTCCTGCCTCTTCACGCGCAGTTATGCAATTAAAGGGTCTCCAAATCAAAAACTGTTATTGGAGGACATATACTATGCTATTGAAAGTCGAGTATGTGACGTTGGTCAATGAATTTGATAAACGCTTATCCCGCATTGATTCTCAGTTTCCTTATTTCCGCACTGCACCGTCAGGATGGAAGGTGAGCTTCTGATCTTAACCAACACTATGGATGAATGCGACCGCCATGTCGACGTTTCACTCGGTGACTGTTGAGCGCAATCTGACCAATCTGACCTCTTGCCCCTTTTCAGAACTCCGTTCGCCACAATCTATCCCTGAATCCGTGCTTTGAAAAGGTTGCTCGCCCTTTGACAGACCGAGGCAAAGGTTCATACTGGACTGTCAACGACAATGTTGACCCGCGCACGGGTGTGCATCGTGTGCGAAAGAAGAAGCCCAAAGCGCGTAGAGGACAAAGCAGGCCGACTGAGGACGCTGAGGAATATCAGCAACAAACTGTACAG
>Ga0137359_10000247_pt1 | contig 40639 bp, 71 predicted proteins | sample Mad1_40_16metaG_FD_108281 | JGI IMG/M metagenome (GOLD analysis project Ga0137359, IMG submission 108281) | Vadose zone soil microbial communities from Angelo Coast Range Reserve, California, USA - Mad1_40_16 metaG | ecosystem: Environmental > Terrestrial > Soil > Vadose zone | place: USA... | reverse complement strand
TGTTGATGTAGCTGGCGCGCTCGATCCGGCATGGGATGCCGCCGAGCTCCACGTAGACATCGATGTCCTCGGTGAAGGGCAGAAGGAACCGTTGCAGGCTGTCTTTATCCATTCTCGGCTCCTGTAGACGATAGTCCAAGCTTCATGCGGCCCAGGTCAGTCAGGACTATCCGGTTGGTATCCGCGTGGATCATGCCTTTCACGAACAGATTCAGCCAAGAGACCTGTGAGCCCTGTTTCGAGTTGGCGCCGTTAGCAATGACTCGCCCGTACTGGTCGAGCCAGCCATGACCGCCATTCTCGTGCAGCCACTTCAGCCAGCCAAGTTGCTCAGGGGTGAGTTTCATGGTTGCTGGTTGTGCTGTTGAGCGTCTCGCATCGCTCGATCAATCAGGACATCAGCGCGGTCTTCACTCAGATCGGCCAAGCTGTCGCCCTTGCGTTCGCTTGAGAGCAAACCAATGACTAGATGGCTGAAGTGCTTGCGATAGAACCGCCAGCGCATCGCGTCCGCTTCGAAGTCAATCATGGTTGCTCGCTCTTGCCCTGATGGAGTCGGGGCCCGAAGGCGACCCCGCTCCGCGTATCAATACTCAATTGCAATTGTTTATCTTTTGTCCCTTTCCCCTGTGGGTACTCGGTAGCCGATCTAACCCGTCGGCAGGCTAGGTAGACATGGCTGCAAAGCTCCTGTGTCATGTTTTCTCGCGTTATCATTAGCGCGCGTTCTCGCTCTCCGATGGTAGGTTGCCGCAATAGGCGCACCAGACACGGCCGCCGTCCCTATGCCCGGGACAAGTTTTGAGTGCCAATCCCCACAGGCGATGCTGCTCTTCGTCGATCTGCCCGAGGTAGCGCAGCGTATCCAGCGCCCCATGGGCGTAGGGCTCGCCACGCCTGTAGTCATCGCACATGTCGAAATGACATTCCTGCATTATCTGGTTAGGTGTCATACGTTCCCGTTCAGAGAATGCCGCGGGTGGGCATAAGCCCAGTGGTCCCCTTCTTCTGTCAGATCGAAGTGCTCAACAATCCGCGCTCGCGCCATATCGTCCTTCCAAGTCACCATGACATAGGGCGGATATTCAGGGCATGGGCCGCCGCCGTTGCCGCCCTGGCAACTCGTATGCGTCAGCACCCCCGGCATTTCCATCAACTGCCGCACAGCGTCCTGAATGCCGCCATCAATTTCAGCCCAAACGAGCATTCGACTACGATTGTGATCACCGCTCATGATTGTCCCTCGCTGGCTTTCTGAGCGTACTCCAGCTTCACGCTCCAAATTGTTCATGATCAGAAAACCGTTGGCTGTCTGCAGCGCCTTCTTATAGCGCTCAAACTCTTCCACGGCGGAGTCACGTTCCGAAACAAGATCGTCGATCTTTTCCGCCAGATCGCCGTCGGCAATACCTGCAGCGCTCAATACCTGATGAGCCTCCGCGCAATTTCCGCAGCCCACTGACTCATCGCTCGTCTCGGGAGCGGCTCCAGCCAACGCCTTGCGGGCGGTTTCCAGAATGTTAGAGGCGATCATCGTCTGGCGCGCGGAGGCAGCCATCGACTTAATACTAGTCAGCGCCGCCCGAAGTCGATCGATCTCGTCGGCAGCCCAGCGGAAGTCATTTGCGAACGGCCCCTGTTTCAGCTCATCGCAAGTCTCGGCGTTGCAGCGTAACTGTTGCGGACTGCACAACGTCTTTGAGGAACTCAGCTCGCTCATGTGTCGATCTCCGAATCGTCGCCATAATCAGGCACGTAGTTCGCGCGCCGATCGAGCCGCTCAATCTCTGCGATCAGGAGCGCGGCGGCTCGCACCAGGTCTCGGCGCGGGGTCTTTGGTTTCCACCACCGTGCCTCCCAAGGCCACAGAGGGCGAGGGCAACTGGCACGCTCGTACTCGGCCACAAACTCGTAATGAGTTTCGACTCCTGCGGCCATGGCAATTCCGATGCCGGCGCACTGCGCGTAACAGGCCCCAGCCTTCGCCATCTCGCCGCCTCGGTGCTGATCGTCATGCTGAGGCGTCCAGCCCTCCAACACGACTTGGCGGGTTCGTTCGATCAAGACATCGCGAACGGCGACACTGTACGGGTCGTGGACTTCAGTTTCCGATGTACGTGCAACGGTCATGCATCTCTCCTGCGGACCGGCTTTTTTCGTGTGTTTTGGCTCAATCGCAGATCGTTACGTGCGGCGCGGCAGTACAACGCGGCGTCTGACATGTCCTGCGCATGATCGAAATCATCCAGTGCGCGCAGCGTATGGGCGATAGACACCAGCATCGCGTGGGCTTCATCGATATGCACGATCACAGCGGCGCGCTTTGGATCGACCTGCTCTTCGATCCGATGGTCAGTCATGGCGGCACCCCTGAAAGGCCGGACAGCCATAGCCGCAGGTGCATTGCCGGCGATCGTCACGGACGAATAGTTTTCCTGGCCGGCGCCAAAAGCCCTTAGCATCCTGGCTCCAGCCCTTGCCTGCCAAATCTATGCTTGTGTGGCAGCGGCGAGCTCGCATAGGCCCGTACCTATGGGCATCAAAGGTCGAAGTCCGCCGAAACAGCAGCCCGCATTTGCGGCACTGGCAGTTCTGGCCCTTGAGCGGGAAAGGCGGGTAGGGGAGCTGCCCCTCTGCAGTCCGGTTGACTAGTTGCTCGTTCATCCTTCCCTCCGGTTCTTTGGTTCCTGATCACGCTCCAGAGTGACCTTGAAGGACTCGCGCGAGTGGACGTGAAAGACAACAACCCCTTCCGGCTTCATGAAACCGGGCGAGGCTTCGCTGCCATTCATGCGAAGACGGTCTAACGCTTCCTCCACCGGCCCATAGAGCCCCACGCCTTGCGCGAGGATCGGCACCACGTGGCAGCAGGCAGGCGCATAGGCTCGCTTGTCACCTTCCGGGAAGGTCTCGCGCAGCGGTTCGCCCGGATCGCGTACCCAACGGCCCGTGTTAAACAGGCTCCAGCGCTTCTCAGTCAGCCCGTACTTGCGCTGGATACCTTGGCCCCACCATTCGCCGAAGTGCGAGCCAGCGCCCAATGCGGCCAGCTCGTGGGCATGCTGATAGACCCATCGGCCAAAGCCGTTGTTGTCGTCGCCACCGACGTGAGCCACCCAGCGATTGCGGGAGCCGGCTCGGATGTAGTGCGGGACGCCATCGACGTGGATCTGGCAATCGTATCCATGCTCCAGTTCTGAGCCATCGGCAAGCCGGATATGCACCTGTCCGTTGGTGCCGTCGATCTTCTCAGTGACGATGACTTCCCGGTTGAGGCGCGCAATCTTCCCGAACTCTTGGAATTCGGGATAGTTGCGGGAATCTTCGGGACGAAGTACTAGTGAGTCACTCATACGGCACCTTCGTGCTTTCGGCTGACGAGTTCAGAGTTGACATGATGCTGAAGGTGCGCATCGATGTAGTCTTTGCGCCATGGGATATCCTCACCATCGCGCACCTTGGCTTGCCTGAACGCCTCTTCCTTGGTGAAAACATGCGCTTGCTGAATGTCGCACGTGTAGCCGTGTCGCCCATTCCTCCACCACAGCAGCGAATTACCGCTATGGCCACGTACCTGCAGGTAGTACTCATCTGCAGGGAGCGTTCGCTCTGTTCCGGTCATGCCCCACTCTCCACAGTTAAGGCCGCTTCGGGATGACTACGATCCTCTCCCATTACTTCGGCAACTGCATCCTCCCACTCAATAGGCGCCCAATGCTGGTAGTGCTCGGCGGCGTCCTCAATGCTTCTGAAGTGATCGCCATAATCAGGGTCGAGCCAGAGCACCACGGCCTCAACGTCAATTGCCTCTCTGCTCATCGCTGCACCTTGGCGTGATGAAGGTACTTGCTGACTTTCGCTGTCAGTCATGCCTCAGCCCTCGCGAGATTTAAGTTGTGGTCCACTCGTTCCTGAATCCGGCGGTCCTGCAATTCACGCAAGGCAGCCAAGATCCGGGGCTTGTTCATTCGTGACCCGCCCGAGACATCGACGATCAGTTCCACGATCTCATCGTAGGTCAGCTCGTAGGGCCGTGGGTCTTCACTCATTTGAGTTCTCTTTGAATGCGCGCCTGTTCCTCGGCTAAGGCGCTTGCGTATTCGCCGCCACGGTAGGTTGGCTCCTCCATGGATCGGTCGTAGGCACGTTCATTGGCATTCTCGCGGCAGGCATCACACCGAGCGTCGAGCCCCGTGATTGGGCGCTCGTCGCAGTCCTCGCAGAGATCAGTGAAGTTGTCCGGGTGATAGTCTTTGCCACAGCCAGAGCAATAGAGACTTCCATCCTGCCGCCGCGCTGACTGGCTTTTGCCGCAGACGCAGTACGTTTCAGTGGAACCCGCGCTATGTTGCTCGTTCATGACCGTGGGCTCTGCTTGCCAGCCAGAACGTTGATCTTCCATCGCAGCCAACTGTTGACCTTTTTCCACCGCTCATGCGGTGTGGCCGTAGGCGGCACTGAGTCGTTCACTGCGGCGACTTCATCGATCAGGCTGGACCGTAGAGCAGCCTTCGGGTTGTCGGCCCAGAACGAGCCAATTGCGCAATGACTGCCATTCGGGCCGTCGAGCTTTCCATAGATCAGGCTTCGGCGCCGAGCCACCGAATCACGGATCAGGAAAAGCGCAGTGTCATATGCGAGTGCCGTTCCGGGGGCAGCGCTTCCACATTCAGGTCGTAGCTTGCTCATTGTTTCACCTGTGTTAAGACTCCAGTTTCGGCCATACGAGCACTCATATCGCCCGAACCTTCGCAAGCCGCGCTATAGGATTGAGTTTGCTCCCGCGTCCGCAAGCGTCCCTTGGCCCAACATCGGGTGGCGTGCGATGCTCTTTGAACGTGATTCCGCGCCTGGCCTGATTGATGCTTTGGCTGGTCATTCGGTACAACCTGGCGAAATGCGTGTCAGTCATACCGGATGTGCGAATGGTGGCGACTTGCTCGTCGGTCAACATTGGATGTCCTCTGCCGGCCATTAGGCGGCCCTCCGCGGCAGGATCTTGGAGGTCGGCCATTCGTCACTAAGGTCGAGAACGAACTGCACTTTCTCCCACAGCTTTCGCTCAGTTCCAAAGACTGCCGAGAATAACTTTCGACCTCCGGCAATGGAGGCCCTCTCAAAGTAGGTCAGGCGCGCTTTCTGAGCGTCAGTGAACTGGTTTTGATGGTGACCCTTGCATAAAAACAGGGAATACCAATGGCCCATACGCTTCCCCGCGCTGAGGATGTGATGGAGTTCCAACTGATGATAGTTGGGCATCCCAATTGCGGCGCATGCCACGCACCCCATATGGACCATACGCTCGATGCGAGCCTGTTCTCGCTTGTTTGGAGGGCGCTTGCTCATCGCGCCCATCCCATGCACTTCTGCAGTTCGAATTCAACCTCGGCAATCTGGATGCCAGGCATGATCCGTTGCGACACCACGTCGAGAACCTTCGGCCAATACTCGTTCCAGTCGTCGGCCGTCATGTTCTCGTAGTCAGTGCTCTTCGGGATCTGAAAGGCTGGCTTCCCGGCAGCATCAAAGATGGTCGTCACGAGCCCGGTACAGAGTTTGATTGCCGTATGAACGTCATCCTTGGACTGGATCTGCATGAACCCGCCGTGTGGCAGCTCGATCTGCTCGCAGTTCTCGGCGCACATCGTCATCAGCTTCCAGTAGCGCCGGTGCGCGGTCAGGTCGCGAATGCGCAGCGGCTTGACCCAGCAGATCTCGCCTTGCTCCATGCGGCCCAACACCTTCTCGGCATCGTCGCTCGCAGGCAGCCAGCCCTTGCCTCGTCTGTAGAGCTCGATCTTCATGCGGCCTTCAGGCTCCTGAGCGAGGCCACTTCGGCATCCACCTCGGCCAGGAACTTCGTCAGTTCCGTTTCATACGCGGCGAGCTCTGTCTTGAACTCGAACCGCTCCACGCGCACGCAGAAAAACTGCAGGCCCTCGGGCAACCGATCATCGTACGAACAGAAGTCGTACCACTCGGCGCCGGTGACCCACATTTCGTGAGTGGCCTGCGGGATGTAATCCGGTGGCAGGCGCCGGCCCTTCAGGTAGCTGACATGCGTTGCCGATTTCGGGCACTTGAAGCTGACAAGCCCTTTGAAGTCGTCAATGTCGCCGTCAAGTGAGCAGCCGGCCATGACTTCGTTCATCGACAGGAAGCCCGTCTCGCGAACAATCAGCCCAGAATGAGCTTCGTAGGCGAGACGGGCTGCCGGCTCCAGATCGATGCCGCGCTGCATCTCGGCGTTGATGTAGCCGGGTTCCGCAGGCTTGCCGGTGAGACGCTCGATGGCGAGCTGGAATCGGTAGTCTCGACGCGCCGCGGCCTCACCCGATTTGATTTTACTGAGCACGTCAGCGGCTTTGCTCGCCGTGGCACGGCCGGCGCGCGCCTGTAGCCACGGTTCGGATCGTTGCTCAACATCCATTATCGTGAATCTCATGCGAATTCTCCAAAGTGTTGCCTGCGCGCTGATTGATAGACTGCGCTTGCAAGATCAGGTGTCTCATAGGCGCCGAGCGCCAGACACTTGTTATTTACCCGGATACGCGCCTGATACCGCCCGCTAGCCAGCAGCTTCACGCCCATTGGAAGCGCGAGACGCTTCTTCCGCCTCTTGAGATTCCACATGTTTTGCATGTGCGAGGCCTCTCGAAGATTAGACGGATCATCATTCAACGAGTTGCCGTCGATATGATCTATCTGCTCCCTGGGCCAGCGTCCTGCGTTTATGCAGTAGACGAGATGCGAGCGTTTATACCTGCGGCCGTTAATGCTGATATTCCAGTAGTGCTTCCCGGAGTGCCCAGGGGTAGGAGCACCAGCAACCTTCCCGATTACATTCTTGTGATATTTTGAGGGAGCGACCCAGACGAGAACGCCATGCTCCTCAAGTCTGAAGAGCCGAAGCAGCTCTTCGGCGGTGAAACTCATTTAGCCACCTTCCCGGCTTTCGATTTGCAATCGCGCCACCATGCCTCATCAAATTTCACGACGTAGCGGCGGAACTCTCCGCTGGATTTCCCCCAAGCGGCTGTCAGAGGCTCCATGCCTTCTTCAGCAAGGACCGTCATGTCGGCATTCCATTTGTCGTACCCGGTCGGTGCCGGTTCACGCTTGGCTACAGCCCCATTGCCGTCGTCATCCTGGTTGCCAGCACGCGAGGCGATGCCCGTCACGGCTTCGAACGTCGCGCCCTTGAGGTATGTCAGAGTGGAGCGGATTTGCTGGAGAGTGTTTTTCGAGCCGGAAGTATCCGGCGGACCTTCCAATCGAACGCGCCTGCTATGGCCCTGAACGTGCTCAAGGACGCAGGTGACAGCGATCAGTTCGCCCTGTTCGATCTCCCAGCTAGCACTGAGCCCATGCTCTCCCAGTGCGGCGTTCGTCGTGTTCACGAGATTGCCGAGAGAGGTGTACCAGGAGTTGTACTGCTTGTTCAGAAGGTCTTTGACGATGTTCGGCGGATTCTTCTTGAAGGCAGCCAGAGCCGCATTGAAAGCGTGCAGCGCCTGCTTGGCCTCCCACCGGTCCTGCAGGTCCATAAGCTTCTGGATGCGCTCCAGATCAGCGCCCTGTGCAACGGCGACCTGCAGCATCTGCATCGGCGTGATTTCGGTCACCTGCTGTTGAGGCAGCATCTCAACTACTGCGACGTTCATACCTGCAGCTCCGGCTGATAGGTAAGCGCCAACAGCTGGTTTCTACGATCCTGAATCTCGGCGATCTTCTTGTTCAACTCGGCCCTGAGTTGTCGCTCTTGCTCGTCCAGAGACACGACGGCATTTCTGACGATGGCGTCATTGTCGATAGGGCTAAGCGTGACTTCTGCCAGCTCAGTGATGCGGACGTATCCCTCGCGGGATACTTCGCGAGTCTGCCCATCTGGCAACGTGTCGAAGTGCTCGTCGTAGTTGACGATCCGCACCTCGTCGAGGCTATAAAAATCATCGATGGTCAGGTGGGCGTAAAGCGCGACCTTGCGTGGCCGTGCAATTGCTTCTTTGAAGTTTTTCATGGGGGGCTTTTCTCCTGTTATTCGCCGCGCAACTCGCGCAGCCGTTTGACCATTCGGCGGATCACGCCGCGCTGAATCACCCGATCGGGCCAGCGCTGGCGGATAGCGGCCATCACATCGAGAATTCCGGCAGTCGGCGAAAACCACATGCTCGCCTGCGCATCTGCCCGCTGTTGCTCAATCGTCTGATAACGCTGCTTCTGTTCGTTTGTGCGCGTATCTACGAAATGTTGAATGTTGAATTTCACTCGCCTTGCCTCCGACTCATGAATCCAGGCTGACAAGGGCTTGGCATCGGAACCACCGGCTGCGGATGCATCAAAGCCTCAACGTGCTTGGCGATGATTCGCGCGACGAGCTGGCGGGTGCCGGGGATGGTCATGGCGTTCTCTGTTTGACCAGAGTTTCGAGCTCGTTCGCCGCGCGGTCTTCTTTCGCTCGCAAAACCTCCAGCGCTTTCTCAGCGCGGATTCGATCCTTGCGGGTGCCAATGGCGAGTTGCAGAGCGCGGTCCAGTTCGGCGTCGATGATCATTTCGGTAACCCCATCCAATGTGGGACCGACATTAGCACCGCTAACCGGTGAGTACAAGAGGGGTGCTAATGTTTTTTATCCGTTCCTGGGTGAGATACGGAATATGAGACGTATGTCGCAATGCGGCGACGGCCGCTAGTTGGACAATAAAAGCGTGTGGAAAGCTAAGCCCCAGGTTTGGGGCCCTCTGTATGGAGAGCTAACCTAGATCAAGAATTGCGGCGGGAATTGCCGCCAGGGAGAGCGAGTGTCGCCAGCGCCAGTTTCTTCTCGTCGGGCATGTCGGGCCACGCTTCAGCGATGGGCGCCATACCCTCCGGTATACGTCCGGCTGTCACACGGCTGTAGGCCCAATCGGGCCAGATGTTTTGCGGGAGAGTCTCGAGATAATCCGCGAAGTTCAGCTTCCACTCGGTGTTCAGAGCGATATGAAGTCGCAGAATCTGGCTGACAGTGCTTGGATCTACGCCGTGAAGTATTGCCAGCTGCTTTTGCGATAGCGGCTTACCCGCTCGCTTGAGCTCGTCCCACTTCTCGCGGAGCAGCCGGCAATCCCGTTTCTGCTCCTCGCTCAATGGTGTGCGACGTACTGTCTTCTTGGCAGCCATGTGACGACGTAATGAGACCCGAGAATCAATCGCCTTATTGTTAACTTTAGTATCGCAAAACATTCATTGACTCCGCAATAGAAATACATTAGCACCCCTCTTGTGTCAGGAATGAAGCACTGCTAATCTCAGGGGTAATGAAACTCCTGACTGACCGGCTTTCTGAGATGGGCATCACGCATGCCCAATTCGCAGCAAGCATCAAAGTCCATCCCACCAGCGTCTCCCAGTACCTCAATCGGCACAGCCGACCTCCGCTGGACGTCTTCGCCAGGATCGTGAAAGAGACCGGCCTTCCTTGTGAAGCGCTGCTCGCCATGTTCCTCGAGAAGCCACTCCTGAAGCGTCGGCCGGCGCGATGAGCCTCGAGCGCCAAGACGTACGCGCGAAGCTGGACCCCGATATGTACGAGGCCCTCAAGGCGATTCTCGAAGCGAAGGGACTCACGCAGGGCGAGTTCATCGAAAACCTTCTGGTCCCAGAGATTAAGCGGCTTGTCCATGAAGCAACCTTAATTGTGGACCGGCTGCGCGTCTCGGGACAAAACGGGAGAAACCGCGCATGACCAACAAAAACAATAACTTGGGGAGACGTATGACCGACCCCCCTCAGGTCTCAAAAAAAAGCCTGGAAACACTGCTCGTCGGCATCGCCCTCGGTGCGGTGAGCATGACTGTCTGGTTCTTCATCTTCATGAAGCTGGCCGGCAAATGATTGCGACCGACGCGCTGTTGTTACCCCACCGCGCGCCCTTGGCCTGTCGGTTGTTTGATCGACAGGCCCTTTTCTTCCCGCCCGCGACCATATCGCACTCACAGTCTCACGCGCTGTTAAGAGCGGCGATCCACCCCTGCCGGGTGGCCGGGCGATCTTTCCCACCCATGAGGATTTCACATGATCAAACCGACCATTGGCCGCGTAGTTCTTGTCCAAAATCGTTCCGGCTCGACCGACACATCACAGGCCGAACCTGCTCTCGTCTCATATGTCTGGAGCGATCGGCTGATCAACGTTGGAGGCTTCGACCACAACGGGACGCCGTTTGCCTTCACATCGCTAACCCTGTTGCAGGACGACGATCCATTGCCAGCGGGCGCTTACGCCGAGTGGATGCCCTACCAGAAAGGGCAGGCGGCGAAGACGGATGCTCTGGAAACCGCTGCCGCGGCGCGCGCTGCCGGACCGTCCAGCTACTGACCCTTTCGCCCGGTGGTATCGCGCAGGCCGCCGGGCGTTCCTGCTGATGGCAAGGATCAGAACCATCAAACCCGAATTTCCACATAGCGAGAGTATGGGGAAAGTGTCGCGAGACGCTCGCCTGCTGTTCATCCAACTCTGGACTCTCGCCGACGATTCCGGGAGGGCTCGCGGGAATTCGCGAATGCTCGCGAGCCTTCTATACCCCTATGACGACGATGCCAAGAGCCTCATTGGAGGCTGGTTGACCGAGTTGGAGGGCGTCGCGGCGGTGCGCTGCTACCAGATTGATGGCGAATCCTACCTCGACATTCCTAACTGGTTGAAACATCAGAAGATCGACAAGCCCAGCGCTTCGAAATACCCCGCATTCGTTGAGTCCTCGCGAAAGTTATCGAGCCCTCGCGAGCTTTCACCCCCGGATCAAGGACCAAGGACCAAGGACCAAGGAAGGGAAGGGAAGGGATCTACTACGGCGTCTGCGACGCCAACATGGTTTGTGGAATTCAGGCAGGTGTATCCCGAGAGGGCAGGGGATCAGGGATGGCGGAAGGCCGAGAAGGCGTCCAATGCCAGGATTGCGGAAGGACACACAACCGCGGAGTTCATCGCGGGTGCCAAGCGCTACGCCGCTTACTGCTCTGCGGCTGGCAAGACCGGCAGCGAATACGTCAAGCAGGCCGCGACCTTTCTCGGCCCCGATAAACCCTTCCTGCTTCCGTGGACCGCTCCGCCAAAACCAGAAACTGCGACCGACCAGCTGCTGCGCATGCTGGACAACCGCGACAACTCACGAGTGATTGAGCATGAACCCGGATTCAAGCAGCTCCCGCGCCAGTGAAGTATGGCGGCGGTTTGCCGGCCTGTTTGGTGGCGACGCCATCATGCGTAAGTTCGGCAAGGAGATCCCGCCCGAATGGACCAGCGTGCTTTCGAAGCTCAAGGATTATGAGCTCGACCGCGGCATGCGCAGGTTGGTGCATTCCGGTCGTGATGGCGTTCCGTCCTTGCCGGCCTTCGTCAAGCTGTGCAGAACCATCCAGGACGATGGCGTCGATGAAGGTCCGCGTCCGATCGCGCTCCCGAATCCGGACAAGTTCGATGGTGATAAATGGGATATCGCATCGAACCAACGGCTGATGGCGTATCTGATGCGCAAGATCGTGGAACGAACCAACGTCTTCGGTGCGCCGAAGTCTCCGGAAATGAAGCGCATCACAGACATTTTCGTCGGCTACAAGAAGCGCTGGGCTGCTCTAATGCGTGATTGGGACGTTAACCGCGAGACCGGTGAGATCATCGAGCCTTCGATGGAAGATCAGAGCGCGAGCTGGGCCAACCTTATCGAGAGCGCGGAAGCCGAAATAGCACAACGGAAGGCCGCATGAAATGGCGCGGCATCAATGAGCATGTCATCGAATCCGACGCGGGTTACCGTGTGTTGGAGTGCACAGCTGAAGGCATACCAACGGGCCGCTATGTTGCATTCATTGGCAAGACCACGCCAACTTGGATGTCCCAAGTGTTGGGCGGCTACAGCTCAGGTGAAGAAGCGCGACAGGCATGTATCGCGCACCTCTCAAAAACTCAACAGGAAATGACCGCATGAACAAACTCCACGGACTCCAACCGTATTTTGACTGGGCCGACCGCAAGGCGAACATCACCCGCTTTCGCAAATGGCTCGCAATGATGGCTTCGATTGCCCTGATCGGCTGCGTCTCTGTGCATCAGCCAAAACCCGAGATCGTGCCAACTCCGATCGCCGCTTTCGACTTCATCCAATGCGGTGGAGCTCTCGCGCTGTTTGTGATCGTGGATCCGACCCACGTCATCCGCTTCGACCAGAAGCAAACGACTATCTTCACCATCGAGAATGGAAAGATGACCGAGACGAACGGACCTCCAACGCCATTCAGCCAAGCGCTGCAGATCGCCGAAACCGCGGGCATCACGTCCAACGCAATTGCGCCGTGTGGGAAGCCCGAGGCCACGACATGACCGGCGAAGGCTTCGCATTCTTTCGATGGCATAGCCTCGAATTCCGCGGCTGGGAACCGGCCGAATGCAAGCGTCATTACGTCTGCTGGCGAGATTGGGAGCAAAATTACCGATGAAAACTCGACTCGACGCCTGCGATAGCTGGCATCCCGACACCGAATCGCGGTTCAAGCTCCACAAGAGCGGCAGAGACAGACATGGCAACTATCGCCACCGTCAGATCTGCCTCGAATGCAACCGCATCAAGGTCATGGAAAACCGTCACCGCATGGCCAGTAAACGGCCTTACGGAATCATTCCCCTCAATTGGCCCGCGCCTCAACTGTGAGCTGGAGAAGACCTAATGGATTTCGAACAGATGGAAATGCAAAAGAGATTGTCGCCGCTCTACGTAGCAGTGCTGTGCTTGTCTGGCCTATCGGTCGGCCTGCTGACCTTCTGTGTCGGTCTGCCAGCGGCCTGCATCTTCTGGACGTGGATGGGATTACGAAGAACCGCAAGCGCGATCCGAAGCAGCTGGAGCTATTCGTGTTGTGGAAAGTCCAGCTTGTCCGCACACCCAAAGCTGCGCTCAAAGCTGTAGGGGTGATCTCGTGAAGCCACCTGAAGAGAGATACTTCATCAGCACCACGTGCAAGCGGGGCCATACAGGCCGGCGGTACAAGAGCACTGGATCTTGTGTCGAGTGCATGCGGCTACACCGGATCAATCGTAAGTTACGCGACCATGCAGGTGCCCGATGAGACCGCGCAAACTGACACCCGAACGCGCAGCCTATGTTCGAACTATTATTTCGCTTAGGCGCTTACTGCCAACACATAGTGAACTTGCTAAGGCCGAGGGTGTTAGCAAGAGTTTGGTCGATCAGATTGCATCTGGATACTGTTACAAGAATGTAGATACAACAAACGTACATGCGATTCTGATGGCACTCGGGATAAACATTCCCCAGACTCCCGAGAATGCCCCAGCCGATCAAGGGTGAACGCCTGTCCACGTTCGTGGCTCGATTCATGAAATCGAAGGAAGCTCGCGGCTCGTTTCCGAAGCAGAGTCAGCGCGCGGCAGTGGCGTACAGCGAATTTAAGCATAAGGACAAGAAGTGAGCGCCAACCGGCTATTCCTCGTCTGTTCTCATCATCCCAATCTCGAGGACGCTCTGTGCCTTGCCGATCGCGCCGGCAACGACGTGCAATACATCCTGACCTCACTACGTCGAGCTGATGACTGGTTTGCCAAGCATGCGAAATGCGGCCGCGGTTGTGACCATTACCAATTGGCGTTCCATCATCCGATGGACCACGACATTCCTAAGCCGGCAGATCCAGTTCCAGCTGCAGTTCGCATGGAAATAGCGAAGGCAGGAATGTAATGCCAGTTATTGGCGAACGTGAAGTCGCGCGGCAGCAGGGCCATTCGCAGTATGTGACTGGACGTCCTTGCAAGTATGGACATACAGGGCCGCGCTATACGCAGAATGGTATGTGCTGTCAATGCGGCAAGCAACTTGCGGCGGCATGGCGACTGGCAAATCCCGAGCTATACAAATCCTCCGCCAAACAATCCGCTCTCAAACATGCTGAGAGGCGTAAGGCATATCAGCGCGCAAATAGCCATAAGCACAAACTCGCAAAATGGAAGCGTCTTGGCTACCCAGAGCCAATAAGGCCATGCCCTGAGAGATGTGAAATCTGCGATCAGCGACCTGAAGGCAATCGGGGGCTTCATCTCGATCATTGCCACGACACTGGCCGATTCCGCGGCTGGCTTTGCTTTGGGTGCAACACTGCTCTTGGCCGATTGGGCGATAGCCCGGAGCTACTAAGCAAAGCGCTAGCCTATCTGCGCAACGGGAGCCACTAGTGATCGTTGAAGACTCAATTGATCTTCCCCAGGCCTATCACTACCTATTCCGCAGGGGCTCTGACACCGCGCCAGAACGCGAAGGCGCTGAGAAACACCTCGCAGCCCAAGGATGCACGCGGGTCCTGCATTACGCCTCGCCTGAAGGCTATGCGTCGTTCGGATATGTCGAGCGAGTTGAAGTCCTGCGCCAACGCGCAATGGAGCCTAGGTATGGGTGAGCATCCCGAAGTCATCACTGGTCCTTTGCGCATGTTAGGTGATCGCATATTGCTCAAGCCACTCGACTGGGAAGCGAGCAAGGTCATCACCGCCATCCGCCAAGGCAGACCGGTTCGTGGTGAGGTTGTCGCAGTCGGCCCCGGCATTCATCCGGTGAGTAAGCGCACCAAGCTCAACGACGGCAGGCAGCGAATCGACTTCTCCAAGCGCTTTCAGCGGACTGAAGTGAAGGTCGGTGATGTCGTGGAACTCGGTGGCCTGAACATCTTCGACGGACGCGGCTATGACTTCCCAGAGGTCATTGTGAACGGGATCAAGCACCTGATCATCACCGAGCGTGATGTGGCGGGAGTGAGGGAAGCCTCATGACCATGCAACCGCAGTATACGTGCCCTGAGTGCCGCTCCGCCTATTTGGGCTACGATATTGCTCATGATGACTACTACTGCTTCCCCTGCGACATCTCTTTTACGGTCCTGAGCACCGAGGAGACTCACAAGCTTTATGACGGTGGACCGCCAAAGCGGACAGGTTGGATATCCCCTTTGCACAGGAGAGCATGGGTAGCCGAGCAGCCTCAGGGAGGATGCATGAGAACGCCCTTAGCGGACGCGCGTGCAGCAGCGCAACGAGCCAAATCGAGTTGGAAGCTACCCGCGGAATATTGGTCGGTCTTCAGCTCTGGCCTGCACATCGGTAACAAGATTGATTTTATAAGGTGGCGGCTCATCACGCTTGGCATGGCCACTCAGAAACAGTGACCTCCGAGAACCTCAAGCCCTTCCAGCCCGGCCAATCCGGCAACCCCGGTGGAAAGCCCAAGGCTGCGCGCAATCGCCTGCAGGGCGGCTTCCTAAACGCTCTGGCGGATGATTTCGACGCACACGGCAAAGACGCGATTGTGCGAGCTCGTGAAGAGGACCCGATGGGGTACGTCAAAGCGATCGTCGCTCTGATGCCGAAGCAGGTTGAACAGTCACAGCCATTGGACGATCTGACCGATGCAGAACTCACTGCCGGCATCGCCCTTCTCAGAAGCCGCCTTTCTGGCGCTACTGGTGAAGGAAGCGACGCGCCGGGCAAGTCAACGTCGGTTAACTGACTATGCGCCATATCCGAAGCAGCGCGAGTTCCATGCAGCTGGCGCTACGTTTCGCGAGCGCATGCTCATGGCCGGAAACCAGGTCGGCAAGACACTCTCCGCAGCGTTTGAAGTCGCCATGCATCTCACTGGTAAGTATCCAGAGTGGTGGACAGGCAAGCGGTTCACTGAAAACGTTCGCTGGCTCGCAGGATCTGAGTCTGCCGAGCTCACACGCAAAGGCATCCAGCGTCTGTTGCTTGGGCCGCCAGAGAACGAAGCCCAGTGGGGAACTGGCGCAATCCCAAAAGCTGACGTTGTGGATTGGGCCCGTCGTCAAGGCGTCCCCGATGCAGTTGCCACGATCAACGTGCAGCACTATGACCTGGACGGCAAGCCCGATGGGATCTCTTCAGTGCAGCTAGCCACTTACGATCAAGGCCGCACCAAGTGGCAGGCCGATACCGTGCATGGCGTGTGGTTCGATGAAGAACCGCCGGAGGATATCTACTTCGAGGGTATCACCCGCACGAACACGACTCTGGGTCCGGTAATGACCACGCTCACTCCACTGATGGGCGTGTCGAATGTCGTGAAGCGGTTCTATCTAGACAAGGAACCGAGCACGCATCTTACGATGATGGATATCGCCGATGCCGAGCACTATACGCCCGAGCAACGGGCGGCAATCATTGCGAGCTATCCCGCTCACGAACGTAAAGCCCGCACCAAGGGCATTCCTCAACTTGGGAGTGGGCGCGTGTTCCCGATCGACGATGATGAGATCAAGATCCAGGCGTTTCCCATCCCAGCTCACTGGCCACAGATCGCCGGCATCGACTTCGGATGGGACCATCCTTCAGCTGCAGCACGTCTGGCATGGGATCGCGATGCGGACTGCATTTACGTGATCGCCACTCACCGCCAGCGCGAGCAGACACCAGTCATGTTTGCAGCGAGTGTCAAGCCTTGGGGCGCGTGGTTGCCATGGGCCTGGCCCCATGATGGTTTGCAGCACGACAAAGGTTCTGGCGAACAACTGGCAAAGCAGTACAAAGAGCAAGGTCTCGCCATGCATCCCCAACGAGCGACGTTCGAGGATGGTTCGAACGGTGTAGAGGCCGGCATTACAGGGATGCTCGACCGCATGCAGACCGGCCGTCTAAAGATATTCAGCCATCTCACCGAATGGTTTGAGGAATTCAACCTCTACCACCGCAAGGATGGATTGATTGTGAAGAAGGGCGACGACCTTCTATCCGCCACACGCTACGCGATGATGATGCGTCGCTTTGCGACTACCCAGAACAAGCCAGCTCCTACCAACAGCAATACGACCTCATTCGCAGGCCGTGACGGAAACGGATGGATGTCATGACACGCGCCGAGCTCGAAACAGAATTGGAACGCTGGAAAGCCCTTGGCATGGATGCAGCCGCAAGGCTCGAGGAAATCTCCCGAACTCGCGTCAGTCAGACGATGACAGAGCACCGGGCCGCTGAGATCGTGGCTGAGAACAACGCTGTCCTGGCCGGTATTGCTGTCAGCATCCGGGAGCTGCTCAATGGCTCGTGATGATCTGGACAAGGACGCAATCTCTGACGACGGTATCTGGCGTGAATGTGCAGACCGATTGCAGATTGCCCAAGCTGCCGAGTCTGAGAACCGCAAGAAGGGCGTCAAGGCCATCAAGTTCCGCTGGGGCGAGCAGTGGCCGGATGACGTTAAAAATTCGCGCAAGAGCTCTGGTAGACCAGCTCTTACGATCAATCATGCCAATGTATTCTGCCAGCGCCAGGAGAACACGCTTCGTCAGCAACGACCTAGGATCAAGGTCCATCCCGTGGGAGATGGGGCCAACGTCGATACTGCGGCAACGGTGCAGGGAATAATCCGGCATATCGAGAATCGCTCGTATGCTTCTGTTGCCTATGACCGCGGAGCCAAAGGTGCAGTCGACATCGGCTGGGGCTACTGGCGTATTGCGGGCGAGTTCTTAGGTCCGAAAAGCATGGATCAGGAGTTGAAAATCCTCCCGATCCGCAATCACTTCAGCGTGTACATGGATCCGGGTGCCAAGTTCCCGGATGGTCGCGATCAGAAGTGGTGCATCATCTCCGAAACCATGAAGCGGCAGGAGTACAAGCGCCGCTATCCCAAGGCCCAGAACATCGACTACAGCTATGTCGATTCGCCGGGTGACTTAGGGATTCTCAACAATGAGTGGGAAGGCAAGGAGGAGATTCGACTTGCGGAGTATTACCGGATTCATGAGGTCAGAGACACGCTCTGCCTAATGAACGATGGCAGTACGCTGTTCAAGTCCGAATTGCCGGCCGAAGAACTTCGAACCGCGCTCAACTACCAGCCGCAGATCGATCCGAAGACTGGAACGCCTGTCGAGCGCCCAAGCACCAGGCTAACGGTCGAGTGGTTCCGGCTCAACGGCAAAGAGATTGTCGAGCGAACCACTATTCCCGGTCGATATATCCCGGTCATCCGCTCCGAAGGCAACGTCGAAGAGATCGACGGCAAGACAGTTCGAAAGGGTATGGTCGAGGATCTGATCGACCCTGCGCAGATGTACAACTACTGGCGTACTGCCCAGACGGAACGCTATGCATTGGCTCCCAAGGCTCCGTGGGTTGTGGCCGAGGGCCAGACTGATGGTCATCCGGAATGGAATGACGCCAACCAGAAATCCTACAGCACACTGGTATACAAGGCCGTCACTGTCACGACTGCTCAAGGGGAACAGGTTCTCCCCCCTCCGCAGAGACAGCCGCCGGTCCCGGTAGAAGAAGGCATGGCCGCTGCTGCTGCTGGAGCAGAACACGATCTGATGAGCGTGGCGGGCATGCCGCAGGAGAATCCCGAGCTCGCCTCGCGGATTGTCGGCGGTAACAAGTACCTCCAACGCCGGCAGGGCATGCAGGATCTGACGCATTTTCAGTACTACGACAATCAGACTCTGGCTATTGCCTGGACCGGTGAAGTGCTGCTCGAGATGATCCCGCACTACTACGACACCGAGCGGATGCAGCGGATCATTGGCGAGGATGGAGTTCCGCAGGTGGTTAAGATCAACGAGCAAGGCGCTCCGGACGACAGCGGCGTTCAACGAGTGAAGAACGACATGACCGTGGGTCTGTATTCCGTAGTCATGGATACCGGACCTGGCTATGCAACCAAGCGTGAGGAAGCCGCGGAGAACATGGTCGAGGTCCTCGGAACCCCGCTGGGTGAGGTTGTGGTACAGCAGGGGGCCGATTTGGTCCTGCGTAATATGGACTGGCATGGCGCTGACGAACTCGCAGACCGGGTTGCCTCAACAATTCCCGCGGCGATGGAGAAGATGGTCGAGGGCCTACCGAAACAGGCTCAGAACATCATCGGATCGATGCAGAAGCAGCTGCAGGACCTCCAGGGACAGTTGCAGCAGGCTCAACTCGAGATCAAGTACCAGGGATCTGTGAAGGAAATGCAGGTTCACGGCAAGCTCGAAGAGATCGACCGAAACAACGAGAACCGCGTTCAGGTCGAGCACATGAAGGGTGCGACATCACGGGACGTGGCTGAGATTCATGGAGCGACACAGCTCCTCAACACCCGCGCAGAGGCAGAAGGCGACGAGAAAGCCGCTCGTGCCCTGATCGATGCGGGAACCAAAGACAGAGCGGAGTAACAGATGGCTCAGGTAGTCACGAACGACAACATGGTCGAGTTCATCCAGACTGGCAAAGTCGCGGAGTTCAAAGCTCCCGATGCGCCGAAGGATGACAAGCCTGCAACTTCGGACAGCAAGACGGAGTTGAATCCCCGCGCTGCAGACGGTACGTTTCAGTCTCCCACTGGAGAGAAGTCTCCAGAGGAGAAAGGTAAGGCGGCGCCTCAGCCCGCAGATGATGACCCCGATGGCGCGAATCTGACCGAACACGCTCGACGTGTGATCGGAAAGAAGCACAGAGCGATGAAAGAGGCGGAAGAGTTCGGGCGCGATGAAGCGCGCCGAGCAATCGCAGCAGAAGCACGGGCAGAAGCTCTCGAGCGCGAGTTGAGTTCGCTCAAGGGCACGAAGTCAGGCCAGGGCCCAGCGGCTGGTGAAGGTGATGAACCCAATCCAGACGACTTCAAGACGGTCGGTGAGTACGCCCGCGCTGTAGCGACGTACGAGGTGGCAAAAGCGGCCAAAGCGGCTCGAGAGGCTGGTAAACAGCATAACGAGCAAGCCAGGCAGCAGGCAGAAGCGGAAGAGATCGGCGCCAACTTTGTGAAGCGGCGCGCGGAGTTCGAAAAGGCACATCCTGACTTTGAGGAAGTGTTGGACGGTTCTCCACTGATCATCCCAGATGCAGGCCTCCAGTACATCGCAGAGAGTGAGATTGGCCCGGAATTGGCCTATTTCCTCGCCCAGTCGGGTAATAAAGAGACAGCCGAACGTTTGTCGAAGCTCTCGCCGAGCCGCTGTATAGCAGAACTCGGCAAGCTGGAGGCTCGACTCGAAGAGGCTGCGAAGGTGAAGGATCCCCCGAAAGGCGAACCCCCTACACAGTCAACTCGGCAAGTCTCCAGGGCGCCCGCACCGATTCAGCCTCTGAGTGGTGATGCTGCGACCCCGGTCAAAAAGGACCCGTCGGAGATGAGCTTCCAGGAGCTGCGCGCTCACCGTATGACGGAGCGCGCGTCAGGCAAACGCATGTAGAGCGTGCTTGAGACGGCGGCGGGTATGACAACCCTCTTTCGGAGCTGCCGTTTTGAGCAACAACCTGCTGACAATCTCCTACATCACGAACGAAGGGCTCGTGATCCTGGAGAACACTCTCATCTTCGCCGACAAGGTCGATCGCCAGTACTCTGACGAATTCGCGGTCAAGGAAGCGAAGATTGGCGCGACCTGTAACGTCCGCCGGCCTCCTCGCTATCTCGGTACGTTCGGTCCCGCCCTCAACGTCGAGGACACGAACGAGACCTACATCCCCGTCACGCTGAACTACCAGTTCCACGTTGACGTCCAGTTCTCCACGGCAGACTTGCTGCTGTCGATGGATCGCTTTCGCACCAGAGTGCTGGCCCCGATGATGGCGACGATCGCCAACCGGGTGGACTCGGATGGTCTGTACTTCGCCTACCAAAATACCGCGCTGTCTGTCGGTACTCCGGGCGTCAGTCCTTCCTCGTACAAGACCTTCTCCGATGCCCGCGCGTTGCTGGCCTTCGAAGCCTGTCCAAAAGGCGACAGGAACCTGGTCTTGGACCCGCTCTCAATGTCTTCGGCCACTGACGGCGTGAAGGGGTTGTTCAATCCCCAGGCGCAGTTGGGCGAGTACGTCAAAAACGGCATGATCGCCAAGAACTTCGCCGGTCTCGACTGGTTCGAAGATCAGAACGTCGTATCGTTCACCACTGGCGCACAGGGCGGAACACCTCTGCTCACGGCCAATACTGGTGGGGCCTTCCTGACCTCCGGCTGGGCGCAGTCTGGCTTCATCCAGACCAACGGTTGGACCGCAACGACTGGCGTCATCAAGGTCGGCGATATCATCCAGATTGCGGGTGTCTTCCCAGCCAATCCTCAGAGCCGAACTCAGTATGGAAACGCGCTGAAGCAGTTCGTCGTCCTGCCTCCGGGTGGTTACACGCAGAACCCGATCGGTACTGCGACTCCGGGTTTGGCATTCGCTGCCGCAACCCTCACCAGCGGTACGTTCAACCCGGCAACGGGTGTGTACACCTCTGGTGGTGGCGCTGGAGCGCTGTCGATCCTGATCGGCGAGTGCTGCATCACCGGTGGTCAGTTCCAGAACGCGGTGACTACGGCGGCATTCACGGCAACCTCGGCCCTCACGGTCAATGGCGGAACTGCCAACGCCACGAAGGTCACCCCGCAGGGAATCGTGACGCATCGGAATGCCTTCGCACTGGCGTTTGCGGATTTGCCGCTGCCTCGCGGAGTCCATGAGGCGGCTCGAGCGAATGATTCCGACATCGGAATGAGCATGCGCTCGGTCACCCAGTACACCATCAACAACGACGCGCTGCCGACACGTATCGACGTGCTTTACGGTTACGCGGGCCTCTACCGGCAGCTGGCTTGCCGCGTGGCCGGTTAAGGAGTAACGACAATGCCTTCAGTGAATCCGGGTCCTGCGTCCCAGACTACGGTCAACACGCAGTCCCCTTACAGTCCGGAAGTCACGGTCCAGACGATCGCGGTGAACCTCACGCCGCTATCGGTTGCGACGATTACCACGGCCGAGCAATCATTTGGCTTGAACGGTGTGTCGCAGGTCACTGCGGCCACCGGCATCAAGGCTGGCGATGTGATCATCGGAGTCAATCCGCCGGGAATGACAACGGGCGTGGTCGTGGCGAATGCCCGAGTGGACGCATCTGTGGATGACAAGTTCTATCTGGAATTCGTCAATCCCACGGCTGGCGCCGTAGTACCTCTTACGGGGCTCTATCTGCTGACAGTCGCTCGGTTCAACCAGAGCACCAAGCCGCCCGGAACGACGACTTACGCCTTCGTTCCGACTGCTGTTGTGTAACCCAACCGCCCCGGTTGTGAGCCGGGGCTTTTCCAGGAGGGCGTATGCCCGGTCCGTCAACTCTTCCGCGCGGGAACATCGCACTGGCGATGATTCTGCAGACTGTTCAGTCACTCGTCAGTGTCGCAGCCAATACGACAGCTGAGCAAACCTTCACATTTCAGGGCTTGCTGCCTGGAGATCAGATTGCAGTCACCAAAAATACCGCGCAGGCGGGTTTGGGAATCGTCAATTCGAGGGTGAGCGCTGCCAATACCGTGGCCATCACATTCTCAAACAACACCGGCGCGCCCATCGTTCCGACTGTCGGCGACACCTATTTCATCGAGCTTAATCGGCCGGAGAATCCCGGAGCTTTGCCGACCGCACTTGTATGACCGCCGCAGTCAAAAGGATCGTTGTAGCCAATACGACCAACCTGACGCAGGTCAAGGACGGCGCTACGGCATCCCTGAAAGGCATTGCAGCGCTCAATACGACTGCTGCGGCGATCTTCCTGAAGTTCTACTGGTATGTATCGACACCCGCGGCCCCGACGCCCATTGTGGGAACTACGGTGCCGGATATCACCATTGAACTACCGGCGCTCGGCACGACCACTGGGAACATTCTGCAATCGTGGCCGGACGGCCTGCAGAAAGCTGGCCTTTTATTCCTCGCAGTGACAAATCTGGCACCCGACAGTGATGCAACGGTCGTAGCGGCGGGATCGGGAATCATTTCAGTCTTCTACGAGTAACCTATGACCACCGGTCAGGATCTGGTCACCGGGGCCCTTCGGTTCATCAATTCCTATTCGCCGGGTGAATCTCTCGATGCATCCGACGCCCAGGATGCGCTCGACACCCTCAACGATCTGCTCGAGTCTCTGAGCACCAGCGAAGCCAGTGTCTTTGCCAGTGAAGAGGACGTCTTCACCTACACTGCTGGACAGTTTCGCTACACCATCGGCAATTACAGCGGCGGAACGTTTGCGGGAATGGTGACGAACGGCTCTCCGACGATTACCGCGGCTACCATCCCCTCTACAATGCTGGCTCGAGGCGATCTGACCGGAACAGGAATTCCTGCCGGCGCCACAATCCTCTCATTCAATGCCGGCGCCGGTACGGTCACGATGTCGGCCAATGGCATAGCTTCTCCGGGTCCGCAGCAGATCGGATTCACCATCCCTGGTGATTTCAAGATGGCCCGGCCTCTGCGGATCACGAATGCGTTCACACGCATTACCACGCAAGCTTCTGGTCTCGATTACCCGATGGAGATCATTGACCAGACCCGGTATGTGAGTATCGGGTTCAAAGCCATTTCCGCTCCGTGGCCGATCTACCTCTGGTACAACCCGACAATGCCGCTGGGGACTCTGTTCTTCTATCAGAACCCATCTGGTGCGGCTGAGTTGCATCTCTACAGCGATCTGATCCTGACCAATTTGGCTTCCCTTTCAACCGTGATCCAGATGCCGCAGGGCTATGCGCGCATGTTGAAACGCTTGCTGGCCCGTGAACTCGCACCGGAATACGGCGCCATCTGGACTCCCATGAGAGAGAAGCTGACGCAGGAGGCCTATGGATTTGTCAAAGCATTGAACGCCAATCCTGTTCCTGTCGCGTCCTATGACTCGGAGCTGGTCCAGTCCAATACGAGTGACGCGGGATGGATTTTGAACGGGGGCTTTCGCTGATGGAGGCTGGTGACTTTGGATTTGTAGGCCAAAGTTATGAGGCACCAGATCCGTATCAGGATTCCCAACGCCTGATCAATTGGTATGTCGAAGTCAGCCAGGATGGCAAGTCGAAAACCCCAACCGCTTTGCTGGGGACTCCGGGACTCAACCAGATTTTCGACTTCAGTATCATGACGAACGGCACGACTGTCCCTTTGACCGGCGGAGTCCGCGGAATTTGGGTATTGCCGGGCGGGATAGATGCGCTATGGGTGGTAGGAAGCTCGGTCATTCTCACCCGAATGATCGTTGCCGCTACTCAAACCTCAATCGCACGGTTCTCAAAGACACTGATCGGCAGCATTCTAACCAACTCCGGACCTATATCCATTGCCGATAATGGCATGAGTAGCGGCACCCCAACCGCGTGCATTGTCGATGGCCCATATGGGTATTACTACAGCATTACCGGACTGACCCTTACACAGATCACGGATCCTGGATTTCTGGGATCGGATCGGGTCGATTTCCTTGATGGTTGGTTTCTCTTCAATCAGCCAGGCACACAGAAGAATTACACTACGGGCCCGACGCCTTATGCGTTGACCTTCCCCGGTGCTTTCTTCGCACTCAAGGATTCCTCGAGCGATAACCTCGTTACGCACATGGTGAACAATCGCGAGTGGTGGCAGATCGGTGAGCGATCATCAGAAGTTTGGTACGACGCGGGAGGCGCTAATTACGCCTTCAGCCGAATTCCTGGGGTAGCTCCGCAGATAGGCTGCTCAGCGAAACACTCGATTGCCCGCCTTGGAAGTTCGCTCGTTTGGCTGGGTAGGAGCGAACGGGGTGAGAACGTCGTCATCCGCACCAACCAGTACAGCTATGAAGACATCTCCACCCGCGCTGTAGAAGCCGCCATTACAAGCTACCCGCTAGTGTCTGATGCATTCGGATTCGTCTATGAGGAAGAAGGGCATCTGTTCTATGTCTTGACATTCCCGACCGCTGACAAAACCTGGGTGTATGACGACACTTCGAAGATGTGGCACCAAAGGGCCTCATTCGACCCTGCTACAGGAACCTTCCATCGAGCGAAGGCCAACGCCTATGCGAACTATCAGAACATCCGATGCGTGGGGGATTTTCAGGCCCAGAAGGGCTATCAGATGTCTCGGAAGTTCTATGTGGATGGCGATACGCCGCTGATTGCGATCCGTCGATGTCCCCACATTTGGAGTAAGGAGGATCGGAAGCGCATCTTCGCTGCCGCTCTGCAGATCGAGTTCGCACCCGGGGTCGGATTGCAAACTGGACAGGGCTCTGATCCCCGGGCGATGTTGCAGATCTCCTATGACTACGGCGCAACGTTCGGCACGCAGCACTTCCTGAATATCGGCAAGGCCGGTAAGTTCAAGAATCGCTGTATCCGGCGACGGCTTTCCACGGCTCGAGACATGGTGTTCGAGGCCAGCATCAGCGATCCGGTCCGCCGGGATGTCGTCGGGGCTACTCTCACCGCGCAGGGCGAAGAAAGCGAGGCGGGATAGTGCCTCAGCAATTTAACAGCCTCCCGACTTATAGCGTGTCCCTTATCCAAGGAAGGGAAACAGCCGCCCCATGGTATTTCTTCTGGCAGGGTCTATTCAGAGGACTGGCACCGGGCGCGGTGATTCCTACAGCACCCGCTGCATCGCCGTATACATTCACAGCGGCGGTGAAGGGCTTCATGCTCATTACCGGTGGGACGGTTTCATTGGTGGAGTTCTCCCGGGATGGAGTGACGTTCTATAGCTATGGGACCACTAGTGGACAGTTCACGCTTAACTCTGCCGATCGACTGCGGGTGACCTATACCGTAGCTCCCACAATGACGTTTGTGCCGACGTGAGCTTCGAAGCTGAAAGTAAGGCGCTTGAACAGGTGCTGATACCTTCGCGGGAGCAAATCCTAGCGCTTGAATCCCGTATGCGGGAATTCGAGCAGATCGATTGTCCGCTGACCCATACCTTTGCGCCAGGATCGTACGCGAGGGGCATTCAGCTTCCAGCTGGAGCGCTAGTAGTTGGTAAAATACACAGGCATGCGCACGTCAATATAGTGTCCCGCGGTCTGGTGACTGTGGTGACCGAGTTCGGGCGAATGCAGATCGATGCACGTCAGCAACCTGTAATTTTCACCTCTAAACCCGGCACGAAACGGGCGCTCTATGTGCATGAAGAAACTTGGTGGACAACGGTCCATGTTGTAGAATCGACGAATCTCGCAGATATCGAGCGCGAAATTATCGCGCCGGACTATGCCGAGTTAGATGCTGCACTGGCGAGAGCGTGCATCGAACTCATTGAGGCCGAGCCTCATGAGGTCGAGCATGTCTTGCCACGAACAGTGGGCATCGATTAAAGGTTACGAGGGCATCTACGCCGTTTCCGACCTAGGGAACGTGATGTCGATGAACTACGCCAAATCCGGACTCCCGGGATTATTGGCATTCTCAAAATCTCGCGGATATCTCTCCGTCGAGCTCCAGACCGGACCCGTAAAGAAGCGCTTCACGGTTCATAGGCTTGTTGCAGAGGTCTTCATAGGGCCACGTCCGGAAGGCCAGCACGTCAATCACATTGATGGCGACAAAGGGAATAACGCGGCTGTCAATCTGGAATACGTGACTCCTTCCGAAAACCAAAAGCATTCATTTCGTCTCGGTCTTCAGTGCAACAAGGGCGAACGGCATAGCCAAGCGAAATTGAATGAAGAGAAGGTCCGCGATATCCGGCGCCGAGTCGCGGCTGGCGAAAATCTGAATGCACTCGCTCGTGAATTCGATGTCTCCCGAGCCACGATCTACTACGCATCTACGGGTAAAAGATGGGGGCACGTAGTAGAGAAATGTGAGATAATTCAATGACATGGATTGCGGTGGCCGTTGGCGCAGTAGGCATCGGCACATCCATATACGGCGCCAACAAGCAGGCATCCGCAGCCAAGAACGCTGCGAACCTGAACATGGACCAGTTCCATCTGCTGAATCAACAGCAGCAGCCGTACATTCAATCCGGATATGGTGCTTTGGGTCGGCTCAACACGCTATTGGGTCTCAGTCCCAATCCAAATCAAAACATCCAGTCTGTGAGACCCAACCCGGGTACTACGCGCATGTTTGCCGGCGGTCCTGCAGGAGATCCGAGCGGCGCATGGCGTCCGACTCCTGGAGGTGGAATTCAGCCCACACTCGCTATGGGCCCGCAACAGATGTATGCCGGCGGTCAAGGAGGTGATCCGAACGGCGGCAACATGCAATTGCGGCAGATTCTCGCGTTACGTGCAGCACACGGTGATACCCAAGCCGGACGCATGTTGGGAATGGTCTGATGGGCTTCTTCTCTGATCTGCTGAATCCGGTCAAAGCGTTCAAGCGCGATGATATCGTAGGAAAGCTCGTCAACGGCGGTAAGGGAGGCGGTTCATCAGCTCCCGCTGCAGCTGCGCCAGATCCAATGACCGGCACTTACGGCAATCAGAACGATCCAGCGTATGGATCATTCACACAGCCGTTTGACGTTCAGCAGTTCTACAACTATGCCGATCCGGCGTATGCATTTAATCTTCAGCAAGGTACTCAAGCGCTGCAGAATAGTGCTGCCGCAGGTTCCGGAGCACTTTCCGGGTCCGCTCTCAAGGACCTGTTGAAATACAACCAGGACTATGCCGGAAACGCCTATAACGATGCGTTTAACCGTTACCAGACCCAGCAGGGCAACATCTTCTCGCGGCTCTCGTCGCTCGCAACGCTCGGTCAGAACTCTGCTGCAGGAGTCGGGGCGCAAGGAACGACCTTGGCCGGTAATGCGGGTCAGGCCATTACCAATGCAGGGACGGCGGCGGGATCGGGATATGTTGGAGCTGGCAATGCGGCTAGCAATGGGTTGACGAATTATTGGCTGATGAAACAGTTTGGCGGTGGAGGCGGGGGCGGCAGCTTTGTCCCTAACGAAAGCACGGGACCGGTGCACGCCTAATGTCAGAATTCACCGGAGTTGGACTCGGGGCACAAACTCCCGATGTATTCGGCAAACTCTCTCAGCTGCTTACCATCCAGCATCAGAAATTGGGGCTGCAGGGTCAGGCTGCGGAAGTCGCGGGCGCTCAACAGACGCAACGCCAGCGTTCTGCATTAGCCACCTACGACTGGAATAAGCACATTGGCGATGATGGGACATTTGATCTCAACTCGCTGAACGATACGGAGCTGATGAAGGCTGCCGGAGATAAATATCTGGATGTCGTACAGAGTGCAGTCACTGCAAAAGCCAGTCAACTCGATGCGAAGTCGAAACTCGTCGGACTGCGCAATGACCAACGGGCAGCGTTCTCCGACATGGTTGGGGCTCTACGCTCGGACAAAGATGTCGCAGAAGACAGCGACAAGGGCCGGCAGAAAGTCAACCAAGCAATGCTCCAATACGGGCAGATGTATGGAGAGGATGCTCTGCCTGTACTCAGCGCTTATGCCGGTCCTTTGCAGAAAGCGCCGAAAGGCCGGATGTCCGATGCGCTTCGAGCCATTCAATTGCAGGCGGAATCGGCTGGTAAGCAGATTGAGGAGCAAAGGCCGCAGTACTCAAATACCGGAGCCGATCTCACCAACATCAACCCGAATGCCGCTCCAGGAGCTGCGCCGAATAGCATTCCGCTCACTGTGGGTCCTGGCGTTCAGATCCTGACCGACCAGAAGGGTGCGCAGTTCGCTTTTGATCCACAGAAGAACACTGTCACTCCTGTGGGCGGCGGTCGCAATCCTGCTGGTCCAAGTGCATCGCCCAAACAGGCTACGTTTTCTCAACCGAGCTATCCGGGACAGCAGCATGACATCGAATCATTCCAGCAGGAAGTCGGAAACGTTCGTGCGGCTGCAGATCAAGCCCCATCGAATCGCAACATCTTCCAGCACATCCTGAAGATGTCTGATGATACCAATACGGGTCCGTTGGTCTCGCTGCTGCAGAATAATCCCATTGGCGGACAGGTGTTCGGCGACAACTATCAAGAGCTGGGCAAGTATCTGGAAAAGAACGCCATCAGCAACATGACCGCAATGGGAGGGCCGCCGAGCGATGCGCGTCTGTCTGCCGCAGTAGCTGCAAATGGCTCGACCAAGTTCAATGCGAAAGCTCTCAAGGCCGTCACGCAGTTCAACTATGCAACGAACACGGGACTGGAGAAATACCGCCAAGGACTGGACAAGGTTGTAGGAACTGGCGGAGATACGGATTACACCCAATTGCCGAAATTCAAAGCCGCTTGGGCCAAGAACTTCGACATCGACGCTTTCCGGCTTGAGAACGCTGTAGCGGATGGGGACGAGGCCCAGCAGCGGGCGATTCTGGGCGATCTGACTCCCGCGCGCCGGAAGGAAGTCGCGCGCAAAATGGCCGCGCTCGACTCGCTCTCTGAGACCGGGAAACTGCCGTGAGTCAGGCCGCACTAGCATTGCTCTCTGGCGATGGAGAGGACCAACCGCAAGAGACACCATCTCAGCGGGCGATTGCATTGCTCGAGGGACGGGCGAAACCGGCTCCGGAACCAATCAAGAGACCTTCGCTTGTGATGGCACCAGTCGGTGCCGCGGAAGAGCTGTACAAGATGGCGACTGGAGCCGTGGCCTCTATTCCTGCTGGTCTCGCCTATGGAGGCGCGGCAGTCGGCAAGGCTTTCGGCGCGGACGTGAACCCGGCCGAAGTCCAAAGTCGCGTACAGAACTATCTGACCTATCAGCCACAGAGTGACAGTGCCAAAGCTGCTGAGCAGGATCTTGCAACGACTTACGGCCCGGCGATCAAGGCTATTGGCGGCGCTGCAGATCAGGCGGCTACACAAGTCGGCAAGGTTAGTCCGACAGCAGAAACTTTTCTCAGAGAGGCCCCTGCTGCGGCTGGCGCGGCTGGTGGAGTCATGGGGCTGTCGCCATTTGCGTCTCCTGCACTGTCAATCGCGCGACAGGTTCCAGGAGCAGTCGCATCTGGAGCCCGAGCCACCGCATCTGGTGTCGCAACTGCCGGGCGCAAAATTGCCGAGGCTGGTGAGGCCGTTTCAGATGCGACCGTCCGCGCAGTCGGCGGGAAGGTTCCCCCAAAGCCCATCACGCCCGATGTCAATCCGCTCGAGCATGAATCGATCGGTGCGGCCGCTGCTGTACCTTCGCAACTCAAAACCGCCAGTCCAGAATTGCAAGCGGCTGTCCGGGCTCAGGCCAGAGAGGGCGGCGTAGATCGGGCTGCATTGGATCGCCATCTCGAGGCTGATTCTTTGCCAATTCCCATGCGTCTCACAGAGGGGATGGCCACGCAGGATCCGGTACAGATTTCCCACGAACACAATCGGCGCGGGAAAGATCCGGAATTCGCTCAGCGTTATCAAGAACTCAACCAGCAGCTCATCGATAACCTTGATGAGATCCGTCGCGAGGCCACTCCGAGTGTTGTCGGTAATGACCATATCCAGAACGGCCAGACGCTCATCGATAGCTATAAGGCATACGACCAGACCGTTCGTGAGGATATCAATCAGAAGTATCAGGCCCTCCGAGATGCGAATGGCGGTGAATTTCCTGTCGATGGACAAGCGTTTGTCACTCAAGCCGATACCGCACTGAAGAAGGCTTTCAAAGGGCGCTACGTTCCTCCGCAGGTAGCTGCAGACCTCGAAGCCATCCGTAGCGGCGAAGTGGCCATGAACTTCGAGCAATTCGAAAACCTGCGAACCAATCTCGCTGCGGAAGCCAGAAAGGCCGATCGGGCCGGAGATGGAAACGCAGCGGCGGCTGTCAACATCGTGCGCGAATCCCTCGAATCCCTTCCGATGACGGGCGAATCAGCCAATCTGAAACCAATTGCCGATGCAGCTCGAACAGCTGCTCGAGCACGGTTTGAACGGTTGCGCGCAGATCCGGCATACAAAGCGGTTGCTGAAGATTCGGTTGATATGGGCGAAGCCTCCCCGCTCGCGGACGACTTCATTCACAAGTACGTCGTGAAAGGGAAGTCATCGAACATCGATCGGATGCGCGAGTCACTACAGGGGGATCCTACCGCGGGGGAAACGATTACTGCCGGCGCGCTGAACTACCTCAAGTCGAAGTCTGGGGTGAATCTTTACACCAACGAGGGGAATTTCTCTCAGGCAGGCTACAACCGCGCGCTATCTGAACTCACTCCCAAGCTCAATAAGCTCGTCGGTCCACATAGAGCGGAACAAGTCCAGACCCTCGGCAATGTTGCTCGGTATACACAAGCACAGCCCCGTGGATCGTTTGTGAACAACAGCAACACGACCGTTGCGGCCCATGCGGCGAACCTCGCCAAAGGCGTTGCAGAGCGCGGAGTCAATGCAGTACTACCGGGGGCTGATCTGGGAACTCTGGCCAGGGAGAAGATCGAGACGCGGTCGGACAAGAGGTTTGTACGCGAAGCTCTGAAGCCTGGTGCCGGACTCAGGCCAAAGAGCAGGAAGCCATGAAATCAGTCGTAACCGTAGGCCCTGCGCTGTTCCGAGATGCGAGCATTGATCGCTCTGCTGGAATAGCCCTTGTATTTGGTAAAGCACCAGTAGCCGACATAACACAGGCCGATCACAAGGGCTATTGCGAAGACCATCGGCGAGATGGTCAGCAATACAAGAGCTGCCAACGTAAAGCACAGAATGCCAAAGATGATTGCCATAGATCCCTCCTTAGAGATCCCGAGTCTATGCCTGCCGAGACGGGGATTCCATGACCGCCGTCCTATCTCCAGCCCCGAAACAGCTGTTTCTTGACAATAATGGCCGTCCGCTGGTCGGCGGGAAGCTCTTTACTTATATCGCTGGCACGACCACCAAGCGGAACACGTTCACAGATTCGACCGGACTCACGCCGAACGCCAACCCGACCATTTTGGACTACCGCGGTGAGGCGTCTATCTGGCTTCCGCCGAACCTCGGCTACAAATACGTCCTAGCGCCCTCCACGGATACCGATCCTCCCACGAATCCAATCTGGACTGTAGATCAACTCGTCAGCTCGCAGTTGATCACGCTCTATGGCGGTGTAGACACTGGAGTAGCTAATTCCTATGTCTTGAACTTCACTGCCAATTTCACCAGTTACACCGATGGCACCGTCATCTACTGGATTCCGTCGAATACGAATTCCGGTGCGAGCACGATCAATGTCAATTCGCTGGGCGTGGTTGCGATAACCAACCAGGACGGGACTGCTCTTTCCTCAGGCCAGCTCCAAGCAAATCAAACCTCTGTCATCATGTTCAAGGGCGGTTCGTTTTTGCTCTTGGCAACTGGCAATGTTCCTTTGTCCGGGACCTTCACGGGAACATTGACCGGAATGACCGGCAGTCCGACTCAGACAGTCAGCTTCTGGATTGTCGGTCGATTGTGCATGTTGCGCGCCCCGGCAGTGACCGGAACTTCCAATTCAACCGCCATGACAATGACGGGACTTCCGGCTGCCGTCATCCCCGCCAGCGGCGCATCGGCAGTGGCCTGTGTTCTCACTGATAACAGCATCAGCATTGGGGGATGGGCCACAGTCAATGCCGGAACGGGAACGATTACTTTCGGTTCCGGTATCAACAACAATCAGGCCGGTTTTACAGCCGCAGCCAACAAGGGATTAGCTGCCGGCTGGTGCATCAGCTATCCATTGGGATGATATGAACCTTTCGCCTCTACCGATTCAGCGCTTCTACGACAACAACAACTTCCCATTGGTTGGCGGGCTATTGTTCACGTATATCGCCGGAACAACCACGAAGATTGCGACCTATACGGATTCGACTGGCGGTACTCCGAACACCAATCCAGTCGTATTGAACTATCGCGGTGAGGCACAGGTTTGGATCGACCCGACCCTGACGTATAAATTCGTTCTTGCTCCAGCGACTGATACTGATCCGCCGACGAACCCGTTTTGGAGTGTTGATCAACTTATTTCCGGGCTGACATTTGCGACCCTCACTCAGCAGCTCATCGGGCAGGTTCTCTACCCTCGAACACCAGCAGAAATTTTAGCTGGAGTGACGCCAACTAATTACTGGGCTGAAACAATTCCATATGACATTCGCCGCTATGGTGCGTCTAAGAGTGCATCCAATGCGGTGAACAAAGCCGCTCTGCAGGTGGCAATATCAGTCGTCAGTGCGGAAGGCGCGACGAGTGGCGGGGTGGTTATCGTACCGCCCAACATCAGCTACGGATATAAGGTCACCGATTTCACGACATTCCCAGATTTCAGTTCCTGTTTATCACCATGTCTTGTATTGGATTATGGTCCAGGCAACAGTTTCGCGGGATACCCCGTAGCTTACGATGGCGCACAAGAGCGGCAGTTCTACTTCACGCCACAGACCACGGCCACGGTCACTTTCACGACCACTCTGAGTGGAGGGGCTACATCAGCCACTTTAACTGCAATTTGGGCATTGGCTACCGGGCCTTGGCCGACAACTTTCTCCAATGGTGATGTGCGCAATGTCACCTATACGAATGGACTGACTACAGCCACGTGGACAGGTGGGCTTTCTTCAGCTGCTACCGCTACAGCAACCTTCATCAATTATGGACAGCACCAAGGAAATCAACTACTGATTCGGGGTACGTGGAATCCCGGAATCTGGCTGCAGAGTGATGGCATTCTAGCCGCTCCGGGTGCTCCGTCTCGAACTGCCTTGGACAATCGCCGGGCACAGATAGGCTGGGGCATAAATGGGTCTTTTGCCTGGAATTTGGGACAAGGCACCCAAGTAGGCCCTAACTTCACCGATGAAGATCTCTCCAATTATCTATTGGAAAAACTCCCGGTATCAGGAGATACGATCGGGCATTACGTGCCGTTCTTGGTCCAACGTAAGACCGGCAATATGTCTTTCGGGAGTGGCGGCAATATCCCGGTCACCTCATACGATTTCTGGAGCGTCTCCTCCGGCAAAGATCAGGTGATGTTTGAGAATTCATGGGACGTGCAGAGTCGAATTGTAATTCGCGCATCGGGAGGCTCGACAAAGGATGCCGGAATCGGCATCGACAACAGCTCCGGCACGCTTGGATCGTTCTTCGCATGGTCGCGTGGTACGGGCCATCTATTCGACATTGATATCAACTCCAGAGTGTTCAAATTCGCCTCCGGGACTGCGAAAGTTGAGGTTACGACAAGCTTTGCGACTGTCAATATTGTCGCGAATTCCGGGGATACGTTCATCGTTCCGGCTTCTACGGCGGCTGCCTTTACGATTAACGCGCCCACGAGTCCGACCACAGGCCAGCAGATCACTGTGGTTGTGCGCAACACATCGGGTGGCGCGCTGGGAGCTGCGACGTGGAATGCAATTTACAAGATGTCGGCGTGGGTTAATCCAGCCAATGCGAACAGCCGCTCGATCACGTTTCGTTACGACAATACATCGTGGATAGAAATGAGCAGGACTCCGGCAGATGTACCCAACTAGTTCAATTAGGCTCGATCAGAAATCTGGCCTCGATGTCATCGGCCAGCTTGCGCAAGGCAGCAACGACCTGGCTTGCTCGATCACTCGCGTGGAAGGTATAGCCCAGGCGGGCGGAGGGGAATTGAAAGACCAGTTCTCTGCGGAAGTCCTGCCGATACAGGTCCAAGTTCTCAATCGGCTCGTCGTTCATTACTGCCATGGCGTTCCCTTCCTATTCTTAGACCGGCGGAAATATAGCATGACTCCCCAAAAAGTAGCAGACGGCATCACCGCCGCGGCCGTCCCTGCCAATGCCGCCATCTGGGTATGGCTGGACAAGATCGATCTGATTCTGCGGGTCGGGATTGGGATTGGATCGTTCATCCTGGTCTGGTGGGCGGTGCGGGTGAAGGTCAAGCAGTGGCTGGGTGAAAAGTGAGCTGGTTCGACCCCGCTTTCGGCATTGTGGTTGGAGCCGAGGGCGGCTACGTCAACAACGAGAAAGATCCCGGAGGCGAGACGCGCTATGGAATTTCCAAGCGCACGTACCCGACCGAGGACATCAAGAATCTGTCGCTCGAGCGCGCGAAGTTCCTCTACGCCAGGGACTTCTACCAGAAGACTTGGGATGCACTACCGTGGCATGAAGCATTGCTCGCGTTCGATGCTTCCGTCCTCCAAGGACAGGGACGCGCATTGAAGTGGCTGCAGATGTGCAGCGGTAGACCCCAGGCCAACTTCATTCAGGACTTTCAGTCCGAGCGCACGCTTCAACTCGCTTCCCAGCCGACGTTCGCCACGTTCGGACGTGGATGGATGCGCCGGCTATTCAAAATCGCCCAACTGGCGGAGAAGACACCATGAACCTGCTCAAGGACATTGGCGGCGCCGCATTCCAAGTCTTCAAGACGATCGCGCCCACGATGGCCACGGCCGCCGCCGGGCCGTTTGCACCTCTGGTAGCTCCTTTCATCAATAAGATATTCGGCGTCGATCCCAGCGACCCCAAAGCGGTCCAGAGCGCATTGCTCTCGATGACACCGGAGCAGGCCTTGGCCATGAGACAGGCCGAGAATGACTTCACGCTTAAGATGGAAGAATTGGGCATCCAGAAAGAGCAGCTCGTCTATCAGGACATCGCCAATGCTCGCGCTCGGGAAATCGCGGTCAAGGACTCAACCCCGAGATTTCTTGCCTATCTGGTGACGGCAGGGTTCTTCGGCACACTGGGTTTTTTGCTGGTTCACGGCAAACCTGAAACGGGCGGCGATGCGCTTCTGGTCATGCTCGGATCACTCGCCACGGCATGGGCCGGAATCATCACGTACTACTATGGAAGCTCAAGCGGTTCCGCCGCGAAAACGGATGCACTGGCTGCGCTTGCAAAGAAGTGAATTGCGCATAAGTCTGGCGCATAAGAACTGCGCATAATCAGGCGGCGAGGGGAAAATATTTTCAGGTCCAATGCATTGCGACCTCTCATTTTACTTAAGCGCTTTGATTTCCATGGGATCGATGGAGTCGGGAAGGGGCTGTTCTTCGAACTCATATTCCTCAAGCTTGGCCCTGAGACGCTTGGCCTCGATCCGCCATTCGGACAATTGAGCCTGCGTGAACTGGATCGAAAGCACGTCCCCCGGAGTGGCCCGCCAGCCCTCGGGAGAGATGAGTTCGCCGCGGACGAGCCGCCAGCCCGCCCAGGCTGGATCGAAAGCGCCCAGGTCTCCAGCGAGAATCATGAGCGCTGATTCGGGCGGGCAGATTGCACCGCGTTTCCAGCGTCGAGCGGTGGTAATATCCACCTTGCAAATCCGCTGTATCTCACTGACTTGCAAGCCATAAAGGATATCTTGTGCGCGCAACATGGTGCTCTTTATGCCATGGTCCAATTGCGCATAATGTATATTGAGAAGTAACTTCGACTGCGACCTCTCAAAAACTATAACACGTTGTTTTTAGATCTGCGCGTCGTTCTGACGTGTCAGATGTGATCGGGCAGTTTGCCCGCGCGGTAATTTCTCGGGTCCGAGCTTGCGGCGTAGCTTGGATAAGACACGGTAGACGGTTGCTTCGGAGATGTTGAAGTAACCGCAGCAGTCCTTAATGGTCACGCCAGCTTCGCGCATCTGGCGAATTTCGAACTCTTCACGGGGGGTGAGAAGAAGGGGGCGCCCGAACCGGGTGCCGGCGAGGTTGGTCATTCGTTTCCGCTATCCGATGGCCTGTTCAGTACGGCGTGAGTCGGGCACATAATCTTGTACTCCGCGATATACCAGCCTCGGTCTCTCGCTGCTTGAGCGCACTCGGTTGTTACCGCGGGGTCCCAGCGCACTGACTGCGGGACTAGATATTTCTGGCCGCACTGATCACACATGAAGCTGGGATCGCTACTGGCTCCGAAGTGAATGCGAACGCTCATCGACGCAGAGCGGGTCGCCATTTGTTCACAATCTTCTGCGCTAACTCGTCGTACAGCCGATGGAATGTGTTTCGACCGCTTCGGACCATGCGCAGGTCTCCCTCCAAATCCGAAATCGTCATCTGAGCGTCTTCAAGCTGGCCTTCCAGCAAGGCTATTCGGTCGTGCGCCGCCCGAAGCTCAACCAGTGACTCTTCCTCTGGCGTCATGTAGTAAGGATCGTCGGTGTACTTGTCCATGAGGCGCTCAGGTTCTCAACTCGTTACAGCTTATGGCACTGGCAGTAACAGGGCTCGTGCTCATGCGGCTTGGCATTGGTACAGACGTATGGATCCTCGACGTCGCAGCCACAGAAAAGTGCAGGGCTTTCGCCAGCGTTGCCGTGAGGCTGCTGTAAGACTGGCTCCCTCGTACCCGGCAACTCCCGAGGGGAAGTTAGCGCCGGTTCACCCTGCGGGGTTCTAAGACTTCTTCCCGATTTCACTGCGGGTCGGAAACGCGGAATTGGTTCTGCGCATGCACTTTCGCTGCAGGCCCGCTCATTCAAGCCACACTGGCATAGCTCGTTCGGTTCGGGTGCCGATTTCACTGCGGCTCGCTGGAGCCTTCCTTGCACGCTGCCGCAATAATCGCAGTCACAATTTGGGCAGTATCCGGCGGACGGTTCGGGGGCGGGTTGTGGCGACAGGGGCCCTGTACCGTCTTCGAACTCTCGCATAGCCGATTCGAAAGAAGACCCTGGAGGTGACAACACTCCGACGAATCCGCACAGATTCTCGATAGCCCAGCGAATTACCTGCTGCTCAGATTGGCCAATATCACGACCGGCAAGCATTGCGGTCTCAATCGCGACGATTTGGCCGGCAGCGTCACTGACCTCGACGCGGTAGAAGCGCTCTTTTGTCATGAGCGCAACTCCCGGCTTCCTTCGCTATGGTAGTCGCCGCCAATCGTGATGCACCCTGATTCGGTATCCGTCTCGACGGTATCAATAGCGAGGTACCAATGGGTGTCCGCATCATCGATAACCACGTCGCGATCTCCGTCAGTCGCGAGAATGGCCTGCAGCGCGGCAATCAGTTCTGAGATTTTCATGGTGGTGGGTTTGAGGTTAAACCTGCGCCCCGACGTATTCAACGCACCATGTCGGATGCAGCGAGACAAGGCGCTGGCCACCTTCATCCCAGCGAACCCGCAGATAGCCGCCCTTGGCACTGGCGATCGTCCCGTAGAACGTGCCGCCATTTGTGTACTTGATGCGCCCGCCACGTTTCGCCGGCACGTCGTAGGTCTTGCGGATGTAGTCCATGCTCATGGTTGTGGGTTTAGTTTGGTGAGCGGCTCGCTTGCAGAAAAAGCAGTCACAAACAACACCAGCCTTCTTCATCTGCGCTCCACGATTCCATTCAGTCTTTGCAGAGGTATAGCTGATTCGATTCTCCACATAGGCGCGAACGAACGAGCGTGTATCGTCGTGATATCCGGCTACTCGACAAGCTCCCAAAGCAGCTTTGCGGTTCATGATTGCTCTCTTTGGTTGTCAGCGCCTCAGTAGGCGCGCCACGTATTTCTTGATCCGCTCGTGCAGGCGCTTCGGCGCCCATACCTCGAGCTTCGATAGCCCCTGCGCTTCCTGCCGAGCTCGCTGCGCAGCCTTCCGCTCAGCGGCCGTGGAAGGGCTCAGGCCGCCTCCGCCGAGACGTATTCGAAGCAGCCAGCCTTCCACATCGCCTGTACGCTGTTGTGGCCATAGCGCTGGGCGAATCGGTTCAGCGCGTCTGACTCACTGACGGCCTCGACCGTGCCGAAAGATGAGCCTGTCTGCGCGCTGTAGAGGCGGAAGGTTTTCATGACTGGGTCTCCGTGGCTGATGTGAAGTATCCTATCAGCGTGACATGTCACAGTCAAGCGTCAATTCGCACTTTCGAAAGATAGGCCTTGGAATCAGCGATCAGGGCGAGCAATGGATTATCGCGAAGATCCGCACTGACTGCGGCAACACCGGCCAGATTGCAGGCCGTCACCCAGCGTTGCAATAACTGTCTTCCATGCTCGATCTCGCAATGGGCGCAATCATTCCTCAACGATACTTGGTGCCAAGTTCGGGTGCGCCAGCACGGAATAAAGGTCTCGCTCACAGTTGTTGCTCGTTCACGGTTTCCGGGAGCCTATTACCGCACCACGGACAGAACACAAACGGCTTGCCGTCATATAGGCATGGATTGCCAGCGCGGATTGAAGCCAAGACGATCGGGCCATTGAGTTTGGGCATCGTGATTGCCCAGTCATCGCATGAGCAGCCATCGGGCTTCACAAGCGACTCAATTGCCATCGTTCACTCCTGGTTCCGGTTGCTTCCAACGGCAGGTGAGGAACGGGCAATCCACCATAAAGCGGCAAATGCGATCCGGATGATTGCAGTAAGGAGTCATGAGATTCCTTCCTTTGGTCTAAGCTCCAAGGCGAACTGGAGAGTCCCGATATACAAAGACAGTCCTCGGGTGCGTCCGTTGGCGACGACGTTTCGTATGCGGCTGAATCCCCATACTTTCGTGTGAGGCGAGATTTGAATGATCGATATTTTCATGATTTCTCCTGTTGTGCGTCTGCGCTGTCCGAAGGGCACTTGCATTGGGTGATGGTTTCAGTCCACGTGCCACCAAAGCGTGGCTCAATAGTGCAGCCGCGCTGAAGCCACTCGCCGAGGATCTTGCCCGCGTCCTTTCGGTCGGTTCTATCCGCATCCAACGCGCCAGTGATGGAGCCGCATTGACACTTGGCGATGAAGCCGCTGGGCTTTTTAGCCACGTGATTCTCCTGAGCCGCCAGTTCTATGTAGATGCTTCAGCCAATCCGCCTCGTACACCTCGTCTTTTCCGTTGATCCGTACCAATACATTGACGTAGTGCGCGGCCTTTGCGCGACGGATTAGGTTATCGATGGATTCCACCTGCAGCGAATTGATGTGCTTGTCCGTCAGGTGCCAAGCGTGGGTTGCTTTCGTATCTGCGAGCAGCTCGCGAAGCGCTGCAATGGTGTGGCGATGAACCGGAATTTGATTCGCTACACCGCAGCCTCCCGCCATATGCGCAGCCCAGCCTTCGCACATGTCGAGTGTGTCCCGTAAGAGGTGCTCATCCATTGCGCGATGACCATCCGAGCTGATTCTCATAAAAGAACGCCAGATCGGTCAGAAGATTGAGTTCCTCTCCGAGTAGCGATCCCCCGGTGGCGTCCATCAAGCCCTCGATCCGCTTCATGATGAGTGCGTGAACCTCGCCGGGGGTGGGACCATCGGCCACAAGTTTGTTCATCGCTCGGGTCCATTGTCAGCGTGCTCATCGACCCACTGCTGCAGCTTCGGAATCATGGCCTTCACTTCCTCAACGGAGAGGGTAATTTCACCCTGCGGGCCGGTGTTGCCGTCTATGCCTTTGTACCGGACATTGAACTTCAGGCCGTCCGGCACGGCATTTATGCTGATGAAAGGCGGCGCGGCGATTCCGACGGGCGTATGTGCATAGACGTTGTAGAAATCGTATGCTTTCATTTGTGTTCCTCGGAGGATGTAGACGGTGCCCATGGGACGCGCGGCCCAAGCCAGCCGCAATTGGCACAGCGAAAGTTGTAACCACTTTGCTCAATCCTCGCCCACTTGCATACATGGCATGGATCTCCAAGCGTGGGGGCGGCGGACGGTTGCGTGGCCTGCGCTTCCGTCCCCATGGAGTTTCCTCCCGGAACTGCCCCAGTCCCATCACGGTGAGGCGTATTGAGGTGACCTGCCTCGGAGCCCTGAGCGGCCGACTCCGGCGTCTTCATAACCTCGCCTCGTTTGGTGTAACCACTGTCGGCCAGATGCAGCAGTACGGCCCCATCACCATTCGTGTTGATGTAGCTGGCGCGCTCGATCCGGCATGGGATGCCGCCGAGCTCCACGTAGACATCGATGTCCTCGGTGAAGGGCAGAAGGAACCGTTGCAGGCTGTCTTTATCCATTCTCGG
>Ga0137359_10000243_pt1 | contig 40753 bp, 26 predicted proteins | sample Mad1_40_16metaG_FD_108281 | JGI IMG/M metagenome (GOLD analysis project Ga0137359, IMG submission 108281) | Vadose zone soil microbial communities from Angelo Coast Range Reserve, California, USA - Mad1_40_16 metaG | ecosystem: Environmental > Terrestrial > Soil > Vadose zone | place: USA... | reverse complement strand
TTTCCTAACGCTGCCACTGGATGACACGAAGCCGATCGCTTCGATGGAGAACTCTTTGCGCACCAGCAGTCTTCTTAAGATACGCGCCAGACTGCCGGAGACCGACATCACGTTGCTTGGGCTACTGAAGAAGCTAGGGACTTACGCCACCGTGGCAGATTTCGCTGCGGATGTTGAGCGGCTCAATGAAGAGTGGCTCGCAACCGAAGTGGAAGCGCTTATTGGTCCATCCAATACGACTTACCAAGCGGAATATCTATTGGCTGAGACGTGGGTGCGCTTGGGCCGGGTGTTTTACTTTCTCGAGAACCTGAATGCCGGCACGGACACCGTTTCCAGCTTTGCGGTTGCTGCCATGACTCCGGAGCACGCCAAAAAACTTAAGGAACTGTTGCGTTCCAAGCTCGGCGCCGAGACTTGGTTGGCGCTCAGCGCTGAAATCCAGGATGTTTTGCGCGAGCGCAAACGAGACGCTCTTGCGGCGTACTTACTGACCCAGCAACCGCCAAATCCCCCTAGCGGCAAATGGGAAAACACGAATGACCTCTATTCCTACTACTTGCTTGATGTAGAGATGTCATCGTGCCAGCTAACGAGCCGTTTGGTGCAAGGCTCGGGCTCCGTGCAGTTGTTCGTGCAGCGCTGCTTTATGGGTTTGGAACCTGACGTCAAGGTCGAAGCTGACGGCGCCGGCAGCGACAGCGCATGGCGTTGGTGGAAATGGATGCGCAAGTTTCAGGTCTGGGTGGCGAACCGCAAGGTGTTCCTATGGCCGGAGAACTGGATTGCGCCGGAGCTGAAGAAAGATCGCTCGTCTTTCTTCAAAGAGCTGGAAAACGAATTGCTACAGAACGAAATCGATCAATATACCGCCGAGGCGGCATTCACGAACTATCTGGAGAAACTGGATGGCGTGGCGCAGCTGCAGATCGCCGGCTTCTACCAAGAGGACGACGGCGACAACGCCATCGTGCACGTCTTTGGCCGCACCCGGGGCGCCGAGCCGCATCTCTATTACTACCGCCGCTACGATTATCGTCAGTGGACGCCTTGGGAGAAAGTGGAGCTTGATATCCAGGGCGACTATCTCATTCCGGCAGTCGTTGCGAACCGATTGTTCCTGTTTTGGCCAGTGTTTACCGAGGTGCCCGACGAAATGGCGAACAGCACTGTTGCAACACCGAAGGCAGCCGACTCCGCTGCCGCGCTCCCAAAGACCGCAAAGAACCTGCGCATGCAGCTGGCGGTAGCCGACTATCGACAAGGCAAGTGGTCGCCGAAGCGGGTTTCTAAAGACAGCGTGTTGAGCACGACCTACATCGGCGAGATGGCCGCCAAGCATTACCAGTTCTTTGCTATTGATCGCAGCGAGATCGATGGGCGATTCGGCATTCTGTTTGACGGCTATGCGGAAACCTCCAGTAGCGGCGAGAACATGGTCGCCGCAGCTTTGTCCGGGGCTTTCGAGATCAACAGCTGCGCCGGCGTTCCATCCTCGGCCGATTTCCCATTCGCTTTCGACTACGCGATGCGCGCGGAAGTCGATTCTTCGGGGCACTACACGGATTTCATGAGGTGGGGGGAACTGACCAACCGGAACGACAGCCCAGAGGACGATTTCACTCTTGAAGTGTTCAGCGCCTTTCCCGCAGTCTTCACCTCTACGCGGTTGCTGGAGCGGACTCCCGGTTTTTATCAAATGAGCCCGCCTTGGCATCTGTCCTATCTCGACAAGCTGCTGCTTGACGGGTCGTCCCTTGTGCTGTTCGAGCACGCAAGAACCATTACGCCCATCGGCACCGGGCTGCCGTTTTTCTACAACGACAAGAAGCGCACTTTCGTTGCTTTCCCCTGCCTATCGAGTCGCAGGCAGGAGCCCGATCCCGTGAAGCCAGGTGGCGGAGGTGACGGCGTACGCGCCTACTACCCCGACTGGAAGCGCAAACTCCGCGAAGTAGAGGACGCGTTCGAAGGGCAAGTTCGCTCCATGTTCAAGGATTACATTGTACCGTCGCCGGGCAGCACCGCGCGCCAAGGGCTTGAGCAAGTGTTGCTAACGAATTTCCCGGGCGAGCCGAGCCCATACTCCGATGCGCAGATCAAGGAACTGATGGTGCGCCTTTGGATGCGGCTCGTTCATCGCTACCTGGGCAGCAATGCATTACGCGTGCTCCAGACGTGCCAATACCACTTCAAGAATTTTTACCACTGGTTTGTGTGCGACTTCCTGAAACTGGTCGCGAATCCGCTGCAGGGTATTCCCGGTCTGATGCGGCGTGAGGTCCAGCTCAAGAACAGCGGGTTCAGCTTCAGGCAGAGCTATCAGCCGACATCTCGCGTGGTCGATCTGGCGATCGAGGACTTGTATCCGAAGGAGATCGTCGATTTCTCGTCAGACGGCGCTTATTCGTCCTACAATTGGGAACTGTTTTTCCATGCTCCCTTGCTGATCGCAAATGCGTTGAGCCGCAATCAGCGCTTTGAGGAAGCGCGCGACTGGTACCACTTCATTTTCAATCCCATTGGTGTAGAAAGCGCGATCCCTGGCGGCTCGATCATGAGCAAGTTCTGGGTTACCAAGCCGTTTTTTCAGACGACCGACCCGCAATACGTCCAACAGCGAATCGATAACATACTCGGAATGCTTAACGGCAACGCCGCCTTGGGCGCCCAAGTGCGCGACTCCCGCGACAACCCGTTCGATCCTCACCGCATCGCCAATTACCGTACCGTCGCCTACCAGAAGACGGTGGTGATGACCTATCTGGATAATCTCATCGCGTGGGGCGATTTTTTATTCCGCCAGGATAGCATGGAGAGCATCAACGAGGCAACCCAGCTTTACGTGATGGCGGCGGAGATTCTAGGACCGCGTCCGAAACAAATCCCACCGCAGGCAAAACTGCCGGTGGAAAGTTTTAACGAACTGGAATCCGGGTTCGACTCATTCTCCAACGCGCTGGTGCAGGTCGAGAATCTAGTGCCGCAAATGACAGGCAGCGGTGCTGGTGGCGGTAACGCGCCACCCCTGCCGATGCTGTATTTCTGCATTCCGCAGAACGATAAGATGCTTGGCTACTGGGACACTGTCGCGGACCGGCTCTACAAGATCCATCATTGCATGAACATCGAGGGCGTGGTGCGCCAGTTGGCGTTGTTCGAGCCGCCAATTGACCCAGCCGCCTTGGTCAAAGCTGTCGCGGGCGGTTTGGATATTAGTAGCGCTCTGGCTGACCTGAATGCTCCATTACCCCTTTATCGTTTCAATACCCTGCTGCAAAAAGCCAACGAAGTGTGTAATGACGTCAAGGCTCTGGGCGGCGCCTTGTTGGCTGCGCTGGAAAAGAAAGACGGGGAAGCCTTAGCATTGCTGCGCCAGAATCAGGAAATTCGTGTGCTTGAAGCCGTGAAAGCGGTGCGAGAAAAACAAATCGAAGAGGCGCAGGAGAATCTGACGGGCGTAAAGAAATCGAAGGCCGTTGTAGAAGCGAGACGAAATTACTACCGCGATATTGAGCGGCTCACTAGCCAGGAAAAATTGCATCTCGACAAGTTGGATGAGTCACACCATTTGCAGGAGACCGCGCAAAAGATAAAACTGGCTGCTTCCATTATCTCGTATCTTCCGGCTATTGATATTGGCGCTTCCGGCTTTGGTGGTACGCCGTTGGCCAAGTTTAAGATCGGCGGATTAGAATTGGGACAAGCAGCCAGCCTGGCCAGCGACGTAATTTCCTTCCTCTCTCAAATTGCTGCTAACGATTCCGCGATGGCTTCCTCGAAAGCCAGCTTTGACCGCCGGTGGGAGGATTGGAAACTTCAGGAGCGCCTCGCGGAAAAAGAGCTTGTCCAACATGACAGCCAAATCACCGGCGCTGAGCTGCGCGTGACTATTGCCCAAAAGGAATTGGAAAACCAATTACTTCAAATCGAGAACGCCAAGGCGACGGATGCCTTCATGCGTTCAAAGTACACGAACCGAGAACTGTACCAATGGCAAGTGGGCGAGATCTCTGGAGTATATTTTCAGAGCTATAAGCTCGCCTACGACCTCGCCAAGCGCGCGGAACGGTGTTTTCGATTCGAGCTTGGATTGCAGGACAGTAGCTTCATCAATTTTGGCTATTGGGACAGCCTGAAGAAAGGACTGCTGTCAGGTGAGAAGCTGCAGCTCGACCTGCGCCGCCTCGAAACCGCGTACCTCGAACAAAACCGCAGGGAATTCGAACTCACGAAGCACGTCTCGCTGGCCCTGCTCGATCCGCTGGCGTTAGTCAAGTTGCGAGAAACGGGTCGCTGTTTCTTCCAACTCCCAGAGGAAATATTCGATCTCGATTATTCTGGTCACCACTTCCGTCGCCTCAAGTCCGTAAGCCTGACTTTGCCTTGTGTGACGGGACCATATACTACGATCTCCTGCACTTTACGGCTGTTGAAGAATAGTGTCCGCGTCAACACCGACAACGGCGAGAATGGTTACCCCCACAACACTGACGACCAAGACTTGCCGTCAAATGACGATCGTTTTGTCGAAAACAATATTCCCGTAAAAGCTATTGCGGCTAGCAGCGCGCAGAACGACGGCGGTGTTTTCGAGTTGAGCTTCCGGGACGAGCGCTACCTGCCGTTCGAAGGAGCGGGCGTTATCAGTGATTGGTCTTTGGAATTATTCAGCGACCTTCCGTCAAATAATACAGATCCCGCTCACCCCGACTTCGGCAAGCCGCTGCGTCAATTTGATTACGACACAATTTCTGATGCAATCCTGCACCTTAAGTACACCGCGAGAGAAGATGCCGGCGCTTTCAAGAATGGCGCTGTTGCCCATCTTCGCGATTATTTCGGTGAAGATGGAGCGACCCCCTCCTTGCGAATGTTCAACTTGAAGCGGGAGTTTCCAACCCAGTGGTACCGGTTCCTAAATCCAACGAATCCGGCCGACCCCAATGTCTTTGAATTAGAAATATCGCCGAATCTTTTCCCAATTCGGGACACTGGAAAGACCTTGAAGATCAACACCATTAGAGTGTTGGCACGCTGCACGAATATAGGGGGCTCTTATGCCTACAAGATCACTATGGAGCCCCCATTTGCACCCTCGTCCTCCTCCACAACGGATCCGAACGAGATGACGCTTGTTCCCGTCAATCAATATGCCGGCTTATATTTCAGTCAAAAGGGCGATCAACAGAACGCCCTCGACCTCCCGATCGTGCTGACAGATCCGCCGATCAAATGGCAACTGAAGATGACCGGCGCCGGCGGCGGTCATCTACAGACAGACCCGGTTTCGAAGGTTAGTGAGGTCGAGGATCTAATTTTGGTTTTGGGATATCAATGGGAACTCTGATCGTCGCAGCAAAACCTACTAACGATTTAGAAAACGAAGATAGTAGCCTCCGCGCACACTGGCGAGAACCGCAAAGAGTGCGACTGGACCGAAGTATGGCATGTCCGTGTGCTAGAATTTGTGCTGGAACGAGTGCGTTTCTGCTCGTCTACCGCTTCAGCAAATCGCTCATCGCAATTTAGCGCCAACCCCGTATCCGGCGAGCATTGCGTAATGTCGGCCGATCATTATCTGTAGGAAATTTAACAATCTTCGTTCCGGTAACTAAAGCGAGATCAGCTGCCTCAGCCGCGGCGTCTGTATCGCAGAAGACCTCTGTGTAAATTTGCTGGATGAGCTTCCCGCCGTCACTATGCCCTTGCCAGAGCGCGATACGTTTAACTGGAACACCGGCATCGTAGAGCCGCTTTATACACATTGCTCGCAAATTGCGTTGTGTGAAGTGCGGCAGCTCTAATCGCTTGCACGCATTTCGAAGCGCGTGCTTTCCATCGCGGATGTTGAAAACGTTTTCATCCCGATCCGGAGATTGTCGCGCGTCGCGTAGCTTCTGAATAAACGGCGCTAGCCAGCTATAAATTGGCACCGTGAACTCTGCGCCGGTCTTGCGACGGACGAATCTGATTTTTCGCTCATCGATATCGCGCCATTTTAAATCGATGGCTTCTGCCTGCCCGACACCGGCGAGTCCGAGGAACTGCAAGAAGTCTGCGCTTTGCCCGCGCTCGGCGTTGTCACGCTGAGAACGCACGTTCGCGATGATCGCTTCGAATTGCGCGATCGTCGGAATATTACGAACCACCTTCTCAAGCTTTTTCGGCCGGATCATCTTCTCCTTAAAGGGATTCGATTGTTCCGTTACGACGCCATCGGCGACAGCGAGCTCGAACATTTGGCGCAGAAACAAACGGTGACGATTAAATGTGCAATGGCGCCACTCTCGCAATCCCGCCTCGCTGTTTAGCCATTTGAGAAGGTCGCTTGTCTTGATTTTTCGAACCGGAATACCCATGCCGGGTATAAACGTTTGCCGCAGCACAGCGGCGATCGAGAGTTCGGTATCGCGCGTGCCCTTCTTCTTCCCGGCACGCGACGAAAGAAAGTTTTGAAGAAGCGCCTCGAACTTGAGATCGTGCGCGGTTGGATCGGCAGCCTCGAGATCGCGCAACCAGGCGGCGAGCCTCCCATTCGCGGTGATGCGATCGGTCGTGCCGAGCGAATGCCGGTATCGTCTTCCGCCGATCTTTTTGAAGCCGTAATATGTGCGTGTGACGGGATCGCGACGGAGGTTTGGGGCCACTCGCTCGCGTCGCCTTGCCTTCGTGGTCGTTTTCATTGGGGCCATCTTAAGGGGCCACCCGTGAATTGTCGAGGACTATCCCGGCGAGCGAAAAACGCGCATTTTTACGAGTGAAAAGTCAAGAAGTGGAGGTAAGGGGATTCGAACCCCTGACCTTCTCATTGCGAACGAGACGCTCTACCAACTGAGCTATACCCCCGACGTTTTTCGACCGCCGCCATTAACGTGCAGAATTTGGATTTGATTTCAAGCGGGGGTCCACCCGTTTTGCCCCTGAGCCGCATGAAAATCGGGCGAGAAAAATGACTCGACTTCTGAGCCATGGCTCCCAACAATCGAAATCATGACCCCCCCATGCAGGCACATTGCGCCGATAAGTGTCATTTCGCTTTTCGCCTTGCCTTTGGCTTTCGCTGCCGGAGAGCGAAACAGCTTTAGAAGGAGCGTTGAATGAAACCAGCGTCTCCCCTGGTATGTTTCGCCATCCTCGCCTTTGCCTTGGTGGATTTTTGCCGAGCGCAACCACCGCCTGGCGGGCCTTCGAGCGGACCTACTCCAAGTCAGACTCCCGCTACACCAACAGATATCAATACGCTTAAACAACAGCTTGCAGAACTTCAGGCGCAACTCGCCGTCGTGCAAGCGAAAGCAAGCGTTGCCCAGTCCACCGCCGATGCCGCGCAATCAGGAGCAAAAGAGACAGCTGCGAATCAGGCGGCCATAGCACAGGCTCAGGCGAGTATTGCCCAGGCTAATCGCAGTGCGATCACAGCAACATACCCAACAAATTTAGTCACCCCGTTGGAGGGGAAAACGACAGTGGATGTAAACTACAAGTTCCCTCCGCAGGTGCTGACTTATACGGCGTCTGATAAGATGATAACGGGTATTGTCGAAGCAATGCTGCCCTTTTTGGCCCACGCTCAGCGTGTCGTCGTGTTTTCCGCTGCTGATATCAACGTGGATCAACGTGCTAACACCGAGATCATAATCAGAAGTATTGGCGACAAGACGACATCATTTAACGCGCTTAACAAAAGGTACACGGAGTTCAAGAGTGCTGAAGCGACACTGGAAGATGTTTCAAGCGAAACAAAACGTATTGTCGACAAGATTAAGCACCCGGATCGTCCCGGCTTCGCTCCGTTGTTTGCCGGAGCTGACACAGCATTAACCGGCGTAAATAGTACCGTTCAGTCGATGATCCAACTTATATCTCTCTTTAGAACTGACACTACAATAGCTGGCGTTGCCACCGAGGTCGATGTGGAAGCACTCGAAGCGCAGTTTTGTTTTCACCTCCTGTACGACGACAACCGTGTACTGAGAGCACGTTCTTTAAAAGTTGAGACACCCTCGGGACTGCCATTGACATCCTCAGTTTTACTTGATGCGATCCAAGGAATGCAAACGGTCCAAAGTCAGAATGCTGGTAACGTTAATGACGCGAAGGCTCGCAACGCCAGACTCACATTAAACGGACAAGCAGTGCAAGATGCGATTAAGAAGCTAATGGAAAAGGATCCACCGGAAACCATAGCAGCCGCTCAGCAACTCGCGAAGAACGACTTCCAGAGTGCGGGAGATGAGCTCGCCGCACTGACAAAAGGTATGACGGACTTGGACACTGCAGCCACAACTCTCGTTACAACGTTGGAAACCCCGGATTCAAAGACTGGCCTTTTTCCGCTCGCGGGTATTCTCAAAACAGAGGCTCTCAGCAAGAGTCTAGAAAGCCCGGGTACTTTCAGGATTGCTCTGAAAACCGTTGGTGCAGGTGGCGCTACTCGGATTACAAGAAATTTGTTTACAGGTTCGAAGCTGACCGAACTGGGCGGAGCTATTTTCTTAGCAACATTGTCCGACAGTCAGGGCAGGATTGTTTACTCAAATGCGTCGAAGGGTTTCGTAGGGTTCACAAAAGTGCTGAGTACAACTTCCAAAGGACAACAAGATATTCCGCCGGAACACCATTTCTTGTGGTGGCATTGGCCTGGTAAAACCACACCTCCTTTTTCAACTGCGCCGACAGCCACGCAATAGCGAGAGAGCACTTAACTGCTCTTCTGAAACGATTTGGGCAGGTATTGCTTCACTTCCACTGGTAATGTTTTGTCCTTACTTGGCTTCAACGCCTTTAGGTTGACGTTCCACGGAAATCCCCAATTCCCGTTGACTTTTCCCTCCGGTCCCACCGGAAGCCATTTGATATCTTTCGCCGTAATGGCAGAACCCGGCGCAAGCGAAGTTGTTTTTGTGTTAATTGCAATATATCCTTCATTTACCCAGCTCGGCCAAAACTTATAATCGATCCAACCGTAGCCAGCGTCGCCCCAATTCGGTCCCCACGAGTTAATTATTTCAAACGCTCCTTTATCGTCGTCGTATCCGATGACCACCATCGAATGGTAACCTTGCTGATTTCGATCTTCGTGCAGATAGTGATCGGTTATGCCCTTTGAATTTTGGCCCCATGTTCCTCTATCTTGAACATCTACCCATGCGCCTATTGCAACCGGTATTTGTGTCACGAGATACGACTTCATTTTGTTAATATCTCTGACGTTAACCGGTTCCCACGACGCGATCCGGGATTGTCTTGCTGCGTCTATGATATCCCGGGTTGGCTTCGAATCGGCGTCGTTCGGGTCGTAAGGCATCATCTTCCACGAGCAACATCCGCCGCCTTGTAAGTACGCCAATGCCTGCTGAATGTAGATACCAGAAGTGCCGTGATCGTTGCTGAATTGGTTGTAAATAAATGCCGGCGAATACACATGGTCATCGCCGAAATCACTCCAACCTAACTGAATGCTATCTAAATAGCTCTTTAAGGCGTAAGCGACCGCAAAACCCACGCATGAAGACTGCCTGATTCCTTGAGCCCTCGGTTGCGGGAATCTTGGGCGCATGGTAATTCGCCGCTCGCCCACGGCCGCGCCGGGCGGTGGCTCCGCTTTATCGAGCGACTTGAACTTTTCATTCGGCAGAAACAGCGCGCCCGTCGCTTGATCTTCAGCCGCTAAAAAAGAAGGGCACCAAAAACATAACAAAAGTACCGCTAAGCTTGTCCTTTGCACGACGTTAGCCAAGGTACAGTTCCGCGGTCGAGCTAACGAATAATAGACTCTCTTGTCTGGGGTTTTCATTTGACCTCCTCACGTTGAAATAAGTAAGTCTTAGTCGCCTGCCAATGCCCATGGCAAGACAATTTTCGTCATGCGTTAGCACGATTCCCGCGAGCGCGGTGGCTCGTCTCTTCTTTCTATGATCGGAAATTGCCGAGCTGCTTACGAGAGAGTAGAAGACAGGAAGTAGCCCAAGGCCGTTCTGTGCGTCAGCGCGGATGTAAGACAAGCCACAAATCAAGCGTTCTGATCAAGTGGAAGGCGTCGTGGCTCCGGCTTCGGTAGCAAAAAGACTGTCGTATTTAGGGGGTTTTGTCCGCCAAGTATCAAGATTCCCTTCGCTCGCCTCGTCTACAAGTGACTGCTTTAAGTTACGCCAATTACGCCATTTATCACGATCCAACGAATTCGGATAGTTCAACGTGGTTGCGATGTACCGCACCCGTGACGTATCGCTATGAAGCGCCCGGTCGACAAAGCCAAGGACTTGGACACTCGTTTCGCCGTGATCGATGATCTGTGACCCAGCCACCACGCAAACGTGGGGGGCCAGCTTCTCCAGAATATCCATTGCAGCCGAACGGTGATTCCACGGAGCCTGTGTATCCAAGGCAAGGTCACGGGAGATTTTTACAGCATCAAAGAATATATCATTATTCGAAAACCTCGTCCGCAAACTTGCAGATTTTTCCCACTCTTTTTCCCACGCATAAGGCACTCTCGCTGCGATTGCTTCAAAGATCTCCGTCTCTGAACGCAGTTTGGGATGCGCTTTCAATAACTCCGTTAAAAGTTCGATTGATAAAATGCTATCCTTTTCAGGCCAGTCAAAGAAAATGCCGAACACGACCCAATACTCGCGTGTTGCGACGTCTGCCGACTTGCGAGTTAGAGCCCATATCTGGTTCATCCATTGTTTATTGCCCGTTCCCAGATAGAGGACTGTCAACATATGAACGTGCAGCTCCGGTTGGGACGCGTGGCTCATGCGTCGCTCCACTTCTGAAACAATTTTGCCATCCTTGTCGTTCTTGATCAGCTCTATAAGGTCATTTTCAGCTTGGTGAACATCGAATAAGTGTTCAGCGTGCGCCTCGATGGTATTCAAATAAGCTATGGGGGTCGCGATTTGTTGTTGTTTCTTTAGTTCAGCGTTTTCACCTACTAGTTTTTGCTTCTCCTTTTCATACCGTGCTTGTTCCCCCGAGAGCGCCTGCTTCTTAATTTCTAATTCATTCTTTTCAGTATTGTATTTCTCGAGATCAGTTTTGACCTGCTCCTTTTGGTATTGGACGAGCTGATATTGTGTTTGGACGTAACCGGTGAGGAATGCGGCCGTAGCACCAACTAATGCTAGAAATGTGGGAAATACCGCAGCGATGTAGATAGGGCGCTTCCACCAAGGTAAGCGGAGCGCGAGTAACTCATCCTTTAGCTTCTCGATTTCCAGCCGAAGTCTTTCATCTTCTAAAGCTGACGGCTTGTTGGATTCTGCTGACGGCGCCGACGGAAAAGCCGAAATTTCTTCTTCGTTCATTTCACTCGGATCAACATCGGCGTTCCGGCAGCCGCAGACGCTAAACATTCGAAGCGAAGTCGGTCCCTGCCGATGGTTAGAGGGCTCATCTGATAGACCGCGACTGACCGATTATCTATCGATTTATCCTAGGACTGTCAATGAAGTTCGTTGATGCGGAGAAGAAAAGAGGAGTCCACCCGTTTTGTCCCTGGCGCTGGAAAATCGGTCGCATCCCGTCCAGATTAGTCCACATCGTCGGCGGACCTAGGCTGCGGGCTTATGTCGCGTTGGACGGCATCGTTTAAACCGAATGGAAAACGTTGTCTGCGACGTTAGTCGCGTCCAGAGGGTGCACGTTTACTTGGCTCGTTTCGGCCGCAACCCGGGTAACGCGGCCAGGGCCATCATAAACACTTGAGTAATCATGAAGGCGATGAGCCACGGAAAGGCTTTGTCCATAAAACCGTAGGAATGCAATCCGATGCCCAGCATGTTGACGCCGAACCAGGACCAGCTCGTCACTATATTTCCGAAGACGGCCAAGACCATGAGGCCGCGTTGTCTAACGAGTCCACCCCAGCGCGCGTGGAGAATGATTGCGTTCCAAAGCACGATGAGGAGCGCTCCATTTTCCTTTGGGTCCCATCCCCAGAAACGGCCCCACGATTGGTCGGCCCAGATGCCACCGAGGATCGTGCCGACGAAGCTGAACAAAGTCGCAAAGCAGACGATACCGTAAACCATGCGGGAAAGAGAACTCGCGGTCTCTTCATCGAGCGATGATGTAAAGACGCCGCGCACAATGTACATGAGCGCGAGGAAACCGGCCAGATAAGTGGAGGCATAACCGAGCGTGATGCAGACGACGTGGGTCGCGAGCCAGCCGTTGGTGTCGAGCACGGCGCGCATCATCTCCATCGTGTCGCCATCCAGCGAGAGATGATGCGCGATGAGCAGGGTGAGAAAGCCCAGGATCGATGCAGTGGCACTGCCGATTCCATTACGATAAAAGCGTTCCAGAATAATTCCGAGAAGCACTGCGCCCCAGCCGATGAAGACGGCCGAGGAGTAAAGATTTGTCACCGGCGGCCGGCCTTCGAGATAGATGCGAAAGAGCAAACCAGTGGTGTGAATCGCGAAGCCGAAGATAAGCAGATAAAAGGCGTAGCGCCCAAGCGCCCCCGGCCTAACGAGCCAGGAAACACAGGCAAGAATAAACACCAGCACATAGAGCGTCATGCTCTTGTAGAAGGGAGCGAAGGCGTTGAAGAAGACCTCGAGTTGCGCGGTGCGAGTGGTCTTTCCGATGTGCTCCCGCAACCACGCGCGATATTCGGCCACGGCGGAATTAAAAGCGGGCGCGTCCTGTTTCCGGTAGGCTGATACAACCGCCGCATAAGCTCGCGCGGGCGGGGCGATTCCTGTCTCTTTTGTCGCGGCGATGAGGCTCTCGCCCATTTTTTTCCACTCTTCCGGTTTGCCGCTCTGTGATGCCGGTGGGACTGGGAAAAAGTAAGCGGTCTGCGCCAGAAACGAAAAACGCTGGGCCGCGTCGCTCCCGGTTTCGAGTGGCCCGGAGTTTGACGCGCTCTTCGTTATCGGCAATCCGGAAGCGATTGTTTTTCCGTAAGCTTCCACTTCGGCCTGAAAATCATCGGTGTCTGCCACCTGCAAACTGTTCTTCAATCTGAAGTAAAGCGTGACACGCTCATAAAGCTTGACGATGTCGCGTTGAAAAGGCGTGCGCAATTGTTCCTCAACATTATTGGCAAGTTCAGCCTGGCGCTCGATGTCCCGCGCTCGAGGCACGAATTGTGAGAAGGAATAATTCTTGTTCTCCTCTTCCTGCAACCCGAGGGCGCCGAGGGTATCGGGGTTGGTGATTTTGAAGACTTTGCGGTCGTCAGCCGCTTCGGGACGGGCCATCAGCTCGGTTAACCACTCAATCGCCGAAAGCGATTGGCCATCGTCAACGCGCAGCGACTGCTTTCCGCAAAGAATAAGGAGTGAGGTCCGCGCGACGGTGTCCAACGGCTTAATGCGTCCGTTGAGCAGCACAGGAAAACGGCTGAATTCCCGCAGCGCGTAACCCGCTTTCGGTTCGCCTTCGAAAAGGAACGCGATCAGGAAATAAAAACAGAGCGCGGCCACGAACCACGGCATTAATTTTCTCCAAGATTTCATGCGCGCCTCCGCCGAAGAAACCCTACGAGATGCATCGAAAACTGCGTCAACAAACCGGCGCCGACCAAACCACAAGCAATATACGGTAGAAGAAAGGTCGGATTCTTCACCACCTGCAGGATGCTGGTTTTGTCGTTATTGTCGAACCCGGCCTGGTAAAAAGTGTATCCGCTGTAGCGCAACGGGCTATTCATATAGATAAGCACATTGCGGTCTTCTTTCTGCCGCGAATCGATCAGACGAATGCGGCTGGAGAAATTCTTCGGAATGTCCGTGCCGGGATAAACATCGTGCCGGAAATCGACCAGCTTGATCGTAAAGGGTTTGTAGTAACGTTTCTGCCGCATGCGCAACTCGTAGGTATGGCCGTCGTAAGTAAACGCTTGCGGTGCGCCGAGCGCGTTCGAGACCAGCCAGGTGCCGAGCGGTCCCTGGACTGTGTTGATCTGCACAAAAACAGTCGTTAGGTCGCGCTCATCTTGCTTCACCGTCCGTGGAATTTCTGTCGCGACAACGCTCGGACCGATGCCGATAGTGGCAAGGGAAGGCGGCGAGTTGGGCGCCTGCGAACGCATTGCGAGCGCGGTGTTCGCGATGAATTTAACGATCTTCAGGGTGAATGGGAGAGCTGGATGTTGAATGACGGTGGCGCGGGCGAGAAGAGACTCTGGAATCGCGACAACGAGATCGTCCTCGTTGGAGCTCGTGTCGATTACCGCCAGCTCCGTTTCGCGCGGCGCTTCTGAGTAGGTTTGCGCGGTCCCGATATCCATCCGCATCATGCTCTCTTTCGCGAAAAGGCCGGTGAACAGCTCGCCCAGAAGCAAGACGACCACGCCCGCATGAATAAAGAAAATCCCGATCTTTTTCGCAGCGAGTTTGAAGCGGATCCCATGCGCGGCGACTAGGTTCATAAAAAGCAACGTGCCGATCAAATACCCGCCGGGAAATACCGGGATCTTCCACCCGGCTCCGGCGGGCTGCCAGAAGACAAACGGGCTGCGAAAATATTTTGCCTGCGCCGCATGGATGCCCAGATGAACTTGATCGAGCGTGCCGAAGAAAATCAGCACCATGCTCAAACCGAGCAGCACCACTGTCAGTCGCAAAGAGGAAAGCGTGCGCCCGCAGGCTTTGAGGTAGCGAATCATTATTAATTAATGAGCAGACGATTCGTCGGAGCGGCTGGCGTCTGAAATCGAGAAGCCCCGGAGAAAATCGAAGAAGTGATTCTTCTGCGCTTCCACAAGATCGACATCACCGGTCATCTTCACGAACCAGGTTTGCTCACCTTGCTGCGAAGCGGCGGCCACGATCCGCATTTTACGCTGTAAAGGTGGGAGCGGTTCGGTACTGACCAAATCCGTCACGAGAAAGTCATGGCCGTTCGCATTCAGGTGCGAGCTGATCGAAGCAAGCTCAGTCTCCGAGACAGGCGGAAGTTTCAGCTGGTCGCGCCAGCGATTGATGTTAGCGAGATCGCCTCCGGCCATTCCCGCGAGCGACACGACCGAAATGTCCGCTTCCGCACCGTTGCTCCCGGCGACTTTGAAACTTGCGAGGCGCATCGGTGCAAGCGGCTGGGGAGTCCAGCCCGGTGGCGTCTTGTATTGGAACGGAGGCGCGATTGGAGCCAGTAGCGGTGGTGTCGGTGCGTTCGTGTTCGAACCGGTATTCTCCGCGGACGATGCCAGCAGCGGTGCCCCTTCGACTTTTATTGTCTCGAGGAATTTCTTGAACTGCTCTTTTTGCGCACCGACCAGCTCGTCCGGGCCGATCAATTTGAAGAACCACGTTTCGTCATCGAGCGCAAGGGTCCCGCCAAGAATGCGCGATTTCTTGCCATCCTTGATCGGCTTGGCGCTCACGATGTCGACGAATGAGATCGTGCGGCCCGAAGCGGAGAGGGGCGTGGCCGCCTGAGCGAGGTCAGACTGCGCAAGCGGTGGCAACTGGATCTGGCCGCGCCAACGATTGACGTTCGCAAGCAGACCGCCGACATCGCCAGGAAAAGCAGTGATGGAAAGTTCGGCTTCACTGCCATCTTTCCCGTGAATTTTGAATGTGCCTCGTCGCGGGCCGCTGGCTGGTTGTTCCTCCCAATCCGCCGGCGCCTGCCAGGTGACTGCACCGCGGCCGCCCATTTCACCGGGCGCTCCGGGCATCTGCGATGTTTGCGAATCGTGCTCCTTGTCTACTCGATAGACTTGGATTTTCGAGCTATCGCAACCCGGAAAACAAAAGAGAGCGATCGCGGCCCCAAGTGCCGCCCCTAATAAACCCGTGCACCTCATCTATCAGGCGTCGAGCACCACATCGCCTTTCGGCGCGCCGATGCAAGTCAGCCGCGTGCCGCGCTCCGTAGCAAAATCTGATGGAGTAACGTAGCCGACTTCGCCGGAGAAAACTGCGACCTGGCAAGTTCCGCAACTGCCCGCCCGGCAACCGTAGGGAATGGCGATTTCGTTATCCATCGCGAGTTGAAGAATGTTCGTGCAACTAGCGGCCCATTGAAGCTTCTTGCCGGATTTTTTGAATTCAATCGAAAATGTCTGACCCGCTGTCGCCGCGTCTGCGGGCACTTCGGCCACTTTTTTCACGCTAGAAGGTCCGAATGTTTCGAAATGGACATTTTTATCCGGCACGCCCCACTCGCTCAATCCAGTCGTTAGGCTCTCCATCAACGGTCCCGGCCCGCAGATGTAGAAATCGTAATTGTTCGAGGGAAGTAGCTGCTTGAAGAGCTCGACCGAAACGCGGCTCGCGTGCTGATAATCCTGCCCCGGCTTGTGACCCTCGTCCGGTTTGCTGTAGCAGACGTACAGATGCACGTTTGGATTTTCGCGCGCGACCTTTTCGAGGTGCTCTTTCATGGCGTGCTCCGCGCGATTCCGCACGCCGTAGAAAAAATGAATCTCTCGCATGGAGCGCATCTCCACGAGCGTGTTAAGCATTGACAGCATCGGCGTCACGCCGATGCCACCGCTGATGAGAACGACGCCGCCGGTTTCCGTAGGGTCGAGGGAAAAATGCCCGCCGGGTGCCTTTACGTCGACGATGTCACCCTCTTTTAGGTGCGTATGAAAATAATTCGAGACAAGCCCGGGCTGCACGCCTTCCTTGTCCGGTGGCGCACCCAGGCGCTTGATAGAGACGCGGTAGAAATCGGTCCGCGGCCCATCCGAAAGCGAATAGCAGCGCACCGTTTTATTTTTCTGCCCGGGGATGCGAAGCTCGAAAGTCAAATATTGTCCCGGCAAAAAAGAGGGCAACGGCTTGCGGTCGTGCGGTTCGAGATAGAACGAGCAAATGTCCTCTGTCTCCATCACCTTCTTTCGAATGGAAAACTTGCGAATGCCATTCCAAGGCGCGGCATTGTCTTCGGTTTTCTTGCGCAGCCCGCGCGCGGTCTGGAGCTGCTCCCGCAGAAGATCGTAAGAAAATTTTTCAACCGCGCGCTGGTGGATAAGGCGGCGGAACGAGGTCGCGAAGAAAATGCAGGTTTGTCCCACCACGAGCGCGAGCAAAATGGCGCCTAATGCTTCGAGAACTACCAGCGTCATTGGTCAATATATCAGAATTTGCGCCGAAGTTCTCCCCGGATGCCGAGAAGATCCTTATCGTTTTGTCGCGACGCGACCATTGCATCGGCCCGTATCAGCCAAGCGTTGTTGAGTGGCAGCTGATAACGAATTTCGAATCCCACCTGCGATCCTTTCGCGGTACGATCCTTGGGGTCGCCAAAAACATCCAGAGCTGAGACCTCGAAGACGATCTGCTGATGAAAATCGAAGAGATATTCAAGACCGAGCGAGCCGCCATAAGTGTCGTGTCCGGTAGCGTCCATTGTTGGAAAACCAGTCAAATTGTCGGTTTCAAATAGCATGCCGGTGTTTACCAGGACGCCGCCAGCGGCGCCGGCGCGAGCGAGCGATTGGGGCTTGTTGAAGCCAGCGAAAAGATTGAAGTAGGGGACCAACGTCAGCGGGAGAGGTGTGATCAACGAGTTTTCAATGAGAAGGAGCACGCCATCTGCGGTCCGCCGGTGGTCATGTTCGGGGTCCTGACCGAAATTGTAAATGACGCGAACGCTGTTTGAAACCATATCGAAATAGCGCCGAGTAAAGGCGCCGCTCAAGTTGGAATAGCTCAGGTCGTAGAAATTTTTGCGGCCGAGTGTGTAGCCATAATCAAACTCGAAATAACCGCTCAATGCCTCCACGAAGCTGGCGATGCCAAAAACGTCCGCACTATGATCGTTCGCAATCGCGCCGGTCGTGACTTGGTCGAACGCGGCAAAGAAGGTGATATCGGCATTTGAGATGTCGAGGGCAGGACTGTTCCGGGCTGGGATCGTAATGGCGAATCCAGTGAAAGCGTCATTCAGCCAGACGCCGTTTTGAAAGAGGAGCGGGATCAGGCCGAAAGTGAAGGGAAGATCGAGCTTGTTTTCTTGGTTGGTGAATCCGGCGAAAAGCCGGGCCAGATCGCCCTCGAAGAAAAGCGCTACCGGCTCGAAATCGATCTCGACGCCCGAACGTAGTTTGTCGCCCGCAAACTCGACACGCGTGAAGAGGGCTGCGCGATTGAGCGGAGTGATGAAGAGATGGATGCGCTCGGTGCCGGTGATCTTGAGATCGATGTCAAGATTCAGCCGGGTGGCGATTAGTCCCTTCTCGATTGCGCCGTTGTCGTTGTAAGCAATGGCGGTGCGCTCGTCGCCATACATCAGGAGCTGCGGGAAAACCAAATTCTTTTCACCAAGAAGATTAATGCCAGGTTCAAATGTCCCGGGCCCGTAAAGTTCGCGCCCCGCTTCAATAAGAGGCCGGGCGGTGGGATTGGGATGCTTCGCCCCGTAAATGGCAAGTTGCGCCTCCGGATCGTAAGGAGTGGTGTAGGCCGGGTCGGGACTAAACGGAACGCGCTGATTGCTCGGCACGAGATGAGCGCGCGGATCCATCTCGATCAAGAGCATCTCGATCCGCCGCATCAGCAAAGCGAAGGCGGAAGGAGTTTTGAAAGCAGTAGCAGCCGTCATCGGCTCGCCCGCAGCGACGTTAACGCTATTATGGTCGAAATCTTTTCCATCAGCGGAGCGTTTGATCTGCCGCATCGACACGACTTTAGACTTCTTCTTTGCGCTCCTGCCCATGTCCACCCGCGACGAAACCTGGGCGGTGGAGGATTCCTGAGCGGTTTGCACGACAGGCTGGTCCGGCGGAGGGGGTGGAGCTGAATCGAGCTTTTTCGCCGGGCGTTTGGTTTCCGGCATCGAAACAACCTTAGCAGATCTTCTCTTTGTGTTTCTACCCATGTCCACGGACGACGGAACCTTGACGGTGGATTCCTGAGCGGTCTGTACGAGAGGCTGTTCCTCTGGAGGGGATGGAGTTGAATCGAGCTTTTCCGCCGGGGGTTTGATTTGCGGAATCGACACAATTTCGTTGGAACTTCCCTGGTTCGTGGTGCCGCTGTCCACCGACGACGGAATCTGAGCTATAGAGGATTCTCGAGCGGTTTGGACGAGAGGCTGGTCGACCGGCATCGGTGAAATCTGGTCAGGAACCGGTTGCGCGGCAGACTCATCCTTGACTGACTTGATGCAACTGGTGAAAACCAAACCACACATCGCCAGCCAGACCGACCGGATTATTATGTTTCTGGAATGGAATGAAGGAGACACGGCGAAGTATTGTGAAAATTTCGAACGGTTCACTGGGCTCGTTAGTTAGTGGCCGGGACGTTGAACTCAACAGTGTAACGATGGATGTCGATCATCCATTCGTTCATGGCATGATCCATCTCCTTGGTTGCTTCCACGAAATCCATGAAATAAATCGGTTCCGCGCGGCTGCGGAGACGAATCGACAATTTATATTTCCCCGGCATCGATACCGCGGAGGCCGGGACTGAATAAGAAGCGACACGGACCCCAAGCGGCGGAATGCTGCGCCCTTCCATGCGGACAAAGGGCGGATGATTCATGACGCTCGTTGGCACGCCGGCAGGGCGGATGAATGGAAGCTGATCGATATCGAGATTGATCGGCAAATACATTTCGCGATCGGTGCCCTTGATGTTGGTCGTGAGGAATTTTGTTTGCAGATTCACGAGCTGATGATCGTCGGGAATCTTGCCCGTCCGCACGTCGCGCGAATGCAGGTCGGCCATGTCGCCGTGGCTGTCGGTGTAGCCTGATTCCCAAACTCTTTTCCCCTGTGGATTAACGAGCGCCACGTTCACCCAAATTTCCGGCTGCGCTCCGAGCGATCCCGACGGCAGGTTGTGGCCGGGATTGACGTTCCGGATCTTGTAGGAAAACGCGAGCCCTTTGCCCGCTTGCAGAGTGCCTTTGAAAAACGGCCCGTCGACGTGCGACCCATTCTCCATCACCTTTTGTCGCAACGCCCGTTTCTGCTCCAGCATGGCGAGGTTTTCCTTGATGATCTGGCGCGCGGAAAAACGGTCGTCGGGACTTTCCCATTCGGAAGGGAATTTTGTGTCCTTCGACACGTTGTTTTCAAAAGCGTCGGTTCCCCATCCCGCGCGATAATCGAACTTCAACCAAGTGGTGATGGAGAACGCGGCAGCCTTGGGATTGTGCGGGAAAATTCCAGGATGCGCGATGGGATAGCCAGGGCCATAAAAGGCGTGGTTGGCATGCTGGTGGCCGGGGTTGACGGCAATTCCGTTAATCACCGCGGCCGCTCCCGTCGCGTAGCCCTTGGCAACGCCCGGTTCCTTCCCCATGTGACAATCCTGGCAAGTCGTTCCTTTCAAAAGGGACGGAGAAGAGCGGTATTGGTCCCAGACCACTTCCAGTTTGATACCTGGATGAACCGCGACCTGATGGCAGGAAACGCAAAATTCCGATTTCGTGATCGGTTCGAAATATATTCCCTTACGGTGGATGTTTATACCGGGTCCCGGCTGATCGGCACTCGTCTTGATGTGATACGTATCCGGATTGGAGACGACTTCCTGAACTCCCTTGCCGCTGCGGCTGCCGTACATCGGCTCAAAGATATCGCCCTGAAGAATGCGGCGCTCGGCGTTTACTTTCGTGTATTGCTCATTTACGCGATGGCAGGCGATGCAGGTAACGCCTTCGCGCGACACCTCTGTTTTCTGCCACAGCGGCATGTAGCGCGGCTCGTTCATCGAAGTACCGACGCCTGCGTGGCAGCGCATGCAAAAGTAGCTGACGGTCCCTTGTGCGATATCGTTGATTTTTTGCTCGAACTTGTGAAAGACCGGCGAAATCGAAGCGTAGGCGTGATTGGAGGAGCGCCACTCGTTATAAATCTGCTCATGGCAGGCCGCGCACTCCGATGCGCTCGGGTAATGGCTTTTCGCAAACAAATCGTAGTGCGGATCAACCGGATTGGGCAGTTGCTTTTTCAGCGGAGGAAGGGCCTCGGGAAGTTCAATCGGCCCATTCGGCACGAGGTTCGGTAGTTCCAGCGGGTTGGCGCCGGGACTCGACGGCAGCAAGATATCGTCGTTGGATGTCTCCGGCTCGGTTAAGAGATCTTGGTCGGACTTTGCCGCCCCCGGCGATCCCGCCGGTTTTGCCGGCTCCGCTAAAAGATCATCGTCGGATTTTGCTTTTCCCGGTGCTCCCTTCGGTTTTGGCGACTCCGTTAAGAGATCATCATCCGACTTGGCCGGAACAGCGGCGGCCGTCGGAGAAGGCGTCGGTTTGGGTTGCGCCTCGACACCAAGAGGAAATCCCGCGGCGACGAAAGCCAGCGAAACGCAGGAGGCTCGAAAAAATGAACGAAGGGTGGAATTGATCACCATGCAACTCAGCTTCTCTAAAAGCTTGTGTCCGTTGCAATTCTTCATCGTCTTAAAACAATGCCAGTGGGTTTATCACGCGATGCGGAATGGCGTTTTGAGGTTTGGCTTCCCTAAATGCAAGGCAAAACTCCGCACCGTTCCCGGAAAAAAAGCCTTGCTTTCCTTGCGGGTAAAAAAAAGGATGGGGGCCTTAAGGGCTGACGTTAGAGGAAACCTTTTAGAAACGACATATGCAATTCATCTTTGCTCGGAAAATCACTCTCGGGTTGCTCTGTTCCACTTGGGCCATTGCGCAGGCGAAAGCCGCGGCCGATCCGACGAAAATTGTCGGTCCGGAATCATGCGGGAATTGTCACAAACAGGAATTCACGGCGTGGCAGCAGACGCACCACTATAAAACATTCGAGGATTTGCATCGCCGCCCCTCGGCCAAGGTCATCGCGGATAAGATGGGTGTGCAGCGCATTAAGAGCGAAGGCGCCTGCGTTCAGTGCCATTATACGTCTCAAGGCACAGGCGCGGAGCTAAAGCCGATCGCCGGTATTTCCTGCGAACTTTGCCACGGGGCTTCAAAGGACTGGGTGAGATTGCACAATGTCAAAGCGATGCAGGCCAAGGCAAAGGAAGCGGGATGGATCGCGCCGGATGACGTTTACGCGCTAGCAACAAACTGCTTTCAGTGTCACACCATTCCGAATGAGAAACTAGTGAACACCAGTGGCCACGCGGCGGGCAGTCCGATCGAGCTCGTCTCCTGGTCGCAAGGAGAAGTGCGCCATCACTTCATGAGCGGCGCTAAAAACGTTCCGAACACCCCCGATCGCTTACGCATGCTTTATGTCGTCGGCCGGGTGGTGGATTTGGAATACAGCTTGCGCGGCGTGGCCAAGTCCACCGAGAAAGCGGTCTACGCGGTGAACATGGCGAAGCGCGTGGTGGCGGCGAAAGAAAAAGTGAAAGCGATTTTTGCGGTTTTGCCGAAAGACGAGCTAAAAGAAATCATCGCTACGGCTGATGGCGTTGCTTTGAAGCTGAACAACGAAGCGGCGATTACCGCGGCGGCGAATAAGATTTCGGAAGGCGCGAAAAAAATCTCGTCTACTTATAAGGGAAGCGATCTAGCTGCGGTCGATCCGCAGATCCCTCCTCCATCGGAATACAAAGGCCCAGTCTTTCACCCCTGAGTTATGGGCTTGCTCAGCGGATGGGGAGCGTTTCCAGAGGGGTTGAAGCCGGATACTTCCTCTGAAGGGGGGCATTAATTTATTTCTCCTCGGAAGCCGTTGGTTAAGGGCGGTCCGGGCAATTCGAAGGTAATTCACAAGGAGAATATTTTTCATGGCTGAAGAACAGGTCAGGATTTCGAAACCTCAACGTTGGGACATCCCCTTCGGCGAAGACATGACCGAAGCCCGAGTCGAGCGCTTAATGCAGCAAGCGCCCTTCAACCGGATCGACGAGAGCAAATTCCCCTCCTCGGCTCCCTTGCGGGGCATTTTCTTAAATGATGCGCGGCTTCGTCGCTTTGAAGATGGGGACATTGTCGTGCGCGAAGGCGACTACGGGAGCTCGGCCTTTTTCATCGTGAGCGGCGCGGTGCAGGTGATCCTCGATTCGCTGCCGGCCCAGATGCTGGGTCGCCGGGTCTCCCAGAAGAAGAATTTTTTCAAATCAGTCGCGCAAATTTGGGACCGACCTCCGTATCCTGAAGTGCGCGATTATTCTCAACGCAAGGTAACTGGCACCGCCACCGCGGAAGTCAGGGCTCGCGGCGACGAGAAGACAAGCGAAGTGCGGATTTTTCTTCAGGATGTTCCCCGGGTTTTAAGCGAAAACCACACCGCGCGACTGGAAGCGGGCGAGTTGTTTGGCGAGATTGCCGCTCTTGGCCGCGCTCCGCGCACCGCCACCGTTATCGCCGAAGGTCGCGCGACTTTGCTGGAAATCCGCTGGCAGGGGCTTCGCGAAATTCGTCGTTACGCCCCCGAGTGGAAAGCGCGCCTCGATCAACTCTATCGTGAGCGAAGTCTCGACAAGCATCTGCGCGCAACGCCCTTTCTGAATAATCTCGAGCCGGGAGCTTTCAGACAAGTTTTCAACACCACCCGTTTCGAAACCTACGGGGACTTCGAGTGGCAGGCCTCTTACCACACCGGACAGGATGATGCGCTCGAGGGACGTCTCGCGAAAGAGCCGCTCATCTTTCGCGAAGGTGATTACCCGGATGGGATGGTCCTGATTCGGAGCGGCTTCGCGCGCGTTAGCCGCCAATACAATCACGGCGAGCGCACGCTTCGCTATCTCGGCAAAGGCCAGTTTATTGGTTTGGAAGAGATCGCCTCCAGTTGGAAGAGCGATAAAGTAGTCCCACTTCAGAACACGCTGCGCGCGATCGGGTATGTCGACTTACTCGTGATCCCAACGGCGATTGTTCAACAACACATTTTGCCGCAATTGAGCGCTGAGGAACTTCAAGCGCTCGAATGTAAGCCAAGTGCCGAGCCGGCGGTCGATCTCGAGGAAGAAATCAGCATCAAACTCGGCCCCGACATGCTGGAGTTTCTCGTCGACAACCGCACGATTAACGGGACCGCCACGATGCTGATCGACCTCGATCGCTGCACCCGCTGTGACGATTGTGTGCGCGCGTGTGCCAGCGCGCACAATAACAACCCGCGATTCGTCAGGCATGGGCGTGAGATGAATGGCATCATGGTCGCGAACGCTTGCATGCACTGCGTTGACCCTGTTTGCATGATCGGTTGTCCCACCGGTGCGATCCATCGCGAATCGTTCCAGGGCCAGGTCGTCATCAACGACGATACGTGCATCGGCTGCGCGACTTGCGCGAACAGTTGCCCGTATGACAACATCCAGATGGTGGAGACGCGAGATCGCTCCGGCTTTTTCATCCTCGATGAAGTGGCCCGAACTCCGATCATGAAGGCTACCAAATGCGATCTCTGCATTGATCAACTGGGCGGCCCGGCCTGCGCACGCGCCTGTCCGCACGACGCGCTCATCCGCTTGGATATGCGCGATGTGGACAAACTAGCAACCTGGATCAACCGCTGAGGTGAGCCCGCTCCTGCAGCGACGGGTCAGCTTCATTGTGGGACTGATCGTTGCTTCGGCTATCGCGTGGGCGCTGAATCTCGTCCTGCAGGTTTCGTTGCGCGAATCCGCCATTTATTCGGGCTTTCTCCTGCTCGCTGTGGTGCTCGGCTTGACCCTTTTTAATTCGCGCAAGAAGCTGCCTTTTCTCCCGCTCGTCCGCGCTTCCACCTGGCTCCAGATCCACATCTACGCTGGTTATTTTTGCTTTTTCATTTTCCTCCTCCACATCCATTTCTCTCCGCCGCGCGGCGCGCTTGAGATCTCCCTTGCGGCCGTTTTTTGCGTGGTCATTTTCAGCGGTTTCTTCGGTATTTTCATTAGCCGGTTTTTGCCTTCGCGGTTGACACTCGCGGGCGAACCGCTCATCTACGAACGCATCCCGGCTTACCGGCGCGAAATTCAGGAGAAAGTCGAAGCGCTCGTCCGTAAAGCCGAAACCGAAACCCAATCGTCCACTCTGGCCGATTTTTATCTTGGCGAGCTGCGTCCATTTTTCCAGAGTCTTCCCAGTGCCTTTGGCGCTTTGGGTGGGATCGACCGTCGGGTGGACCGGTTGCTCAAGAAATTACACGCGCTGAATCGCTACTTGGACGACGCCGAGAAAGCGATCGCTGCCGAAATGCGCGATTGGATCGAGACCAATCAGAATGTTCACTTCCAATATGCCGCGCAGCGCCTGCTCAAGCTCTGGCTTCTCGTGCACATTCCTTTCACCTACAGCCTTATTTTGCTCGCGTTCGTTCACGCTGCTCTGGCCCTCATCTACGCCGGAAGACTTTGACCCATGAGGCGATTGCTCGATCAGCTTAGCTTCAAAAAAAATCGTTACGCGCGTCCGAATCAGGATTGGATTTGCGGACATGCGGATGAGGGGCATCCATGTCCGCTCGGTCCGGATAAGGGCGGGCGCTGCCGTAACACCGGGGAATGTTTTCCTGCGAAAAGCGGCGATCGCTGGGTTTGCACGCGGCGTGAAGCGCAGGGGGGCAAATGCGCCGAAGGTCCGCTCCCAAATGGCGCTTGCGCACACCCCATTCCGCCCTGCCAGCCAAAACCGTCGTTGCGCCGCACGCGTGGGCAACTTACTTGGCTTTTCGTCGCTTTAACCCTTGGCATTTTACTACTCGCCCTCGGCGGAAAGGGACGCCGAAAATGGATTAGTCCGGGCGAACTCAGCGTTCATCATACAACCTTCCGCACCGAGTGCGGGGATTGCCACACGCCGGAAAAATCCAACTTAAACTCGTTCGTGCATGTCGCGGTTTTTCAGAAACGGGCGGCCGAAGACAGCCAGCTCTGCTTGAAATGCCATTCGCTCGGCCCGCAACCATCTTTCCCGCACGGCGCGCCACCGCCCGCCTTGGCCGCATTCACCACGCGGGCGAAGGCCGAGAAATCCCAGCCGCCGCTCCTTCTCCGAGCCGGCACCGCCATCACGAATGTTAATCGAATGAAATCAGGCGATCTGGCCTGCTCGATCTGCCACCAGGAACATCACGGCAAAGATTTTAACATTTCTCATTTTTCCAAAACGCAATGCCAGGTTTGTCATCGCGTCCAATTCGTTAGCCTCGCAAAGGGGCATCCGGAATTCGCCAGCTATCCTTACCAGCGGCGCACGCGCATTTATTTCGACCACGCCAGCCATATTCAGGGTTATTTTTCCGCCAACGAGAAGGCGCCTACCTCCTGCCAGGCTTGTCACATTCCGGCTGTTTCCGGCGGGAAGATGGTCGTCAACAGTTTCGAACAATCGTGCGCCGTTTGTCATGCGGACAATATCAGCAGTCCCGTCGCTTTTTTCCGTGTGCCGGGGATCGACGTCGCTTCTTTGGCCAAAGTTGGGATCAGCATCGGGCAATGGCCAAAAGAAGCCAAAGACGGGCTAACTCCATTTATGGAATTGCTCCTCGGTTCCGATATATCGGGAGGCAAAGTGCTCGCCACGCTCAAAGGCGAAGATTTGCTCGATCTCAGCAGCGCCACTCCGGAGCAACTCGCGGCCGTAAAAAGACTCGCCTGGGCCGTGAAAGAATTTCTTTCTGACTTCGAAGGCAAAGGTCAGTCCTTTCTGATCGAAAGACTTAAACAAGGACTTCCTCCTGGGCAAAATGACGACCAGCTCAAGGCTTTGGCGGGCGGGATTCCCCGCGCGGATCTTATCTCTTGCCGTAAAGAATGGTTCCCCGATCTGCCCCGGGAAATTTCCGATTACCGTCGCGGCGTTCTGCCGCCGCCCCCGCCAGTACCACGTGCTGCTTCCAAGGCGCCAATTGCTGCGCCCGCCCAGAAAACGAAGCAGCCGCCATCCGACGCCGATATCTTAGGTGGCGCAGAACCTTCGAAAAACCAATCGCTTCCGGCCAAGCCTAGCGCTACGGCGCCTCCCGGCGACGATATTTTGGGAGGTGGAGAACCTCCGAAAGACCAATTGCCCTCTGCCAAATCGAACGCTACGGCCCCTCCCGGCGATGATATCTTGGGAGGTGGAGAACCGGCCAGCCACTCGCCCGCTCCTGCCGCCGCTGCTCCGCCCAGCCGCTCCCCCCCGCGGCGAAACCCTGGGAAGAACCGCGCACCGGTTAGCCCGGCACCCGTTCCGAAACCTGGAGAGACCGCTCAGCCGAAGCCGGGAGCCGAATCCGCGACCGACGAAACTTGGATGGCAACTGGGTGGTTTCGTGCCGGCGATGGCTTTACGTTATCCTACCGGCCCTCCGGCCACGCCGATCGATTTCTTGCGGCGTGGTTTAATGCCGCCGCCGTTATGCCGTCGGTTGGCTCGGAAACTCTACAAACCCTAGCCAAGCCCACGGGTCCGGGATCGTGCGGCAAATGCCACAGTGTCGATGTAATTAATGGCGCCCAGCAAGTTAATTGGACCGCCGCTCGGCCGGAGTTGAACGCGCATCCTTTCACAAAATTCAGCCATACCGCGCACCTCAGCCTGATGACAGAAAAAGGTTGTCAAAACTGCCACGTCCTTAACAAAGACTCGAAATACAGCACGTTTTTACAACCCGCGGATCCGACGAATCCATCGAATTTCGAGAGTAATTTCGCGCCATTGCCGAAAATGGAATGTGCCAGGTGTCACACGGCTCGCATTGCCGGAGATAATTGTCTCCTCTGCCACAATTATCACACTGGCACGTTTGCCATGGATATGAGCCAGGTGGCGCGCATTCATCCCCTTGACTCGCAAAAGTGAGGCCGCCCTTTCTACGAGATCGCGCCAAAGGCAAGGCCCAAGCTGTAAGTTACAGCGGCTTCGATCACGCCGACCATCGTCATTTCGAATCCGGACGCCCACCAGGAACGAATGGTGATCAGTGATTTCGCCGCGCCCACGGCGAAATGTGCGACGATGCTCACTGCGAACGCGGCAATAATTGCTGGCATGCCGCTGAGGAAGAAAAACGGGATAATCGGAATGAACGCGCCAACCGCGGTGGACAGTGCGGCCGACGTGGCCGACGTCCACGGTTTTCCAAAGTGTTGCTGAGAGAGCCCCAGCTCGCTTTGGGCCATGGCCTGGACCATTTGCTCCGGTTGTTCGCCTAAACGCTCCGCCATACGTTGAGCTTCTTCCGGTGTGAATCCCTGCAGTTGATAAAAGAGCGACATCTCCTCGATTTCCTCCTCGGGATTTTCTTCCACCTCCTCTTTTTCCCGCGCGATTTCCGCTTCGTAAACTTCGCGCTCGCTCTTCACCGCCAGATAGGCGCCCGCGCCCATCGACAATGACGACGCCAGCATGCCGGCGAGACCGGAAATTAAAATGTAGTGCTGCTGATTATTGGTCGCGCCTGCCACGCCGGAAACAATTCCAAACACGGCGCCGAGCCCATCGTTCACGCCATAAATAGCGTCGGCCACCCAACTGCCGCCGCGACCGTGCCAGCGTTCGCGTTTCAGGATCGTATCGAGCACCGTGCGCGGGCCAAGCTGCGGCACCATCGATTGCAATGCGCGCGCATGCGCTTTTTCCTCGAGTGCGGTTTCGCGCAAAAAATCTTTCACATCGTACTCGCTGGCGAGGGCGCTGTCGTGTTGGTCGCGAAATTCGGCTTCGTGTTTTTCTTCGGCCGCTTCCATTCGGCGAATCGCAATGTCGGTCCCGAGTCCGCGATTGAGCCATCGCTTGAAACGGCGACCGACCGTGTCGGGCAAAGTCGGCGCAGGCTGGCCAAGATCGACAAGTTTCTTTTCCCATCGTCGTGCATGGCGCTCTTCCGCTTCGGCCATTCGCAGAAGAATGCCTTTTCGCTTTTCGTCTTTCTCGCGAGCCGCCAGTTCGCGATAGGCCTGCGCCGTTTCCACTTCGGCGCGCCAATTTCGCTTAACGACCTCGATTGTTTCTTGTCGATCTTGCCGGCTGTCCGGCTCGGGCTTGTCGGTCTTCATCGTGCGCAATCCGCAGCCACGATTTCTGCGGCAAGAGCCGGTTCGGTTTTGGATCTCATCTGCTGCGCCGTAATTACAACTGCGACCGATCCGATAATCAATCCCGCACCGATCAACGTGCGCAAGGTCAGATGTTCGCCGGCGAAAAACGTTCCGAGCAAAATGGCCACGATCGGGTTGATGTAGGCGTAGGTCGCTACCTTTGCCGGCTCGCAATGGCGCAGTAAATAAAAATAAGCGGTGTAGCCGACGAGCGCGCCGATCAACACCAGATAAATGAACGCGCCGATCGAGAGCGAAGTAACGTTGCTGATATCGAGGTGGCGATATTCACCCAAGGCCAGTCCGGCGAGAATGAGCAGGGCGCCGCCGCAAATCATTTGCTGGCCGGCCGCGACAAACAGTGACGACGTATGTTTCGCCCTGCGCGAATAGAGCGAGCCGATCGACCAGATGAGAGATGCGAAGAGCAAGATCGACATCCCAAAGGCCAGATGGTGTTGCGACGAACCTGTGAATGCAGGGCCAACTAAAATCCCGACGCCAACAAACCCGCCTAACAAACCGAGCCAGACAAGCGTCGTCGGTCGTGCAGCTGTCCCGCTTAGCCAACCAAGCAGCGCAATATCAATTGGCACCGTCGCCACGAGCAACGCAGCCAATCCAGTCGGGACCCATTTTTCGGAAATGGTGACGCCGCCGTTTCCGCCAAGAAGCAAACATCCGCCGATGATCGCCGCCGATTTCCACGTCGTTCCTTCCGGTTTCGGCGCTCCGCTCCACCGCGCGATCCCGTACATGATTACACCCGCCAGAAAAAATCGCGCGCCGGCCATCAGGAACGGCGGGATCGATTGAATGGCGAAAAGGATGCCGAGATAAGTCGAACCCCAGATGATGTAGAGGGCGGCGAACGCGAGAATGATCCAGATTTTTCTCGGCTCGGCCATGATGAAGCACAGTCTTCCATTGGTTCGCGAGACCAGCCACCCGCTTCTTGCGACGAAATTGTGGCCACGCGCCTGTGGCGCGTCTGGGTGGTTACAAACGCGAATCAATGTTCCAATCGCGTCAGCGCCTCGCGCGCTGGTGCGAAATGAGGATTGATAGCAAGCGCGCGCTCGTACCAGATGCGCGCCTCGCTTTTCAAGCCCATACGCGTGCAGTCAGTGCCAATTCGGAATGCCGGCCACGCGTACATTATTAGGATATCGTTTTCAAAACTGTCCGTACGAATCGCATCGGGCGGCGGCGGCCGGTTCTGTTCTAACAATCGCTTGTTCTCTTCAATCATCTCTTGCAGCGAAAGATCTTTTGATCTCGGCTCGACGAGCATCAGAAGTCCGCGTTGGCACGGCCAATAGCTAGCGTCGAGGCTGCGATCGTCGTTTCCGGTCGTGCCGGCAATATAGATTGTCCGGCGTTCATTCGCGTCGACGAACATCTTCAGGTTATTGCTTCGGGCATCATAACGATTAAACGGAATAACCAGATCGGGATGGCGCTCTCGTAACTGACGCACGTACCAATCCGCCCAAAGAAGAGGCAGCATTATCAGAGTTGTATCTTCACCCATGCGCTCGACTTGCTGCAGATAGAGCAGCGGGAGAGCGATGCCGTCTCCGGTAACGAGAAGAATGGAGCCGGGTTCGATCGTGGCGAATACATCTTCGCCAAAGCGTCGCGCAATGAAATTCCGGCTTTGGTCAGCGCTTCGATAACCCATCAGCACAATGGCGATGACTACGATCAGGCATGCGCCGGTAACTAAACGCAACGGCGAAATCGGCAGTGCCGGCGCATATCGAGCAATGAGTTGCGCGATCATCACAACACCGAACGCGATCAGTGGCGCAACGACGACTTGCGCTAGAAGAAAGAAACGTTGCAAGACAAACAACGCCGAAGGAACGGTGGCGAGGTTGAGATTGGTAATCCAGACAAACAAAGGGCCGGCAAAAACGAATGCAATTACGCTGAACCAGAAATACCAGCGCGTGCGCCGGCAGGCGGCGAGCGCGCCCAACAATGCCAACGTCCCGGCCACCGGGCCGAATGAAACGACGAGAGCAACAATTCTCGCTATCGCCGAGCCGCCAATATAGTTCGCCGTACTGACGAGACGGCCGGTGCCGTAACTCCTTCGGGCGATGAGAGCGAGCAGATCGCGAACGGAAGAGACGTTCCCCCAGTTATGGAGGGGGTGATGCGATGACGCCCACGGAACGTAGGCATAAGGCAGCAATCCTACGCAGAATGTTGCGATGCAGATTACAAGAAGTTGAGGGTGTGTCCGTAGGAACGCGCGCCGTTGCCACAGGACGAAACAGAAAGCTGGAGCCAGGAGGACGATCGTCTGATGGTTCGTAAGCCCAAGGCCGGCGATAAAAAAAGCCGCGATCAAAACGCCGCTCCGCTCTGGTTGCGCGTGCCAAGTCACAAGGAAGTAAATCAGCAGAGCGGCAAGTAGATTATTTAAGGGAAACACTTCGCTCGCGAGCGACCACGCCCAGAAAACAGGATTCACGGCGAGCAACAAAGCCGCGACGGCTGCGGCCAGACGAGACCGGGTCAGACGGAATGCGGTAAAGTAAACAATACCAACGGTGAGAGCATCGCACGTAACCGCGAAAAGATTCAGGCGAAACGGGATCGGCCCGACAGGCATTAAACTAAAGAGGTGGCCGAGCATGGTGAAAAGCGGATAACCAGGCGGATGCGGCACGCCTAAGGTCACTGCCGCCGTAATCAATTCGGGCGTGTCGCCGACGACGATGTCGCGAGCGGCGGTAAGAAAATACAAAAGAGCGGCTGCACCGACGACAACTGCAGCTCCAACCCAAGTCTTGGCGTCGCGTCTTACTAAGATCGACATATAACAATGTCGATGTTCACAATTTGATTACCTGCGCGGAATGGATGTCGCCGCTGGCGCGAATTTCTGCGAGCAACTCTTCGCTCGGCGCGGTGTCCAGATTCAAGACCGTGAGGGCAGAGCCGCCGGCTTGATTTCGACTGAGCGACATGGTGGCAATGTTTACGCCATGGCTGCCGAGCAATGTGCCGATGCGTCCGACAATTCCGGGGCGATCGGTGTTTTCGAGAATGAGCACGACACCGTGCGGTCGCGCTTCCACTGGCCGGCTGTTCACGCTCACGATGCGCGGCGTCGCGCCGAAGAACGCTCCACCGACCGAAACGGTTTTTCCCTCAGCGGCCGCGGAGAGTTCGAGCAGATCGGTGTAATCACCGAGTGCGCTCAATCGTGTCTCAGTGATTCTGAGCCCGAGACTTTCGGCGAACGCCGGAGCGTTTACCTCATTCACGTCCGTGCCACCGGCATTTTGCAGAAAACCTTTCAAGATCGCGCGGGTGATCGCGGTCGTGTCCACTTCGTTGACTTTGCCGCTGTAATTAATATTCAGCGTGTCGACGCGCTTCGGCGCCACTTGCGAGAGAAATTTTCCCAGTTTTTCGCCGAAGCGAAGATGGGGCCCGATAATCGCCAGGGTTTTGGCGTCGAGGTTCGGCATGTTCACCGCGTTGCGAATCGTCCCTTCGAGCAACGCGGCGCGAATCGATTGCGCGATTTCGATACCGACACTCTCCTGCGCTTCGGCGGTGGAAGCCCCGAGATGCGGCGTTAAAATTAAATTCGGCGCAGAGCGCAGCGCCGAATCGTTGGGCAAAGGTTCTTTTTCAAAAACATCCAGCGCTGCGGCGGCCACATGTCGATCTTGCAACGCGTTCGCCAGCGCCTCTTCGTCTACCAGTCCGCCTCTCGCACAATTGATGATGCGCACTCCACGCTTGGTTTTTTGCAAACGGGACGCGTCAAGAAGATGTCGTGTTTCGTTCGTGAGCGGCGTGTGCAACGAAATGAAGTCGGCGCTGCTGAGCAAATCATCCAGTTCTTCCATCAGCTCGACTTGCAAACTTCGTGCCCGGGTGGCGGCGAGATACGGATCGTAGGCAATCACTCGCATGCCGAACGCGATAGCGCGCCGGCTTAGCTCGCTTCCGATGCGCCCCATCCCGATTACGCCGAGCGTTTTGTTATAAAGCTCGACGCCTTCGAAATCTTTTCGTTTCCAATTTTTTTCGCGCACGCTGGCGTCGGCTTGCGGAATCTTGCGTGCAACACTGAGCAAAAGTGAGAACGCGTGTTCAGCGGTAGAAACGGTGTTGCCGCCAGGCGCATTGAGCACGATCACCCCGCGCCGGGTCGCGGTTTCCACATCAACATTGTCCACGCCGACACCGGCGCGACCGACCACGCGCAAACGTATCCCGGCATTCAAGATCTTTGCCGTAACTTTCGTCTCGCTTCGGACGATGATCCCATCGAACTCCGGGATAAGATCGACAAGTTCCAATTCGCTCTGACCCGTTTTCACCACGGCTGCGACCGTCCCGTCGCTGGAGAGTTCTTCAATGCCGCGAGCAGCAATCGAATCGGCGACGAGAACTTTTGGTGGACCCATGGTGAATCGTTAAATCGTTGAATCGTTAGATCGCCGCAAGTGCACGAGGACTTCGATCTCGGCGGTTTGCGGAAACATGTCGAGCGGAGTGACCGATTCTACCGCGAATATTTCTGTCAATTCTTTCAAGTCGCGCGCGAGTGTGGACGGGTTGCACGAAACATAAACGAGCGTGGCCGGTGCGAGATCTACAATCGCCTGCCGCACCGTGGGTGTGAGGCCAATTGCCGGCGGATCGATAATCAGCGTCGTCTTTGAGGCGTCAAATTCAGAGGTAGGGGCGGTTCGGTGAACCGCCCCTACCAATTCGTCATCAACATTGCCGGCGATGTAACTTTCTTTCGCATTCGCGTTGTCCTGCGCGGCCGCAATCGCAAATTTGTCCCAATCGATTCCAACGACGCGTTGAAACTTGTCGAGTAGTGCCTTGGCAAAAAATCCTCCGCCGCAGTAGGCGTCGATCAGAAGTTCCTGACCAGATGGAATGAGTTGGACGATTAAATCGCGCATGGCGTTCGCCACGGCGTCGTTGGTTTGCGAGAAAACGCGCGGGCCGGATTTAGCGCGCAAAGGGTAATGGCCGTCGCGAACCTGATTTTCTCGCAAATCGGCGAGCGCGCGGTTCACTTCGTCCATCGCGATCGGGCAACGCTCCACGTCGATCAACTGATGGGAGTCGCGCCGAAAATATCCGATCACGCCCTCTTGCGCGTGAACGGTGATGCGATTGCGATACGCATAGGCGAGAGGCGAGGGGATGATTGGCCGCATCGGAACGCCTTTGAGTTTTCCGATCCGCTCGAGAATGTCACGCACTTGTCGCCATTTGATGGCGAGCTGATGTTCGTACTCGATGTGCTGATATGCGCAGCCGCCGCAGCGGCCGAAGTATGGACACTCGGGCTGCACACGATGGGGCGAACTTTCTCGAACATCGACAATCTCCGCCTCGGCGAATTGTTTTTTCTCGCGCACGATCTCGGCCGAGACCAATTCACCCTCGATAGTGAAAGGAACGAAAACGGCCTTGCCATTTTCTCGCCCGACGCCTTTGCCGCCGAATGCGACGTCTTCGATTTTTAGATCGACAATGCGCAAATGAGGATGCCGGCGCGTGGAATGTTCGCGCGGATTCTAACTCGGGGTGGAAGCCCCGATTACGCGGTCAATTGCTGCTTCCAGTTTTTCCATCTTCACCGGCTTGACCAAATGCTCGGCAAATCCCGCCTCGAGGCTTTTCTCGATGTCGCCGTTCATACCGAATCCGCTGATGGCAATTCCGGGAATGCCGGAGATCGCGCGCAACCAGGTCATGAGCTCGGTGCCGGTGCCATCCGGAAGTGCGATATCGCTAATGAGAAGATCGAATCGATTCCGGACCGCGGCTTCCATGGCCGAGCGAACATTGTGGGTCGCGGCCACGAGATGTCCGCGGCGGATGAGCAATCTTTCCAGAGCCGTGCAGGTGTCTTGATGATCGTCGACCAGTAAAATTCGCAGCGCGCGCATTTCGGCGGGCGCAGCGGCGGCTCTTGCCGTTCGCGCTGGCGGCGGAACTGTCTTCATCGTCAAAACAAACGTCGAGCCGCGATCACGTCCTTCACTTTTGGCGGTGAGCGTTCCGCCATGAGCTTGAGCGAGAGATTTGGAAATGGCCAATCCAAGACCAAGACCGCCGTAACGCCGCTGAAACGAGAGTTCGCCCTGCTCGAACGGATTGAAAATGCGGTCCATGATTTCGGTTTCGATCCCGATCCCCGTGTCATGAACAGTGATCGCGAGCGACTGCGGCTCCGGGTTCGAAGATGAAATGGTGATCTCGCCGTTTCCAGCGGTAAACTTGATCGCGTTCTTTAATAGGTTCCAGATGATCTGCTGAAACTTGGCTGCATCTCCGGTGACATGGTGCGCGCCCGCGCGCAAATTCAGGCGGACACTAAGATTCCTGGCATCTGACTCAGGCCGGCACATTTCGACGACGTTCGAAATTGTTTCGTGGGCGTCGAGCGGCCCGAATTTCAATTGCAACTTGTCTTTGGAGATACGAGTGAGATCGAGCAGGTCATCGATCAACTGACTTTCCAGTTCGACGTTGCGCCGGGCCATCGCCAGATAGGACTTCGAGTCCTCCGAGCCGGTCGGGTCCGCGTCCAGCGCATCCAGAGCTGCGATCACCGGTGTGAGCGGCGTGCGCAATTCGTGCGAGAGCATGGCGAGAAAATTGTCTTTGGTGCGGTTCGCGGCTTCAACAGCGTCTTTTTGTTGCTCAATGGCCGCGTGGGCGCGATTGCGCTCAGCCATCGCTGCGGACAATGCCATCGCGGTGATGGTGAGCGCGGCCGTCCAAGCTTGCAGCATCAGGAGCGAGTGATTTTCGGTTTCCATGACGAAAGGCCCGTCTCCGTGCAGCGTCCCCCAAATCGCAATGGCGGAGAGAACAAAAATTCCGGTAGCGGTTTCGCGCTGGGTGAAACGGAAGGCCGTCCAGATCACGATTGGTCCGCAAATAAATGAGATCGGATAATTTTTGGCTGAAATGGGGAACCATCCGCCAAAGACGGTTTCTGCCAGGCCAAGCAGCAGCAACAGAATAATTCCGACTTCAATCGCGTCCCGGCGGGTCCAGGGCCGACGCGTCGATGGAACACCCCATAACAGAAGGAGCGGAGCGACGACCAAGTCTCCGGCTGCGTCGCCCAGCCACCACGTCAGCCAAATGTTGCCGTAGTTTGACCAATGGGCGAAGCCGCCAAGCGCGAGGCTAGTCACGCCAAAACTGGGACCAAGTGTCGTGCTGACAACGGCTGCGAGTGCGAATTTAAAAACATCTTGCGGACGATCGAAGACGCGAGTGCCGCCGGCGAAACGATTTACCAGCCACGCCCCGCAGATTGCTTCGAGTGTGTTGCCGGTCGCGATGCCCAGCGATGTCAAGATGCTGCCGGCCGTAAGCACATTGACGAAAAAAGCTCCGACAAAGATGGCGGGCCACACGCGGTAACCGAGCAGGAGCAAAGCCGCGAGCGCAATTCCAGCCGGTGGCCAAACCGGTGACGCGCTAGCGTTCACGAACGCCAGCTGGAGTGCGAATTTACCGGCGACGAAATAGATCAGCGCGAGAGCGCCAATCGCCGGCAGCGTGGATAAACGTCGAGCCTGCATCAACCGACCGCCTGTGCGAATCGCTCTACCTGTTACGCTGCTCCCGGGCGCGGTCAACCTGATATTTATGAGGAATTTACAGCGATCGACAACCGCTACGGCGACCCAACGGGATTGACGAAATTAATAATCCCGCACGTAGGGATATTTCGATTCGTTACCGAGTTCAGGCGGAAACTCCGCGTAACCCGCGTGAATCCACGGAATATCGCTCGGCAACAGCGGATAATAACTTTGGCGCCACACCGGAAACGGGAAGGTCAAAATCTCGAGAAAACCGGCGACGTGTCGCGACGCCGCGCGTCCAACTCCCCTCACCACGCCGTAGCCGGCGGCTGCAGAGTTGCCTTCCTCTTTGCTGATCTTGCAGACGGTCACCGGAATCTCCGCGGGACCGAGAAAGAAATTCGAGAGGCCGCGGCCGAGTTTGCGCGTCGGCCCATAATCATTTGATGGCGGGTCCTGAATGTCCGCGATCGCGCTGCTTGCAAAGGCGGCGGCAATCACCGCGACGCTCATTATTGTTTTCATACGGCGCTCCAAATACCTAAACAACTACTGCAACAGAAAAGCAATAACTCATTTTTGATTTTCGATCGTGCTCCGTTTTTTCGTCACGATCATGGAGATGATGATGGTGACGGCAAGGATCAAGAGGACTACCGCGAGCGAAATGGGCGTGGGCACCGGAAAATAATCCGCAACGACCATTTTGATTCCGACAAAAGCCAAGACGAAGGCGAGCCCGGTTTTTAAGTAGATGAAGCGATCTATCAAATGAGCGAGGAGGAAATAGAGCGATCGTAAACCAAGAATGGCGCAAATGTTTGAGGTGTAAACAATGAACGGGTCCTGCGTGATCGCGAACACGGCCGGGATCGAATCCACCGCGAAGATCAGGTCCATGACATCGATCACGATCAACGCCAGAGCGAGCGGAGTCAGCATCCAGCGACTATCCACCTTCGCTTTAAAATGTTCGTCGTAGAAGTCAGGTGTGACGCGAATCCAATTTTTGCAGAATCGCATCACCAGGCTCTTCCCAAAATCTTGTTCGCCCGTTTCTCCGAAAAACATCCGGATTGCGGTGATCACGAGGAAAATTCCGAAGAAGTACAGAATAAAATGAAAACGCGCCACCAGCGCGACGCCGAGCACGATCATTACTCCTCGCATGACGAGCGCGCCGAGAATTCCCCAGACCAGCGCGCGATGCTGTGCAATGGGGGGCACGCGGAAGTAAGCGAAAATCAAAACAAAAACGAAAATGTTGTCCACGCTGAGCGAGTACTCGATGACGTAGCCGGTTAGAAATTCGAGGCCTTTGACCGGACCGCGTAATTTCCAGACGAGAAGGTTGAAGAGGAGCGAGAGCACGATCCAGATGACGACGCGGTGCGCGGCCGCGCGCACGCTCAATTCGCGATCGCGCCGCTTGAATTGCGCAAGATCGACGACTAGTGCGGCGAAGACGCCGATGTGAAAGAAGATCCAAAACCAAATACTCGTCGTCACCGCGCGTAGGGTTTCACGCTACAACGCTGCCCGCAATGGCAAACCGCAGGCCGCATCCCAGTTTTCTCTCGCGAACTTGACCGTTCATTTGTAGCTTGTTGGTCACTCTTAATGGACACCGAACTGGAGAAACTGGTCGAAGCCGGCAAGCTCACGTCCAAAGCCGCCGAGAATCTCGATCAGCTAAAACCGGGAGCGTTTTGCCTGCACAAAAGCTGGGGATTCGGCCGCGTGGCGGAGTGGAATCTTCTTCTCAACCAAATCGTCATCGATTTCACCGGCAAGAAATCGCATCCGATGCAATTGCAATATGCGGCCGACAATCTCACCGTTATTCCGCCGGAACATTTTCTGGCTCGCAAGGCCACCAATCTCGCGTCGATCAAAAAACTGGCGAAGGACGATCCGGCGGCGGTCGTGCGAAATATTCTCGAAAGCCTCGACGGCCAGGCCACCGTCGCACAGATCAGCGAATGGTTGATCGGCGATGTTTTTAGCGAGGCGGAATGGAAGCGCTGGTGGGAATCGGCCAAGAAGCAGCTTAAATCGAGTGGCGCGTTTTCGATTCCGGTCAAGAAAACCGAGCCGATCCAATTGCGTGGCGAAGGAATCTCGCAAGCGGACGAGCTGATTGAATCTTTCAACTACGCTCGGCAGCCGAAAGAGCAAATCGCCGCGCTGGAACAGGTCGTAAAATTTTACCGGCAATTCAAAGAGCCGGAGAAACAATTACAGCCAATTATCGGGGCCATCGAAAACGTGGCGGTGCGTAATCAGAAACTGCATCCGGAGCTTGCCTTTGAGCTGATTCTGAGCCGTGACGATTTGCTCGAGGGCGTCCCACAATTAAAAACAACTCATATCGGTCTGACGCTGGCGAAACTGATTACGGACGAAGAATCGCGATTGGTTTCAATTCTGCCGAAATTGCCGGCGGCAAAAGAAAAACGCGTTTTGCAAGCATTGCCGGCTACGCTGGGCGAGCGGTGGACCACGCGCGCTCTGCAGTTAATGCAGGCAACTCATGGCCGGCTCGTTTCTCAAATTCCGCGCGTGTTCAGTGAGGCAGGGCGACACGCTGAATTGCGCACCGCCCTCGAGCGTAGCATCCGCCAACATTCAGCCACCAGCGAGATGCTCGTCTGGTTGTGCAGCGAGCGGGATGGATGGCGTGAGTTGACGACGCCCGAATTGCTCGCTGCGATCTTGTCCGCGCTGGAACGCGATCAACACCGGACCGGCATTCGCGGGAGCAAATTGCAGCGTCTGCTCGTCGAAGATCGACAGTTACTCGGCGATATGTTTGCCGGCGCCGACGTCGCCATTGCGCGAGACTTCATGCGGCGTCTTTCGCTCAGTCCATTGTTCGACGAACTGACGAAGCGTTCGCTTCTCGCGCGTATCGTCAAACTTTATCCCAATCTCGAAAGCATGATCGCGGGCGCGCAGCCGGAAGAAAAAACCGCGCAGTTGGTTGTTTCATGGAGCAGCCTGGAAAAGCGGCGCGCAGAATACGAAGAGCTGGTCAAAAAGAAAATTCCTGAGAACACCAAGGAAATCGCACTCGCCCGGTCGTACGGCGATCTGAAAGAGAATTTCGAATTCAAAGCTGCCAAACAGATGCAAGCCGTGCTCATGCGACGAAAGACGGAATTAGAACAAGCGCTCCACAACGCGCGTGGGACTGCGTTTGAAAGTCCGGACACATCGCGTGTCTCCATCGGCACGATTGTCACTTTGCGCGACACCGATTCAAAAAAGGAAGAGACCTATACCATTCTCGGGGCGTGGGACGGCGAGCCCGAGCGGAATATCATTTCGTATCAAACCGCCACCGGTCAGGCGCTTCTCGGACATAAAGCCGGCGAAGTGGTGACGCTGAACACCGACCACGGAACTGGAAAGTTCGCGATCGCCTCCATCGAAGCGGCGCCGCCCGATGAAACCGCGCCCGATCCGGCGCTGACCGAATTCGCCGTCGAAGAAGTTGCAGCGGAATAATGGAAAACCTCTTATGAACAACAAGATCAACCACCTTGCGGTTTGGATTCTGGTCGCGGTTTACTTCCTCATCGGCTGGGGTTGGTACGCGATCTTTGGCGAAACGTGGCTGAACTATCATGCCAAGACGGCGACCGACATCGAGCGGACGCACAATGTTAGCGCATATCTGATCGCGATCGTCGATTCGATCTTCGTCACCTATGCGCTGGCATGGTTAATCGGCCGGCTCAACGCCACGAGCGCAGTGGCAGGATTGAAAATCGCGCTTATCTGCTGGTTCACGTTCTTGTTCGTTGAATACGCGACCATTTCTATGTTCTCCGCCTTTGAAACAAATCCATGGCCGCTCATCTTCATCGACATGGGCCGGCCATTCTTCGGCTTCGCTGTTAGCGGCATCGTCCTCGGCGCCTGGCGCAAGCGCGCGTGATGTGGAGGGCGCGCGCTGAAATGCCAGTCCGGCTCGGACCGCCCTAATATTTCGGACACGACGGCGCGTGTCCCTCCATTATTCCGCGGGTGCCGTCGGCATCGCTTTCACGCCGACCCGAGCCAGATATTCGTCGGCTTGAAGCAGATCGGTCCCCGCGCGCTCGAGGATCTTGAGCAAATTGTCCATCGACGAGACTTCTTCGAGTTGTTCGGTCAGGAACCACTGAAGGAAATTGATCGTGATGTAATCGTTCTCCGAGCGCGCCAGTTCCACGGGCGCAGCGGTAGTGCTTCGTTACGGTATTGCTGTCTTGCCATTATGGCAGACAACGTTTAAAACGTCTG
>Ga0137359_10000227_pt1 | contig 42214 bp, 30 predicted proteins | sample Mad1_40_16metaG_FD_108281 | JGI IMG/M metagenome (GOLD analysis project Ga0137359, IMG submission 108281) | Vadose zone soil microbial communities from Angelo Coast Range Reserve, California, USA - Mad1_40_16 metaG | ecosystem: Environmental > Terrestrial > Soil > Vadose zone | place: USA... | reverse complement strand
TGGCTCGAAGCCCTCGAAACGATCCCGCGGACTTCCCCGCCGCCCGTCCCCCAGCTCCAACTGGTGGCCATCGAATCATAGCCTTCTTCAGCCGGAATCCCGACCAGCGGCAAGACGATTCCTGGATCCTTCGCGCCTACACATTCCCTTCTTTCAAGCCGCAGCTAACATGGATATTCTCAGCAGCTCGCCGATATCGGAGGCGATTCCGCCTCCGACGTCCCCCAACCCCCTTTCTGGCCAACTTCCGAGTAGCCGACGACCCACCCAAGAATCGCGTGTGGCTTCCCAAACAAAAACTAATAGCTCCGTGCTAGATTGAAACGTTTAGAGAAAGGACCGGGCGTGGTTCGCTGGCTGCGTAAGATCGCTTTGTCCGTATGCGTAATGGTGATCCTGCTAACTCTTGCAGGTGCGTCCTATCAGGCGATCGAGTCACGTCTGGATGCTCACCATTTTCCTGAAAGCGGCCGGTTAGTCGATGTGGGGGGCTACCGCCTCATGCTTAATTGCACAGGGGGTGGGAGTCCAACGGTCATCCTGGAAGCTGGATTCGGTGACGTGTCCGTCGAATGGAGACCCGTTCAACCACAAATTGCGAAGTTCTCGCGAGTCTGCTCCTACGACCGTGCAGGCTATGGAGGGAGTGATCCGGGTCCAATGCCGCGTACCAGCCTGCGGATTGCGAGGGAGATGCATACACTTCTGAAAAATGCGGGCGAAATGCCGCCTTATGTACTTGTCGGGTCTTCTTTTGGTGGATACAACGTTCGTGTGTTTAACGGCCTCTACCCAGACGAGGTGGCGGGAATTGTGTTAGCTGATGCTACGCAAGAGGACCAATATGAATTGCTCCCGAAGGCCTGGAGCGCGATCAGCGCGGCGCAACTGAAGCACTGCGAGCGCCAAGCAAGGTATGCTTTTTTTGTTGTCGACCTCGGCATTGGCCGCCTTCTGCTCCGAGTTCGCGGAGTGGACCAGGGTTCCTATTTGATCCTGCAAACGAAGTATTTGCGAGCTAGAGCCAGCGAGCTTGAACAAATCCGGGTCAGCGCGGAGCAAGCGCGAGCTGCTGACCACATCAGTGACAAGCCTCTTGTGGTACTGACAGCTGCTGAGAATTCCGACGCAATTTTGAGTAGTGGCCTCAGCAAGCAGGATTTCGAGGAATTTCAACGCATTTGGGTAGACGATCTCCAGATGCGATTAGCGCGTCTCTCCACTCGCGGCAGACGCATCATGGTACGGGGAAGTGGCCACGACGTTCCTTCGGATCGTCCTGAGTCTATTGTGAACTCGGTGCATGAACTTTGCGCAGAAGCGACAGCTCCACACTAGCTCCCCATGCGCACTCGCAAAGTCAGAACACGATAGCTGCTAATATGTTCCCCACACACGACAGTTATTCCGGGCCAGAAGTCCGGTTCGAGGAAGTAACCAGTGGTCTCCCCGAACCCCGTTTCTGAACCGGCACCTGCAGACTAACTTCCGAGTGACCACCACCGCGACGCAATTCTTGGAGAGGATCGCCCCCTTATTTTCGGTGCAAAATTGAATTGTGGAAAAGGAAGCGGTTAATTCCCCTTTTTTCGGCACTTTCTCTAGAGTTGGCTTTTGCAGAAGGCTCGCTCCAGGGCCCGGGGACGAACCGTGCTACATCGTGGGAGCGTTCGCGAGGGCATCCGTGACCCTCGGCAAGACTCAATGGAGCTACCACAGACAAACCGTGAAACGCTTTGCTTTTCTCGGGCACTACTGACAGTGAGGTGACCCACTTACTGAAGTCGCCTCTTGCGTTGCGAAGGCTTTGCGCATGTTAAGGCAAGCCGGCTGTGGCTTCACGACAGGTAAGTATCTTATACGGAATTCTAAATAGATGTATATTAGGTTTAGTAAACTCAGCATACGAGGTCCAATTCGTCTTTCAAACGATCGAAGCGACAGGGCACGGGTGCCAGACGCATGACGGCTTGTCGGGGCGGAGGGTCCCATGGCTGAAAACCCAGCTGACATCAAGTCCATCGATTACCTGGCCGCGCTCGTAAGAAAAGTATCGCAGCTGAAGGAGGTGCCGAAGAACATCCTGCACGCTGACGAGGTCCGTAAAATCCAGGGCGATCCTGCGGCACTCGCCAAGTTCATAGACGGCAAGCCTCATCTGCAGGAACAGTTGGCATCGCTCACCAATTTCACGCCAAGCCAGTGGCTGCTCGCCCAGGAAATCCCGGCTATCCGCCGACGGCGTTTCCTTCAAACCAAGAACGACTACACGTTCGATCCCATCGAAGATGACCCTTACGAGTGGGCCCAGAAAAAGAACCTCCAGGGTATCTGCTTTTCCGGGGGAGGGATTCGCAGCGCCACACTTAACCTGGGGATCTTACAGGGCCTCGCCGCCCGAGGGATGCTCGGGCGCTTCGACTATCTCTCGAGCGTGTCCGGGGGCGGGTACATTCACGAGTGGTTTGCGGCGTGGGTGAAACGCGAAGGCCTGGGCGAAGTCGAGAAGAAATTGAAACCACTTCCTGACAGCGGCCAACCATGCCATCCGGAACCAATTCGTTGGTTGCGCCGATACAGCAACTATCTGACGCCCCAGAAGGGGTTCCTCACCGGAGACACGTGGGTGGCCGTGGCCATCTGGTTCCGCAACACGTTCCTCAACCAGTTGATTCTGGTTTCGATTCTATTTCTGCTTCTGCACCTGCCCAACTTGGTCGCTCCGTACTTGATCCAAAGATCTGAAATCGGATTTGTGCCGGCAGCCGTAATCCTGTTCCTCCTTGCGCTGGCCAGCATTACTTATACGCTGTGGCATGAGTACAACCGGATCACCGGCGGGCCGCCTGCGCCTTCGGAAGAACGATTTGCGCGAAAGGGATTCTTGGACCGCGGCAACGAGACCACCATTCAATTCGCGGTGATCCTTCCGCTGCTTCTGGCCGGTGTGTTTTACCTGAAGCACGTTGTAAACCACGGGGTGAGCAAATGGGATGTCGCCGGCGTATTTTTGTCTCAGTGGGTGCTGATTGCTTCCCTTGCTTTCGCCGGGGCGTGTCTGGATGTCTACAAGATGGCGCGCGGCTTGACAGCGAAACCGTCCGGTTGGAAACGGGTCTGGTATGAAATCAGAATTATTTTGGTGGCCATCGGTGGCGTGGTTTTGTTTAACGCCGCGGTAGCCGCGGCCGGAGGCACGCTGCTCTTTCTGGGCGCGAACTGGCTCTTGCACGCGGAGATGCCAGCCTCTGTATACGCCGCGATTGGCCGGCCGGAGGACTGGAAGCTTCAGATCACATTCGGCCCGGCGATGATGCTTGCGGTTTCCTTCATGTCCCTGGTCCTGGGAGCGGGCCTCATCGGGCGCGATTTCCGGGACTGGCTGCGGGAGTGGCTGGGACGAGTGCGGGCCTGGGCGTTGCTGTTCGGGGTTCTGTGGGTCGGGTATTTCGGGATTGCTTTGCTGGGTCCACCTCTGCTTTCGGCGAACGTTCCGCGTTGGGTGACGGGCATTAAATGGACGGCCGTTGTCACGTGGGTTCTGACCACGGTGGGAGCGGTCCTGGCGGGACAAAGCAGCAAGACCGGAGGCGCAAAGGATCCCGAGAAAACCGCGGGGACGCTTGCTCTCCTGACCACTTTCGGGCCGTCCATCTTCATTCTTGGATTGCTTTTGCTGATTTCGAAATTAGCAGGGCTGTGTGGCACGTCTCCTTCCGACGGATGGCGCTTCTGGGTGCCTCTGGTGGCGCCACTGTTCATTTTTGCGCTTTTCGGCTCTCGCGTGGATATCAACGATTTTTCGATGAACCCGTTTTACCGGAACCGCCTGACGCGCTGCTACCTGGGAGCCACCAACGCGCAACGGGACCCCAATCCGCTGACCGGTTTTGATGATCGCGACACAGCAGGAATGCAGATGTCGCAGCTACTCCCTCCTGGGATGATCGGTTCGGGCAGTTCTTCCGCTGCTGGGGCGGCCGCTGGAACAGCAGCAACGCAAACTTCCGGAGGAGCAGAAAATGTGGAGAAGGGATACCTGGGTCCGTTTCCGATTATCTGCACGACGATCAATCTTACCTTTGGGCAGGATTTAGCGTGGCAAGAGCGCAAGGCGGCGTCGTTCGCGTTTACTCCACTGTATTGCGGATACCACGTCGGATGGACGGCAGGAACGGGGAAACGCCACCTGAGCTTCAATGGTTTCGTGCCAACGGAACTGTACGCGGTTCCCAATGGCGGGATCAACATTGCGACCGCGGTGGCGATTTCCGGCGCGGCGGCCAGTCCCAACATGGGATATCACAGCAATCCTTCGATTGCTTTCCTTCTTACGATGTTCAATGTACGGCTGGGCTGGTGGTTGTTCAACCCGCGAAGATCGAAATTCGCGGGGAAGGCCGTCGGGTCGGGGAGTGAATTGCCGGAGTGGCCGTCACCGCGCTTTGCTCCCTTTGAGCTGGGCAAAGAGCTTCTGGGGATGGCGAATGACGAGTCCAAGTATGTGTACCTGAGCGATGGGGGCCACTTCGACAACATGGGACTTTACGAACTGGTGCGGCGGAGGTGCTATCGCATCGTGATCTGCGACGCCGAGCAGGACGAGGAGCACATGTTCGCGGGCATCGCTTCCGCCGTCCGGAAATGCCGCATTGATTTTGGTGTGGAGATCACGCTGGAGGATTTGGAGGCGCTTCGCCCCAACAAGAAGACCGGCCGTTGCAAGGCGCACCATGTTCTCGGCAAGATTCGCTATCCCGAGACGCCGGCGACGGAACTGGGGGAAATCCTGTATATCAAGTCCTCGCTGACGGGCACGATCAATCGGGATAAAAAGGATGAACTGCCGTGCGAACCGATAGACATTTTGAATTACCGGTTTGAGCACAGCACTTTCCCCCATGACACCACCGCGAATCAGTGGTTTACGGAATCGCAATTCGAGAGTTACCGGCGCCTGGGTCAACACATGGTCAAGGAGGTCGCTGACAGCGGGGGTTGGGAAAAGTTTTAGGTTTGCTGCGCTTTATCGTAGATGGTGCGGGATCCTCCAGGCGGCAACGGCAGCCAGTTGCACTCTAGCGATGTTTGCCCGATCTGTGTCATCTTGACCGAAGGAATTCCATGCTGACAAGTATTTGGGATACGGAGCAACTGCTTACTCGTAACTCTGACTCAAGATTGATCCTGACGGTCTTGAGCATGTGAAGTATGTAGGCCTACCGCGCTCGCGCACAAGGGGCCAGAAGTCCGGTTCGAGGACGTATAGCGATGACGAATTCTTGGTGCACTATAACCTGCAAATGTGGACATTACGGCGCAACTGAGAGCAGCGTAAATTACTGAAAACAGGTGAAAATCAGCGAGTGCAAACAGGGCAGGTAGGTTTAGCAAACCGACCCATTAAACCACTCTGGCACCTCTCCGCCGAGTGTTTTCAATAGCTTAGCACAATTTTGAAATCCGCTTGGTGCGTTTTTGGTGCACTATAACTGCAAAAACGTGCGCACCATGAGAAATAAGCCCTTCAAAATCAACGATAGCTTTCCCAGGAATTTACTTCGGCGGTTGGGAAAACCGGCGCCATTCCTGATTCTGGTAGTCGTGGCACGCTGGCCCGAACGAATGAAACGGCATGAACGCCACGCAAACACTTTCGATGATCAGGGGATTCGCACGGGAATAGATTTGAAACGCGCGAAGCTTGCAATGGATCTCAATTTGCGCGGGAAATCACTGAAATCAAGCTAGTTGCAGGTGCGGACCGCATACATCATAAACTGATTCTGAAATGACGATTTCTGCGAATCGAGTGTGCTCCCGTATGAATGCCGAAATACTCAGACCAACGCAAACAGCAATTCATGCTTTCTTGACGCGACTGCTATCAACTCAATACGACCAGATTTCTTTAACAGATTCCGCGCGTCCACTTTGGAGAGAATCCCCTCTTTAACCGCCACCACTATTTTGTGCAGTTCCACAGTGGAGAGCAATGCGATGGAGTTCTCATCCGCGGATTGAACAATGTGCTCCAACTCGCCTGTATAGGCCTTTGGGCGTCGAGCGGGAGGATTCTTAATGTCGTAGTTAAGTACGAGAAATCCACTGACAGTGGCAGCTTTCGGCAAGACCAGGTCAGATTGCCTTTTGTATAGGGTCGCCATCCTCCCCAGAATAGCGCTGAATTCCTGGACCTTCGGATTCGTGTGATACGAAAAGGGATGCCCCCGCACCATACATAGGGGCATTGTGTTAACCATCGACATCGCATTTCGGATGGAGTTCCCTATGAGGGTTGGTCAGAACCGCCTTCTTGCTACCCGCTCCGTTCGAGTGGTGGGCGGCCGTCGACCCTGCCAGAGCGGTTCGCAGAGGTCCGGGGAGTAGCTTGCGATGCCAACACTGGTAAAAATACGCAGCCTGTTTCTTCCGGTGAGCATCGGGTTGTTCGTAGTCTTGGCGGCCGGCTTGTATAACTTTGCTTGGCTCCCTTCACAGCACAAATACCTAGACAATCGAAATTTCCGCCTGTTGTCAACGCTCGGCGATCAAATCAGCACCAGCATCAATACTTTCGACAAGATGCTGGATAACGCCGCAGATTCTGGCGTACCCGGCAACGATTCCGCAAAAGGCAGCGATACCGATACCGATACGAATTTGAATTTTTACCTGAAGCAGGTGGCACCGCGACTGGAGAGTATGGACGAGGAAGACCAGAAAATACTTGGAGATGACTATGGTGACCCGCCGAATATAGCGGTCCGAGCGGACGAAGGGACGCACTTTCTGTATTTCGCCTTTAAACGCACACGGGACAATAAGCCCAAGAAGTATGCGGTGCGAACCGACTTGGATAAGTTGATTCGCGGGCTTTTGCCTCCTCTCAATCGCAATCCGTTCGATGTCCTACTGGTAGCACAAACGGACGGAACAGTTATTTTTCAGAGCTCCGCGCCTGGCCTCGCTGTGGCAAACATTGATGCGTTCGAAGATCAATCCGTGGCAGCGAAAGCGGACACACCGCCGTCTGCAGCAGTCAAGCCGGACAAGCCCCAGTCTCCCGACGTGAAAGTGCCGCTATCTTCCAAGAGATATTCGTCCAATAAGTTCTCGGAGATCAACCTGGCCGGTACTCCCTACCGGCTGTATTCGCAACCAATGCAGCTTTCCTTTTCGCTGAACCATCCGGAGAGGAAAGAGGCAGAGGGCAAGATCGCTTCTCGGCCGACGGAACAATGGGTTGTGTGCGGGCTCGTACGCGCGGAGGACTTTCGTTCTGAAAGCGAATCGATATCCTACACGTACTTCCTATGGGTTTCTGCCGCTATCTTGCTGGCGTTCCTCGCCCCTCCGTTCCTCAAGCTCTTTGCGTCTGCCCCGGCGGAAAGATTGCGGGTAAGCGAAGTGTCTGTCAGCGCAGTATTTGCCTGCGCCGTGGCAGCAACGCTGACCTTCATGCTATTGGACCTCATTCATTGGCGAAGAGATTTCGACGAGAAGGCTAGGAAGCAAATGGAAGACATTGCAATGGCCATTGATGGGAATTTTGCCACCGAACAAAAGAAGGCATTCGAGCAGTTGGATAAGTTCTCAAAGGAAGAGGAGCCACTACTACTACAAGTACTGGAAGAAGCGGATGCCAATCCAGGGCGTCGTCCAAAGTTCAAAAAGGAAGATGGTAAATGCGACCCCCTATCGGCTTGCCAAACAAAGATCCTAGCGAGCGGCGGTTCGGCAAAAAGTCCGTCGCTTTATCCCTACCTGCAGTTCGCCAGTTGGAGTGACTTCAATGGCGACCAGCGGGTAAAGTGGACCATAAGAGGACACGCCACCCCCTTTATTAATCTAGATGATGGAACTATTCCGTACTATCCGGCGATCAAGAGAGCCCTTGAAGACCCGGTGGGTGCCGTTCCTGCCCCGACCAGAGGGATTGGAACACAATACTCACCCAACACCGGATACAACATCACCACATTTTGGCAAGTGAGAAGCGTGCCCGCAGAATCGGTTCCGGAAAAACCCGAAGGAGAGAAGAGGAAAAGGATGTACTGCGCTTCGCTGGTGACTCGCCCGATTTCAGTATCCGGTCCCGTGCTACCAGCGGATTTCCAGTTTGCCATCGTTAATAAGGACGGCCTGGTGATCTTCCATTCCGACTTTACACGAAACTTGCGCGAAAACTTCTTTGCAGAAACCGACCAAGACATGCAGATCCGCTCACGCGTGCAGATGCGCACCGAAGGCGCGCTCGGCGCCAACTACATGGGCCGCAGCCACCGGATGTACGTCCGGCCGATGCAGCCGAACGCGGATGAGGTGTGGTCCGTGATTGTCTTTCGAGACTTGCGGCTCGAGCAGACCATGAACCTGGAAGTGCTGAGCGTGGCGACGATTATGTTCCTGGGCTACGCGTTGGTAGCGGCACTGGCCGCGGGGTTGACGCTGTGGGTGAAAAAAGGCCGAGGAGCAGCTAGATGGCTGTGGCCCGATTCGCGCAAGACAGCGATCTACCGGAAGCTCACAATCCTCAACGGCGTCGCCATTCTGCTGCTTCTTGTCCTCTCTGAGATTCCCATGAAACTCGCGCTGCTGTTTTGCGCGGTATGCATCCCCACCGGTGTGCTGGTGTGGAACCTAGTGGCCCTCAAGGGGGAGGCAGAGAGATCGAGCCCCGTGGATGCGGCGAAAGAAAAAACGCCAACTCGCTGGCAGCTCCGTTACGCAGGGACATGCGCGACCTTGCTGGCGGCGGTGGCCGTGCTGCCATGCCTCTCGTTCTTCAAGGTGGCCTGGGATTTCGAGCAAAAGCTCTTCATCGAGCGCAGCCAACTCCGCCTGATTGACGATGTTAATGCCCGGAGGCAGAGTCTCCGAACCTACTACCAGGGCGTAGATCTAAATGAGGAGAATGCGAAAAAATTGTTGGCTGATTCGGAGGGTCAAGAGCTAGGAATGATTCCGTACCCGAAAAGTTTCCTGGACACCAAGTTGTGCTCTCGGGAGGGGGCCGAGAAACCGGACGAATGCGGCTTAGAAAGCACCGGCGGTCCGGAACGATACATGGAGATATTCCTGGGAAGGATTAGCCCTTCGTATAACCAGCTAGCTGCAGACGGAAGTTCTCTTGCCGAAGCTTCACCCGATACTTGGAAATGGACTTCGGGCTCAGCATATGGCAAAGAGTATCTCAAACTGCAAAGGCAGGGAGGGGCGAATGAGGCAAGCATTATTCGGTCCTCGTTGGCCCGGCTCCATATACCTTGGGGCAGTTGGCAGTGGTGGCTGGGCAGCGTGGCTTTCCTGGCCGCACTCTTCTGGCTGGCGTACTCCGGTCTCAGGAGGGTCTTTCTGCTCGACTTAGATATTGAAACCCATTTGCCAGAGGAGCCGGTGGGGTCGAAAGACGCCGTGGCGTCTTTTCATCCGACCAGCTTGATCGCGGCGCTTCCAAAGAACCTGGTCATCATCGGCCGAAGCTCGTCTCCGACAATCGTGTCCCTCCTCGCACGAAACGACGTGCAGGCTTACGATCTCTCTCAGCCGCTGACCGTACCCCTGCGACGAGCCGCATCTCCGGGTGGCGGTTCTAGCGATGTGACTGCTTCCACCGATCCAATCGAGGAGATCGTACGAATTGGCCGCCCGGCGGTCTTCTACAACTTCGAGAGCGGGTTGGAAGGCCGGGAGCACCGCCAACAGAAGCTTGAAACATTGGAGAGAGTGTTTTGCAGGCTGCCCCAGAGCGTGGTCATTACCTCGATGGTTGACCCTGTGGCGATTGGCTCGGAATCCGAGCGGGAACAATGGCAAATAATGTTGCGTTCGTTTGTCCGGATCGACCTGAATTCGAGCCCTACACGGCACCCCAATGAAACCGTCGACCAGTTTGAGAGCCGGATTTCGGCGGACGCTTACTATCGCTGGATGTTGGCCGACCGTTCAAGAGCTCAGAAGCTGGTTCTGGTGCACCTGGCCCAAGAAAAAGTGGTTAACCCGAACAGCCGCGGCGTTGTCCGCGAGCTGATGAAAGATGGATTGGTCGTGCGGCAGTGGGGAATGTTGACCATCAAGGACCGCGGCTTCGCCCACTTCCTGAAAAGCGCCGTCCCTTGCAGGAGCATCAAGCACTGGGAGAAACAGGGAGCGGGGATTCACGCAGGTACGCTGCGCACGGCCTTGGTGGTTGCAGGCGTGGGCATCGGAGGCTTTCTCCTTTACACTCAGGGCGCGATTTTCAACAACTGGGTCACCTACATGACCGGACTTGCCGCGGCAGTGCCAGCAGTAATGAAGCTGCTCGATGTTTTCCGCCGCAGCCGCGAAATAGCAGTTCACTAGTGTTACGTTACATAAATAAGTGACACACAGGCTGGCTCCGACGATTGGGGGTGAGCAACGTCACGGTCATGCGGGTATGGCACAAGGCTGGACTGCAACCTCACCGGCTGCGCCGCTATATGGCCAGCCCAGACCCCAACTTTGAAGCCAGAGAACACGGCCGTTTTTTGCATCGACGAGAAGACCGCCATTCAGGCGCTGGACCGCACGCAACCGGCGTTGCCGCTGCAACCCAACCGGCCGGAACGGCAGACTGTCGAGTACGTGCGGCTCGGAACGGTCTCGCTGCTAGCCGCTTTGGAAGTGCACAGCGGGAAGGTGGTAGGACGGTGCGTGCCACGCCACACCAGCGAGGAGTTCGCGCACTTCCTGGAGGAAGCCGTAGCCACGCATCGACGTAAGACGATCCATGTGATCCTGGACAACCTCGCGGTGCACAAAGCTCCCGTCGTTCAGGCTTGGGCCCGAAAGCACCCCAAGGTGACCTTTCACTTCACCTCCACCTATGCCTCCTGGCTGAACCAAATCGAGATTTGGTTGGGGATGATCACCCGAGATTGCATCCGGCGTGGCGTGTTTCACTCGGTGTCGGATTTGGCGCACAAAATCATGACCTACATCCGGTTGTAACACCGCAACGCCCAGCCGTTCCATTGGACTTACCGCAACCCAAGAAAGCGTATTCGCGTGTCACCTTCTTCGGTAACGCGACACTAGTGATGTATCGGAAGCGCGCATCGACAGAAGAATGAGGATGGAAGCGTGATGCTCTGGCGCGCTTTCGATACATCGACTTGAAGGGAGCCGCTCGCGGTTGCGTTCAAGTCCGGTTCGCGGACGTATAGCGATGACGAATCCTTGGTGCACTCTTGGTGCACTATAACCTGCAAATGTGGACATTGCGGCGCAACTGAAAGCAGCGTAAATTACTGAAAACAGGTGAAAATCGGCGAGTGCAAACAGGGCAGGTAGGTTTTAGCAAACCGCCGCATTCAGCCGCTCTGCCACCTCTCCGGCGTTTACTTTCAACAGCTTACCACAAGAACCAGAAATGCTGTGGTGACCAACTGTTGACCAGTCGTTTGAAAAGTGCGAAAGACCGCGGCCGGTTGGACACTCCGCCGGCGATAAGGGAAGGTTTGCCGACGTTCCGACCAGAACCGAGGGACGGCCGTGCTAGGATTCCTGCAAGGAGGAGTGTTCCATGCCGTTTGTCGACACTAGCAAGCTTCGCGTCATTGAGCGCTTGCCCGGTTGGCACGGACGCTATTTCCACTCGCCGAGCATGACATTCGCCCACTACGATTTCGCGCGTGGTTCGTCCATTCACGAGCATTTCCATCCTGAGGAAGAAGTATATGAGGTAATCGAGGGCGAGCTCGAGGTAACCATCGACGGCGTTACCCAGATCGCCCGAGCAGGTACGGTGGCGATTGTACCGAGCAACGTTCCCCACTCAGTTAAGGCCCTCACTGACGGCCGGGCCATCATTGTCGACTACCCGTTGAGGCACGAATTCGTCTAGAGTCAAAGCTGGCCGACATTAGAATAGCCGCCGGCGCTTGCCCTTCAGGGGTGTCCCGTGAAGCATCGAGAGCTTTCATGTCGAGAAGGTGTCGTTCATTAGAGCAGCGCGCGCTTTTTACTCTTATGAACGGAGGAGAACACAGCGTATGACACGCAAAATAACGTATTGGGTGAGCACCAGTCTGCTAGCGGCGCTGTCGGTCTTTGCTGCATTCACTTACCTATCGGGCAGTCCGCAGGCGGTGCAAGGATTTGCGCACGTGGGATATCCGCAGCAACTGCGCATTATTCTTGGGATCGCCAAACTCCTTGGCGCGATCACTCTCCTCGTCCCCGGCTTTGCCAAACCCAAGGAGTGGGCGTATGCCGGATTCACATTCGCGTGGAGCTCGGCATTTGTTGCGCACTATCTTGCGAAAGATGGCCCGATAGCATTCATGCCGCTGATATTGCTTCTGCTCCTCGCCATCTCCTATGTGACCCGGCCGGCAAGTCGCCAGTGGCAGGGTAAAGTCACGACGGTCTAATCAATTCAAAAATCATGAGTCGTGTGCCCGTGCTCTATTCGTGGGCGAGTGACGGGCAAGCGGGAAGTTATCGGTTCGTCCTTGGCATTGGTACCGACAAACGCTGGTGCAAACGTGCATCTCGTCCGTGCTTGATTTCCTGACAAGATGCCGAGTTCTGAGGACTGATTCCAGACGGATTGCTCGAAGGCGGAATCGAAACCTCCCAAGAAAACTACGACGATCTCTTTTCGATAAGGAAGAACAGTTTGACAAGGAACTCCCTTGAGGCTACGATTCCCAGGATTTCTTTCCTGTTTGGATCCCGCATGCAGTTGTTCTTCGCTTCCGGCTTTCCCGCTTTGCTTCGGAGAATCTCGTTCCACGTTCCCGCTGTCGGAAGCCCCATCACGCGGGGTCCACGTCAAGTAGATCCAGAAAGGAGTTACAGCCATGCGCATTAAGCGACGCGATTTTCTCTTCACCGCGGCAGGCGCATCCGGAGTTGCTCTAGTTGTGGGCGCAACCGGCTCACCGAGCGCCGAGGCATTCGCCCAAAGCTTTGGCCAGGCTTCCCTCCCGCCACCGGAAGATTCGGGCATCGAACACATCGTTGTGGTCATGATGGAAAACCGGAGCTTTGATCACCTGCTGGGCTGGCTACCCAACGCTGACGGAATGCAGGCAGGGCTTACGTACCTGGATGCGGCTGGCGTAGCTCACACTACTCAACCGCTAGCTCCCGACTTTCAAGGCTGCAGCCACCCCGATCCTGACCACTCCTATGACGGTGGCCGCGTGCAGTACGACGGCGGCGCGATGGACGGATTCCTGCGCTCAGGCGCGAACGACGACTACGTTACCGGCTATTATGTCGAAGACGACCGGCCGTTCTTTAGCGCGCTGGCGCGCAACTACACCACGCTGGATCGCTCCTTCTGCTCCATCCTCGGCCCGACGTTTCCCAATCGTTTCTTCCTGCACTCCGCACAAACCGACCGGCTTGAAAACACGCTGGTGTCCACCAACGTGCCAACCATTTGGGACAAACTCCTCGCGGCTGGCGTAAGTGCGCAGTACTATTGGTCAAACATTCCTTTCCTAATCCTTTGGGGTCCGAAATACTTCCTGAACGGGATCACCACTCCTCCTCCGTTTCCAAACATAGCGGCTTTCATGAGCGCCGCTCAGAATGGAACACTCCCTGCGGTGTCATTTGTGGACCCTGCTTTCACTGGCTTCAGCGCGCCCGGCACGACGAACGACGATCACCCGCCCGCGGATATTCGGGCGGGGGACGCGTTCCTTGCGGCTATCTTCCATGCGGTGACAATGGGGTCGTGGTCGAACACCGTCTTGATCGTGACCTACGACGAGTGGGGCGGGTTCTTTGACCACGTGGCACCTCCGCGTGCCGCAGCTCCCGCAAATAGCGTTGATATCGATCTTGTGAATGGAAAAGCGCTCCTGGGCTTCCGCGTTCCCACGATCATCGCGTCGCCGTTCAGCCGAGGCGAGCCGGACGACCCGAAGGTGAAGGGAATGGTATTCGACCACACTTCGATCCTAAAGCTGATTGAATGGCGGTTCGGACTTTCTCCTCTGACTGCACGCGACGGCTCGCACGATGTGCAAAATCTGGCGCGCGCGCTCAACTTTCATACCATCAATGCGGCGGTGCCCGATTTGCCGCATCCGACTGCGCCCGTGCAGACCCCGTGCGTCCAGTCGAGTTCGGCCTTGGAACTCGATTTGGCAGGTTCTACTTCTTCTGCTTCTACGAACCCTTGGCCGCGCGTGCGAGAGCTGCGGGATCGAGGGCGCTTCCCGCAATAGGGGAAAGGAAGTGCGGGAAGTTGAGAACATACAGGAATCGAATCCTGAGTCTCGCTTATTCAAAAAGAAACAGCCGGCAGTCTAGCCCTACTGCCGGCCGTTTTTATTTTTGCGCGGCAAGGGCTGGGGAAGTGAGGAGGCAAGGGATTTGAGAAGTGGGTGAGTTTCGGAGTGCCCAACAACCCGCCCAGAACTTCGCCTTTCGCTTCCTACAACCCCGTCTAGAGCCCGGATGCGGCGCATGTTCGGTGTGTTCGAATGTAACCGAGCAACCGCCAGCTCGCTGGCTAGAGTTCGTCAAGTTTCAAGATAGCTGCCGAATGTGCGAGCAAGCGTCCAGTCCACGCTGCGTACTATGCTCTTCATCCCAAGCGCCTAGCGCGTTCCCCTATCATAGTGCGAGGCGTTGACTTGGCTCGATGCGCAGCCTAACATGCGCGATAACGACGCATCGTATTTATGATCGGTCGCATCATTTCGCACTACCGCATCGTCGAGAAGGTCGGCGGTGGCGGCATGGGGGTAGTGTACAAAGCAGAAGATACCCGTTTGAAACGTGTGGTCGCGCTGAAATTCCTTCCGCAAGAGGCCGAGCGAAGTCCCTCCTCAGTTGAGCGGTTTAGACGTGAAGCCGAAGCGGCCTCGGCCCTGAATCATCCCAACATCTGCACCATTCACGACATCGGCGAAGAAAATGGGCAGCACTTTATCGTCATGGAGTTCATGGACGGCCAGACCCTCAAGCATCTGATCGAGGGCAAGCCCCTGCAGATGGAGCGGTTGCTGGACCTTGGAATCCAAATCGCAGATGCACTTGATGCGGCCCATTGCGAAGGCATCGTTCACCGGGATATCAAGCCCTCGAATATTTTCGTAACCAAGCGCGGCCAGGCAAAGATTCTCGATTTCGGCTTGGCCAAATTAGCGCCAACCACGATGGTCGCTGAAGAAGTGGGCGCCTCTGCGATGCAAACCTTAACCGGACAAGAGTTGCTTACTACTCCGGGGACGACGATTGGGACTGTCGCATATATGTCTCCGGAACAGGTGAGAGGCGAGGAACTGGATAATCGCACAGATGTCTTTTCGTTCGGCCTGGCGCTGTATGAGATGGCCACTGGGCAGTTGGCATTTACTGGGCGGACATCCGGCATCATCATGGAAGCGATTTTGAACCGGTCGCCCATCGCCGCAACAGTAATGAACTCTCAGGTCCCCGCGCAGCTGGAAGAAATCATCAACAAGGCCATCGAGAAAGACCGTCAGATGCGTTATCAGAGCGCGGCTGAAATCCGCGCTGATCTGCACCGTCTGAAGCGAGAAGCCGCTTCTGGCGTGGTGTCTGCAAGTCACGCCGTGTCTGGCTCCCGGGTCAGTGGCAGCGTTATTTCACCGGCAAAGCCACAAGTGAAACGCGCTTACATAAAATGGATGGCCTCGCTGGCAGCCCTCACACTGTTCGCCGGGGGAGGGTTGTTCTTGCGCCAGAAGTTGACCGCTCGCCGTGCGGTGAAACATGGACCAGTTTCAGTGCTGATCGCGGACTTCACCAATGAAACCGCCGATCCAATTTTCGACGGAACTCTCGAACCGATGTTGGGAGTGGCACTGGAAGGGGCATCTTTCGTCAGTCTGTACAATCGCGGGCAGGCCCATAAGGTCGCCGCACAACTGCGGCCAGGTGCTACGCGGCTGGACGAAGGGGTGGCGAGGTTGGTGGGAGTGCGCGAAGGGGTTGGCGTAGTCATTGCCGGCTCCATATCAGGCAGCGGCAACCGCTACACGATTTCGTGCAAAACGCTGGATTCGATGACCGGTAAGCTCATTGCCACCACGGGGGCGGACGCGCGCGACAAAGAAACGGTGCTGCGTGCCGTTGACGAGCTGGCTGCCCGCGTTCGAACCGCGCTGGGCGATGCCACGCCTGAGTGGGTCCAAATGGCGCAAGCGGAAACGTTCACGTCCGGCTCCATCGAAGCGGCTCACCAGTACGCTGCAGCCATGAATCTGCAATGGGCCGGCAAATATGACGAAGCAGTCCAGGCGTTCAAGCAGACCATTGAGCTGGACCCGAATATGGGAAGGGCTTACGTGGGCGTGGCCGTGATCCTGAATAATCTCGGGCAGCAGAAAGTGGGAATGGAGTACTACAAGCAAGCGCTAACCAAGATCGATGGCATGAGCGAGCGGGAAAAATACCGAACGCGGGGTGCTTACTACTTGCATGCGCGCGAGCCAGAGAAGGCTCTCGAAGAATTTCGCAAGCTTGTCGACCTCTTTCCCGCGGATTCGGCGGGCATCGCCAACCTGGCACTGGCGCACTTCTATCTCCGTGATATGCCCAAGGCGCTTGAGAACGGACGCCGCGCCGTGGAAATCAATCCACAAAACGTGCCGCAAAGAAACAACTTGGGCCTATACGCGATGTATGCCGGGGATTTCGACACGGCGATCAAGGAGCAGCGCACTGTCCTGGAACAGAACCCGTCTTTTGAGCGTGCCTACGTCGGCCTTGCGCTCTCGGAACTGGCACAGGGCCAGGTGACCCGTGCCTCGGAAACGTACACCCATTTGCAAAGTGTGAGCGCAAGCGGCGCGTCGTTTGCGGCCGCTGGACTCGCCGACGTTGCGCTTTTCGAAGGGCGCACCGCTGACGCCGTTGCGACCTTGGAACAGGGCATCACCAACGACCTGAGTAACAAATTCTCCGAGGCAGCGGCATTGAAGCTGGCTGTCTTGGGGCGCGCTCAACTGCTTCAGGGGCATAGTCAACAGGCGATTGTCGCAACCGATCGTGCACTTAAGACCAGCCGGGATGACAACGTGAAGTACCTGGCGGCGCGCGTATATCTGGAGACGGGCCGTCCGCAGCAAGCCATGGCTCTGGCTAACGAACTCAGCGGGAGCCTGGAGACCGACGGGCAGGCCTACGCGAAACTGATTGAAGGGGAGAGGGAGCTGGAGCGCAGTCAACCGCGACGGGCGTTGCAGTTCTTCGAGGATGCGAAAAAGCAGGCGGACACCTGGATGGGACGGTTCGATCTTGCACGGGCTTATATTAAACTGAACGCTTACTCGGAAGCAGACTCCGAGTTGGAGAATTGTCTCAAGCGCCGCGGGGAAGCTACCGCGCTGTTTTTGGATGAGTCGCCTACCTACTCTTTGTTTCCTCCCGTGTACTACTATCTTGGCCGCGCACAGGAAGGCCTGAAGAGTCCCGCCGCCGCAGATTCCTACAAAACCTTTTTGGCCTTGAAAAATAAGGCTGACAGAGATCCACTCGTTACAGATGCCCGCCGCCGATTGGCTCCCTCCCACTAACCTGCATTCCACAAGTGGGGTCGTGGGCTCCGACCTCCGTCCCTGGGGTTTAGGGCAGCCCGGTCACCATCACAGGGATGTTGGAAGAGGCGGTCGTGTTGGGGATGCCCAGTTGGCCGTTCTGGTTATTGCCCCAGCATTGCACGGTGCTCGGTGAAGTCAGCGCACAGGTGTGATCGCCATTCTCGGCGGCAATGGCTGTCACCCCGCTCAGGCCACTCACCGCCACGGGCGTGCTCGAGGAATTGACTGTGGTTCCGTTGCCTAGTTGGCCGGAGAAGTTCACGCCCCAACATTCCACGGTGCCGTCCGAAAACAACGCACAAGTGTGTTGAAACCCGGCGGCAATGGCCGTCACCCCGCTCAGGCCACTCACCGCCACGGGCGTGCTGGAATCCGTCGTCGTTCCGTTGCCCAGTTCGCCAATGAAGTTCAATCCCCAACATTGCACGGTGCCGCTCGAAAGCAGCGCGCAGCTGTCATTGTACCCGGCGGCAATGGCCGCTGCCCCGCTCAAGCCAGTCACCGCCACGGGGGTGCTGGAATTGATCGTCGTTCCGTTGCCCAATCCCCCATAGGGGTTATTGCCCCAGCATTGTTCCGTGCCGCCGGAAAGCAGCGCGCAGTTGTGATAGACCCCGGCGGTTATGGCCGTCGCCCCGCTCAGACCGGTCACGGTCACCGGCGTGCTGGAGTTGGCGGTAGTGGTGGGGATGCCCAGTTGGGCAACGTTGTTCCAACCCCAGCATTCCACCGTGCCTTCCGAAATCAGTGCGCACGTGTGGTAGTAGCCGGCGGTAATGGCCGTCACCCCACTCAGGCCGGTCACCGCCACCGGCGTGCTGGAATCGATGGTGGTTCCGTTGCCCAGTTCGCCATATTGGTTTTTACCCCAGCATTGCACGGTGCCCCCGAAAAGGAGCGCGCAGGTGTGAATGCCCCCGGCAGCAATGGCCGTCACGCCGCTCCCGCCGGTGACCACCACTGGTGTGCTGGAATCCGTAGTGGTTCCGTTGCCCAGTTGGCCAAGGCCGTTATTGCCCCAGCATTTCACCCTGCCATTGTTAAGCAACGCGCAGGTGTGAAAGCCACCGGCGGCAACTTGGATCACTGAGGGGCTTGGGACTGGGGCGGAAGCCTCATTCGAAAACGCGCTCTCCACGTTGCCCAAACTAAGCGCGGTCACAACGTAGAAATACGTGGTGCCGCTCGCAACGGTGCTGTCGATGAAACTAAGGGCGTTCACGGTCGACAGTTTCGTGTACGCGCTACCGGACACGGTCGAGCGATACACGTTGTAACCTGCGACTGGCGACACGCTGGGATTCCAATTCAAAGTTACGGAACCCGGCGGAGAAAGAGCTACCGTGAGCGCCGTGGGAGGGGCGAGAAAGATGGAGAATGCGTTTGATGCCGCCCCCCCAGCTCCCTTCGCCGATGCAACTAGTGTGTAGCCAGTTCCTGCCGTGTCGATGCTCAGATTTGCGAACGTCGCCACTCCTACTGCGTCGCTAATCACAGTCGTTGTTCCAGACAGGGTTCCTCCGCTGGGGTTATTTCCAATGGCTATTGTGACGGGGACTCCCGGAACCACGCCTCCAGCAGCGTCAATCAGTTGAACCGTGACTGCTGGGGCGATCGCTGCCCCGGCGGCCGTCACCGTAGGCTGCTGCACAAACGTGACGAACCCCAAGTTGGCGAAGACGGTTAGCGGGAGTGTGACTGTGGCAGTTTGCGCCGAAGTCGAGGAGTCCGACGCATTAATCTGGACATTAAAGGCGCCGCTGCTGGTTGGTGCGCCGCTGATGATGCCGTTGCTTCCAGACGCCAGGCCTGAAGGCAGGCCCGCCACTTGCCAGGTAATTGGCGGGAAGCCGCCAAACGAGGACAACGTATTCAGATAATTGGAGTTTTGAACTCCTGGAGGCAATGTGCTGGTGAGAACCGCAAGCGGACGAGACACATGAATACTGGAAGCTTGAGACGCGGCGTGACCGGCCGAATCCGTAACATTCAAAGTGAACTGAAATGTAGTGGGGAAGATGCAGAACACGTTGGCGGGGCACCCGGGATTGCCGGCAATCACTCCGGTAGCGGGATTAATTTGTAAATTTCCTCCCCCTTGAGCGAACGGGAGACTGCCGCCCGTGACACTGAACGCGAGCGGCGGGGTTCCGCCGAAAGTTTGCACCTGCGCGTTGTATGGGACACCCGTAATCGCATCGGGCAAAGAACTAAACATAAAGATTCCGCCACCGGGACTCGCGCCTCCAGGAAAACTGAATGGAACGATGTTTGTATTGGTGTTGGCGGCTTGCGAAGTGACCACAGGAGCAAGCTGTCCTTTGGTGATCGCGGTTAGGGTATCGATAGTCATCGGCCCGCGTAGAGTGATTAAGCCCTGTTCGCCGGGAGCCAGGGTGAACGTCGAATTGTTGACATTCGCATTCTTCGCTTGGGTCGGGTCGGTTGCCGGGTCTGTTGGCGTAAAAGTGGCGGCACTCTGTATCGGAGGATTGTTGACATCCGACAAAAGGACGTTGGCTTGCTGCAGGCCCAACGAGCATCCCACTGCCACGGGCGTGGCGTAAATCTTGTTAATAAGAAGTTGCAGCGGGCTTGTCATCGGCTGCGCGCTGACCACGGCGACGTGGTAAGACGCATATGTATTGCCATTATTGGTGACCGCATAATTCGCGTCTGAGATTGGCGCAGAGGTCGTCAGCGACGTGGACGAGACATTTGGACTGGAAACGTTCGGGCTGGACACATTCGGGCTGGACACGTTCGGACTCGACACGTTCGGACTCGACACGTTTGGCACAGCCAGTCCGGCAACTGGTGTGTTCGCAAACGACTGGCTGGAAACATTGGGGCTGGACACGTTCGGGCTGGAGACGTTCGGGCTCGACACGTTCGGGCTGGAAACATTCGGACTAGACACATTGGGACTGGAAACGTTCGGGCTGGAAACGTTCGGGTTGTAAACCTCCACTCCGACAATCGTGGTTCCCGCAGGCGCTCCATCCGGATCGATCAATCCAGGCACCGTGCCATCCGCGTTCAATACTATAAAACTAGAGAGACCATTGTTTACGACGCTCCCCATGGGAGCCGTGATCTCTTGTACATTGATCGTTATCCTCGCTGTTGGATTGCCGGAGAGCGCGAACACAGGGCGGGTGATGCCGTTGTGTGGTCCAACCGTTACGTCGAGTTGTGTTGTTGGAGAGAAAGGCGGCGCAGGCGGGGGATTGACGGTCGCAACAACCGACGCGAAGCCGCTCGGATCCAAGGTCCCGTTTGCAAGTAACGGCTGGTTCGGGATAGACAGCCGAAAGCTTTTTTCAGCTTGAGTGAAGTTTTGGACCAGAATCACAAAGGCTCGCTGCAGCGTTGTATTCAAGGGCTTGGAAGTCTGCGGCGAAGCTACCACTAATCCTTGTGTGATGCGGCTGCTGTAGATATTCTGGTTTCGGCTGGCGGTTGCTGGTGCCGCTGGGTCGCACTGGGGCCGAGGTTGCGTGGGATCGAAGACACTCTGGCCAGCCAGGGCCAATACGGGAGTGTATTTCGTCCAGTCCACAACGCCTTGTGCGTTAGGCAGCGGTGGCTGAACGTCCCGATTATCCGTCCACGTTGCGATGTGCACGGGAGCTGGGGCTGGCGCCGTATTGAATACCCATGAATTCCCGCTTGGACTAATCGCTGACCCTGCGATGTCCACGTAATCGCCCACAAAAGGCGCCAAGCCACCCTCAAAAATCGGGAGATTGGGAGGATTCGCCTCTAGCTGTTGCACCGTTGAACTCTGGTTCAAACCTGTCGTGCCGAAGCGATATTGTGAGACGCGCGCCGTTGCGAAGTTCACTGATCCTGATGGGCACGAGCCGCCCAAGGCCACAGGGGAGAACTGCGCAACTCGCACGTCCAGCACGTGGCGCATGGCTGTCAACCCGGCATCGTTTATGAATGGGCCAAATATCGGCGCCGTCTCTGGTATGCCAATGCGCTGTTCAAGAACCAATCTACCCTTTGCGTCAGGAACGGGAAACCCGTCCGGGCTGAACGAGTATGCCGGAGCAAAAGCACCGAGAGTGTGGTCCAGGTGAAGATCGTAATAGAGCACCATGAGCTTCCCGGCGGCAAACGTCAGGGAAGGCATGAACTGGTTTCCTCGCGTAAAACTGTTCGAGTAATCATCAGAAATCGGAGTATTGTCGACTCGGAATGGCGCGGTCCAGTTCACTCCGTCCATGGAAGTTGACATCACGATTCGCGCGTCCCCGCTGGATTGTGGATCCCGCTGCGACCACGCCACATAGATCTGGCCGCACCCATCAATCGCCATCGAAGGGAAAGCCGTTGTGCGCATTTCCGGTCCGCCGGCCGTCATCGTGAGGGTATTTTCATCAAAAAACGAAGGAGTCGCGACCGGACTGCTCGGATTAAAAGAGGGCAGGCTCATGAACTGGACGGCGCTCAAGAATGATTGCCCCCCATTGATCGACTTCGCCACGTTAATTCCGTCGGGCGTGTTTGCAGCCGCCACCGTCCGCCAAGCCACGTATACATTGCCCGTGGCCGGATCTACGGCGATCGTGACTCCCTGATTGAGTGGATAACCTTCGCTCAACTTGGTAGGGTTGCTCCAGGTCGCGCCACAATCCGTGGATCGCGAAAAGTAAATTTTAGTCCGCACCAGCGAATTCCCGACGAAATCGCTCCAAGCCATATAAACGTTGCCGGCCGGTATTGTTTGCGTCACCACGCCGCTCGGCGCACCCGGTTCCGGCACATTGACGGTGCAGACCGCGGTGCCTCGCGGGATGTCCACTGCGATCCAAGGCTTATCCAGGAATTGCCCGGCGTTGCCGCTGTCCAGCACTGCCGTGCTTATGTATCGAATCGGATCTGTGTTGCTGTTAATCGTTGTCGTGGTTGCAGTTCCATTCTCTTTATTGTTCAAGTCCATGAATCGAGAGACAAATACGACGCCGCTGTTTCGCGTGCGGTTAAACGCAATTCCGCTGTAGAAAAAAAGTCCATTTGTGCCTGCGCGAACCACAGGATCGGAGGCCGCATTGAACTGCGTGGGTGTTTTTAACGGTGAGGACAGTCCTTCGGGCGTTTGGTCCAACGGATAGCCAGGGAACAATGTGCTTTGCCAGGTTGCGCCTCCGTCAAACGATTTGAAGACGCCGAGCCAAGCATCGCCCGTTTCTCCCGTGGCAAAAAAATTCAGGTCTACGGTTCGGTAGTCGTTCGCGCCTGCGAGCAAGTGCTGCGGATTCCGGGAAGATACGGCGATAGAAGGCTCATTCTGTCGCTGCAGAAACGGATCTCCCCCCGGCCATTGCGTGCCCGAAACCATGTTCACGTTTTGGCCCGGCGTAGGGCCCTGCGCCCAGGCGGGCTGGACGCACGCCATCCCCATTAGCAGGAAAATGACGAGAAGTGGGAAACTGCGCGCACCCTTGGACATAACTTCCTCCAGTTCAGGCCGAACAGACGCGTGAAGGCCGCCTAGCTTCCCATAGTGAAACTTGCAGGAAATTCGTATCTGATGGGATTGCGAGCCAGCCCACGGGTACCGTTACTCCTGGAACCCGGTTGCGGTGCCTACTTTGCAGGCATTTCACGGAGACGAGTGAAGTGCGGGAACATTTACTCTTCGCTGTGTGCGTTGTCAAGTGAAAATCAGGAGAAACGGCCGCGATGTCGAGCCGAAGGACAATGCCAAAATCCTTGAAGAGATCTTCTCGCAGGGCCTTAAGCTGGCGCGCATGGGGGTGGTGGCGAAATCACCCGATTCGTTTGCGGCTATCTTGTCTGCGATCCTCATCTCAGCAAGGCTTTTTTGGGTGGGCTGCCGCCCATATTCAAGGTCAGCATTGGCAACGACAGCTCCGGACAATGGCTGGGGAACTCCATCCGTTACTCGGTCGCGCAAGCAGGCGACTCACAGTCAGGAAGCGAAATCGTGGTTGCAAGGCTGTCCGAAGCGCTGTTCGCGGAAACCTTGCGACGCTACGTGGAGCTCTTACCGCCGGGCCAGACCGGATGGCTCGCCGGGGCACGCGACCCTGATGTTGGCAACGCGCTCGCGCTCGTGCATCGAGAGCCGGCCGACCCGTGGACCATCGCGGAGCTGGCCAGGCGGGTGGGAGTCTCACGCTCTGTGCTAGCAGAGCGCTTTCGCCATTTCCTTGGCCTGCCCCCCATGGCCTACGTCACACGTTGGCGAATGCAGTTAGGTGCGCAACTGCTCATGTCGACCAGTCACAGCATCGCGCAGATCGCTGCTGAAGTCGGCTACGAATCCGAGCCGGCGTTTAACCGCGCATTCAAGCGCGAATTTGCCTCACCGCCCGCGCGCTTTCGTATGAAATCCAAAGTCGCCGCTGCCCATTAAACCCGGCCTTACGGCTGGCAATGGTCCACCGGCGGTAACAATCAAGTTTCCGAATTGCCAATCAGCCTGAACGCATTGCGTGGTGGCAGCGAGTTTGAATGCCGAGCAAGCGCTTTTCTGCACGCCATCAGACTGTGAGAAAGGCTGCCGACAAAGCGGACGAATATCGGGCACCAGATAAATTGAATCTGCACAAGCGGCTCAGAAGTCCGCTTCGAGGTCGTATGGCGATGAGGAATTCTTGGGGCACTCTTGGTGCACTATAACCTGCAAATGTGGACATTGCGGCGCAACTGAGAGCGGCGTAAATTACTGAAAACAGGTGAAAATCAGCGAGTGCAAACAGGGCAGGTAGGTTTTTAGCAAACCGCGCATTCAGCCGCTCTGCCACCTCTCCGCGGACGGATCGCCCGAAGCAAATCGGACGAATGCCCTCACTATAGCACTATACGGAGTTCGCAATGGGGACAGTTTGGGGGAAGTGATTGGTTGCGACTGACCATTTGCCCCTTCTTTGCGTCAAACATAGTGGGTCGGCTGTCGGCGAAGACTCCTGTTCAGCAGGACGGGAATTCTTTCCTTTCTAGTGTTTTGAACATAGAATGGGGGTTCGGGGGAGCTGTGCCTCCATCGTGAGGGCAGCCTGATGCCGGCGGAGCAGCCGGTTCCAGTAAGTCCCCTGCTTTGAAGCCCGAACCGCGAAAGTGGAGCAAAACCTCCCGCGAAACATTTCGACCCGAATGGGCGTATGTAGGGTAGAGGCAGTTGGACTGACATCTGTGTCTCCCCGTGGGGTTCATCGATCGTGGTCTATTGAAACTAAAGTACACGACGGGAGTTCGGAATACCGCCGAGTGGTAGCTCGAAGGGGAATCGAATGAAGACGTGGCATAAAGTAGCAATTGGCGCGGGCGCTGTCGTGGTGCTCGGGGGAATTGTGCTGTTCAGCGTAAACCAGGCGAACAAGGGCGTGGTCACCGTGCAAACCGCCAAAGTGGCAAACCAAGAGAGCCTGGTATCCCTGGTGACGGCCTCCGGCGAAATCAAGCCGACGACCTATACGAACATAAGCGCACAGGGGTACGGGAGAATCACCGAGATCTTTGTCAAAGAGGGCGACCACGTCAAGAAGGGTGACAGGTTGCTCCTGCAGGAAAATGTGCAGGCGAATGCGGACGTGCAAGCGCAGTCCGCGGCAGTCAATTCGGCAGAATCTGGGGTCCAGGCGGCGGAAGCTAGCTACAAGGCGGCACAGTCGGATTTGATTTCGCAACAAGCCAATCTTGAAAAAGCCAAGCTGGATTACGAGCGCGGACAAGGTCTCTACAAGGATGGCCTGATTCCCAAACAGGATTTCGATCAACGGAAGACGACCTATGATGCGGCCACGGCTGCGGTCGAATCAGCGAAGGCCCGCGTGCAATCACTGAAAGCGCAACTGGATCAGACGCGGGCACAGGTAAATCAGGGTCGCGCGGTGCTGGTGCACACGCAGGATATTCTGCATAAGACGACATACACTTCGCCGATCAATGGGATCGTGAGCTATCTGCCGGAGCGCGTAGGCGACTATGTGGTCATGGGAATGCAGAACGCGACGGGCAGCTTCATCATGACGCTCTCGGATATGTCCGTTGTCACCGCAGAAGTGAAGGTCGATGAAACGGATATCGTCAACGTAAAGTTGGGGCAAGAGGCCGACGTGACGATTGACGCCGTGCCGGGGAAGATTTTCAAAGGCAAAGTGACGGAGGTTGGATCGCAGGCTGTGCTGCGCAGCTCGGGACTCACCACTACGCAAACCACGACGAGCACGCAGGAAGCAAAAGACTTCAAAGTTGTTGTGACGCTGGCGAATCCGCCGGAGAATCTGCGGCCGGGTCTGTCCACAACAGCCAAGATCAAGACAGCTGAGAGGAAAAACGTGGTAGCCATTCCGATTCAAGCGCTGGCGGTGCGGACGCGCAAGGATTTGGAAGAAGCGGCCAAGAACGCAAAGAAACAAGGCAGCTCCAATGTGACGCTGGCAGCGCCGCCACCTCCGGCACCGGGCGATCCCAAGAAGGATGAAGTGCAAGGCGTATTTGTGGTCAACGGAAAAAGGGCGGTGTTCCTGCCCGTCGAGACCGGTATTGCCGGCGTGACTGACATTGAGATCACCAAGGGGTTGAAAGCCGGTGACGAAATCGTGGTCGGCAGCTACAAAGCGTTGCGCACCCTGAAGCCGGAGTCCCAGGTAAAGGTGGATAACAGCGCGCCGAAGAAGCCGGACGATCAGCAGAGCTGACGCGACGCCAAGGACGAGGGAGATTCGAATGCCTGTTGAGACAGTAGCCACAGATTCGTACAGGGAAGACCTGGTCAGCTCCGGCGTCGTGATCAAGACCGAAGCGCTGACCAAGGTCTACGAAATGGGCGCGGAAAAAGTGCACGCGCTGAGCGGCGTGGACGTGGAAATCCGCAAGGGTGAGTACGTGGCCATCATGGGGCCTTCTGGGTCGGGAAAGTCTACCTTGATGAACCTAATTGGCTGCCTGGATTCACCGAGCGCCGGAAAGTACTGGCTGGCGGGGCGGCTGGTGAGCGATCTGGATGATGATGAGCTCGCCTACATTCGAAACAAAGAGATTGGCTTCGTTTTCCAGACGTTTAACCTGCTGCCGCGAGCAACGGCGCTTCACAACGTGGAATTGCCGCTAATTTATAACGGTACTCCGTCGGAAGAGCGCATCGAGAAAGCGAAGAAGGCGCTCGAACGTGTTGATTTGGTGGACCGCATGAACCACAAGCCGAACGAGCTTTCCGGCGGCCAACGGCAGCGCGTGGCGATCGCCCGGGCACTGGTTAATTCGCCATCGATCGTGCTGGCGGACGAACCCACCGGAAACCTCGATTCGAAAACCGGTGAAGAGATCATGTCGCTCTTCGAGAATCTGTACCGCCAGGAAAACACCATTATTCTCGTGACGCACGAGCACGACATTGCGCAGCACGCACATCGCATTATTTTTATCCGCGACGGTAAGATCGCTTCCGATGAAGCTGTCGTGAAGAAGTAACCGGACAATTCGGCTCTTTCATTCCATCGAAAATTGAATAACGTATTTGCCCCGGCGAGATGAAAGTCTGTTGCCAACCGGTGTCTTTGCGTGCGGAGAATTGCGATCGGAACGGAAAGGAAGAACCTAATGCCGAATGACATGCGAGCAGGTGGGGTGTCGCTGAACAGGGATCTTCTGACACTTGCTGCGGACAAAGCGCAAAGATACGTCCGGAGCATTGCTGAACGAAGAGTGAGCCCTTCAGAATCCGCGGTGTCTGCGCTTGGCGAACTTTGGGAGCCTTTTCCGTCATCGCCGAGCGATCCAGGCGAAGTAATCACGAGACTCGATCGCATTGGCTCGGCAGCCACAGTGGCGATGACCGGGGGACGCTACTTTGGTTTTGTGAATGGCGGAATGGTTCCCGCGGCACTGGCTGCGAATTGGCTAGCTGCGGCCTGGAACCAGAATGCGGCGCTACGCGTGATGTCTCCCATCGCTGCGGAACTGGAAGAAATAGTCCTGCGCTGGATTTGTGAGGCCCTGGTATTGGCTCCGGAATGTGCAGGGGGCCTGGTGACGTGTGCCACTATGGCGAATTTCACGGCGCTGGTTACGGCACGTCATGCGCTCTTGGGGCGCGCGGGCTGGGATGTGGCCTCGGACGGGATGTTCGGTGCGCCGCCCATTGAAGTGGTCGTCGGAGCGGAAGTGCATGCATCGATTTTGAAGGCCTTGACTCTGGCGGGATTTGGGAGAAGCCGCGTCACTCTCGTGGAAGCGGATGGCCAGGGACGCATGCGCGCTGATAAGTTGCCGCGCCTCACGGAGCAGACAATTGTGTGCATCCAAGCTGGAAACGTAAACACGGGGGCGTTCGATCCCGCAGAGAAAATCTGTACTGCGGCAAGAGAACAAGGGGCTTGGGTGCACGTGGATGGCGCATTCGGATTGTGGGCTCGGATATCGAGGAAGTACGACCATTTGACGAGCGGATTCGAACAAGCTGATTCTTGGGCTACGGACGCGCATAAGTGGCCCAATGTCGGCTATGACAGTGGCGTGGTCATGGTCCGAGAGGGCGCTGCGCTGCGAGCATCGATGGGCATAACAGCAGCCTATCTCGAGCCCGGATCGCGCCGCGAGCCGATGCACCACACTCCCGAAGCGTCCAGACGCGCGAGGGGAGTGGAGCTGTGGGCGGCGCTGAAGTCGCTGGGCAGGTCAGGACTGTGCGCGCTGATTGAGCGGACGTGCGATTACGCGCGTCGATTTGCCGAGGGGCTGCGCGAAGGCGGGTTTGAGGTGCTGAACGATGTCGTGATTAACCAGGTGCTGGTCTCCTTTGGCAGCCCTGAAGTAACTCGCGAGGTGATACGGCGCGTCCAGGAGGACGGAACTTGCTGGTGCGGCGGAACAGTCTGGAAGGGGAGGACCGCGATGCGAATCAGCGTGTCTTCCTGGGCGACAACGGACGCGGATGTGGAACATAGTCTTCGGGCCATCATCCGCATTGCGAGTGCATGCCGCGCGATTTAACCCCTGCAAGGACAAAGGGCCGCGCGAGATATCAGGAAACTAGCGGCTGTGCGCGACGCTCGGGTTTTCAAGGTCGGCAAAAGACTGCGCCGCGCTCAGATGCGTGCGCGATAGCCGGTCGTGCCAGGTAAGTTCGTCTTCGTCCCACATCGCCCAGAGGAAGCCCAGGAAAAGAGTTCCTGCGGAAAGGATGTAACCCGCGCTGCGAAGAAACATTTGTCTCGGAGTCGGTGGTTCGCCTGAAAAGCTGACCACCTGCAGGCCGCGCATCATCATGCCTGGAGTGGTGCCGCCGAAGATGGTGAAGAGCGCGAAATACTGTAGATAAACGATGGCGAAAGTCGTTGTATAAACGGCCGCATTCAGCTTACTCAACGTAAATTGCCCGCCGAGTGAGCCGAACAGCGCCAGAAAGCCACCATATGCGAACAACAAACAGCAGAAATCGATCAACGCTGCAAGGCGTCGGTCGTCCATAGACGCTAGCGGATGAAGGCCGGGCAGAGACTTCCTTTCGTCTTCAGTACCCTGAGCTTTGGGGTGCGACGCCGAATCTGGCGGCAGCGAGACGTCGATCACCATTCGCGATTCTTCAAGAATGTCCTTCTTTCGAGGACGGCCAATGGCGATGCTAAAGGAAAAGTCTTCTTCAACGGATGCCGGAGGTTCCTCAACTGCTAGGGAAGTCCGCGGCGGCGTCTTGCCGTGGGGCGTATCGAAAGAAAACTGAGATTGAGCTGCATTTGGCGCGAGCTTTCGCCGCCGACTTCGGTAGGCATCAAGACGTTGGGCAAGTTCGCCGCGCCAGGCGGCGTCTTGCTCTATCTGAGGAGAGAGGACCAGGGGTCGCTCGGAATGATCGATGCCTGCCGAGCCCAGATCCACGCGCTCCCTTACGGAAACATTAGAGGAATCTTCCCAAGCGGAAGGACCAACCGAAAAGGATGAGTCACAAAAATCACAGGCACGTACGCTTGAAGGCAATACCGCGCCACACTGCGAGCATGTTTTTGTCACCGATGAGTTTTGCGCTGCGGACGCATCCACTCCGGTGAGGAGGGAACATTCCTAGAATACCATAGGCCTGAAATGTCAAGCACGCAAAAAAGAGACATTGTTGCGAAAGAGATAGCAGGTTTGCAGCCCCGCACGGAGCCTCAGGAATCCATTTGCCGAGCGAGCATGTCCCGGCTGAAGGAGATGCGGCGCTCGAGGGCGACGGCCGCGAAATAGGCGCAGTGTCCGCGTTCCAATTCCGTCCAGCTCTGCATGGAAGGAACAACCCGAGCAAGCGTGGATCGCAGGAAATTCAGGAGGCTGAAATAGGCGCCAATCGCCTGGACGCCGTTGCGGTCTTCCGGGCGTTCCGGGCAGAGCTGCAGAAGCTGCATGACGCGCTTGAAATCGTCACCGGAAGCGAGCCGCTGGATGCCCGTAACGTCCTTCACCTCGGCCGAGAGAACTTGCTTCGAGGATACCGCAATGAGCGAGCGGCAGTAAGACACGAAGAACTGCAGCAGCAAAACAACCGAGCAAGCGAGAATAATTCCGGCCATCATCGGGGCACCACCGCGAGCCGCGAAGGTACGGTGCGAGCATCTTCCGATACATGCCAAAACGTAAAGGCCCAAGACAACGGGAGGAAGCAGCCGAATAAGGGCGTCAGGAATTCGAAGAAAGAGCCACGGCTATGGTATAGGTTTTGCAACGCGAAATTGGCTGCAAACAAGCTGAAATACACACCCATCGAGAGGACTAGCTGAATCAATTGCGTGCGTGTCTCACGCATTTTTAAGACGGCAGCCCACAGGATGTAAGTGAGGACAAGGCCGACAAAATAGAGATTCTGTGAAAGCTCGACTACGAAGTGCGTCACAAGTTTGGAACTGAATTGCTGAACGACGGCATACGAAAACAACGCGGTTCCAGAAAGAAGGATTACCGTCCCTAGCCTGATGTACCGCTCGGCATTCAAGTCAGCGAAAATGTGAGAATAGAGGCTCACCAAGGCAAAATAAAGAGCAATGGTAAGCAGGGAGTCCGAATAATAGTAGAAGTAGAGATATTCCTTAGAAGTGAAGCCATAGTGGCTGAGGATGTTGTACCGGCCGATGCTGAAAAGCACCGAGGCGGCCATGTACACATTCAGAAGGACATAACGCCGGAGTGCATTTTTCTTGAATGCACACACCAGCACCGCACACTCCAGAAGAGTGCCCAAAAGCCAGACAACGTATTCGTAGGGACCAAGCACGAATCCATCCTTGCCGTGCCCTAGTCCTTATCCGCAAAAGATTAGTTCAGCGGATTACTTCCAGGGCGTTGGCGGCTGTGGCGCGCTGCCATTCTTCCATGGTGTCGGCGGCTGTGGTGCGCTGCCGTTCGCCATGATCACGGAGCCATCACCGTGAGTGACGACCACCGTTTTCAAGCTCATCGCGCCAACCAGGACCAGCATGGCGAGCAATACAACCGTGAGTTTTCGTGACATTGTGCCTCCGAGGTATAGTACAACCCCGGTGGCAGTGTATATCTTAGCGGACCAATGTCAAGTAGCTCAAGCGATGAGCCTGTACCGAATCGATACACACCTTCCTGTCCCATCTTTTCGATAAGCTTTCGCCTACGCTGATAGGTGGGACAGTGTCCGATCCCGAGCAGGATAGGATTTGAGCCGGTACGGGTCAACAGTACCCTAGTACCAAAGATTATAGGACCAACAGGCACAGGTCGGGCCCCTATCTTGGTTAAGGATTCTCTGAAAATTCCTGGAAGATAATGCAAGCAAGCGGGATCCTATAGTTATTCCTCGGTCGGAGGCTCGTAGCCTGCCTGGGGGGGTACAACTCCTTGACACCTTCGCACGCGAATCCGTAGCATAAAGAACTGCTCCTATGCCGGCGTAGCTCAGTGGTAGAGCGAGGGTCTCATAATCCCTAGGCCGTGGGTTCGATTCCCCCCGCCGGCACCATTCTTTGAACTTCTTATCGATCCGCATCCTCCAAGCTTGGCAAGTAGCTAGACCGAAAGCAACAATGCAAGTTGAGGAACACAAGCATGATTGATCGCGCGGAAACTCTCAACATTCTGCGCGAATCTACAGTTACGGTGTTCGTGAACTCCGTTGCCGGCGGGGGCCGGGCGCGTTCTTATCTGACTCAGATTCAGAAGCTCTTTGAGTCATTCCACGTCCTCGCACAATTTGTGATGACAAAAAGTGCGCTGGAACTTGAATCGTTCGCACAGAATGCCATTTCACAAGGCCGGCGCGCCCTGTTTGCCATGGGAGGAGACGGAACGTTTCAAGCATTGGCGAATGCAGCGTTCGGAGCGGAGGTGCTTCTGGGCGTCCTCCCTGTTGGAGGAGGCAATGATTTCGCCGCCGCGCTCGGTTTGCCGGGCGACCCGCTGAACGCGGCGGACGCCATCCTGCGCGGTGAACCGCGCTTAGTCGATCTTCTGAGAGTGCACACAGCCGAGGGACGAATCCGTTTGTACGCGGGCGGAGGTGGCATAGGACTCGACGCCGAGGCCGCGCGCTATGCGAGTGGTAGGTATCGTCGTTTGCCGGGCCGATCTCGTTACATCGCCTCTGCTCTGCGCGCTCTTGTGGGATTCGTCCCCTTTGAAGTTCGCGTGGACTTTCCAGGTAGTGACCTTATCCCCCAGGAAGCCCAAGCATTGGTGGTGGCCGCGCTGAAAACCCCGACGTACGGTGCCGGTCTCAGACTGGCTCCGGGTGCGACCATTGAAGACGGATCAGTCCACGTTGTCCTGATCGAAGATATCGGCACCATAGGAGTATTGCGACTATTGCCGCGGCTGATGGGGAGCGGTGAGCTTCGAACATCCCGCGTGAAACGATGGCAGGTGCGCAAGGTCAGACTGACGACGCCGAAGCCCACCGTGTTCCACGGGGATGGTGAGATCCTTGGATCAACGCCGCTGGAAATCGAAGCGGTACCCAGGGCACTGCAGGTCTTGGCTCCGGCACCTCCCCTAATGTCCTTGCCGGTGGGAGGTACTGGCAAGCTGCCACCCCGGCAACTGCCGCGCATTACTGAATGAAATCCAGCACTAGGCCGGTGTATCGCCGTTGAAAGCCGGCAAAGTCTCCAAAATTGGGAGAAGTAACGTTGTTGAATACGTCATGCGGATTTTGGCGATTTGTGAGATCCGTCGAATAGACGCCCAGGCGAAACTTATGCTTTTTGGCCCGGTCCGTGCGCGGGATGTGGAATGCAAATTCCCGGTAGAGTCTTACGTCAAGCGAGAAGTAAAGGGGGAAGCGCTCCTTGTCGGGCACACCGACATAGTCTTGCAAAACGTCCACGTTTGAATATGGCAGTCCCGAATGTACATCGGCCACCGGACTGATGACCATTTTCCAGGGAAGGCGGAAGAATCCTGAAGCCACGATGCGATGCGGAACGTCCGAAGACAGGATTCCCGTAGCATTTGGGCGGATCACCGGAACCTGAAAAGGGACAAGAGTATCCGAAAGTGGGTTGAGGTCCCCGCGCCCCCGACTCCAGGTGTACGAGAAACTCATATCGGCGCGCTCGCCGAGTCGATAGTGAGCCGTAATGTCCGCCTGGCGATAGTTTGAAATCCCCGTGTTCCTCAGAGCCAGCACTCCGGTCCCTCCTGCAATATCGACCATCTGATCAAGAAGGAAGAGATTCCGGGTTTGGCTGTCAAGATAGCTAGCCCGGAGGTTAAGATTCTTGCGGAATTGGTGTTCGAGCACGACGTTCCAACTAAACGTGCGAGGGCTGGATCCAGGGTCGCGCGGCGTGCCAGGCGCACTCGGGGGAGCGCCTGAAATAGAATAGGAATTTACCAGAACGATCGGTTGGCCGATAAGCGCGCCGGAAGCATCGAAGAAGCTCAGTACCCGCTCCTGATTGCTGGTGAAGTCCGCGGCAAGCAACGGGACATGGCCGTACACTTCGGCAGCACCGGCGCGAATGACTGTGTTTCCGCCATTCAGCGAATAGGCGGCGCCGACGCGCGGCGCGAAAGAAGCTTCGCGACCGATGGATTGACTTGTCAATCGAGATCCGAAATTGAGCGTTAGGTGGCTGTTCAGAGTCCAGCGATCCTGTATGAACTCCGAGACCTCCGCATCCGATGCGCTCAACAGGCCCGCTCCCTGAAAGTCAATCCGTTCGGCAACCGAGCCATCCTGTGCCAGCAGCTGGATCGGATGGGAAATGCTGGTACCGTCATAGCTTCGATACAAGACATCGGCGCCTAATCTCACTTCGTGGCTGCCGTGCCAGGACTTCGTTGAGAGCTGATACGCGGGCAGGACTTCCAATTGGTTTGAATTGCGATTCCAACTGTTAAAGTAATTGCCGGCCCATCCTTCAGGCGAAATCTCCATGTCGGCGGGACCCTGCCCGTGGGCATTGCTGTCGAAGCGGGTGTAGTGCACCAGGGTGTTCAAGACCGCTCCGGAGGCGAACTGGTAGGAATCGGAGAAACCGGCGGACACGCCACTTCTGCCGTAGCTCGTGGACGCGGTTTGCGGAATCAGCGCATTGATATTGGCGAAGTCCAGTTCCAGAGGGAAAGTATTTACATGGAAATTCAGCACTTGTCGCGAGGAGAGGATTACCTGAACGTCAGTAAAGGACGTAGTGCTTCTCGTTTTGATCTCATTGACGGGAAAGGACAGGCCGCGCACAGGCTGTTTTCGAATTTCGTATGTAACCTCTTCCAAAAAATTCACCTTGTTCTTGACGAGCGGGCCACCGAACTCAAAACGTGGCGTCCAGTTCGCAAGCCCCACAAGGTTATCGTTCTTTCCCCGGAACGCCGGGATGAAATCCCGCAGCTTATAATCCCAGGTTCCGGTGGGAGGTTTTGTTTCAATCGTTGTCAAGCCACCTGTAAAGCCTCCATATTCAGAACTCTCGGGTAAATTGTAGACCGTCATCGTTTGAATGATGTCAACAGGAATGGGAACTGAGAAGCTTCCCGAGACAGGATCCACATTTTCCGCCGAATCAACCACCAGCATCCCCTGACTTTCAGCTTGGCCCTTGAATGTCAGCTTGCCTGTGGAAGTCCGCACCACACCCGGAATGAGAGACAAAGCCTCCGTGAATTTCTGGGTAGGCAAAGGCAGGCTCTCCAATTGCTCGGTGTTTACTGTTGCGGTGATCGCCACATTTTGCGTGGCGATTTCGGCAACCTCTCCTTGAACTTCCACTTGCTGGTTGACGGAACTGATCTGCAGAAGGACGTCCTTGACAAGCGCTTGCTCGGCTCCAAGGGTTATGGTGACGGAGGATGTCTTGAAGCCATCAGCGCTTGCTTCCAGCGTGTAGTTTCCGGCAGCCAAATGGGTAAATTCGTAGTGGCCGTCCGCATCGGTCAATGTCGATTGAGCCGCTTGGCCCAAGGACGGGTTCGACAACTTCACGGTGGCCCCGGGAAGAGTGTTGGTGACGCCGTCCCCGGAGACTACCGTGATCCTGCCAGTCACAGAGGCCTTGGAATCGGCCAAAACTGTGCTCTGTGCCGGCCGACCGAAAGCCGGATAGCTGGACAGTAGCAGGGCGATGGAAATCAAGCAGCGGGCGGAAATTAACACTCTTCGAGCCATTCTCATTGTGCTTGCTGGCAGTCTCCCAAGCCGGATAGCGATGTGTCCCGGCAAATTTAATATTCCACCCTCGACTGACGATTCGACGCGCGGCTCCCACTGGCAGTTGCGCGATATTTTCGCCGCTGTGTCCGAATGGCATACTAACGCGCAAATACTGTGTAAGCTCCCAGCTAACAGTAGATTGTGCCGAATTATGGCTTATTCTTATGAAAACACCGTGCGGCGAATATCCGGCCCAAATTCCTTCAATTCGTTGTCCATACCGTCATACAGAATCAGAAAACAAACTTGGTAGCATTTCGCAAAGCCGTGGGATTAGATTCGCTAAGCGAAAAAAGGTTTTACGTGCCGGGCGTCGAGGAAATTGGAGTTAGCTCTTCTTCTTGTCGATTCTTAGGTTCAGAACAATGTCCTTGCGGCTGTCGAAGCTGGAGACCGTGCGGACAGCTGACTTGGCGCCTTCTTTTTCGGCATGGAGTTCATAATCGGCGTTTGGATCCAGGCCGCTGAAACGATAGCTGCCGGTGTTGTCGGTATAACTGCTTCGGACAGAATTGGTGCGCACGTTTTTCAGAAAGACAACGCTGCCCGAGAGCGGGCTATCGGACTTGTCCGCCACCACGCCGCGCACCGTTCGGAGTTGCGCTTCGCGCTTCTTGTCCTGAGCCACGCCAGCAGATGTAAAAAGCGCGAGAATCACTGCCAGACCGCAAATGCGTCGCTGCACGCTCATCCCTTGCCCCCCGTAGCTGGCTGCATTCGGAATACCAGGCTTTCCTCATTCACGCCAGCTTTCGCTTCGACGGCGCGTGTCTGCTCCGTGAATCCTCTTGCGTGGATGACCATCTCATAATTTGAACCTTGGGGCACACGGACTGCAAATTCGCCGCGGGAATTGGTGTAGCTCTCCCAGCGAAATTTCTTCTCTCCCGCCCGCCGGATGCGAAGCTGCACGCCCGGGAACGAAAGGGCTTTATCCGTAAAGACCGTTCCGCGAATCAAAAAATCGTTTACATGGCTGTATTTTTTCTTGTCCGTTTTGCTCGCTGTAGCCGCAGCCGTTTTCGGCGTGGACGTGGAATTAGGCAGTGATGGCGCACCTTCCTGTGCTCGTGCATACGACGCAGCGGCCCAAGCTACAAGCGCTGCCGTGCAGAGTATGGTGATCCACTGCGGACCGCGCATGCCGGTGCTCCTTACAAGCTTAGATGGCAATACGAGCGCAGGAGGATGCCAGGCGCGCTTGTTACTCCTCGTCTTCTTCATCGTCTTCTTCGTCATCATCATCGTCAATGAGATCGCCATTTTCCGCGGTCTTGTCGTCTTCTTCCTCGTCGTCCTCTTCGTCCGAATCATCGGCAATCAGGTTCAGGTGGACGGGATGCGTCTGCGAGACCTCGAGTTCGGATTCGCACTCGGGACAGCTCAGGATCTCGCCCTCTTCGACTTCGTCTTCGTCGACATCGATTTCGGCGGAACATTCAGGGCAACGGATCACGGCTCCACCCTCCGTAAAGCAGTTTGAAATGTGGGGGCACGAGCGTTCCCACCACTGTGCAGCGTATTATATACCGCGGGTATGAAGTCAACTCCCGCGCATGGTAGCACTGCTTTGAACGCCATCGTATCGCCGGCAGAAGGACCATTCGAATGGCCTCTTCCAGAGAATACCCCGAACGGCCGGTAGTTGGCATCGGGGGTGTGATTATCGATCAGGGTCGCACGCTTTTGATCCGCCGCGGCAGCGAACCACTGCTCGGTGAATGGTCCATTCCGGGCGGCACGCTGGAGCTCGGCGAAAGTCTGATAGAAGGAGTGGCTCGAGAATTGCGGGAAGAAACGGGGATCGAGGTCCGGGTCCTTGAGTTGATCGAGGTGTTCGACCGGGTTTACCTGGGTGATGGATCGAGTGAAGTTGAAACCAAACCGAGACCGCGATTTCACTTCGTCATTGCGGATTATCTTTGTGAGCGAATCAGCGGCGAGCCCAAAGCTGGGAGCGACGTAACCGACGTGGCATTCGCGAGCGAGGAGGAACTCTCTCGATTTCACCTGACGGAAACCGCGACACGCGTCGTGAAGAAAGCATTCGCGATGGACCGTGCGCGGCGAGCCGCAAAATAATAGGGGAAACGATCAAGGAGTTTTGGCGATCTCGATGCTTCCATTTGAATCCGTGAGTTGAAGCTGGCAGCCGCCTGATGCGATGGTCCCACTCAGCGAATCGCCCCCGATATTGCCCGTTGAAGTTATCGGTAATTCCGAGGAAATCCGGCCGAACGAGGTTCTCGCTGTGAGGTTGTAGCCTAAGCCGTCTGGTACGCGCACGCGGATGGAGGAGAAGGACGTCTTGAGCGAAATGTCACGGCAACCGCTTGCCGGCCGCATGGCCGTCACTGAGATCGCACCGTTCTGATTGTCGACTGTGATTCGTCCGCCGATCGATTCGAGAGTGACTCCCGCAAATGATGTCCTCACCGTTGTGTCACCTTTCACGTTTCTTGCCGTAACCGACCCATTGGTGTTCTCCACCGTCAAATTTCCGTTGATCCGTTCCGTTAAGAGGCTTCCGAAACTGGTCTTGGCGAAAGTATCTCCGCCGATGTCGGTCAGCGCGATGCCCCCGTTTCCCGTGATGGCGCGAATTCCCTTCGGAACGTTCGAGGCTTCGATGGCGCCAAAAGAGGACTTCAACGTGACGCTGCCGCGCGCGCCGCGCACCGAGATTCTCCCATTGGAGGTTTCGGCGTCGAGAGCGCCGCTGATGGTGTCCAGCTCGATGTTGCCGAAGGAATCGCGAATGGTCACGGACCCGCCCGTCGCAGAGCTGCCCTTCACGCGGCCATTGCTCGTAGTGCAATTCACGCGGCCATGCACGTCCGTAAAAATGACGTTGCCGAAGCTGTTGGCGATGTCGGCAGCCCCCCCGATGGTGGAGATTTCCACGTGTCCGTTGTTGTCGCGGATCGAAAGATCGCCACGAATGTTGCGGGCGTCGACGCTCCCGAACGAAGTTGTAATGATCGCTGAAGCAGCATTAGCCAGCGTGACCGCGCCATTGCCGCCGGTTATGGTAACTGCGCCTTGAATGTCACGCGTGGTAATGCTGCCGAAACGATTGCGTACCTCAAGGGTGCCTTTCACGTCCGACACTTGCACGGAACCGTTGTTGTCGCTCACGGAGACATTTCCGCCGGCCCCCATGAGTTCAATGCTGCCAAACGCATTGTTCCAGCGGCCGGTGCCCGCGTCGCGGACATTCAGCGTACCGTAGCCATTCTCCACGTCTGCAGCTCCGTGAACACCTGCTATCTCCACGCCGCCGAAACTGTTTCGCACCGTAATGGGCGCGTCGGACGGCATCCCAATGTCATAACTGACGGACCACGAAGAGTTCTTGCTGGAGTGAAACCATCTCTTTTCGTCTTCGGGATAAATCGTCTTGATGTGTACTCCCTCGCTAGTCTGTTGTACTTCGATTTTGATTTTTTGCGCGAAGGATTCCGCTTCCTCATGCGAACTTGCCTGAGCCCGGATCGTGGCAGAAATCTTGACGTCGCGGCCGGACTCGCCGTGCAGTCTGACACTGCCGAACTTGTGCTCGATGTGCACAGACTGGCCTGCTCCGAGCGTCACCGTCTGCTGAAAATCCCTGGACACTTGGTCCTGCGCCGCAGTTGCGCTGTGAACGGGCTTGGCCGTGAAGAGCAGCATCGCGGAGAGCAGTCCTGCACCCATTGCGCGACGCAACGATTCTCTCCGGTAATTGGGAAGATGGCAAATCATTATGGTTTAGCCTCCAAGACTTCCTTCAGCGTGCGCTGTTTTTCCTGATACATTGCCAGCAACTGGTAGCGCAGTTGCGCATGGGACGGATTCAATCCGGCCTGAGCGCGCAGATCGGCGATGGCGCTATCCAGCACCAGCAATTTTTCGTGGTAGTTCGCGAGCAGCGGCGTCGCGGGATTTTCGAGTTGTGGCTTGGCTTCCCCCGCGAGCTTGTCGATCGCACGTTCGTATGACGATTCCGCGCTTTCCACTTCTTTCAGGGCGCTGGTCCTCAAGAGCGATTTGTCGTCGTCTATTTTTTGAATTGGCCGATGAAAATAGATCCAGCCGCCGGAAACCGTCAGCATCAAAACGAGAGCGCCAGCCAAAATCGTCTGCCATGCCGGCGAAAAGCTGGGCAGAAACGAAAACCAACCCTTGCGCTCGGCGCGCTGCGCGCTTCGCGCCTCTTGTTCCGTGAGTGCACGCTTGATCCGTGGCCAGAACGAAGGGCTGTCCGAGTAGTCGCGCAGCTCTTTCGCTGCAACGCTTAGCGATTTCCAGCCTCGAATCTCTTCCGCGCAAAGTGGGCAGGAAACTGCATGTTCTTCCAGCGCTGCCCATTCGGCGGTCGTGCCATCTTCGAAAATCCGTTCTCGATCGCTACATGTGACATTCATAGTTGTTCACCGTGACTCCGCTGCGCTGCTGCGCGGCGGTTCCAGCATCAGGCGAAGATTTTTCTTCGCCTGAAAAAGTGTGTTCTTCGACGCCGTCTCGGTCATCTCCAGCATTCCGGCTATCTCCGCATGGCGGAAACCTTCGACTTCGTACAAAAGAAAAACATCGCGCTGGTGCCGAGTCAGCTTCTCAAGCGCTCGCTCCAGCGCCATTCGCAAGGTGGGATGCGCGCCGGGAGCGCGCGGCTCCAGCCGCGGCGTCTCTTCGGAAGCGTCGTTGGCGACTTCTCTCTTGCGCTGCCGGCTGCGCCGCGCGTCGTAGCAGGTGTTAATCAGGATCCGGTAAGTCCAGGTGACGAAACTCGACTGGCCGCGAAAGCTGGCGACGCCGCGCTGCACCTTCAGGAACGTCTCCTGCACCGCATCCTCAGCGTCGGTAGGATTGCCAAGGACATGGCGGGCCAAATTTTTCATGCGCGCCCCCTGCATCCTGTAGAGACGCTCGTAAGCGCGCAAATCCCCGGACCGGCAGCCCGCGGCCAGTGCGGCGTCCTCACTCAGGGCATCCATTGCAGCCGGGCTGGGGCCGCCAGCAAGGTGCTCGGAAGGTTCCACTCGAGTCCCCCGTTCGCGCGGCGTGGAAGAGATTCTAGCCCTCCAAGGCAGCGCAAGTCCCATAGTTCCCATTCCTGGCTCCTGTGGTATAGACGACAGCGCAGGGCGAAAGGTCAGGGCCAGGAAGCGTCGTTGGATCTACTGGCAAACTGCTTATTGTGAGTGGTTTATCGGGGGGAATCGGTCAGTCGCGGAGCGGAGTCAGTGTCAAAGTAAATCTTCTTGTGCAAAATGCTGTTTTCGTGACCAATCACGAAACGAGTTTCGGGATCATCCTCGGTGATCAGAAGCCGCAGTGTCTGCGCATCATTGGGGACATCGAAAACAAAATCCGTTGTGTACGATTCGCCGGGACGCAAAGGCTGCGTGAGCGGCGTGGATGGTCCGTTGATTTGGGCAAATGCTATTTGGCCCTCGGGTGAGGGTGCAAAACTCCGTCCCCTGTCATCCACGAGAAGGACACTGCGCCGATTTGGGGTGAGTGGTCCATTTCCGCGATGCGCGGAGATGGTGCGCTCATCAAACCAGGTCTTCACTCTAATAACGACAAATTGTCCGCGTGCGGAAACTTGCTCTAGCTCCGGCCCCAGCACTACGGCGGCCTGCGCGCCGATCAGCGAATAAGCAATGTGGCAATCAATCTCGCAAAAATATTTCCATCCGTCCGACGGCAGCGTCTTCTCGCTGCTGGCGAGCGAGACTCCGCTGAGCAGAAGAAAATATCCGGCGGCAATCGTGACGGCTGCTCCCCAGCCGAGCTTTGTGAGGAAGGCGGAGCGGCGGATTGCGCCGTAAGATAGTAAGAGAAAACTGCAGCTGATCAACAGGACCGTCCCGAGGAACAAAAGCACGACCATGGGGGCAAGATGCGGCATGAATTCCGACATGATTTCTTCCTTTCCACTAGTCTAAATTAGACTAGCCGGCGATGGCGTCCGGCAGTGCGCCGCGAGTGCGCTCGCGTCTGCCAAATTCCTTGACCGCGGCATCCAAATCAACGGCAGTAAAGTCCGGCCAGCGCTTTTGCAGAAACACCAATTCCGCGAAAGCGCATTCCCATAAGAGAAAATCGGAAAGCCGCTGTTCGCCGCCGGTACGAATCAGCAAATCCACTTCCGTCGAGCCCCCGCGGTGAACTTCCGCGAGCACGTTGCTGAAGGAGGCAGGGGAAAGCTCAGTGACTTTGTAAAAGCGGCAGGCGGCGTGATAGATGGCTTCGCGGGCGGAGTAATCCACCGCGAGCCGCAGGTGCAGCCGAGTTCCCTGTGCCGTTGCTGCTTCTGAATCCGCAATGGCCTGGCGGAGCGTCGCAGGCAAGCGATCCCGCCGCCCGATGATGCTGAGGCGTACGCCTTCGTCGATGCAATGCGTGGTTTCCGTTAGGAGGTATTCGTGAAGCAAACGCAGAATCGCCTGGACCTCGGCAGCAGGACGCTTCCAATTCGCGGAGGAAAGAGCGAAAAGCGTCAGAGTGTGAATGCCGATACGCGGCGCAGCCTCAATGACGCGGCGCGCAGACTCCGCTCCCGCGCGATGACCGGCGGAGCGCGGCAAACCCCGCGAAGTGGCCCAGCGGCCATTGCCGTCCGAGATTATGGCAACGTGTAGCCGCGGAGACTGGGCGATGGCGGGCTGCGCCGTGGGAATTTGCGTTATAGATTGCTGATGCATGAGCATGCTCTTTCTCCGCCGCCAAAACAATGCGCAAACTACTCTGCCAAACAAAGTGAGGGAGTAAAAATTTTTGCCGTTCAGCCTTCGCGCGTCGCGCGGATCAGCGCTTCCATGTGATTCAGATAGCGCTCCAGTGCCCGCCGCCCCGCCGTCGCCAAGCGGTATTCCGTCTTGGGCAAGCGTCCGTCGAAGGATTTCGTGCACGCGATGTAATCCGCTTCTTCCAGCTTCCGCGCATGAACACTTAAGTTGCCGTCGGTGGTTTTCAGCAGCGCTTTCAGTTCATTGAAAGTGAGCGAGCGGTTCACCGCTAGAGCGCTGACAAT